>Ga0164294_10001882_pt1 | contig 19181 bp, 15 predicted proteins | sample GEODES005metaG_FD_111479 | JGI IMG/M metagenome (GOLD analysis project Ga0164294, IMG submission 111479) | Oligotrophic lake water microbial communities from Sparkling Lake, Wisconsin, USA - GEODES005 metaG | ecosystem: Environmental > Aquatic > Freshwater > Lake | place: USA: Sparkling Lake...
CTTCCCCGACGCCAGGTTCGCAAAGTCGGACAGGGACCTCGCTGCAGGGGCGTCAGAGTCCCAACCCGTGCCACCCCACCAACCCGGAGGATGCCTCGTGGCCCCCTCAGATGAACCGGACCACGGGCACATTCCCGTTCTGCTGGATCGCTGTGTGGAACTCCTCGCCCCGGCGCTGACGGCACACGCCCTCGATGGATCCGGCGCGGTGCTGATCGACGCCACCGTGGGGGCCGGCGGTCATGCCGAGCGGTTTCTGCGCTCGTTCCCGGGAGTGCGGCTGATCGGCCTGGACCGGGACCCTGACGCGATGGCGATCGCGGCGTCCCGGCTCGAGAAGTTCGGCGACCGGGTTCAACTGGTGCGCACCCGATACGACGGGCTCGCAGCGGCCTTGGTCGAAACCGGTCTTACTGCAACGGATTCGGTCGATGGCGTGCTGTTCGACCTGGGTGTCTCCTCGATGCAACTGGATCGCGCGGATCGCGGGTTCTCCTACTCCCAGGACGCCCCGCTGGACATGCGGATGGATCCTGACGCGGACTTGACCGCAGCCGAGATCCTCAACACCTACGACCGTTCCGGGTTGACCGATGTTCTGCGTCGCTTCGGTGAGGAGAAATTCGCCTCCCGTATCGCCGGGTTCATCGTCGAGCGGCGCAAACGTCAACCCCTGACCCGAACCGGGGAACTCGTGGAGATCCTCTACGACGCGATTCCTGCACCGGCTCGGCGGACCGGTGGGCACCCCGCCAAACGCACCTTCCAGGCATTGCGGATCGCGGTGAATGCGGAGTTGGATTCGCTGTCCGCGGCCCTGCCTGCGGCCCTGGCCGCACTGCGGCCGGGTGGGCGCATCGTCGTGATGGCCTACCAGTCTCTTGAGGACCGAATCGCCAAGACCACCTTCGCCGCGGCCACCGCCTCGCGCACACCGGAGGGTCTGCCGATGGAGCTTCCCGGGCATGAGCCCCGCTTCGTCGCGCTCACCAGGGGCGCCGAGCGTGCCGACGACACCGAGATCGAACGCAACCCGCGCAGCGCACCGGTTCGACTGCGCGCCATCCAACGCGCTGAAGCCAGCGGTCACGGAGAGGACACCTGATGAAGATCGGCCGCAAGGCAGACGGCCCTGCGGGTCGTGGCCAGACCGGGACGGATAAGGTCACACCCGCGCGCCGACGAAGTGCCGACGCCTCGGCCCGCAGGCGCCATCCCGCCGAGGTGCCCGCCCGCAAGCGCCGGCCCGCGGACGGCCCGACCCGTGCTGGCCGGACACGCTCAACCCGTGAGTCGCACGGCCTGCGTCAGGGGCCACAGACCGCGCCGGTGCCGCGGCCCGTCGATCGGACCTCTCGACCTAAGAGCACCACTCAGGCCAAGGCTCGATCCAAGGCCCGTAAAGCCAAGGCGCCCAAAGTTATTCGACCGTCATTGCAGGAGCGGCTGATCCTGAAGTTGGACGGCGTGGACCTTCGTCCCCAGGTGTTGCTTGCTCGGATCCCGTTCGTCATGCTGGTTATCGGAGCACTCGCCCTCGGGCTGGGTATCACGCTGTGGTTGTCCACTGCCTCCGCCCAGCGGTCCTATCAGCTTGGCAGCGCGCGCGAAGTCAACAGTGCGCTGGCGCAGCAGAAGGAAGCGCTCGAGCGGGATGTGCTGGAGGCGCAGTCCGCGCCCGCACTGGCCGATGCGGCCCGCAATCTCGGCATGATCCCGTCCAGGGACACCGCGCACCTCGTTCAGGATCCGGCGGGTAACTGGGTGGTTGTCGGTATGCCCAAGCCCGCTGCGGGCGCACCGCCTCCACCGCTGAACACCAAGCTTCCCGACCCGACTCCGCCTGCGCCACCGGCCAAACCCGCTGCGCTCGTCCCGCCGGTGCCCAAGCCGGGCGCCTCCGCCGAAGTGCCACGAAGGATCACCCCGTCGCTGCCGGGCTCGATGCCGGCTGGCCCGGAGGTTCCGGTCCTGATCCCGGCTTTGACATATCCGGTGACAAATCCGGGCGTCGCGCATGCGCCCGTTGGCGTGACACTGCCCGGCCCGCCACCGCTGCCGGGCCCCGCAGCGGATCTGCTCGCGGGTGACACGCTGGCGATCGCACCTGCCGCACCCGTCGTACTTCCAGTGCCTACAGTTGCTGCTGTGCCTGCTGCGTCCGATGTTGCTGCTGGGGTAGTCCCCGTGGGACCGGCGCAGTGAGTCGAGGCGACAAATCCGTTTCGCGTCCGACCGCTCGCCGAGGGCGGGTGCGGGCGAGCACGACGCAGCCCGTGACTGCGGGGGAAGGCCGGTTTGCGAAGGCTCGGCGCACCCGCGCGGTGACTGAAACCGAATCGTCGAGCGCCTCGTTCGTCTACCGCTACCGGGTGGGCAATGTCGTCATCTTCCTGGCGCTCATGGTGGCGGCGGCGCAGCTGTTCAACCTCCAGGTCCCTCAGGCGGCGGGTCTGCGCGCTCTATCCGCCGGCCAACTGAAGGTCACCGACGTCGAAAAAGCGGTGCGGGGCAGCATCATCGATCGCAACCTCAGCGAGTTGGCCTTCACCACCGAGGCGCGGGCCCTGACGTTCCAACCCGTGAAGATCCGCAAGCAGCTTGCCGAGGCCAAGCAGAAGTCACCGAAGGCACCCGATCCGGATCAGCGGCTGCAGGAGATCGCCAAAGACATCTCCGGCAAGCTGAACAACTCCCCGGACTATGCCGGTGTTCTGAGGAAGCTGCGCAGCAACGAGACTTTCGTCTACCTGGCGCGCGCAGTCGATCCGGCTATCGCAGAGGCGATCTCGAAAAAATTCCCCGAGGTCGGTGCGGAGCGTCAGGATATCCGCCAGTACCCCGGCGGCTCGCTGGCCGCCAACGTTGTGGGCGGAATCGATTGGGACGGCCACGGATTGATGGGCCTCGAGGAGTCGATGGACTCGGTGCTGGCCGGAACCGATGGGTCGGTCACCTACGACCGGGGCTCTGACGGCGTGGTGATCCCGGGCAGTTACCGCAACCGCCACGAGGCCGTCGACGGATCGACCGTGCAGCTGACCCTCGACAATGACATCCAGTACTACGTCCAGCAGCAGGTGCGGCTGGCCAGGGATGCCTCCGGTGCCAGAAACGTCTCCGCGGTGGTGCTCGATGCCAAGACCGGCCAGGTGCTGGCCATGGCCAACGACAACACCTTCGATCCCAGTCAGGACATCGGACGACAAAACGACAGGCAGATCGGCAACCTGCCGGTGACGTCGCCGTTCGAACCCGGCTCAGTGAACAAGGTGGTCACCGCTGCGTCGGTGATCGAGTACGGACTGACCAACCCCGATGAGGTGCTCTCGGTACCCGGTTCCATCGACATGGGCGGGGTCAACGTCCGCGATGCGTGGGGCCACGGTGTGATGCCCTACACCACTACCGGAGTTTTCGGTAAGTCGTCCAACGTCGGCACCCTGATGCTCGCCCAGCGACTCGGCCCGGAACGCTACTACGAAATGCTGGGCAAGTTTGGACTCGGCCAGCGCACCGGAGTGGGCCTACCGGGGGAGAGCGCCGGTATCGTCCCGCCGATCGACCAGTGGTCGGGTAGTACATTCTCCAATCTACCGATCGGACAGGGTCTTTCGATGACCCTCCTGCAGATGACCGGCATGTACCAAACCATCGCCAACGATGGCCTGCGAATCCCACCGCGGATTGTCAAAGCCACCATCGCGGCGGACGGGACTCGTACCGAAGAGCCGGAACCCAAAGGCATCCGGGTGGTCTCGCCGGAAACCGCGCGCACGGTCCGCAATATGTTGCGGGCGGTCGTTCAGCGCGACCCGATGGGTGTGCAGCAGGGCACCGGCCCGGCCGCCGCCGTGGACGGCTACCAGGTCGCCGGCAAGACCGGCACCGCTCAGCAAATCAATCCGGGCTGCGGTTGCTACTACGACGACGTCTACTGGATCACCTTCGCCGGGATGGCTCCGGCAGACGACCCTCGCTACGTCATCGGAATCATGATGGACGCGCCGTCCCGCAATGCCGACGGTACGCCCGGCCACTCGGCTGCACCGCTATTCCACAACCTCGCCGGTTGGCTGCTGCAACGCGAGAATGTCCCACTCTCAGCGGATCCGGGACCGCCGCTGACGCTGCAGGCCGCCTGAGGCACCGGGGCGCCTTTGCTCGGTAGGGTGACTAGCCGACCGGGCAGACGGGAGGTGATCGGCGGTGAGCAGTGCCTCGAGGCCCCGAGCCACCCCTGGCCTGACGTTGCCGACACTGGCAGCCCGGGTGGGCGCGGTTCCCGCTGACGGCTCGGCCCTCCCCGACGTTCGCATCGGCGGGGTCACCCTGCGCGCTCAGGATTCGGTTTCCGGTGACCTGTTCGCCGCGCTGCCCGGAGCATCCACGCACGGCGCCGAGTACACCGGCGCCGCCCTCGAGGCCGGCGCGGTGGCCGTACTCACCGATGCCGAGGGCGCGGCGGTGATCCACCGCCTGCTCGGCGATCCGGCACCGGTGCCGATCCTGGTGCACCCCGTGCCGCGTTCGGTCCTCGGTGCGCTGGCTGCCGACGTTTACGGACACCCGTCGGATCGAGTCGTCGTGCTGGGCGTGACCGGCACATCCGGGAAAACCACGACCGCGCACCTGATCGAGGCCGGGTTGCGCGCGGCGGGCCGGACTGCGGGATTGATCGGCACCGTTGGTGTGCGGATCGCGGGGGAGGATGTGCCGAGCGCATTGACCACCCCGGAGGCGCCGGCGCTTCAGGCACTGCTCGCGGTGATGGCCGAGCGAGGTGTCGACACCGTGGTGATGGAAGTATCCAGCCACGCACTCGAACTCGGCCGGGTGGACGGAATCCGTTTCGCCGTAGGCGGTTTCACCAATCTCTCCCGCGACCATCTGGACTTCCACCCGACGATGGAAGCGTACTTCGACGCCAAGGCGCGACTGTTCGATCCCTCCTCGCCGCTGCATGCGCACCGCGCCGTGGTGTGCGTCGACGATGAGGCGGGCCGGGCCATGGCGCGGCGCGCTGGTGATGCCGTCACCGTCAGCGCCGAGGGCGCGGCGGCTGATTGGCGCCCCGAGGGCGCGGCGGCTGATTGGCGAGTCGAGGATGTCCTCAGCCTCGACGGAGATCCCCGAGGGGGCCTTCAGGAGTTCAGCGCGGTCGATCCGGCCGGTGTGCACCACCGGCTTCGTATCCGGCTACCCGGCCGCTACAACGTGGCCAACGCACTACTGGCGCTGGCCATGCTGGACGCCATCGGGATCTCACCCGAGCAGGCCGCTCCCGGACTGCGCACGGCATCGGTTCCCGGTCGCCTCGAGGTGATCGAACGCGGTCAGGACTTCCTTGCGATCGTCGACTACGCGCACAAACCCGGCGCACTGCGCGCCGTGCTGGAAACCCTGCGCCGGCCGGGGTCGAGGCTGGCCGTGGTCTTCGGCGCCGGCGGCAACCGTGATCCCGGCAAACGCGAACCGATGGGGGCCGTCGCGGCCGAACTCGCCGACCTGGTGGTCGTCACCGACGACAACCCCCGCGATGAGGATCCGGCCGCGATCCGAGCCGCCATCGTGGCCGGGGCCACCGCAGTGCGGCGCGAACCCGCCGCCGAAGTCGTCGAGATCGGTGATCGGTACGAGGCGATCGCCCACACTGTCGGCTGGGCGCGCCGTGGCGACGTGGTGGTGATCGCCGGTAAGGGACACGAGACCGGGCAGACCGGCGGCGGACAGACCCGGCCTTTCGATGACCGCGACGAACTGGCCCGCGCCCTTGATAGTCGGGGAGGTCCGCGGTGATCGATCTGACGCTGGCGCGGATAGCCGAGATCGTCGGCGGCCGGCTGTCCGATATCAGCGTCGCCGATGCTCAGGCGACGTGTGTCACCGGCACCGTCGAGTTCGACTCGCGGTCCATCACGCCGGGCGGGCTTTTCCTCGCCCTGCCCGGGGCGCATTCGGACGGCCACGACTTCGCCAGGGCCGCCGTCGAGGCGGGGGCAGTGGCCGTGCTGGCCGCCAGGCCGGTCGGCGTTCCTGCGATCGTGGCGCCTGCGGCGTCGGCTGTCGACGCGCACGCCGGCGTCCTTGAATACGACGCCGACGGGTCCGGGGCGGCAGTGCTGGGCGCGCTGGCCAGACTCGCCGGCGCGGTGGCCGTCGACCTGGTGGCCGGAGGGCTGCGCATCATCGGAATCACTGGATCATCGGGAAAGACATCTACCAAGGACCTGATCGCCGCGGTGCTGCGACCGCTCGGCGAGGTGGTGGCCCCGCCGGGTTCGTTCAACAACGAACTCGGCCACCCGTGGACGGTGCTGCGCGCCACTGAGCAGACCGACTTCCTCGTGCTGGAGATGTCAGCCCGGCATGCCGGCAATATCGCCGCGCTGGCCCGGATCGCGCCGCCCGCTATCGCGGTGGTGCTCAACGTCGGCACCGCCCACCTCGGTGAGTTTGGCTCACGCGAGATGATCGCTGCGACGAAAGCCGAACTGGTACAAGCGGTTCCAGCCTCGGGTGTGGTGGTACTCAACATCGATGACCCGGTGGTCGCCGCGATGGCGGCCCAGACTGCAGCACGGGTCGTGACGGTCGGGCGATCCGAGACCGCGCAGTTGCGCGCCGAGGGCATCGCGCTCGACGAACTGGCCCGGCCGAGTTTCACGCTGAGCACCCCGCAGGGCGCAATCGCGGTAAAGCTGGCCCTCCACGGCGAGCACCACGTGAGCAATGCACTGTGCGCGGCGGCGGTCGCGCTCGAATGCGGGGCGACTCTGCAGCAGGTGGCGACGGCCCTGGCCGAGGCCAGCGCCGCCTCTCGGCACCGGATGGAGGTGCACAGCCGTGCTGACGGGGTGAGGATCATCAACGACGCCTATAACGCCAACCCAGACTCCATGCGGGCCGGGTTACAGGCACTGGCCGCGATGTCTCGGCCATCCGGCGGCACCCGACAGCGCAGTTGGGCGGTTCTCGGCGAGATGGGAGAACTGGGCGGCGACTCGATTACAGAGCATGACCGCATCGGCCGATTGGCCGTGCGATTAGATATCAACCGTCTCGTCGTCGTCGGAAGTGGGAGGCCTATGAGCGCCATGCACCACGGGGCGGTGATGGAGGGCTCCTGGGGGTCCGAGTCGACGATGGTTGCTGACCCTGACGCCGCGCTGGCGCTGCTGCGGGCTGAACTCAAGCCCGGCGACGTCGTCCTGGTCAAGGCTTCCAACGCGGTAGGCCTTGGTGCGATCGCTGATGCGCTGCTCAGCGACCACGTGCCGTCGGACGGGCGCGGATGAGGCTGATCCTCGTCGCTGTCGGCATCTCGCTCGCGGTGTCGATCCTGCTGACTCCGACGCTGATCCGGCTGTTCACCCGTCAGGGCTTCGGCCAGGAGATCCGCGAGGACGGCCCGCCCAGTCACCAGACCAAGCGCGGCACCCCGTCGATGGGCGGGGTCGCGATCCTGGCCGGTATCTGGGCCGGTTACCTGGGTTCCCACCTGGTCGGCATCGTGTTGGACGGGGAGGGTCCCTCGGCCTCCGGGCTGCTGGTGCTCGGGTTGGCGACGGTGCTGGGCGGGGTGGGATTCCTCGACGACCTGATCAAGATCCGGCGGTCGCGCAACCTCGGCTTGAACAAGACCGCGAAGACGGTCGGACAGATTACCGCCGCACTGTTATTCGGGGTTTTGGTGCTGCAGTTCGCCAATCCCGACGGACGCACCCCGGGCAGCGCCCAACTGTCCTATGTCCGCGAGATCGCCACCGTGGCACTGCCGCCGGCGTTGTTCGTGCTGTTCGTCATCGTGGTGGTCAGTGCCTGGTCGAACGCGGTGAACTTCACCGACGGTCTCGATGGCCTGGCGGCCGGCTGTATGGCCATGGTCAGCGCCGCCTATGTGCTGATCACCTTCTGGCAGTTCCGCAACGCCTGTGCCACGGCTCCGGGCCTGGGCTGCTACAACGTCCGCGACCCACTCGATCTTGCGTTGATTGCCGCCGCCACAACCGGGGCATGTATCGGATTTCTGTGGTGGAACGCCGCTCCGGCGAGGATCTTCATGGGCGACACCGGGTCGCTCGCACTGGGCGGCATCATCGCCGGGCTTTCCATCACCAGCCGAACGGAGGTGCTCGCAGTCGTGCTCGGCGCGCTGTTCGTCGCTGAGGTCACCTCGGTAGTCGTGCAGATCCTGGCCTTCCGCACCACCGGGCGGCGGGTGTTCCGGATGGCCCCCTTCCACCACCATTTCGAACTCGCTGGCTGGGCCGAAACCACCGTGATCATCCGTTTCTGGCTGCTCACCGCTATCGCCTGCGGGCTCGGGGTCTCGCTGTTCTACGGCGAGTGGCTCAGTGCCGTCGGGGATTGAGCCGTCGGGGGCTGAGTCGTCGGGGATTGAGCCGTCGGGGACTGAGCCATCGGTGACTGACAACCCGGCTCAATCCTCACCCCTGGCCCCGGGTGCGCGAATCCTGGTGACCGGTGCGGGAGTTACCGGTCGCGCCGTGGTGAGCGCGCTGTCGTCGTGGGATCTGGAGATGCTGGTGTGCGACGACGATGTCGTCGCACTGCAGGCGCTCACCGGAGCCGACACCATCAGTCCGGCCGACGCGATTGACCGGGCGGCGCAATTCGATCTGGTGGTCACCAGCCCTGGCTTTCCGCCGACCGCACCGGTACTCGCCGCCGCGGCGGCGGCAGGCGTCCCGATCTGGGGTGACGTTGAACTCGCGTGGCGACTGGATGCGGCCGGCCACTACGGCCCGCCGCGGCGATGGCTGGTGGTGACCGGGACGAACGGCAAGACCACGACGACATCGATGCTGCACGCGATGCTGATCGCAGACGGGCGTGCTGCGGTGCTGTGCGGCAATATCGGCGAACCCGTTCTCGACGTGCTGGCGCGGCCGTCGGATCTGCTCGCTGTCGAAGTGTCCAGCTTTCAGCTGTTCTGGTCGTCCTCGCTGCGGCCCGAGGCCGGTGTCGTGCTCAACGTCGCCGAGGATCACCTGGACTGGCACGGCAGCTTCGGCGCGTACGCCGCGGCGAAGGCCCGTGCTCTCAACGGGCGGGTGGCCGTGGTGGGATTCGACGACCCGGCGGCGACCGCGCTGCTGCCGGGAGCGGCGGCCGGGGTGAAAGTCGGCTTCCGGCTGGGTGAGCCGGCCCGCGGCGAACTGGGCGTACGCGATGGTTTGCTCGTGGACCGCGCGTTTGCCGACGGTCTGGCTCTGGCCCCGGTCGGGTCCATTCCGGTGGCCGGTCCGGTCGGTGTGCTCGATGCGCTCGGGGCCGCCGCCCTGGCCCGCGCGGTCGACGTGCCCGCCGCCGCGATCGCCGCTGCGCTCGCCGGATTCCAGATCGGTCGGCACCGGGCCGAAGCCGTGGGCGTGATCGGGGGGGTGCGCTACGTCGACGACTCCAAAGCCACCAACCCGCACGCCGCGCAGGCCTCGATCCTGGCCTTCCCGCGTGTGGTCTGGGTGGCTGGTGGCCTGCTCAAGGGCACATCCGTCGATGCCACGGTGGCGCGGATCGCTGACCGGTTGGCCGGCGTGGTTCTGATCGGGCGCGACCGCGCGGCATTTGCCAAGGCGTTATCGCGACACGCGCCCGATGTCCCGGTCATCGAGGTGAGGACGCGGGAGGATGCTGGGATGCATGAGACCAACGAGTCGGGTGTTGCTAGTGGGACTCGCGTGATCGAAGCGGTCGGCCCTGGCCTGGGACTGCGGGTGATGACCGAGGTCGTCGCCGCGGCGGCCAGCCTGGCGAGTCCCGGCGACACGGTGCTCTTAGCCCCGGCCGGTGCGTCGTTCGACCAGTTCGCCGGTTATGGCGACCGTGGGGATGCGTTCGCGGCTGCGGTTCGCGCCGCGGCGCGGTAACAGGGTGGGAAACGTGTTGTCCCGGCTGATGCGCCGGGGCGCCGGGGTGACCGATGCCGAACCTGCAGCGGCAGCCGGGTCGGTTCCCGCATCGGTAGGGCCGAAGTTCTATCCGCACAGAAGGCTCGGTGACTGGTTATCCCGGCCGATGACCTCGTTCCACCTGATGGTCTCGGTCGCGGGATTGCTGACCACACTGGGCCTGATCATGGTGCTGTCGGCCTCGGGCGTGCACTCCTACGACGAAGACGGCTCCCCGTGGTCGATCTTCTTCCGCCAGTTGCTCTGGGCGGCGGTGGGTCTGTTCGCGTGCTGGTTCGCGTTGCGCCTGCCAGTCCGCTTCATGCGTGCCACCGCGTTCTTCGCCTTCTCGGTCACCATCGTGATGCTGGTCCTGGTGTTGATCCCCGGTATCGGTCACGTCTCCAACGGCACCCGCGGCTGGTTCCTGATCGGCGGTCTGTCCATGCAGCCCTCCGAGCTCACCAAGATCGCCTTCGCGATCTGGGGCTCGCACCTGCTGGCCGCTCGGCGCATGGAGCGGGCCTCACTGCGCGAGATGCTGGTTCCGCTCATCCCAGCGGCGGTGATCGCGCTGGCGCTGATCGTCGTTCAGCCCGATCTCGGCCAGACCGTGTCGTTAGGCATCATCCTGCTGGCGTTGCTCTGGTTCGCCGGCCTGCCGCAGAAGGTTTTCGTCAGTTCGCTGCTCGCGGGAATAGCCGCCGCCGCCCTGCTGGCAGTCTCCGAGGGGTATCGGTCCGATCGGGTGAGGTCCTGGCTGGACCCCAGCGCCGACACCCAGGGTGCCGGTTACCAGGCCCGCCAGGCCAAGTTCGCGCTGGCCAACGGCGGGGTCTTCGGTGACGGACTCGGGCAGGGCACCGCGAAATGGAACTACCTGCCCAATGCGCACAATGACTTCATCTTCGCGATCGTCGGGGAGGAGCTCGGCTTCATCGGTGCCTTCGGGCTGCTGGCCCTGTTCGGCTTGTTCGCCTACACGGGCATGCGGATCGCCAAGCGATCCGCCGACCCGTTCCTGCGCCTGCTGACGGCCACCGCGACCGCGTGGGTGATCGGTCAGGTATTCATCAATGTCGGCTATGTGGTCGGGCTCCTTCCGGTCACCGGAATCCAGCTTCCGCTGATCTCCGCTGGCGGAACATCAACGGCGACAACGCTATTCATGGTTGGCCTGATGGCGAACGCGGCCCGGCATGAACCCGAAGCGGTCGCGGCGCTGCGAGCGGGCCGCAACGACAGGATGAACCGCCTGCTGCGGCTCCCGATTCCTGAGCCGTACCTGCCCACCCGGGTGGAGGCTCTGCGCGACCGGCTGCGCTCGCAGGATCGGAGCTCAAAATCCGCCAAGCCGGCCAAGGCGGCCAAACCGGCGAAGAAGCCAGCCAAGCGGCAGGCGCGCGATCTCGAACACCCCCGCGAGCGGGGCAGGGCATCGGCCACGAGCGCCGCGGGGCATCATGGAGGCGCCTCGCAACGGCGGCGCGCCACTGCCGCGAAGGGTAAGGCGCAACACGGGAGCGGCCAGTCGCGGCGGTCCCGCACATTGGAAGGTCAGCGTCACGGGTGAATGTCTCTGGAGTCGACGGCGGATTGGGCCGCGGCGACTCAGGTAGCGGATCGGGCCGCGACGACTCAGGTAGCGCGGGCAGCACCGGGCGCGCACCCCAGGGTGAAATCCTGTCGGTCGTTGTTGCCGGCGGCGGCACCGCAGGGCACGTCGAACCGGCGCTGGCCGTCGCCGACGCCTTGATCGCATTGGACGCCAGCGTCCGCATCACGGCCCTCGGCACCACCCGAGGCCTGGAGAACCGGTTGGTACCCCAGCGCGGTTATCAGCTGCGACACGTCACGCCGGTGCCATTGCCGCGCAAGCTCAACGGCGACCTCATCCGACTGCCGTGGCGGATCCGAACATCTATCAGGCAGACCCGGGCCGTGCTCGACGACGTCCGCGCGGATGTGGTGGTGGGCTTCGGCGGATACGTCGCCGTGCCCGCCTATCTGGCGGCGCGCCGATCGCCGGCGGTGCCGGTCGTGGTCCACGAGGCAAACGCCCGCGCCGGGCTGGCAAACCGGGTCGGTGCCCGAATCGCCCGCCGGGTGCTGGCGGCGGTTCCGGGATCGGGACTTCGCCGGGCCGAGGTGGTCGGCATGCCACTGCGCGCTTCCATCACGGGCCTAGACCGGATGGCCCTGCGCGCCCAGGCACGGTCCCATTTCGGCTTTGCCGATGATGCTCGGGTACTGCTGGTTTTCGGCGGCTCGCAAGGCGCGGTGTCGATCAACCGTGCGGTCTCGGCTGCCGCGGCTGATCTGGCCGCAGCCGGCGTATCGGTGCTGCACGCACACGGCCCGGCTAACACCCTGGAGTTACCGACCCCCCGGGCCGGCGATCCGCCCTATATCGCCGTGGGATATCTGGATCGGATGGATCTCGCCTACGCCGCGGCCGACCTGGCCATCTGCCGGTCGGGCGCGATGACGGTCGCCGAGGTGTCCGCTGTCGGTCTACCGGCCGTCTACGTTCCGCTGCCGATCGGCAACGGCGAGCAGCGCCTCAATGCCCTGCCGGTGGTCGAAGCCGGTGGCGGCGTGCTCGTCGCCGACGCCGACCTGACGCCCGCCTATGTCGGCACCGAAGTGGCGCGGATCCTCACCGACGCCCCCCGCCTCGCCCAGATGACCGCCTCGGCGGCGGGGGTCGGACATCGGGACGCCGCTCGGCGGGTCGCCCAGATCGTCCTGGATGTGGCTCGGGCTGAACGGACAGCCCGCCGATGAACCTTTCCCATGAATTGCCGCCCGAACTCCAGCGAGTACACCTGGTGGGTATCGGCGGCGCGGGCATGTCCGGAATCGCCCGCATCCTGCTCGACCGCGGCGGGCTGGTGTCGGGTTCGGATGCCAAGGAATCGCGTGGCGTGGCGGCGCTGAGGGCCAGAGGGGCTCAGATCAGCATCGGCCACGACGCCGCCAACCTCGACGTGCTGCCCGGCGGCCCGACGGCGGTCATCACCACCCACGCCGCCATCCCGAAAACCAACCCTGAGTTGGTGGAAGCCCGCCGTCGTGCGGTTCCGGTGATCCTGCGCCCGGCCGCACTGGCCATGCTGATGACCGGTTACCGCACGCTGATGGTGACCGGCACCCACGGCAAGACCACGACGACGTCGATGCTCATCGTGGCGCTGCAACACTGCGGATTCGATCCCTCCTTCGCCGTCGGCGGCGATATGGGCGAGGCAGGCACCAACGCCCACCACGGCAGCGGTGAGGTGTTCGTTGCCGAGGCCGACGAGAGCGACGGTTCGCTGCTGGAGTACGCACCCGACGTCGCGGTGGTCACCAATATCGACGTCGACCACCTCGATTTTTTCGGCAGTCCAGAGGCTTACACCGCAGTGTTCGACGCTTTCGTCGAGCGGCTGAGGCCCGGCGGAGCGTTGGTGGTGTGCGCCGACGACCCGGGCGCGGTGGCCCTGTCTGAACGCGTTGCGGCCCTGGGGATTCGGGTTCTGCGCTACGGCAGCGGGCCAGCCGACGGCCTGGCCGGACAGCTGATCAACTGGGAGCAGTACGGAACCGGTGCGGCTGCCGACATCCTACTTGCCGGTGAGTCCCAGCCGCGGACCATGCGTCTAGCGGTCCCCGGCCGGCACATGGCGCTCAATGCACTCGCCGCCGTATTGGCCGCCACCGAGGCCGGCGCGCAGATCGACGAGGTGCTCGACGGGCTGGCTGGGTTTGAGGGCGTGCGCCGACGTTTCGAACTGGTGGGCACCGCCGACGGGGTGCGGGTCTTCGACGATTACGCCCATCATCCAACCGAGGTACGGGCTGCTCTGACGGCACTGCACGCGATCGCGCAACAGGACCCAACGGGTCACTCAACCGTCACCGGCGGACGCAGCATCGTCGTGTTCCAGCCGCACTTGTATTCGCGCACAAAGACTTTCGCGCGGGAATTCGCGCAAGCCCTTGACGGTGCCGATGAGGTGTTCGTGCTCGACGTCTACGCCGCCCGCGAGCAGCCGCTGATCGGTATCAGCGGCGCCACCATCGCCGAGCACGTCGGCGTCCGGGTGCACTACATGCCGGATTTCTCCGCCGTCGCCGCGAAGGTGGCTGCGGCGGCCAGACCGGGCGACGTGGTAGTCACCATGGGCGCCGGCGATGTGACTCTGCTGGGCCCGGAGATCATCTCGGCCCTGCGCGCTAAGGCTGAGCCGGGGAGTCTCCAATGACCGAGACACCGAACGACGAGGTGCCCGACGCCGACCCCGATGACGCGAGCGACGTCGAGTCGGCGGTGCCCGAGCACGAGCCGCCTGAGCCCGATCCGTCTGAGCCCGAGCTGCCCGAGCCCGAGCCAACCGAAGCCGAGCCAACCGAAGACACCGACGGCCCCCGCCGACGGGAGCGTCGGGAGCGGGCCGAGCGCCGGGTAGCCCAGCAGCGCGCGACGGCGATAGAACAGGCGCGCCGCGAAGCCAAGCGCAAGGCCCGCGGTCAGGTCGTGGCCGAGCCCAAGCGACTCACGGCCCGCAGCGTCAAGGGTCTGCGGCTCATCATGTGGTCGATCGTGCTGGCTGCGGCCAGCATCGCTCTGGCCCTGGTGCTGTACTTCACGCCGGCGATGGCGGCACGATCGGTTGTCGTGATCGGGGTTGGGACGGTGACCCGGGAGGAAGTGGTCGACGCTGCCCAGGTCCGGTTGGGCACGCCACTGCTCCAGATCGACACCGACGCGGTGGCAGACCGGGTGGCCGGCATCCGACGGGTGGCCAGCGCCCGGGTGCAGCGCGAGTACCCCTCGACGCTGCGGATCAGCATCGTCGAGCGAATTCCCCTGGTGGTGAAGGACTTTCCGGACGGGCCGCACCTGTTCGATCGCGATGGCGTGGACTTCGCGACGGCCCCGCCGCCACCGGGACTGCCCTATATCGAGGTGGAGAATCCTGGCCCGGCCGATCCGCCGACCAAGGCCGCACTGCAGGTGATGACCGCGCTGCGGCCAGAGGTGGTGGCGCAGGTGAGCCGGGTTGCTGCGCCCTCGGTCTCGTCGGTGACTTTGACGCTTGCTGACGGCCGGACCGTGGTGTGGGGGACCACCGACCGCACCGGCGAGAAGGCCGAAAAACTGGCCGCCCTGCTGACCCAGCCCGGCCGCGTGTACGACGTGTCGAGTCCCGACCTGCCCACGGTGAAGTAGCGCGGGACGTTTAGCGCGACGGTCCGTCGCGGTCGTTCGTCGAAATTCGGCGTGCGACACGCGGGCGCGCATCCCCAATCCGGTGCGTGCCGGTCATACGGTTCTGACTACGCGACAACTTGACATAACTCTAAGCCTCAGCTTGAGGTTGAGGGTTTGCCCGAGGAGTCGTTTCGCACCCGAGTCCGACCACGGAGGAAGACCACGCCGATGACCCCCCCGCATAACTACCTCGCCGTCATCAAGGTCGTTGGAATCGGAGGTGGCGGCGTCAATGCCGTCAACCGGATGATCGAACAGGGCCTGAAAGGCGTTGAATTCATTGCCATCAACACCGACGCCCAGGCGCTGTTGATGAGTGACGCCGACGTCAAACTCGATGTCGGCCGCGACTCCACCCGTGGATTGGGTGCGGGCGCCGACCCCGACGTGGGCCGCAAGGCGGCCGAGGACGCCAAGGACGAGATCGAGGAACTGCTGCGCGGGGCGGACATGGTGTTCGTTACGGCCGGCGAGGGTGGCGGCACCGGTACCGGCGGCGCACCGGTCGTGGCCAACATCGCGCGCAAGCTGGGCGCCCTGACAGTAGGGGTGGTGACCCGACCGTTCTCGTTCGAGGGCAAGCGCCGGTCCAACCAGGCTGATACCGGGATCGCTTCGCTGCGCGAGAGCTGCGACACGCTCATCGTGATCCCGAATGACCGACTGCTGCAGATGGGCGATTCCGGAGTCTCGCTCATGGATGCCTTCCGTAGCGCCGATGAGGTCCTGCTCAACGGTGTCCAGGGCATCACCGATCTGATCACCACACCGGGCCTGATCAATGTCGACTTCGCCGACGTCAAGGGCATCATGAGCGGTGCAGGCACCGCGCTGATGGGTATCGGCTCATCCCGCGGCGAGGGCCGGGCGCTCAAGGCCGCCGAGACCGCGATCAACTCCCCGCTGCTGGAGGCCTCGATGGAAGGCGCCCAGGGTGTGCTGATCTCGATCGCCGGCGGCAGCGACCTCGGGCTCTTCGAGATCAACGAGGCCGCCTCGCTGGTGCAGGACGCGGCTCACCCGGAGGCCAACATCATCTTCGGCACGGTCATCGACGATTCGCTCGGCGATGAGGTGCGAGTCACGGTGATCGCCGCCGGGTTCGATGCCAGCGGTGCGAACCGCAGGCCGATCATCATCGGCAACGGTGCGAGTGCGTCGGCCGGTTCGGCCTCGGTGATCACCACCCACACCATCGCACCGGGATCTGCCGGCAGTTTGACTTCGGCGCTGTTCGACCCTGTCGACCAGCGGGAGTCGGTGGGCGTGCCGGTCCATACCAACGGCTCGTCGGCATACGGCGACGATGACGACGACGTCGATGTGCCCCCGTTCATGCGGCACTGATCACCGCCACGGCAAGTCGGCCCCGTGAACGTTCGCGTCCGTCGTGTCACCACCACCCGGGCCGGCGGAGTCTCGGCGCCACCGTTCGACACGTTCAATCTCGGCGACCATGTCGGTGATGACCCGGCAGCGGTGGCGGCAAACCGCGACCGGCTCGCCGCTGCGATCGGACTGCCGGCCGACCGGGTGGTCTGGATGAACCAGGTGCACGGTGATCACGTCGAGTTCGTCGATGCGCCCCGCGCCGACGCATTCGACGCCACCGACGCCCTGGTGACCACCACTCCAGGACTGGCGTTGGCTGTGGTCACCGCGGATTGCGTGCCGGTGCTGATGTCCGATTCACGTGCCGGAGTCCTCGGCGCCGCGCATGCCGGACGGGTGGGGGCGGCCAAGGGTGTGGTGCTGCGCACGCTGGAGGCGATGCTGGCCGCGGGCGCCCACGCCGCGGACGTCTCAGTACTGCTGGGCCCTGCCGTCAGCGGGGACAACTACGAAGTGCCCGAGGATATGGCCGCCGACGTCGAGGCCCTGCTGCCGGGAAGTCGCGCCACCACAGCGGTCGGCACCCCGGCGCTGGATCTGCGAGCCGGTATCGCCCGTCAGCTGATCGAGGCCGGAGTGACCGCCATTGACGTCGACTCACGGTGCACGGCCGCTGACCCGACGTTATTCAGCCACCGCCGCGACGCGCCGACCGGGCGGCTGGCATCGCTGATATGGATGCCATGACCGTGGTGATCCCATGAATACGACCGACGGCCGGGTGGCGGAGCTGACCACCTCCCTGGCGGCCATCCGCGCCCGCCTCAGTCGCGCGGCGGAGGCGGCCGGCCGCGCGGTGGACGAGATCACCCTGCTGCCGGTGACCAAATTCTTCCCGGCCGCTGATGTGGCGATTCTCTGGAGGCTCGGGTGTGTGGCCTTCGGTGAATCCCGCGAGCAGGAGGCCGCGGCGAAAATCATGGAGTTCGACAGGCTGGTCGGCGCCCTCGCGGAGTCAGGGTCCGCGCGCTGGCACATGATCGGCCGGATTCAGAGCAACAAGGCCAAAAACCTTGCGCGCTGGGCGGATACGGTGCATTCGGTCTATACCGACAAGGTGGTCTCCACGCTCGATAGCGCTACGGCAGCGGCAATGACCGACGGGCGAACCAGCGTGATGAGGGTGTTCGTCCAGATATCTCTCGACGGTGACCCCGAGCGCGGTGGCGTGGACATCAATGACCCTCGCGAGGTGGACCGGATCTGCGCGCAGGTGGCGCAGTCCCGCTCCCTTGAGTTGGTCGGGCTGATGTCGATCCCGCCACTGGGCGCCGATCCCGACTCGGCATTCGCCACCCTTGCCGCCGAGCACCGCCGCGTTCTGCGTGATCACCCCGCCGCGACCGGGCTGTCCGCCGGGATGTCAGAGGACCTCGAAGCCGCGGTGCGACACGGATCCACGTGTGTGCGTGTCGGTACAGCGTTAATGGGCCAACGTCCTTTAACGTCTCCCTGAGTAGTCACTCCAGTCACTTACCTAACACAAGCACCCACATTCACAGGTACCAAAGTTGAAGCTTCGGAAGGGTCACGCGGATGAGCACTCTCCATAAGGTCAAGGCCTACTTCGGTATGGCGCCGATAGATGACTATGACGACGAGTACTACGACGACGACCGCGATGGCGCCGGCCGTGGCCGCGGTTTCTCGCGTCGGGGTGAGCGGTTCGCCACCGACGGCTACGAGGGCGGTTACGAGGGTGGCCGTTACGACGAGCGCGATCCCCGCGACTTCGGTTCTGGTTACGGGGACGAGCGCGGCCCTGACTACCCACCCACCGGTGGTTTCCGCGTCGGCTACGGCGACGATTCCCGCATGCGCCCCCGCGAATTCGACGACCTGCCGCGGTCTGCTCGGTTCGGCGCGCTTCGTGGCTCGACCCGCGGCGCACTGGCGATGGACCCGCGCCGGATGGCGCTGCTGTTCGAGGAGGGCAGCCCGCTGTCGAAGATCACCACCCTTCGGCCCAAGGATTACAACGAGGCACGCACCATCGGTGAGCGCTTCCGCGACGGTCAACCGGTCATCATGGATCTGGTTTCGATGGACAACTCCGACGCCAAACGCCTGGTCGACTTCGCCGCAGGTCTGGCTTTCGCCCTGCGCGGATCCTTCGACAAGGTCGCGACCAAGGTGTTCCTGCTGGCTCCGGCGGACGTCGATGTCAGTGCGGATGAGCGCCGGCGGATCGCCGAAGCGGGTTTTTACAGCTACCAGTGAACCCGGGGGCTACTCCCCGCGTGATCGGTAGGCTGAACGAAAGCCGCGTCTGGTCGCCTGTGACCATGTTCGGCAATCGTCCCATTCGCTGCTAGTAAGGACCGGCTCCAGGTGGCGCTCGTTTTCGAAATCATTGGTTTTGCGCTGTTCCTGTTCTGGCTGTTGCTGATCGCCCGGATCGTCGTGGAGTTCATCCGCTCGTTCAGCCGTGACTGGCACCCGCGCGGTGCCACCGTGGTCATCCTTGAGGCCATCATGACCGTCACCGACCCGCCGGTGAACCTGCTGCGGCGGGTCATCCCGCAGCTGACCATCGGTGCGGTGCGCCTGGATTTCTCCATCATGGTGCTGCTGCTGCTGGCCTTCATCGGTATGCAGCTGGCCTTTGGGGCGGC
>Ga0164294_10001886_pt1 | contig 19169 bp, 18 predicted proteins | sample GEODES005metaG_FD_111479 | JGI IMG/M metagenome (GOLD analysis project Ga0164294, IMG submission 111479) | Oligotrophic lake water microbial communities from Sparkling Lake, Wisconsin, USA - GEODES005 metaG | ecosystem: Environmental > Aquatic > Freshwater > Lake | place: USA: Sparkling Lake...
AAGCTCATGACCGCATTGGGTAACCAAGAAGGCGGCTTACCATTTACTTTAGTGATAGATTCACAGGGCGGATTGCTACAGCGCAAACTTGGTAAACTGTCGGACAGCGATATTCGTTCCTGGACCTGAAGCCAGATCCCGTTTGGGTGGCGCTAGACCATTGTTTTGAAAATGGTGTAAATTAGCAGCTTATTAACAGCAATTCACTGTAAGTTATATGGATTTAAGAAAACTTAAAACGCTGATCGACTTGGTCTCCGAGTCCAATGTGTCTGAACTTGAGATCACCGAAGCCGAGGGCAAGGTTCGTATTGTCAAAGGTCCGGTTGGCGCTCCGATGGCAGTGGCCGCACCCTTGACGGTGGCCGCGCCAGTGCCTGGCGCGTCAGCGGATGGATCGGCGGCGGCACCTGCAACGCCCGCCGCGGCCGAACCGGCCGCCATCAGCGGCCATATCGTCAAGTCGCCCATGGTGGGCACGTTTTACACAGCATCCAGTCCGGAAGCCAAACCCTTTGTCCAAGTGGGCAGTGTCATCAATGAAGGCGACACCATTTGCATCATTGAAGCCATGAAAATCCTCAATGAAATCGAGGCGGACAAAAGCGGAACAGTCACGCGCATCATGGTGGTCAACGGCCAGGCTGTCGAGTACGGTCAATCTCTTTTCATCATCGAGTGATTCCCGGACATGTTTAAAAAGATTCTGATCGCCAACCGGGGCGAAATAGCACTTCGCATACAGCGCGCCTGTAAAGAACTCGGTGTCGAAGCTGTGGTGGTCTATTCCGAAGCTGACCGTGAAGCTAAATATGTCAAGTTGGCTGAAGAGGCGGTGTGTATAGGACCGGCAGCTTCCGCTCAAAGTTACCTGAATATGCCGGCCATCATTTCTGCGGCAGAAGTCACGGATGCCCAAGCCATTCATCCCGGTTACGGGTTTTTGAGCGAAAACGCTGACTTTGCCGAGCGGGTTGAAAAAAGTGGTTTTGTTTTTATCGGACCTACGCCTGAATCCATCCGCATGATGGGAGACAAGGTGTCTGCCAAGCACGCCATGATCAAGGCCGGTGTGCCTTGTGTTCCCGGCTCAGACGGCGAGTTGCCGGACGACCCAGCAGAGATACGTCGGATTGGTAAATCGGTGGGTTACCCAGTCATCATCAAGGCGGCTGGCGGCGGCGGCGGTCGCGGCATGCGGGTCGTGCACAACGAAGCGGCCTTGATCCATGCGGTGCAAACCACCAAAGCCGAAGCGGGTACTGCGTTTGGCAATCCGGCGGTTTACATGGAAAAGTTTTTGCAAAACCCTCGGCATATTGAAATTCAAATACTGGCGGATAACTTCAAAAACGCCATTTACCTGGGTGAGCGCGACTGCTCCATGCAGCGCCGTCACCAAAAAGTGATCGAAGAAGCACCTGCGCCCGGCATTGCCCGCAAGCTGATTGAACGCATCGGTGAGCGCTGTGTCGCGGCCTGCAAAAAAATGGGTTATCGCGGCGCGGGTACGTTTGAGTTTTTGTATGAAAACGGTGAGTTCTATTTCATTGAGATGAATACCCGCGTGCAAGTCGAGCACCCGGTCACTGAATTCATCACCGGTGTGGATATTGTCAAAACCCAGATCATGACCGCCTCCGGCATGAAACTGCCTTATACGCAGCGACAAATCGAAATCAAAGGCCACGCGATTGAATGCCGTGTGAATGCGGAGGACCCGTTCAAGTTCACACCTTCCCCCGGACGCATCACCATGTGGCACCCGCCGGGCGGACCCGGCGTACGGGTGGATTCACACATCTACACCAATTATTTTGTTCCTTCCAATTACGACTCCATGATCGGCAAAATCATTGTGTACGGCGACACACGCGAGCATGCATTGGCGCGTATGCGTACGGCCTTGGGTGAGACCGTGGTGGAAGGTATCAACACCAATATTGCATTGCACCGCGAACTGATGGATGACCCGGGCTTCATCAGCGGCGGCACCAATATCCATTATTTGGAAGAATGGCTGGCGGTTCGTCAATCCTGATGGTTGAGCTGCGATTGCATTGTCCGCAAGATCAGGTGGACACCATCAGCGAAGCCTTGATGGCTTTGGATGCGCTCAGTGTGTCCGTTGAAGACGCTGACGCACACACTGACCAAGAACATGCATTGTTCGGTGAACCCGGCATGCCACCGCCTGCAGCCGGTTGGCTTCGTTCTCACGTCATTGCTTTATTTGCCGATGAGGCTTCAGCACAAGAAGCCGGGCAGTTGCTCGCACTGCAAGCCTTTTTTGAAAACAGCAGTTTGCAAGTCATCGCTGAGGTGCCCGAGCAGGACTGGGTGCGTTTGACGCAATCACAGTTTGAGCCGGTTCCCATCACCGACACATTTTGGGTGGTGCCCAGTTGGCACCAAGCCCCGGCACAAGCGCAATGGGTATTGCGATTGGACCCCGGTTTGGCATTTGGCACTGGCACGCACCCGACCACGCGCATGTGTTTGCGTTGGATTGCCATGCATCCACCCACTGGCCAACGTGTACTGGATTACGGTTGCGGTTCTGGCATATTGGCCATTGGTGCTGCCATGGTGGGCGCGTCTCATGTGGATGCTGTCGATATCGACCCTGATGCGGTCAAAGCCACTTTGGCAAACGCCATGGACAACCAAGTCAAGATCAACACAGGTTTGCCTGAATTGGCGCAAGGCACATACCCGCTGGTGGTGGCCAACATACTGGCAGCACCTTTAAAGGTGTTGGCGCCTTTGTTGTGTGCTCACGTACAGGCCTCAGGCCATTTGCTTTTGGCAGGCATTTTGCAGAGACAGGTAGAAGATATTCAATCAGCCTACCAACCTTACATATCGCTTCAAGTGGCTGACGCTCAAGATGGCTGGGTATTGATGCATGGTCGCCTTGCCTAAACTTTGACACGCAGCATCCATGGCCATCGTCACTCTTTGCCCTCAATGTCAAACTGGTTTCTCCGTACAACCTGAGCACTTAAGCGCGGCAGACGGTTGGGTGAAGTGTGGGAAGTGTGAGCACTTGTTTCAAGTGGATCAGCATTTGTTTGAGATGGATGACCCGCAGCCTGTGCAGGAGTTTCTTCAACCTTTGTCTAGACCCTTGCAGGCAGATGCCAAGCACGAAACTGGTCAACATCAAGACACGACCGTGGTTCTGATGTTGCTGGCTCTGCTGGCGTTTGGCTTGCTTATGCAATTTGTATTTCATCAGCGCCATGTGATTGCTGCGCGTGTCCCTGAACTGCAACCTGCGTTGCAGTGGTTTTGCAAGCCCATGAACTGTCAACTCAGCATTCCTATGGACACAGAATTGTTTTCCATGGAGTCAAGTACGTTCAAACGATTGGATGAAACCACATTTGTATTTGAAGGAACGGTTAGGAATTTGAGCGAGGGCGCGTTGATGCCGCCTGCATTGGAGTTGACATTGAATGGTGAAGGTGATGTTCGCGTTCGCAAAGTAATTTCAGCAGACCAACTCGGGTTTCATGTGCCTTTACGCCCCTTGGGAAATCATGCTTTCACCCTCAGATTTACGCTGGATCCTTCACTTTCGCAGACAATAGACGGCTTCAGGGCATTGCTTTTTTACCCTTAATTTTTACAGATTGGATTGAGCTATGGCAGTTGTCATTTGTGGGTCACTGGCGTTTGACACCATCATGCATTTCGAGGGCAGGTTCAAAGAACAAATATTGCCTGAACAACTGCACATATTGAACGTGTCCTTTCTGGTTCCTCGGTTGCAGCGAGAGTTCGGTGGATGCGCAGGCAATATTGCCTATGGATTGAAATTATTAGGCGGCCATGCGTTGCCCATGGCGACATTGGGCAATGATGGTGAAAGCTATCTCAACAGACTGCAGCACTTGGGTATTTCAACTGATTTTGTGAAGATGGTTGCAGATGATTACACGGCGCAGGCCATGATCATGACGGATTTGGACAATAACCAAATCACTGCCTTTCACCCCGGTGCCATGATGCAAGCGCACATCACGCGTGTTGAAAAGCGTGCTGATATCAGTCTGGGTATTGTGTCTCCCGACGGGCGGGATGCCATGCTGCAGCATGCACAGCAGTTTGCACAAGCAGGCATACCTTTTGTATTTGATCCCGGTCAGGGATTGCCCATGTTCAATGGCGAAGAATTGCGCCACTTCATCGACTTGGCCACCTGGGTGACGGTGAATGATTACGAAGGAAAAATGCTCAGTGACCGTACCGGTATGGACAGCGCGGCTATCTCTGCCAAAGTCAAGGGACTGGTGGTGACCTTGGGTGCCAATGGTTGCGAAGTGTGGCAACAAGGGCAGATGCATTTGGTGCCACCGGTCAAAGCAACTGCAGTGATTGACCCAACCGGTTGCGGTGACGCTTGGCGCAGTGCTTTATTGTTTGGATTAGACCAGGACTGGGATTTACTTCGCTGCGCTGAGTTGGGCAACAAAGTCGGGTCTATCAAAATTGCAAGTCGCGGCCCGCAAAACTATTTGCTCACATAAAAAAAACCCGGTGCACGTTAAGCACCGGGTTGGAAACAAACGCGAACCGCTTGTTCAGGGCTTGGCCGATGTTGGAAAAGGCCAGGCTGCCTGAGGATTCAATGTGGTTTGAGCCACATGAGCAACCGATGGGGCTGCTGCGCTTGCGTGCGGTTTGGCCGCTGGTTTGCTTGCAGGTTTTTTTGCGACTGGTTTAGCAGCCGGTATTTTTGCTGCTGGTTTGCTACTTGTTACTTTTTTTTTAGCAGCAGGCTTTTTAGCCGCAGCTTTTTTGGCGGCGGGCTTTTTAGCTGCGGCTTTTTTAGCTGCGGGCTTTTTGGCAGCAGCTTTTTTGGCAGCGGGCTTTTTAGCTGCGGCTTTTTTAGCTGCGGGCTTTTTGGCAGCAGCTTTTTTCGCTGCAGGCTTTTTAGCCGCGATTTTTTTCGCTACAGGCTTTTTCGCAGCAGGCTTTTTCTTGACTGCTGGTTTTTTAGCTGCAGCTTTTTTCGCTACAGGTTTCTTTGCAGCAGCTTTTTTCGCCGCTGGTTTTTTTGCTGCTGGTTTTTTTGCAGCGGATTTTTTTGCAGTTGCCATTAGATACTCTCCTAGATCAAGATCTTAGATCGTTGGTTCAAAACACTTGGCCTTTTCAGTCCAAGTGATTCATGGTGCTGAACCGATGTCCAACACCATGAACGCTGTGAGTTCCCAACCCTGAAGCTGTTGCAAATTGCAGCACATACAAGGTTAAGGAACAAATGGTGGTCATGTCAATTTCAATCCCAAGACAGCGCACCGCCGGTTTGGTACTCAATGACGCGGGTTTCGAAAAAGTTACGTTCTTTTTTCAGGTCAATCATTTCGCTCATCCAGGGAAATGGGTTTTCCTCGTGGGGGTACAACGTGTCCAAGCCGATTTGGGTGGCGCGACGGTTGGCGATGTAGCGCAAATAGCCCTTGAACATGGAAGCATTCATGCCGAGCACGCCGCGTGGCATGGTGTCTTCAGCATAGCGGTATTCCAACTCAACGGCTTTATGAAACAGCTCGATGATCTCTGCTTTGAGCTCAGCCGTCCACAGGTGAGGATTCTCTAACTTGATTTGGTTGATCAGGTCGATGCCGAAGTTGCAGTGCATGGACTCATCACGCAAGATGTACTGGTACTGCTCTGCAGCGCCCGTCATTTTATTTTGACGGCCAAGCGCGAGAATCTGGGTAAAGCCGACATAGAAGAACAGACCTTCCATCAGGCAAGCAAAAACAATCAAAGATTTCAATAAGGTTTGATCGGTTTCAGGCGTGCCCGTGTGAAAGTGAGGATCCATGATGGCTTCGATGAAAGGAATAAGAAACTCATCCTTGTCACGAATGGATTGAACCTCTTGGTAGGCGTTGAAGATTTCGCTTTCATCCAAGCCCAAAGATTCCACGATGTATTGGTAGGCGTGTGTATGAATGGCTTCTTCAAATGCTTGGCGCAGCAAAAACTGACGGCACTCGGGCGCCGTGATGTGGCGGTAAGTGCCCAGCACAATATTGTTGGCGGCCAGTGAATCGGCTGTCACAAAAAAGCCCAGATTGCGTTTGATGATGCGGCGCTCATCGTCGGTCAGTCCGTTAGGGTCTTTCCACAACGCGATGTCGCGGGTCATATTGACTTCTTGCGGCATCCAGTGGTTGGCACAGGTGGCCAAATATTTTTCCCAGGCCCATTTGTATTTGAAAGGCACCAATTGGTTGACATCTGTCTGGCCATTGATGATGCGTTTGTCATCAGCATTGACGCGACGGGCACCCGGTGCAGAGGAGGTGAAAGCGCGGGATTCAACCGGAGCGATTGTTGGAAGCACTGCACCGTCGTTGAGAACACGTGAGGCGGGAGCCGCAGAATTGGAGGGTGACAAATTCAGGTGACTCTGTACGTCACCTATGGTTACGCCGATGGGCGATAACGGTTTTACTTCTTCTTCCCAGGTCAACATATTGGTAATTCCATTCTTGAGATTATGTGTGTTTATGCATGAAACGCAAAGGATTGATTCTTTACTGCGTTGCAAATTGTTGTTGAATTACATCGTATTCACTGGCCGCGATCATGCGACCAGTGAATGCTTATTGGCATGCTTCGCAAGTCGGATCATCAACACCGCAGAACTTGACATCGGTCGCAGGTGTGTCGGACATCATTTGCGCGCGCGCTGCAGCTGCTGCCATTTCCATAGCGCTCAGACCGGATGCACCACCGCCGGAAGACACTGCATTGTGTGAACCCGCCTGCACTGTGGACTTCTCGATTTGCGTCGCGCTGGTGGTGCGCAAATAATAAGTTGTTTTGAGACCGCGCAGCCAAGCGAGTTTGTAAGTCTCGTCGAGTTTTTTACCAGAGGCACCCGCCATGTAGATGTTGAGTGACTGTGCTTGGTCAATCCATTTTTGACGTCGCGCTGCAGCTTCAACCAACCATTGTGTTTCGACTTCAAAGGCGGTGGCGTACATGTCTTTGAGATCTTGCGGCACGCGGTCGATGGGGCGCAATGAACCGTCGAAATGCTTGAGGTCCATGACCATGACATCGTCCCACAGGCCCAGACGTTTGAGGTCACGCACCAAATAGGAATTGATGATGGTGAATTCACCGGACAAATTGGACTTGACTGACAGGTTACCAAAGCAGGGTTCGATGGATGCATCCACCCCCACGATATTGGAGATGGTGGCCGTAGGCGCAATCGCCACGCAATTGGAATTGCGCATCCCGTCTGTCGCGATTTTGCGGCGCAAGGCATCCCAGTCGAGCGTGGCGCTGCGGTCTACTTCGATGTAACCACCGCGTGATTTTTCCAAAAGATTGAGTGTGTCCAAGGGCAAAATTCCTTGGTCCCACAATGAGCCTTTGTAGGTGGAGTAACGGCCTCGTTCACGCGCCAGTTCGGTGGAAGCCCAGTAGGCGTAATAGCAAATGGCTTCCATGGAGCGATCAGCAAAATCAACCGCTGCTTGAGACGCATAAGGAATGTGCAACTCGTACAAACAGTCTTGGAAAGCCATGATGCCCATGCCGACAGGACGGTGGCGCAGGTTGGAGTCCCGGGCTTTTTTGACAGCGTAATAGTTGATGTCAATCACGTTGTCCAGCATGCGCATGGCAATGGTGATGGTGCGCTTGAGTTTGTCTTGATCCAACTCGTTGCCGTTGGCACCTTGTTTAAGGTGGCGCACCAAATTGACCGAGCCCAAGTTACACACAGCTGTTTCTGTGTCGCTGGTGTTTAAAGTGATTTCTGTGCACAGGTTGGAAGAGTGCACCACGCCTGAATGTTGCTGCGGAGAGCGCACATTGCAAGCGTCCTTGAAAGTGATCCAAGGATGGCCAGTTTCAAACAACATGGTCAGCATCCTGCGCCACAAGTCGGTGGCTTGCACAGTCTTGCTGGGCTTGATCAAGCCTTGGCGTGCTTGTGCTTCGTAGGCGGTATAGGCTTTTTCAAACTCTGAGCCGAATTTGTCATGCAAATCTGGCGTGTTGGAAGGTGAGAACAAAGTCCACTCGCCTTTTTCCATGACGCGGCGCATGAACAGGTCAGGGATCCAGTTGGCCGTGTTCATGTCGTGTGTGCGTCGACGGTCGTCGCCAGTGTTTTTGCGCAGCTCTAAAAATTCTTCAATGTCCAAATGCCAAGTTTCAAGGTAGGTACAGACTGCACCTTTGCGCTTGCCGCCTTGGTTGACAGCCACCGCTGTGTCATTGACGACTTTGAGGAAAGGCACCACGCCTTGTGATTCGCCATTGGTGCCTTTGATGTGGCTGCCCAAGGCGCGCACGCGCGTCCAATCGTTACCTAGGCCGCCAGCAAATTTAGACAACAAAGCATTTTCTTTGATGGATTCGTAAATGCCGTCTAAGTCGTCCGGCACAGTAGTCAGGTAGCAACTGGAGAGTTGCGGACGGGTGGTGCCACTGTTGAATAGCGTAGGCGTGCTGGACATGAAGTCGAAAGAAGACAGAATTTCGTAAAACTCGATCGCACGTTCTTCGCGGTTGACTTCATTGAGTGACAAACCCATGGCGACACGCATGAAGAATGACTGCGGCAGTTCGATACGTTGCTTGCGCACATGTAAGAAATAGCGGTCATACAAAGTTTGCAGGCCGAGGTAATCGAATTGGAAGTCACGCTCTGGCTTGAGCGCTTTGGCCAAGCGCGGCAAATCAAATTGCAGCAAACGCGGGTCTAGCAAGTCGTTATCCACGCCCTTGTTCAAAAACTCTGCGAAGGTGCGCTGATAGTGCCCGGCCATTTCAGCATGGGTGGCTTCTTGTCCCAAGACTTCCTTGGTGATCGAGTACATCAACAAACGTGCGGTGGCGAAGGTGTAACCCGGTTCTTTTTCAATCAGGGTGCGGGCTGCAAGCACGGAGGCTTTGTGCACCTCTTCCATCGGGATGCCATCGTATAAATTACGCATGGTTTCTGACAGGATGGGCGCTGCAGTGACGTCTTCACCCAAGTTTTCGCAGGCGGCTGCAATGAGTTTTTCTAAACGCACCGTATCGAGAAGCACGCGTTCACCATCAAGCATGACATGCAAAACAGGACCTTGGTTTGCAGGTGTTTCTTTTTGGGTAGCGCGTTCTTGGGTGCGGCGTTCGCGGTAAAGCACATAGGAACGTGCGACTTCATGGTGGCTGCCGCGCATGAGGCCGAGTTCCACCTGGTCTTGCACATCTTCAATATGGAATGTGCCGCCGCCTGGGCGTGAGCGCATGAGCGCGCGCGTGACAGCCTGGGTCAGTTGATCCACCGTCTCGCGTACGCTGGCAGAGGCTGCGCCTTGGGTGCCATGCACAGCCAAAAAAGCCTTCATCATGGCGACTGCGATCTTGGCTGGCTCAAACGGAACCACCGCACCATTGCGGCGAATGATCTGGTATTGGCTTAAGGAGGAAATCAATGAGGTCTGGGTGGTGTCGCCAGCGTCGGTGGACTTGCGAACGGACGTGACATTTGTCGTGGTTGCGGCAATTTGCATCTTTTTTTAATCCTGTGGGGCATGAATGCTTTTGGTGACTTCTTATATTTTTTTGTGCAGATGACCGGTTGTCCGTCACAAATGTGCACACCCCACACTATATATGGGGTCGTAACTCTTTTCAACACACTACACGTAGTGTTTGGTCTATTTTTTGAAAAAAATTTTTGCAAGCGATAGTTTTGGCAGAAATTTGCTGCATTTAGATTTAACCTGGCACTGAATTCAAAGATGTGAATGCGCTTATTCAGGAAAAAATTGATTGGTCCATCCCACACTTTGTTGCAAAAAACGCCAAGAAAAACCTTTTCCTGGGTCTTTTTTTCGAAGAGGCGCGATGTGTTCGTGTCCGGTGACGTGTTGAATTGGGTATTGGTGTTGAATCAATGGCAGCAGTGCACTCAAACTTTCGTATTGATAGGGCGTGAAGTTTTCGCCATCAAGTCCTTCAAGTTCAATGCCGATTGAAAAGTCGTTGCAGTTGTCGCGGCCCCGATGGCTGGATTGGCCCGCATGCCAGGCTCTGTCATCGCAACTGACAAATTGAATCAACTCGCCGCCTCGGCGAATGAAAAAATGCGCAGACACTTTCACATCACGCAAGGTCTCAAAGTAGGGGTGCTGCGAATGCTCAAGCGTGTTGGTGAAAAATGCTTGCACGTGGTCGCCTGTGTAAGTGCCTGGTGGCAGACTGATGGCGTGTATGACCACCAGATCCACATCAACGCCATGCGGGCGTGGCCCGAAATTGGGAGACGCGATGGCTCGAGCAAACCGGTACCAACCGTTTTGCCAGAACGAAGTGTTCTTCATGTCTTAATTTTCAACCGCGTCGCGATGAGCCGCGCTGCAGTAAATAGCTCGCGGCGACGCGACCGCTTCTTTTTCAGGGAGGTGCAGTCCGCAATGGGCACACCGCACCATGTTTTGCGGTTGATCTGCTGAATCGGTTGAACGGCGGTCTGAAGTTGAAGGGCGACTGAACTTGAACCACATGATCACGCCAAAGAGCAAGCCCAGCAGGATCAGGTATTTCATAGATGGCGTCCCAGTAGAACCTCAGTCACAAAGCGCGAACCTGCATAAGACATCAGCAACATCAATGCGCCTATATAGAGTGTGCGTATGGCCAGTGATCCACGCCAACCACGGTAACGCCGTCCCCATAAGAGCACAGCAAACACCAGCCAGGCGAGGATAGCGAACAAGGTTTTGTGGTCCAACCGAATCGCATGGACTGAACCGTAAAGCTGTTCACCGAAAAGCCAACCGGCCAGCAAAGTTGCCGTCAGCAGTCCAAAGCCAATGTTGACAAAGCGAAATGTCAATCGCTCAAGCGTCATCAGCGGTAAACCACTCGGGTCGACAGCACCCAGGCGAATTTGGCGCTCCGCACGGTTCATCAAACTGGCATGCACCACGGCGGCAGCAAACAAGGCATACGAAGCCATGCCCAGCATCCAGTGAAAAGGCAACCAAGCCGAAGAGGTGCTGTGCAGCGTTTGTCCGGGAAATAACAACGGCAATATCACGGTAACCATGCCGACGCCGGACATCAGCCAGCGGGTTTGCATTTGCGGGAACCAGTGATGCTCAATGGTGTAGACCAATAAGACCAGCCATGCGGTCGCGGATAAAGCCGCGGCAAAGCCGAAATGCGACAGTTCGTTTTCTGTGGGGATGAGGCTGGCGATCACGCTCAAACCATGAAAAAGTGAAATCAGCCAGAGGTAGTTGCGGCTTTGCTGCGGCGATAAACGACCACCAAACAAAGCGCCCAATGCATAGGCCACTGCGGCCACGAGGCCCCAGACCAGACTGAAATGGGTAGCGCTGAATACAATCATGCAGACAGTTTAGCGTTTCGCTGACAACTCGGTTTTTTTCATGGCAAGTTTCTTGGCAAGGTTTTGACAATGGCAAGCACGCTCAGTGACAAACTTTCGCGACTGGCACGCCAGATCAGCGGACAGGCCCGCATCACAGAATCCAATGTCGCAGACATGCTGCGCGAGGTGCGCATGGCATTGCTCGAAGCCGACGTGGCGCTGCCCGTGGTGCGCGATTTCATTGCCAGGGTCAAAGACAAGGCGCTGGGCCAGGAAGTCATCGGCTCGCTTACCCCCGGTCAAGTGCTGGTGAGCATTGTTCAACGCGAACTCAGCGCGACCATGGGTGAAGGTGTAGCAGACATCAATTTGGCGGCGCAGCCGCCCGCCGTGATTTTGATGGCCGGTTTGCAAGGCGCAGGTAAAACCACCACCACGGCCAAACTCGCCAAACACCTGATCACCAAGCGAAAGAAAAAAGTGTTGACCGTGTCGGCTGACGTTTACCGTCCGGCCGCCATCGAGCAATTAAAAAGCGTGACTGCACAGGCCGGTGCGGAATGGTTTCCCAGCGACCCGTCACAAAAACCTGTAGACATTGTGTTGGCTGCGTTGGACTATGCACGCAAACATTATGTGGATGTGCTGCTGGTGGACACCGCAGGTCGCTTGGCCATCGATGAAGCTTTGATGAACGAGATCAAGGCTTTGCATGCGGCGGTGAATCCGGTCGAGACTTTGTTTGTCGTCGACGCCATGCTCGGACAAGATGCCATCAACACCGCCAAGGCTTTCAAAGATGCCTTGCCATTGACCGGCATCGTGCTGACCAAAACCGATGGCGATTCACGCGGCGGTGCGGCTTTGTCGGTGCGGCAAATCACCGGCGCCCCGATCAAATTTGCGGGTACCAGCGAAAAAATTGATGGCCTCGAAGCCTTTGATGCCGAGCGTCACGCCGGTCGCATGCTCGGCATGGGTGACATCGTGGCGCTGGTCGAGCAAGTCACCGCCAATGTGGACATGGAAGCCGCACAAAAAATGGCGGCCAAGCTCAAAAGCGGCGATGGTTTTGATCTGAATGATTTTTTATCCCAAATACAGCAGATGAAGCAAATGGGCGGTTTGTCCAGCCTGATGGAAAACATGCCCGGCCAGATCGCTGCCAAGGCCAAGGACGTAGATTTGAACCGCGCCGAAAAAGAAATCGTGAAAAAGCAGGGCATCATCCACAGCATGACGCCTTATGAGCGTGCCAAGCCGGACATCATCAAAGCCACGCGCAAGCGCCGTATCGCCGCCGGTGCGGGCGTGCAAGTGCAAGAAGTCAATCGCTTGCTCAATGAATTTGGACAAATGCAAGACATGATGAAAAAAATGCGCGGCGGCGGCTTGATGAAGATGATGAAAAAGCTAGGCGGCATGAAAGGCATGGGCGGGTTTCCCGGTATGCCGCGTTGATACTCAGGCGCTCACTCATACTTTGCGTACAGCAGTGAACCGCAAACAAAAAAGCCTGCAACACGTTGCAGGCTTTCTCACGTCAAACGGGGATTAGCCGCCTGCGTTGATCTTGCGACCATTCAGGCTTTGCACCGGGCGGGCGTTGAGCTTGAAAGGGAATTTGCCGACCTGGTCTTTGGAAACATCCACCGGTTTTTTCAGAATGTAGAACTGCACACCTTCGGTACAAGGCGGTGTGGTCAGTGAACCTTCGTAGTTGTAGAAGCCAAGTTCTTTGGGCAGCATGCTGGCGGGGTTGAAGCTGACTTTCTGCGGCACAAATTCTTCGCCTTCTTTGGGTGGCAAATTGGCCCACAAAGTTTTGATCGCGGCGTTGTCTTTGCCTTCGTTCAGCAAGACACCGATGACAGCGAGTTTGCCGTCTTTGCTCTTGTGCACAAAGTGCGCGACCATGGCGGCGTTTTTGCCGTCGACTTGTTCTTCGGAGGGGCGGTGGAAGTGGAATTGCAGCAAGTCATAGCTTTCCTTGTTGATGGTCAGCGTGCTGCCTGGTTCGAGATTGACTTGAATCGTGTGGCCGTTGTTGAGTATTTTCAGCGGGCCTTCTTTGTAATCCACGCTCAACACGTCTTTGGATTTTTCAAACGGTCCAATGATGTTCAGCGGTGACTGCTTTTTGCCTGTGCCGCAAACCGGGAAGTTGCTGCCCCAATGCTCTGGGCCGTTGTCGCCTTCGTAGCCCCAATGCACGGCATGGGCTTTCTCGTCTTTTTTGCCATTGGCGTCTTTAGCGGGTTCTTCTTTCTCGGTTGATTTTTTGCAATCCTGCAGCACCTTGATTTTTTGACCAGCCGCAGCGAGTGCGTTTTGCGCAGCACACACGGTTTGCAAGCGGTTGCTCCATTCAGCCATTTCCAAGGCCTTTTGGAATGCAGCGATGGTGCCCTCGTCTTGCGCACCTTTGGTCAGCAAGCGGATCGATGCCATACCGACTTGTCGTTCTGCGCTGAGAGACTTTTGCGCCTTGTAAAGCATTTCAATGTCTTGCAAGACCACGCCGTTAGAAAACGCCGCTTTGAGCGCATCCAGTTCTTGAGCGATGCTGCCTGCTTCGGCAACGGGTTCCTCAGCTGCAGGCTCTTTCTCATCCATTTTTTCCAATGCTTCTTTGGCTTCTCCCAATTGCTCTGTGAGTTCGCCTATCTCAGCCACCAAATGCTTTTTGGCTGAGTAATTCATATAAGCAAGTGTGGAGGCTGCCACAAGGCAGATGCCCAACAGTATTTCTAGTATCAAACGTAGGTATTTTTTCATGACTGCTTTGAATGAAAAAGACAAGAAGATGCGGCGCACACATGGGTTGTGCGCCCGGAACTCAGATGGTATCGGTTTGATGCCAGCAACTCTTTAATCAACAAGTGTTAAATGGATTCTTTTGAGTTATTTTTTAACCAAAACAAGCCATGATTGAAAAAAAAACTTGCCCCTCAAGGAGACTTAAGCTCGGATGAATGCGGTCACCAGTTCGTCATCTCCTACCTGTTGACTGCAATGGCCGTGGAGCGAACTGTCAAACACCGCACCCGGCGGCAACACGTCCGCAGAGAAAAAATGCTCACCCGCTTTGAAGATCCGCGAACTGCCGTCTTGCAAGCCGATTTGCATTTGCCCTTGCAAAATAAACACCCATTGCGGTGTGGTGGTGACGTGAAACTGGCTGCGAAAACCCACCGGGCTGCGGCGCAGTTGCAGACCTTGCGCGGGTAACAGCGCGCTTAAGCGGGACTGTTCAGTGCCCAGATCCAGAGGAATGCTTTCCTCTCGAAAACGGGCGCGCCCATCGGTGTCGGTATATAAAACTGTGCGTGTGAATGTGTGCATGCAGCCATCATAAACAAGCCACTCGATACAATCGCGGCTTCTTCAACAGCCTCTGGATCTACACCATGACCCGCTGCAACTCTCTCAAGGCTTTGCCATGAGCCGCAAAGTCTTCATCAAAACCTTCGGCTGCCAAATGAACGAGTACGACTCGGACAAGATGGCAGATGTACTGGGCGCGGCCCAGGGCTACGAACAAACCACTGACATTGACCAAGCCGATCTGGTGGTGTTCAACACCTGTTCAGTGCGCGAAAAAGCCCAGGAGAAAGTGTTCTCTGACTTGGGACGCGTGCGGCACTTGAAGAAAAAAGGCGTGCAGATTGCGGTTGGCGGTTGTGTGGCCAGCCAAGAGGGAGCGGCCATCATCGCGCGCGCGCCGTTTGTTGATGTGGTGTTCGGCCCGCAAACCTTGCACCGATTGCCCGAGTTGTTGAACCAACGCAAAGCTTTGAATAAGCCGCAGGTGGACATCAGCTTTCCCGAGATAGAAAAGTTTGACCACTTGCCGCCTGCGCGTGTTGATGGTGCGTCCGCGTTTGTGTCCATCATGGAAGGCTGCTCCAAATATTGCAGCTACTGCGTGGTGCCTTACACACGCGGCGAAGAAATCAACCGCCCGCTCGACGATGTGTTGACCGAGGTTGCCGGTTTGTGCGCACAGGACGTGAAAGAAATCACCTTGCTCGGCCAGAACGTGAATGCCTACAGAGGCAGCATGGGCGGCACATCGGAAATTGCAGACTTTGCACTGTTGATTGAATACATCGCAGAAATTCCCGGCGTCGAGCGCATCCGCTACACCACCAGCCATCCGAATGAATTCACGCAGCGCTTGGTCGATGTATATGCCAAAGTGCCGCAACTCGTTAGCCATTTGCATTTGCCAGTACAGCACGGCAGTGACCGCATACTCATGGCCATGAAGCGCGGTTACACCGCCATGGAATACAAAAGCACAATCAGAAAACTGCGTGCCGTGCGTCCTGACATTTCCATGAGTTCAGATTTCATTGTCGGTTTCCCCGGCGAGACCGAGGAAGACTTTGACAAGCTGATGAAGTTGATCACCGACATCGGCTTTGACGCTTCCTTCAGTTTCATCTTCAGTCCGCGCCCGGGCACACCAGCGGCCAATTTGGCCGACGACACGCCGCACGAAGTCAAGCTCAAACGCTTGCAGCATTTACAGGCGACCGTCGAAGACAACGTCCGACGCATCAGCGAAAGCCGCATGGGCACGGTTCAACGTATTTTGGTGGAAGGGCCGTCGCGCAAAAGCGCGGCCGAGTTGATGGGGCGCACCGAGTGCAACCGCATTGTGAACTTTGATGGTGGACCGCAGTCAGCCCGCTTGGTCGGTCAGATGATTGATGTGCGCATCACCCAAGCCTTGCCGCACTCACTGCGCGGTGAGTTGGTGTTGTCGGAATAGATACCAAGCCGCAGCGCCAACAACTTGTCTGCAAAAGACGGGTGTGTTTTAGCGTCAGCGCTTACAGTGATTTCAAACGGTCAGTAGACGGCACCACGCGGGTCAGGCGAATGCCGTAGCGGTCATTCACCAACACCACCTCGCCTTGTGCCACCACGGTGTCGTTGACCAATAAGTCCAAAGGTTCGCCGGCAATGCGGTCGAGTTCGACCACGCTGCCTTGGGTCAAACGCATCAAGTCTTTGATCTTGATGCTGGTGCGACCGACTTCGATGGACAAGTTGACTGAAATGTTTTGCAACACTTCTGGATTGATATTGCCCGGTTGCGATACGTGGAACTCTTCGGCAGTCGGTGGTATCTCGCTGGCTTCGGGTTCCTGGTCCTGCGGTTCTGTGGTGGTGTCGTTCATAGGAGTTTCCTGCCTTCTTAATTCTGTCCGGGGACAAGCTGTTTTTCAATCCGCACAGCCACATTCGAGCCGCGGGTACCGATATTGACCCCGAAGGAGGGGACGTCATTGGCCAGAAATTGCGCCAACTCAGGTTTCTTGAAGAAAAGCATGTCGCCTTCCTTCATGGTTTGCAAATGGTGCAAGGTGGTTTTGATTTGACCCATCATCACCTTGATGTCAATCAGTGAGTCACCCACAGCCACAGCCAAGTCTTCGCGCCATATCTTGTCGGACTCTTCGTTGCCGTCGCCCGAGGCCACGCGGTTGCGCAACAGGTCGCGCATCGGTTTGAGCGTGGCATACGGGTACACCAGATCGATGAAGCCTCGTCCGCCCGAGGCTGAAGCTTCAGCTTCAAAACGGCTGAGCACCACCAAATCGTTTTCATCTGCAATTTGGGCGAATTGAGGATTGATCTCCGAGCTGACTTGCTCGCAATCAATTTCAAGCACCGGCCCCCAAGCTTCCTTGAGCGAGCGGAAAAACACTTCCAAAATAATGTGAATGATGCGGGTTTCTGTCGCGGTGAACAAACGACCGGGCGGCAGGTCAGACACACCCTTGCCGAAACCGCCGAAGAAACTGTCTAGCGAGCTAAACACCACATTCGGGTCGATGATGATGACCGAGTTGCCGCGCATCGGATTGATGCGGATGGTGTTGACAGACAACGGGGGCTTGAGCATGCCCAGGTAATCCCCGAATTTCATGATTTGCACACGCGTGGGATTCACACGCGGCGTGGTGCGCAACACTTCAAGCAAACCCAACCGGAACATACGGATGAATCGCTCATTGATCATGTCGATCGATGAAACATTCACGCCCAGGCTGCTGTTTTCGCTGGCCAGGTCGTGCTTGCGCACCCGCACCCCGGTATTGAAACCGGTGTCCGCTTCAAGAGAACCATCTTTCAACCCTTCAGAGAGGGCGGACAGTTCTTCCGGACTGAGTAAGTTTTGACGAGTTGCCATGTGCCTTTACTGCATGACAAAGGAGGTGAACATGACTTCTTCCACGCCGCCGAAATCTTCATATTCTTCGAGCAGAGAGTTCATGATGTCCTTGAGTTTGACCGCGAGTTCTTTGCGGAATTCAGGCTTGCTGGCTTCAGCTTCTGTGGTTTGACGCATCAAATCCAGCATGGCTGAGCGCAAGGCAAATTCGTGCTTTTTGATGTTGTCAAACACGCGCGAGTCGTAATGCGTCATGATCGCGATTTGCACCACCATGACTTTTTTCGAGCCGGTGATGTTGGTCATCAACTCTTTTTCCACTTGAAAATAGTTCTTTTCAAAGCGGGTGGCTTCGGGCGCTTCTTTCTTTAACTTGGCAGGCGCTTCGTCCTTGGCTTTGGTGGCTGCGGCCTCGAGTTCCTCGAGCTTGTCCATGGCAGCCAATTCGGCTTTTTTCTCGTAATAGCCGGACATATAAAGGGTTCCGAAGGCCACCCCGACCAACAGGACGATGGCACCAACGGCAATTCCTGCGATCAAGAGTATGGGTTTTTTCTTCTTCGGCTCTTCCGAGCCGGCTTCGGGTGCTGTTTCTGGTGCTGCGGTTGCCATGGAAATCTCCTAATTAATTCAATGTTCAGGCGTAACTGTCAAATTGTGAACTGTTGTTGCGCCGAGGTAGAGAATCCTCAGCAATTTTCAGGCCAGAATCATCTGACAGTTTCTCACGATTATCGTTACCTTGGGTGAATTTGCCAGATCTCGCAGATTGGCCTTGCGCCCCTTGGCCTTGTGCTTGGCCTTGGGCCACAAACACGGATGCATTGTTCATGCCTAAATCGGCCAGCGCGTCTTTCAGACGTTGGCTGCCATTTTGAAGCAAGTCTTTTGTGAGATTGGTGTCTGATTGGAAGTGAGCACTCAGTTTTCCATCTTTCATTTCCAGTTGCACATCGACCAAGCCCAAGCTGGCGGGTTTCAGCGCGAACTTCATCTTCCACTCGCCGGCATTGAGTTTTTCGTGCATGCGTGCGGCCAATTCCGTGGTCAGTTTCTCGCTCAGCTTCTCATAGGTTTGGGCCATGTCCGGGTTGTTGGCAAAAGCCTGTGCCGCAGGTGTCGCGACATGGTGAGACGTGCGGTTAGCTAAACCCGGCAGGGTAGGCGAGGGTGCATCGTGCAACAACGAGGACGAGGAATCCAAAGTTCCCAAGGCATCAAACTCATTTTGAAGCGATTCAATATCTTCAGAACGCAGTTGGGCATCCATCATGGACAGAACTGCCAGCGTGCTCGCAGGTTGCGGTGTGGCGGTTGCCAATTGTGCTTGCGCCGCACCGATTTGAATTTGCAGGTTTTCCATTTTGCCAAGCAACGCTTGCTGACCCTCATCTGGAGACAGTTGCTGTGTGTTCAATTCTTGAAAATCAGCCGTCGTCACGGGTGTGTTGGGGCCGCCTGTCAGCAACTCGGTGTTCATCGTGTTCGCTGCAGCAGCCGACGCAGCGGTGTCGCCGATGGCTGTGCTCAGCTGGTTGGTCGAGAAAAAACTCGGCAGGCTGTTCATGCCCAGCATTTGCTGCGTGCTTGTGTTGGTGTTGG
>Ga0164294_10001888_pt1 | contig 19166 bp, 17 predicted proteins | sample GEODES005metaG_FD_111479 | JGI IMG/M metagenome (GOLD analysis project Ga0164294, IMG submission 111479) | Oligotrophic lake water microbial communities from Sparkling Lake, Wisconsin, USA - GEODES005 metaG | ecosystem: Environmental > Aquatic > Freshwater > Lake | place: USA: Sparkling Lake...
CATCTCTACGCCATAGATACCGTAGCCATCTAGACTAGAAATCGCTCGCCTAGCTAGTCTCTCAGCTGCTTGAAGAGCCACTGATGAGACCTGGGCAGGTGCAGTGACGATGTGGCATATGTTGTTCAGCTGGATGGTCTCCACGACTGGATACGACAGGATGCCATCCTTTGTCCTCACGATCATCACTGCTAACTCTTTCACAAAAGGAATAAATCTTTCTGCATAGATCTCATTACTACCTAAAAGAGAAAACTTGATGGAGACATCATCAGCTGATCGCACCACAGCATTACCCCTGCCATCATATGCCAATCGTTTGTTCTTCATCATGAAAGGATAACCATACCGTAGACCAGCTTCAACACCTGCTTGTACGTCGGGTATATTCATGAAGTCCGGTACTGATATACCATTATCACTGAGATACACCTTCTGGGCATACTTATCCTGGATGATTCGAAGGGTCTGAGGGTTCGGATGTATTACAACACCACTCTTCTCTAGCTCCATCAACTCGTCGGTGTTCACATGTTCTATTTCAGTAGTGATAACATCGGATATTACAGATAACTCCTTGATCTTGTTTGCATCCTGGAAGCTTCCTTCTATGCATAAATGAGATAGCTGACCGGCTGGAGATGAAGGTCCCAATGGATCAAGCACTGCAATGCGTATTCCTGTCCATTTATTATACCATTCAGTATTATATTGTATTGTATTGAGTAGTAATGAGTGAGTGAGTGAGTGAGTCGCAGACTTAATACAATCGAGGTACCAACCTAGCTTATGAGCAGACTCGATCATCATGCGCCCCAACTGCCCACCACCTAAGATACCTACAGTCCGCTTATCCATCAAATCACACGATACCTTTCGAACGTACTGCAATATACGTACAAGTTTGTTAAACAGTACGTACTTTACGCAGTTTACAAGTACTTACGTACTGTATGCCGGAAAGTAACTACAATCAGAACCTTAATCATCATCATTAAAGCTATGGAAGGCGAATACCCCCTCCCCCTCCTCTCCTCCCCGTCGTATTACATTTATTAGATTCACCTCATTACCATACGATGCATCATCAGACTACATTGCTACTTTAGTCGTAAGTTAACTTTAAGTTGTTGGAGTTCGTAAGTTTCTTCCTCCAAAATTTCACGACGTGAGTGATATAAGTTACTGTACGTAATAGGTGAGCTGTAGCAAGTTAACTGTATGTTGAGCGCGTAATATTTGAGATGAGTCACTAATTCAGAGATACGTCCAATACAACTACTACTAGATTTCCATTCATCTGTTGACATCCATACATCTTAAAATCTCGACGTTTGAAGAGGAACAAAGTGATAAAAGTTCAATGCAGACCAGGTCATCACCAAGTACTCAGACACTTCATAGGTAGGTGCGCCACATGATGTGTGTGTATGGTCTATCAATTAAACCAATCACATGTATTTTATTATCATCATCTATTAGACTCGCAGCTGAGGCGAATATTCCTAACTATGATAAGTTGTCGAAGGATACCATTTATATGAAATTGAAACAGAAATTTGACATCGAGCGTCTTCTAAGGACAGATGCACGACATAGTAGACTTGAGAAGCTATACGAGCAGAAGAAGAGGAAGCATGATGACTGTGAGTCTGCTGAAGGAACATCACAAAAAGTAGATAATACTTCTAGTAGTTGCAGCTCTACTAAGAAGTCATCATCATCATCTAGACAATCAACAAAATTCAATGTGATTGATCCTATAATGCATGTCAAAGTGGACCCGAAGAAGAGCTTCAAGTTCGTCCGATCGAATGGCTTCACTGTGTGCTTCAACATCGATTCTCTAGTGGAATACATGCTCTCCACGGGTGACTTCAGTGACCCAGAGACAAGGATTCCTTTCACAGACTCGGAACTTAAGCTCATTGATGAGACGGTACGTAGATTTACTTACATATCTTACTACATTTATTTGTTTATGACTAGTACTGTATCGTAATACCTCTAACAACCAACCAATCTAACAAATAAATAAATATATATATATATACAGGCCAAGAAGAAAGGCTTCCAGAAAGATTCCGTAGTAGACGCGAAGATGAATGTGGACAAGTACTCGGAGCTGAAGTTCCGACGAGATGCCCTGCTTGGTACGTGCTCCCCATGAGCTTGCTACAATCTCAATCAATCTCGGCTCGTGTTGGGTGTCTTTGTTATCTCCATCGATCCCTTTCTATGATGATAATGACGATCATGATGCTGAATGATGATGCTGACGATGTGTGATAAATGATAAATGAATGATATATGTAGCTCTCGAGAGGTGTGCTGGAGAAGTGATAACGGATATGCTTGACATAGTGGAGAACTATGAGCCAGATGAAGCCCAGATGCAGCTAGTTATGAGAGGTTCGTTAGTTTATGCTCCTATGCTCTGATGGAGCTATGTTGCCTGTTGTAGTGTAGTAGAGCTAACTATTATGATCATGTTGATGATGATGATCATCATCATGGTGAAGATGATGATGATGATGATGATGATGATGATGATGATGATGGCAATGTGCATCTGTATGCAGAGTTTCCAACATTCCTGGACTACTTCAAGCAGCTGCGCGATGCTGATGCCTCGTACGCCTCCACGTGCAACTCCCACTGGAGACAATTCATGCAAGGACCACCGAACAAGCCCAATGTTGATGAGTACGGGCTCATTCATGTGGTGTGCCATTTTCTGAAGAGCTGCGAGGATGGGGTCTATTAAAAAAAGACGCTCACTGTTCTCCTGCTGTAGGTCACAACTACAGTATGTCTTTATTGTCACAACTGTACTATATATATAATTAATTTCTATCATGATGACTTACTGTACTTCTTCTATCAACAAACAGTACTGTAACTGAATGTAACATAGCAGCATCCATATCATACTGCCTACTATCAAATGCCCTATACTGCTTGTCCTTTGTGTAACATGCCAAGGCTTCTGTCTATGCCTTTTCAATCACAACTGCTTGTAGGTGCTCTCATGTGCTTATACTTGCTTATGCTAGTTACACCCTACCACCTCTGCTGTGCCTTACAACTCACCGCACTGTAGAGACAACAATCGTCTCTATGATTATTAACAAATAATTAAATCTCTTTGACTTGTATCATCTTCTCTGATCTATTGCAGTGTGAGTAATCTCCCTCTCTCTCTATGTACTCTATAACTTTTTTGTACGTACAGAAGTACTGATACCGTACGTACATTGAAATCTTCATTTTGTTGTTGCAAATGACAATGACAATGAAGCAATCGATAGATGAGTATTTCAGATCACTGGACATTTGCCTGAAAGGAACCAGTAATGTAAGGATTATGAGGTGGTATGCTGCTGTCATAGTATTGTTCATTAACAACATGATGTTTGAAAAGTAACGTAAAGCTAAACAGTACACCTGTATAATGTCACTATAATTGATGGTTATCTATCTACCTATCTATCTATCTATCTATGTAGAGATCTGATGATGTAGTCCACTACCATGCTAGTGGTATCTCCATCCAGTCTTCCTTCGCTCTGCCCATCATTATACAGTATGCAGGCACTCGAGTGAACTTCAACTTTTCTTCTAATCCCAGTGATATAACCTTCGGGATTGAATTCGCATCATCACTTATGGCTGGTGATGATAACAGTATCAGCAGCGATGTATGTGATGTGAAGATGCAAACTGTTCTTGAGATGAAGAAGGTCAATTGCAATAAAGGGCCTTTGATAGGGTAAGTAAGAGCATAGCATAGCATAGCCTTCTGTCTTCTAACTTATAGCATATGTAGTTTCCGTTGATCGATTCGATAACAGCTTCTTACTAGTGCTAAATCTTATCCGTATCCTACTTCATCATGTATCATCATGCTCATCATCTGTAATACATTAAGTATAATCCCCCACATCATGTATTATGCACATCATGTAGAACCTTCAAAGTACCCGTACAGGGAATGCTGTTCTTCCTGTGGGAGAATGATAGTAGCAGTGACTTCTGGAGTAGTGGCAATAGGACTCTGTCGTATAAGATATCCACCTCGCAGGTACTATGGATGTGTGGAGGGATAGATGCATGGCATTTATGTTTATTCGAATTATCATCAGACTGATGATCAATCATCGGATGACATTTCAATTCATAATGATACTACTGTACAGCCTTCGTCCATTCATTCTGATCAAGTGCTCAAGGAGAAGGCGATAATTGAGCTCAACAAGTGCCTGGAGGAAGTAGAGGTACAGTAAGTATATTATGGGAGGGGACATCCCTCCTCTATATATCGCATCAACTGATGTAGTAGAAGTAGTAATAGTAGTAGCATTAGTAGTAATTGATGATGATGGCGATGAGATGTGATGATTCCATCCAAACTGATGTGTATTGTATAATATCACCCTCTCTTTCCTTCCCTCTCCCTTCCTCTTAGGTATCCCGATGGAAGCTATCGATGGCTAGGGACTGCCTTGCGGACACCACCGGTGACATAGAGGGCTTGGAGGTAACGATAGGGACTCTACAGACCCAGCTACAGGTGCTACGAGAGCAGCAGCAGTCGGTGCGGAGGGAATGGGACGAGGTAGTTGCGGTGCTACAGACCAACAAGACCTTGACCAACGGAGCATGTATGAGGTACAGTAAGACTATGGTGAGGTTACTATATTGTTACTTACTGTACCACGATTATTCCACGATGATGTCTACATCAGTGCCATGATTGATTGATTGTTACTGGTGTAGTCGTCATGGAATCGTGGTAAATAATAATACTGTATGTAGCGTATGAGGATGCGTGACAGTACAGTGGATACATACACTATTTGTATTGTGATCAACCTGTCCTCTACTCTATATTATTTATTGTTCTTGTGTTGCTGCTGTAGGTTGCTCAATAAGAAGCTATTGTGCATTGTATTCAGCTTCCTGTTAGACAATGGTGAGGCTGGAAGTAACATACATCAAGTATGCAGATACTGGAGGGTGCTGTGTGTACAAGTGATGTCTTGTCCATCGATAGAGGAGGTGGAAGAGGAGGAGGAGACGATAGAGCAGTTCCTGAATTACAAGAGCATCCTCGTAACAGACAGTGAGACGCTAGCTATCAGCGTATTCAAAGATAACACTGTAGATGAATCTTCAGTGGAAGCTGACGTACAGAAGCTGAAAGCTTGGATAGTAGTAGAGGGAGGAGGGCTAGAGTTGATGCCAGCTTCCTCTTCTTCCACTAGCTACATTGATGAGGAAGAGATCGGGAATGAGGAGGAGGAAGTCGTGAAAGTTACTGGTACTGTTAGGAAGGAGAAACCTACTTTTTGGGGAGAGCTCTTAAAGTAATAAAAAAGCTCTAGCTCGATGAGTTGATTTGGTCTCAGTGAGTGGTAGAGTGAAGAATTTTGGAAGGGGGGTGTAGTACCCGTCGTCATTATCATCATCACCATCATCTTCTACCGAGTTGCATGCGAATAATCCATTCCAATTGTAACTTACTATATTGTACTTTATGTGTTATGATCGTAAGTTAACCATTTTTATAACCGTCCGTCAACAACTTTTACGATGATAGTTAAAGTTACCAATGGAAGTTATGCTTTCTAGCTCTGTGTTGCTGGCTGGACTAGTGGTGGCTTATTGTGTGTGCTCTATTCTTTCGCTGAAGGCTTGCCAAAGCATGCATAACTTAAGATTTATAAGATATAGACAACAACACCTGCAACTACGTCCATTCCCATCATGTACCATTACCAGTTATACTCATGCCCATCATACTTCTGTAAGATATCACCTCCTTCGGTATCGACCCTGGATCACATCAAGCTGTAGCAGGAGTTATGTCTCATCGATAGATGCATTCGATCATATTGATACTAAGCTCACTAAGTTCTATGACAATGCAGCCTGTAATATTGAGAAGAAGAGGAGTAGTTTAGTGACGAAGAACAAGTGTATCTCATGTTATCTCAGCTCTACTATGTGCATATGTAGTCAAGTGAAAGATTTCTTCTCAACTATCCCCAGCAGCTGCCACCCGAAAGCTTCTATCGATGTATTCATGCATTATAAGGAATGGGGACGTGCTAGTAATACAGGAAAACTGTTACCAATTGGTTTACCAGATCATTCAAAGATCTATATGTATGGTAGAAAGCCTGACTACGAGTTGCTAGTAGACAAGCTGACCAGTTCTCCTTCCGTAATATTGTATCCAAGTGATAGCTCCATCCCAATCACAGACTTCCAATCGTTATATAATAATAATAACAACAACTACAACCATAATAATGATTTCAACATCTGTGTCATCGACTCTACATGGTCACAGAGTCAAGCAATGGATAGATGCCTTCCCCGACATATACCAAGGGTCAACATCAATAACTTCATTAACAGCCCCTCACTCTTCCTTAACAGACGACAGGTGTTAGCTGATGATAATCCAAGCAATGTTGGAATGAAGATCTCGACAGTAGAAGCTCTAGCCCTAGCTCTGAAGGCACTAGATGTCGATAGACGACTGGTTGATGGTCTATACCAGGCATTAAAGCTGAGTGTTGATGCAACGTTCCGACAGAATGGCAAGCAGACTATGTATGGTCACAACTTCATCGATCAGATAAGTAATGTCACTGTTCATAATGGTCCCTATACTGCTTCCTCTGTGAAGCGACCATCTCAGTGCTTTCGATGTGGTGCGAGCTCATTGACTACGATTTTCAAGAATATGGGACTACGGAAGATGATGATGCCTTATACTACTACTGTGGATGGTAGCAATATAGGCAGTCATGATGATGCTGATAATGGCCATGGAGGTAGTCATCGAAGAGATGATGGTCATCATCATTATCATCATGATGGGGAGAATGCCAGTGGTGGTGGTGGTAGCACTGTGAATGGTGCAGATGGCGAACAGCTTATTCGAGTGTGGAAGTGCTCGGATTGTATGCAATTCTTTCAAACTACAGAGTCATCTACTACTTGATCGATCAGGAAACATGTATGCATGTATGCATGGATTGATGAATGGAGGGATGGATGGATGCTTTGACTATCACCAGTTGGATTTTTTATCGATACATATGGTTAATGGTACTATGTAGCGTAGCTAGGCGATTGATTGAATGCCACAGCCACAGCTACGTCTGTGATTCTTTCCTATTCATTATAGTTGATCCTCGACAGCATCTATCTGCAGAGAGTATGCATAGTAGTTCTTAGCAATGATCGACTACTGTTGTTGTTGTTGATATGGTATAATATGCACTAACTCACAGCAACTGATGATTGATGATGTCTTGATTGTGATATATAATGATTCATTATGATGATACACACTGCCTCTGAGTGTTATAGTAGTAGTAGTAGTAGTAGTAGTAGTAGTAGTAGTAGTAGTAGTAGTAGTAGTAGTAGTAGTAGTAGTAGTAGTAACAGTAGTTGCTGTAACAAAAAGAAGACCACAGCAGCTCTACTAACGGTGATTGATTGTTGAGCTTTGTTTGACACACCGATAGTAGGGGATGACATTTTAATCTACCGTAGAATGATGATAATGATGATAATAATAATGATGAAACTACTAAGCTGCTTCTGCATTGAGTTCATTTAAAATCAAGAAATACACCATCTATCACAGTGTAACTCACCCACATTATCACAACGACATCAGCTGAATAACCTGCTATCTGTCACTCATTCACTAAGTCATTCATTTATTCATTCATACTCAGTTACTATCATCTATACTATCATCTCTCATCTTTACTCATCCTTCCATCACAACATCACATACTATCTTCATCACCATGAAGGAGAGGAGAGGGATGAGACAAGAGGAGAGGAGAGGGTTCTTCTTCTTCTTCTTCATCCTATTATGCCTTAACTATCACCAGGAGGTCTATCCACAAAGATACGTGGGACGATACACATGGACATGAGCTCTTGGAACAATAGCTTACCCGCATATGGAATATAGATCTGACTGAATCGAGTCTTGTTATCACAGTAACCACAGTTGAACTCTTGCTTACGGAGATTTGCGATAGCAATCATACCACACTCATCACATACATGTACACGATAAGGATCACTATTCGCATATAATCGATCACGTAAGAAATTAGCAGCTCCATGTGATATTAAGCAATCGCGCTCCATTTCTCCCATCCGCAGACCACCTGCCCTTGCTCTACCCTCCATGGGCTGTCGGGTCAACATAGTCACAGGCCCTCTGGCACGAGCATGGATCTTGTCTTCAACAAGATGCTTTAAGCGTTGGTAGAAGGTGGGTCCAAGGAAGATGAGAGAGTCGAAGGGACGACCAGTATGTCCATTGTACATGCACTCGTTGCCATGCTTCTGATACCCCAGTTGCTTCAGATAATTGCTAACACCCTCCACTGTGAAGTTGTCCATGAATGGAGTCGCGTCACCTTCTTGACCAAGAAGACTAGATACTTTGCTTAACAGGCACTCAACTAAGTGACCGATAGTCATTCTGGATGGAATCGCATGAGGATTGACGATGATATCAGGACTAATACCCTCACAAGTGAAGGGTAGGTCCTCCTGACGATACGTCATACCAATAGTACCTTTCTGTCCATGCCTTGAAGCGAACTTGTCTCCAATCTGAGGGATACGTAGATTACGCACTCTAACTTTCGAGTACTTATTGCCATCGATATCAGTGGTAAGCATGACTCTATCGATGATACCAGACTCGTTACTGCGCATGCAGGTGCTATTATCCTTACGAGTCTGTGTGGATTGTAGTCCATCTGGACCCTTCACTAAGTAGGGCTTAGTGATACCAATGAGAACATCGTCACAACTAATACGAGCTCCTGGTTCAGCTAGTCCATCTCTATCAAGCTTATCATACGATCCACGTCTCATGCCTATACAATTCGCTCTACTAGGGACCTCAAATGCATCATCTTGTAAAGGATTGAAGGTACCTGGACGACATTCTGCTTTTCCTTTGTAGGTGCGAAAGAAAGACGATCGAAAGAGTCCCCGGTCAATGGACGACTGGTTAAGGATAAGTGAGTCTTCTTGATTGTATCCAGTATAGCAAGCGATAGCTACGATACAATTGACTCCACTCGGTAACTCTCTAAAGTGCATGTGTTCCATCGCTCTAGTGGTACAGATAGGTTTCTGAGGGTAGTGTAGAGTATGAGCCATGGTATCCATACGCACTTGGAAGCTAGACAAGTATATACCCATCGCCTGCTTGCCCATTGCACTTTGATAACAGTTACGAGGTGATTGGTTATGATCAGGGAATGGAATAATAGATGCACATACACCTAATATCATTGATGGATGGATTTCACAGTGAGTGAAGGTAGTTGAGTAAGCATCCTCAGGAGGTAGACCGAGGTCGTTAGGTTTCATCGCGATCATTGTAGTCTCCTCTTCCTCTGTGTCAATCAACTCAATTAATCCATGTCGTTGTAAATCTAACCATCCAAATTTCTCACTATCACCTTCACCAAACAATGCAGTCTCATCATCTTCTACAAGATCAGGCATTAACTTCTCGATATGATGCTTCTTCATAGTCAGCTTCTGGTCTACACCCACTACAAACAAAGGTCTGCATATTCTACCTTGATCAGTATGTATACGTACCTCTTTCCCTTTGATATCTCTTACAATAGAGACTTCAGGATCGATATCACATCGACGACGAAGATTGATGAGGTTATTCACTAGATCATCTGGATCATTATGCACTCCAACCCAGTTACCATTGACGAATACTTTAGTAGTGCGTGCAATCGATCTACATGATACATGTTCCAGTGGATCTAACCCCCATTCATCTAAGAACTCATTCACTGTCCCTTCATCAGTACCAGTGCTCACCACAGACATGAGTGACATGTTCTTCACCAGACCTACTGCACATCCTTCGGGTGTTTCTGCTGGACACACCATCCCCCAGTGAGTACAATGCAACATACGAGGCTTTGCTAGCTTTCCCTCTTTCGGGAATGGAGCATTCATACGTCTTAAGTGAGATAATGCTGATGCATAGGTCAATCGGTTGAGCACTTGCACTACTCCGGCCTTAGATGGAGTCCTACGATCTCCCCAATTGCCCGTAGCTAGAGCATACTTCAATCCATCAGTGACGACAGTAGATTTCATTGCTTGGGCCATGTTAAAAGGTCTTCCATCATCAATCGACTTCTGTAGATACTTCTGCACCTCCTTTGTCAACTTCTTGAATAATAATCGGAACTGTCCCCCCAACAGTGGACCTGCGAGGTCCAATCTTTTCCTCCCGAAATGATCTCTATCATCTTCCTCCAATCGACCTAACGAACACATCAACATCTTATGCACTGTATATCCAAGGAAGAAAGCCTTCTTGGTCTCACAGTTCTCCATAGTCCCGACGTGAGGGAGCATCTCCTTCTGCAAGATCTCACGAGCATATTGGATACGTTCCTTCCGCTGTACTCCTTCTGCACTTCCTCTCTTCCCGATGTAATCTAGAGCTGCAGCTTCTGTACGAATAGGACGAGCTTCTTCTAAGGATGGTCGGAATTTCTCCATCATCTCCGTGTCAGAGAAATCATACACGATATGCTCTATTACATCCTTATCTGATATAAAGCCCAGAGCTCTGAACACGATTACCACAGGTATAGCCTCTCGTATATATGGTAGAGTACATGAAATCTGAGACTTATCAATGGCTAGTTTCCCACCTGATTTGTTCATCTGTAGTTGCATCGTAGAGGTTGGTCGTGCACCTGTAGTGATATGTGACCTCGTCTCGCAGATCCACTCGAATTTGTGTGGTTGCTGCTTCTTGAATACATACACGTGATTGTTACAAAGTCTCTCCTGAGCTATGATTACTTTCTCTGAGCCATTGATGACGAAGTACCCTCCTTGATCGAACACACACTCTCCCACCTTCGTCAAGTCTCTATCCCCACGACTGTTGAGGATACAGAACCTACTTCTCAACATGATAGGAACGCAGCCTAGCTTAATCTTAGGAAGCTGTTTAGAATTGATGGGTTCATCTGTCTTGAAGTTGCATTGACCATTGTCATCCAGCTCATACTGATTCACTGAAATATCAACAAAAATCTGGGAGTGATAGGTCAGAGATCTCAATCGCGCTTCTTGAGGATATAATTCACGTTGTTCACCATCCGCTTCAAAAATGACTGGTTTTGTTACATACACTTGACCAAATTTAATCTTATGACCATGTGCCTCCACCTCATCATTCGTCGTATATTGATTCTGTGGATACACCACAATCTCTCCTGATTCATCGATAAGATCTTGAATTGTACTAGTAACGAAATCATCAAATGAATCAATTTGTTGTCTCACCAGACCTTTCTCTTCGAAGTACTTGTCGATTACGATCCAGGCATCGTCCTGAGTGATCTCATCTTCGAACACATTCCCTAGGAAGCCACCATCTTGTACCTCCAGAGCACTGTTATAGATGTCGTCCATAATTTATCGACTCGTAAACAAGTGAATTTCCTTCCGAATGCTATTTCCCAAATAATTATGCTTGAAAATATAAAAAGTCCACTAAAACCCAATGCTGACAATAATGTTAACTCGCGCACATAAGTTAAGCTTCGTCGATAACTTTAAACAATGATGATGAGTCGTAGAGTTGCATTGCTGTCGTTGCTTCTGTGGATGTATGTCTTGACGATCTTGCTGAATATAACTGATGTTGAGTGTAAGAGACGTTATCCCGAGCCTAAGCTAAAAGCAAACGACAAGCCTAAGCCACCGAAACTGAATGTAGATTTGTTACCTCCCTTGGAAGAGATTCTAGAAGCTCTCAACATGAAAAAATTCTTCAAGAACTTCATCAGGATGGGTGTGACTGACACGCGGCTGCTTCTGCGTCTCACAGCCATGGACTTCCAGTTAATGTCATATGAATGGGAGGATATTACCTCTGATGAGATTAATCGACTGAAGGATGAGATCAAGATGATGATCATCCAAGCTACAGTTCCCGATGTAGTCGTTCGACCTGAATTCGCAGAGAGGAATAAGTTGACATATGGCCGCATCTACATGCCTGATGCTGTACAGAGCTTCGAGTACATGACTGCATCATTTGGTGGTACTGCCCCTATAGGTAATAATAAGCTTATGTGGTCAGTATAATATGTAGTGCGTGATACATAAAGTGCATCTAGTAGTACGCATTGAGTTCCATGAAGATTGATATCATATACTAGGGAAGCAGAAAGTCGAGATATCTCCATCGACTTATGGTTGTCCTAATGAATCATCATCATCATCTGATGATGATGATACCCGAAGCTATCCTCAATTCGACGGTAGCATCGTCATCGTAAAGAGAGGGATTTGTTCTTTCCTTTCTAAAGCTATTGAGGCTAAGGCATCTAATGCCTCAGGGATGATAGTCGTCAACTCGGAAGACAAACTGGAAGCTCCCTCTTCGGGTCTGGGTATTGATAGAAATGTCACTGATAGCATGGTGCTACAGTTCAACAAGTTCCCTATCCTTGCGTTGTCTAACACAACATGGAGCAAGCTGGTCATGAGTGTGCATCTGAACAAGATGGTGCACAGTGCCTCATTTATCGATGTCGTGCCGCTGAAGTGTCGTCCAGGTGGTACCTGTATGCCTCTTCTCCCGGAGGAGAAGGAGCTACAGGATGAGGTATCATGGGGCACCGCAAGGCTGAGAGCCTATGATGCAAGTAATGAAGGTGATGCTAGCATAAAGACTGATGACAGCACTAGATCAGGATCACAGCAAGTGGAAGTAAGATCATTCGAATTCCTCACCTCCAACTACGGGTCGCAGTTACCTACCCACCATGTGATAGAAGTGGTGTTCGCTGATCCCATAGATGCGTGCTCCCCAATAATATCACTCAATAACACAGACTTACTAAATGGATCTATCGACTTCACCGGTGAAGTCATCGAAAGCAAGTCATCATCATCATCATCATCATCATCATCATCATCTTTTACATCCAAGTACACAGGCAAAGCAGTTGCAGTACATCGTGGAGGATGTCGCTTTGATATAAAGGCACTCAATGTCCAACAGGCAGGAGGATTATTACTGGTGATCATCGATGTCGAGGATAATGCTCTGCAGCGTCTAGGAGGCAAACAACCTGAAGCAGGCTTCGTTGCAATCCCCAGCATCATCGTCACTGCCGTAGGTGGGCAGTTCCTTCATTCCGCTCTCGATAGGGATGATGGAAGCAGAGTCACTATTGAAGTCATCCCTTCACGTACCTCCAGAGGTAATAAATACACATCACCCTAGCTCCTATGATGTTCTTTACTACTGTATCATCCACCCATGCTTCTCTCTCTCTCTCTCTCTCTCTGATTAGGGTCTGACTTATGGATCGAATTAGCTCTCACTCAATGGGCAGAGGATATGTCTGATCAAGTATTGCAGGTTGAAGGCTTGATTCAGAAGTATGCTCAATTCGATAGTGCTGAGATCGTTGCCTGGTTACATCGCAGACTAGATAGACTCACTAGTCTTAACAGGAAGTCGATCGATACGGATGCCGCATAGGGTCATCTTTACAGTAGTTCTCTTGGGAGGGTATACCATCACCAACATCACCATGAGAATTATGCACTGCAATTGAACAAGCGAACGATACCACTTGTTCTATAGGAGGCTCTCCTGTGACTGATATCGATATGATGAGATGAGGGAGTCACTAAGAACTACTCATTTGATGTAATAACACTTCATCTATCCACTATCTTACTGTACTGAGTGTAGCTCACAGTCGTATTATTCTTATACAACAACATCGACTACGTATTACTATTGCGAAAGACTACAGTGAACTATGAAGATCTATCTGTGAGCACACTACACTATCTACAGTATATGTTGATATCTACAGTCAGACGATACGATGAGCTCCAGCAGCTATTGGGCTGAGAAGTTTGCAGACAATCAATTGTCAGGTGCGTAGTTGTATCAATCAATTAATCAATCAACGCATTGAACATGTAAAATGACTAAAACATACTTCCCTCTGGTGGCTGTCCCAGTCTCCTATTGCTCGAGTTAGTCATGGTGCCCTTGATGGACACTAATATATTCTCAATACTACTCTTACGTGACCAATTGGCCAGCGCAGGTAAGGAGTTCTCTACAGTACCATTCTGCTGATTCACAGATGATAGATTGATCTTCGATACGAAGCGAACAATTGGAGCCTTCACTGGGTAGTCAGGACCGCACGTCACGCGGAGCTCGTAAAGCCGACCGTCGAACACAGTCTGTGAATCAATAGAGGCAGATAGGTAGGTACGTAGGTAGGTATGTAGGGTGATATATCTTATTTGACAGCAATACAGTATTTCCGATCATTAATACTTACTCCTTGAGGTCCTATTATCGATGCGTTCCACTCCGTCAAGAATATATCATCTATCGTATTGTTTAATATGTGAGTTTATAAAATCATACATTACATCAATATGAAGTCACAGTAGACAATCAGTAGACCTGGATCGACTAATCCCATGCTAACACTCATATCCCCAGTGCCTTTTTCACTAGCCTCCAGCTAAAAAAAAAAATTGGAAATCCTTTAGATGGTGTCTGACATAGGTTGTCATCGAATAGTACAGTTCATTGCTAACCTCCTCCAATAGCTTAAAATTCCTTGGAACTATGATTTCACTCATTACAACAGGAGATAGTACAATCAACTGGTGATATAATGCACTATGCGTTACGTAAAAGCTCTGTGAGACAATGAGTGAAAAATAGTCGGAAGTTAACTCAATGAAACGTTGTACGTACGTACGGACGTAAGTTAACCATCAATCTTTCAATGTATTAATTGACGTTCAGTGACTAGTTTGTGTGATATAAAGCGTATATTTGATTCACATTGAAGTTATGTCCACACATCGAATTCTCGAATCATGAATTGAATTATTTGTGAAGACAATTATTTATTCACTAAAGTTATATTCAACATGTCTACGAATGGAAGTGAATACCAGGTTGAAAATGCATCAGCTGAGCTCAATCAAGATGAATTAAATGCTGCAAAAAGGAAGAGAGATGATGAAACTCTAGCTGAAAATCAATATGAAGACGCTACAAAAAAGGTAAAAGCGGATGAAGCTGCTGCAAGCTATGCTGTACCAATTACAACAGTGGCACCAATAGTAAGTGCTGCAGCTGGTCAAGAATTGATTGTGTTAGAAGTAGCACCAGAGAAGGTAGGTCAAGTGATAGGATCGAAAGGAATGGTGATAACTGATATCCAACAACGAAGCGGAGCAAGAGCTCATGTGAATCAAGATTTCCCTGATGGTGTTAATCGTCAAATCAATATTACAGGATTGCCTCATCAGGTTAAGATTGCAGCAGATTTGATCAAGATGATCATCGAGCATGGCCCCACCGCGATCCACGTGAATAGTATGGTTGGTGGACCCACAGTGACCTCAATCATTGAGTGCTCACAACCTCAGGTGGGTAAGATCATTGGCACTGCTGGTGCCACCATTAAGGAGCTACAATCGAAATCCGGAGCCAAGATTCAGATAGATCAAGACTTTCCTCCTGACCAGACTCGCAAGATCAACATCACCGGGACTGCTCCTGCTGTAGCGCTTGGAGTGCAGGTGATTACTACTCCGATATTGATAGAGTGTTTCATAATTGATGTGGCTATGACTTACCACTTGCCGTTGTCCTTCACTTACTGTACTTACCTTACCGGTGAGAGTAGTTGATCCAATCACTGATGGCCGGAGACACATCAGTACTGGGCAATAGCTATGGAATGATGGGTGGTGGTGGTGCGATGATCGGTTCTATGCAGTTAATGGGATCTGAATCCAAGCAGGTCATGGGAGTACCTAAATCCGCGGTGGGGAAGATCATCGGACGAGGCGGAGAGATCATCTCTGTGATGCAGAAGAAGAGTGGGGCTAGGGTCACCGTGGATCAGAGCATTGAATCGGACTGCAAGGCTATCATCACCGGGACACCGCAGGCGATAGCTATGGCACAGTCGATGATACAGGAGATTCTTAATGGTGTCAATCCTAGTCTGATCGGTGCAAATCTACCCATGCCTGGAGGTATGGGTCGAGGAGGAGCGATGATGAGTCCCTACGGCATGGCAATGCCTCAGCAGCAACAATATGGCATGGGTGCAATGGGGATGTACGGTATGCCTCAGCAGCAACCCCAGTACGGTGCCTATGGTGCTGGATACGGTGAGTTTAATAACAACAACATCTTTTCTGTTCTACTACTTACGGTTATCTGTTATCACCATATTCAGGTGCACCGCAGATGCAACAACAACAGCAACAACAACAAGCGTATGGTGGATATCCAGGCTACGGTGCAGCAGCAGCAGCAGCTGTTGTCAACCCTTACGGAGCTTCTGCTCTTCAGCAACAGAGTGCCTATGGCCAAGCACCTGTGGCTGCAGTTAAGTCCGCATTGCCAAGTGCTTGGACAGAGCACAAGACCGATGACGGCATCCCTTACTGGCATAACGCTACCACGGGGGTATCTCAGGTAAGTAAAAGTTCTCCCCTCTTATAGTCGTTGTGAGGTCACACTGCTCAGCTGTTGCTACTATTGTGTGCTAATTGTTGTAAAAGCACCCTGAATAACTCGATCCTTGTTGTCGTTATCATTGCTTACTACTACTTTTAGTGGGAAAGACCTAAGAACTAGGGTGGGGTCGACGGGTTGAGTCCGCTGCGATGATGTTACTATTATGTGGTAATGTCATTATATTATATTATTACTTAATTGTGCTTCGATGATGATGTGTTTAATTCTGTTTCTCACTTTCTATTTCGTTTCACTCGATGCATCCTTGCATTGACTACGTGTGTCTGCGTTTCTTGTGCTGCTGCTGTTACTCTGCTGCTGACGTGCGCTTCTATAAATCTGCAGTGATGCTGTATAATAATGATTGAATAATATGAATGAATGAATGAACAATGATGTTTTTCTGAAACAATAATTAAGAATAACTTTCTAGCAACAATTATGATGATGATCAGAGTACGAGATATAGACTAACATCAACAGTAAGTAATTATGATGTAACAGTAAGGGTAACAACAATAACTTAACAAAGACCTGAGTGCATATTGTATGAAGCGACGGAATAGACAGACAGATTACGGAAAAGCAAGACAAGGCATGAGAGTGGGTGAGAAGAGAGATTAAGATAGTTACTGTAGGAGGCAAGCAGAACGGTAGTTGATAGATTCATGTTTACTTGTGAGCTGCATTAATGACTTTTTGTTATCAATTTTTTGTTAAGTAAGAAGTTGCCCTTGTTGGTCATTTTAGTTGACTACTCACAGTTGTAATTGTGAGTGAATTATTCAGAGGTTAACTAAATTACAAATCTTTTGATTCATCGCAAGACAAAATAATAGAATTTATGTATATACATTGAGTGATAGCAGATCTGTATACATTGAATGATAAATAAGAGCATTTTTCATATGCATGGGCAGAAATGCAATCGATAATATGTATGATGTAATTATGATGAATCGACCGCTTCTGCATCAGCTTGTGTCAACGAATAATATTGACACTAAATAGATAGATAGATGACATCATTCACAAAGAAAGCTTATCAAGATAAGAACTTGAAATATGTTTCCACAGCTGTGCTCGTTATGGGATGATCCTTGATGCTGGTGATAGGATTATCCTTGATGCTGGTGATGGGATTATCCTTGATGCAGGTAGAGGTGTCTTTGTCAGTAGTGGAGGATAAGGACAGGTGGACATGGTCTGTTTCATAGCTATTCCTCTTAAGCTTGAGGGAATCATTGTAAACAGCAGAATCCAACTTAACTTCATTCAACAAGTTATGATTATTGCTCTTGAAGCGCGTCTTGACTAACATCGGTAGTGTCGATTGCATACATGAGATAGTGTCCAATGGCTTCACCCACTTGAAATCCACTAAATGCTCGATCGATTGCACGAACAGGGAGTTGCTCGTCACTTTTTCTATGCATAGACCAATCAACACCTTGTCAGTGTGATAGCATTGCCTCAGCTCAGTCACTATAGATGAGGGAATTAACATACTTATTGACCATAAATCATAAATACAGAAGACATTCTGATCAAGAAGGATAACACTGGGAGTTTCCGCCTGAGCATTGCATGGACTCTCTCGACCACCGCTTCGATGTGATATGAGTTCTTCGATGGTATTATAATGTGTCATAGAGGATACTATATACCCATGAGCTGATAACACCTCCGTAATAGCAATACTATGAAGCTTGTATTGTAGCATAGATTGATTGACAACAACAACATTGATCGCATCCTTCTGAATATGTGAAGATTCACGACCATCAGTATCATAATGATGAACTCTAGGTTCATAAAGAAATCTCATTGCCGACTTTACAGTCCATGATGGATTTGAGCTGAGAACAGGTGAGATTTCTTCGAGGACTTCATGCTGTGCATTGATTTGATCCTTATGACTATACCACAGATCAATCCCAGCATCAGCATACTCTTGTCTGGAAGGAATCAATACGACAGAGCATTTATGATTGTATCGGACACGACGATGATGGTTCTTCTCAGAAGAGGTCATGATTGGTGGGGTCATAACGTGTCGAATGCCACTGGTACAAGAAAGGGACTCTGACATCATTCACATATATTATCGGGTAGTAAGGAAGATTGATTATTTTAATTTATCATTTTTTTCAAAGGAAATATTGAAGTTGCCCTTCCACATTGAAGTTAAAATTGCTGACTCACAAACTTCATGATAGTTCGGAAAGATTTCCCCTCAACTGATGTTTTGCTTACAGTACGTAAACTTAACTTTATTGAAGTTATACAGTGACTTATTTGAGTTATTACTTGAAGCTGTTGTAGATAGTCTTGTAATTTTCATAAAGCGCGTATAATAATACTAATAATAATAGCAGTGACTTAATACAATGTTAATAATTTCAGACAAGATGAGAATATATGCACTATTGTTTCCAATTTAAGATCAATACGTTGCCACTTATCTTTTGCTGCAACAAATTAATGTTATGCTGTCAATTAGAGG
>Ga0164294_10001889_pt1 | contig 19166 bp, 16 predicted proteins | sample GEODES005metaG_FD_111479 | JGI IMG/M metagenome (GOLD analysis project Ga0164294, IMG submission 111479) | Oligotrophic lake water microbial communities from Sparkling Lake, Wisconsin, USA - GEODES005 metaG | ecosystem: Environmental > Aquatic > Freshwater > Lake | place: USA: Sparkling Lake...
CATAGGTCTCCTCGATGCGGCCCCAGCGCGGGTCGCGCGCCACGTCGACGACCGGGGCGAGCACCAGATTGGCGCCGCGCGCGCGCGCCTCGGCGGCGGCGACGCTGAACACCTTCTCGAGCAGGCCCGGGTTCCAGGTGGAGGCCAGCGCGATCGACTGCGGGAAGCTGGTCGCGCCCGGCGCCACCAGGCCGTGCAGCGCTTCTTCGTGCATCGTCATCGGGATGCCGAGCCGGGTGTTCTCCATCGCCCATTTCTGCGCGGCGTTGATATAGGTGGCGGTGTTCACCGCATCGCGATTGGCCGAGAGGTCGGCGCCGGCATTGCCGGTGCCCGCGGTCACGCCCTTGCGGTCCGACGGGCGCGAGATCATGCCCAGGCCGTTGGGGAAGGCCTTGCTCGCCTTGACTGGGTCGAAGTCACCGGTCGGTGTCTGGATGTCGCCCTTCTTCAGCCAGATCGCGACGAGCTGGCTCACCTTCTCCTCCAGCGTCATCCGCCCGAGCAGGTCCTCGACGCGCGCCGAAACCGGCTGGCTGGCGTCCTTGTAGAGCGGCTTGTCCGCCTTTGCGGACGTCCTGGCCTCCTGGGCCTGTGCCACCGGGGCGATAACCGGGGTCAGCGCCGTGGCGGCGATGGCAAGCGCGGCGATGCGGCGGAAATTGCGCAACGAACCTCTCCCTCTGTGATTTGCGGCGCTCGGGCACCGCGACTTGTCTGTGTTATGGTAGCGCTATCACTATCAGCGAAATTCGGGAAGGGTCAACACGGAACCATGCCGATTGCATTTACCGAAACTGCGGCATATCCCCGAAACGATGAGCAGACCCAGCCGTAGAAGCCGTGGCACGGTCACCGTACAGGATGTAGCGCGCGCCGCCGGCGTGTCGGCGATGACGGTGTCGCGCGTGGTCAATGGCGGTTCCAATGTTAGGGAAACCACCCGCCAGGCCGTTCTCGAGGCGATCTCGAAGCTCAACTATTCGCCCAACAGCGCCGCGCGCAGCCTGGCGGCGGGCGAGGCGACCCAGATCGGCCTGCTCTATTCGAACCCGTCGGCGGCCTATCTCTCGCAGTTCCTGATCGGCGCGCTGGCCGCGGCCCGCCGCGCCGGCTGCCACCTCGTGCTCGAAGCCTGCGAAGGCGAGCGCGCCGACGAGCAGGCCGAGGCCACCCGCCAGTTCGCCTCGACCAGCGTCGAGGGCGTGATCCTGCCGCCGCCGCTGTCCGAGGCAGCACCCGTCCGCGCCGAGCTTGAGACCGCCGGCATCCCCTGGGTGTCGGTCGCGATGGGCCTGCCGCCCGAGGGAAGCCTCAACGTCCGTATCGACGATTGCGCCGCCGCCACCGCGATGACGCGCCACCTGCTCGATCTCGGCCACCGCAATATCGGCTTCATCCGCGGCAACCCGAACCAGACTTCCTCCGCCGAGCGCTATCGCGGCTTTGTCGAGGCGATCGAGGCCGCCGGGCTCGACATCAAGGCGATGCCGGTCGAGCAGGGCTATTTCACCTTCCGCTCGGGCATCGTCGCCGCCGAGCGCCTGCTCGACCGCAAGGACGTGCCCACCGCGATCTTCGCCTCGAACGACGACATGGCCGCCGCCGCCGTCGGCGTCGCGCACCGCCGCGGGCTGCACGTGCCGCAGGACATCAGCATCGTCGGCTTCGACGACACCGCGCTCGCCACCACCATGTGGCCCGAGCTCACCACCGTCCGCCAGCCGATCGCCGCAATGGCCGAGAGCGCGCTGACCTTGCTCCTCGCCCGCCTGCGCGCCCACCGCGCCGGCACCTCGGACAAGCTCGAGGAGCAGGTGCTCGATCACGAGCTGATCCTGCGCGAATCCTCGGGTCCGCCTCCCGGCGCAGGCACCAAGCCCGCCCCGTCGAAGAAGAGCTGGCGCTAACACCCATATTCGTCATCCCCGCGAAGGCGGGGATCCAGGGTTTCTCTGCCGTGTCGCCCGTAACACTGGATCCCCGCCTTCGCGGGGATGACGGAGAGGGCTTGGCCCACGCCCCAAACAGGTCCAGCATGACAACGCGAGACAGAGTCGCTCGACCGATGCCAACGCCACTTGCTTTTCCCGTCGGTTCGAGCCACCGTTACCGCTAACAATTGCCCGGACGGGGCATGATGGAGGGGACGAACCAGATGAATGATACGGCGCAGAAGGCCAATTTCGGCCTGATCGGCGCCATCGTCGCGGTGGCGACGATCGGCGGCCTGCTTTTCGGCTATGACAGTGGCGCAGTGAACGGGACGCAGGAGGGCCTCAAGCATGCCTTCACGCTCGACGAGGCCGGCCTCGGCTTCACCGTCGGCTCACTGCTGATCGGCTGCGTGTTCGGCGCCTTCTTCGCCGGTACGCTCGCCGATTCGATGGGTCGCCGCAACGTCATGCGCCTCGCTGCCGTGCTCTTCCTCGGCGGCGCGCTCGTCCAGGGCTTCGCGCACGATCACACGCTCTTCGTCATCGCCCGCATCATCGGCGGCGTCGCCGTCGGTGCCGCCTCGGTGCTGTCGCCGGCCTATATCTCCGAAGTCGCCCCCGCGAACATCCGCGGCCGGATGACGACGGTGCAGCAGATCATGATCATCTCCGGCCTCACCGCCGCGTTCGTGGTCAATTACTACCTCGCCCAGGCAGCCGGCAGCTCGCTCAACCAGCTTGGCGGGATCGAGGCCTGGCGCTGGATGTACCTGATGCAGGCGATCCCGGCCGGCGTCTTCCTGGTCGCGCTGTTCTTCATCCCGGAGAGCCCGCGCTACCTCGTTGCCAAGAAGCGCAACCCCGAAGCGCTCAAGGTGCTCACCAGCCTGTTCGGCGCGACCGACGGCGCGCTCAAGCTCGCCGAGATCCAGGCCAGCTTCTCGGCCGATCACCGCCCGCGCCTGGCCGACATCTTCGCCCCCGGCGGCTTCCTCGGCATCCGCGCGATCGTCTGGGCCGGCCTGCTGCTCGCGGTGTTCCAGCAGCTCGTCGGCATCAACGTGATCTTCTATTACGGCGCCACGCTGTGGCAGCTCGCCGGCTTCACCGAGAATGACGCGCTGCTGATCAACATCGTCTCGGGTGCGGTCTCGATCGCGGCCTGCTTCCTCACTATCGCCCTGATCGACCGCATCGGCCGCAAGCCGCTGCTGCTGATCGGCTCGGCCGGCATGGCGGTCACCCTGTTCGTGATGGTCTATGCCTTCAGCCAGGGCGCGCTGGTCGACGGCAAGCTGGTGCTCACGCCGCAGCTCGGCATGGTCGCGGTGATCGCGGCGAACCTCTACGTGATCTTCTTCAATGTCAGCTGGGGCCCGGTGATGTGGGTGATGCTCGGCGAGATGTTCCCCAACCAGATCCGCGGCTCGGCGCTGGCGGTCTGCGGTTTCGCGCAGTGGGGCGCCAACTATGTCATCGCCCAGACCTTTCCGAGCATGGCGAAGTGGAGCCTCACCGGCGCCTATACCTTCTACGGCGTCTGCGCGGTGATCAGCTTCTTCCTGGTCCAGAAGTTCATCCACGAGACCAAGGGCAAGGAACTGGAGGCGATGGAGGGCTGATGCCGGCCCTTCGCGTCAATTGAATATAGGGGAGGGGCGCGGGCCGCAGGGCCTGCGCCCCTCTGCACGACAAGAGGAAGTTATGACCACCCGCCAACCCGTCCGTCCGTTCCGCTCGCGCGAATGGTTTGCCGCGCCCGGCCGCGCCGACATGGCCGCGCTCTATCTCGAGCGCTTCATGAACTACGGCATCACGCCGGACGAGCTGACCTCAGGCAAGCCGATCATCGGCATCGCCCAGTCGGGTAGCGACATCGCCCCGTGCAACCGCATCCACCTCGAGACGGTCAAGCGCGCCCGCGCCGGCATCCTGGCAGCAGGCGGCATCCCGATGGAGTTCCCGCTCCACCCGATCTTCGAGAATTGCCGCCGCCCCACCGCCGCGCTCGATCGCAATCTCGCCTATCTCGGCCTGGTCGAGATCCTCAACGGCTATCCGATCGACGCGGTGATCCTCACCACCGGCTGCGACAAGACCACGCCCAGCTCGCTGATGGCTGCCTCCACCGTCGATATCCCGGCGATCGTCCTCTCCGGCGGCCCGATGCTCGACGGCTGGCACGAAGGCGAGCTGGTCGGCTCGGGCACCGTGATCTGGCGCAGCCGCCGCAAGATGGCCGCCGGCGAGATCGACGAGGCCGAGTTCCTCAAACGCGCGATGGAAAGCGCCCCCTCCTCGGGCCATTGCAACACGATGGGCACCGCCTCGACGATGAACAGCATCGCCGAGGGCCTGGGCATGTCACTGCCCGGTTGCGCAATGATCCCGGCGCCGTACCGCGAGCGCGGCCAGATGGCGTACGAGACCGGCAAGCGCATCGTCGAGATGGCCTATGAGAACCTGCGCCCCTCGAACATCCTGACCCGCGAGAGCTTTCTCAACGCGATCAAGCTGCTCACCGCGATCGGCGGCTCGACCAACGCCCAGCCGCACCTCGACGCGATGGCCCGCCATGCCGGGATCGAGATCACCCCGGACGACTGGCGCTCGGGCTATGACCTGCCGCTGGTCGTCAACATGCAGCCCGCCGGCGAATATCTCTCCGAGCGCTTCCACCGCGCCGGCGGCATCCCCGCGGTGCTGACCGAGATGCTCGCCAATGGCGCGCTCGACGGCAATGTGATGACCTGCACCGGCAAGACCCTCGCCGAGAATGTCGCCGGTCACGGCGTCAGCGATCGCCAGGTGATCTTCGAATGGAACCAGCCGCTCAAGCAGAAGGCCGGCTTCCTCGTCCTGTCGGGCAACCTGTTCGACATGGCGATCATGAAGACCAGCGTGATCTCCGAGGATTTCCGTGCGCGCTACTTGTCACGCCCCGGTGACGAAGGTGTGTTCGAGGGCCGCGCGATCGTGTTCGACGGCTCGGACGACTATCACCACAACATCAACGATCCGGCGCTCAACATCGACGCCAACTGCATCCTGGTGATCCGCGGCTCGGGCCCGATCGGCTGGCCCGGCTCGGCGGAAGTCGTCAACATGCAGCCGCCCGATCACCTGATCCAGCAGGGCATCATGAGCCTGCCGACGCTCGGCGACGGCCGCCAGTCGGGCACGTCGGACAGCCCGTCGATCCTCAACGCCTCGCCCGAAAGCGCGGCGGGGGGCGGGCTCGCCTGGCTGCGCACCGGCGACATCATCCGCATCGACCTGAACGCCGGCGCCTGCAACGCGCTGGTGGATGCGGACGAGATCGCCCGCCGCAAGGCCGAGCCGGCCCCGCCGATCCCGGAGAGCAACACCCCCTGGGAAGAGCTGTACCGCGAGAAGGTCGGCCAGCTGGGCGAGGGCGGCGTGCTCGATTTCGCGCTCAAGTACCGCAAGACCAGCGAGAAGGTGCCAAGGCACAATCACTGAGCGGAAGGTGGCGAGGGGCATCTCTCCTCTCACCATCGTCACCCCGGCCTTGAGCCGGGGTCCCGCTTCTTCGTCCAGGCAGCCCGCAACCAAGCGGGACCCCGGGTCAAGCCCGGGGTGACGGCGCAGGTGATCAGGCCGCCACCCCCAGCCCCAGCGCCGTCTCCGCATCATACCAGTCGTCGATCATCGCGCTGATCTTCTGCAGCGCCGACGGCACGTAATGATGCGCATGGATCAGCTCGTCGGCCGCCAGCACGTCCTTGAGCTCGATCAGCGTGAACACGCCCGGGAAGCGTGCCGCCACGCCGCGCCAGTAATGGTTGAGCACCGGATGCCATGCCCGGCTCCGCTCGGGCACGCAGCCCTTGTGCAGCTCGTACATCTTCGGCCCCAGCCCCTCGGGCGGCAGCAGCAGCAGCACCTTGTGCCCGCCCTTCGCCGCCATCTCGACGAACCGGTCGGCGCATTCGAGGAACAGGCCGTACTCGATCTCGGGCGAGAAGGCCTCCCAGCGCCAGTCGATATAATCGGTGGCCGCGGTGTAGACCAAGTGGCGGGGGAAGCGCTGCTCCTTGTAGGCGCCGGTCTTCATCTGGGGCAGGCTGAACAGCCGCGGGTTGTTGTCGAAGTCCGTCACCGCCTGGTGACGGCTGTAATGGAAGAACGCGCCCGACTGGCAGTCGGCCATGATCCGCAGGTCGACCTGGCTCCAGTCGCGCGGTGCTTCCTCGGCCAGAACGCGCGCGCGAACTTCCGCGTCCGCATAGGACAGGCGCGTGATCGCCTTGGAGGATTGCGGCGGCAGCGGCTTCTTGAACGCGGCGCTCGCATGCAGCGGATAGCCGCGCTCGGCGAGCACCCGGATCATCGCATCTTCCACGCCCATGTGCATGATCCGGCACGAAAAGGCGAAATGCTCGAGAGTCCCGGTGCGGAAGGCGTACACCGCCACGCCGACCAGCCCGTAATAGCCATATTTGTCCCAGACAAAGGCGCAGAGCACTTCGTAATGGTCGATGTTCTGGATCCGGTCGCGGATCGTGCCCGGCGCGATCCGGCTCTGGGTGTAGTTGAGCTGGTTGGAGCGGTTGATCAGCTCCTCGATCCGGTCGGCGAACTCCAGATTGTCCATCCGGTCGGTGAAGGTCGCATGGATGCCGCTCTGGATCAGAAAGGCCTCGTCGCTCAGCTGCTCGCCTTCGCGTTCGGCAACCTTGGTCTCGAGCAGGCGATAGTCCGCCACGCGGCGCTTCGCGACATGCGCCTGGCCGGCGAGCAGTGCATCGAGCAGCGCGTCGCATTCGGGCGTGGTCGCGTCGACCACGCATATCCCGGGCACCGCATCGGCGACCTCGTGGAGGTTGTGCGGATTGTCGTCGACGAACAGCACGTTCTGCGGACGAAGCTGCATGTCCGCGATCATCTGGCGGATCACCGCGCCCTTGGGCACGAAAGCGATGCGCGGGAAGACGAACTCCTCCCACAGCCCGAAATTCTCCAGCGCCGCTCTCGCCGTTTCGAATTCATTCTTCGAGCAGATCGCCGAGACCACGCCGTGCCGGTTGAACGCGCGCACCAGCTCGGCCCGCTTCTCGATCAGCACGGGCACGTCGCCGTCCGCCAGCGTGCCGTGCCACAGCGTGTCGTCCAAGTCCCAGATGATCAGCTTGGGCTTGAACGCCTCGGCCTTTTCCGGTGCCGGCGCGAAATGCGCGGCGATCGCGGCGGCGGGCGGCCCGTAGAAGCCCTCCGCGCGGCCCGGCCGTGCCCGCTCCAGGAAGTCCGCGACCGCGCTTCGCTGGCCGCTCGCGCCGGCCAGGATCGCGATGCAGAAGGCCATGGCGTCGTCCAGCTCGGCCGGCGCCTCCAGCGCACTCTCGGGCAGCGCCGTGATCAGCAGGTCGAGCGCCTGCTGGGCGAGCGCCGCCGGGCAGCTGCTCAGCGCGCCCAGCACCTTGTCGATCTCGCCCGCTTCCAGCGTGTCGATCAGCACGCGGAGCATACCCGCCAGCACGATCTGCCCGCGCTCGCTCGGCCAGAAGCCGGCATGGCGCTCGGAGAACAGCAGCAGGCGGGGCAGCAGCGTCGCGTCGTCGCGCAGCACCAGCTCCTCGGCCAGGTCGCCAAATTGCTGCTCGCTCAGATCGGTCCCGATCCACAGGCGGCTGTCTTGCTGCACGTCCATCCCCCGAAAACGTAATGGTGCAAGCATGGCCGCGGGACGGTTAACGCCGCGTAAGCCAAACGCGCCTCGGCGAGACAGGTCGGCGAAGGGTTGATAGAGCACGCGCATGCACCCGCTCGACAATCCCGCCTGGGCCGCGCTCTGCACCAGCCACGCGCATCTGGCGAAGGGGCAGGGGCTGGCGCTTCGCTATGACGGCGATTTCGGCGCCTTTGCCGCCGTTCCGACCCATGACGAGGCGCCGCTTGAGGCGCTCGGCGCGCTGGTCTCGCGTTTCGGCACCACGATCGTGCTGGAGAAGCACCGGCTGCCGCCGGTGCCGGGCACGATCGCCCAGAAGCACCGCATGGGGGTCCAGATGCTTGCGGAGGCGCCGGCGCCGCCCGATCCCGATTTCGCCTTTGTCGAGCTGGGCGATGCCGATGCGCCGGACATGCTGGCGCTCGCCACCCTGACCGAGCCGGGGCCGTTCTTCGTGCGCACCCACCAGCTCGGCCGCTTCATCGGCATCCGCCGCGACGGCGCGCTGGTCGCCATGGCCGGCGAGCGCATGCGGACCCACGGCTACACCGAAGTGAGCGGCGTCTGCACGCACCCTGATTTCCGCGGCTTCGGTCTCGCGGGCAAGCTGATGCGCGCCGTCGCCGCGCGCATCGTGGCGGCGGGCGATGTGCCTTTCCTCCACGCTTATGCGGACAATGCGTCCGCAATCGCCCTCTATGAACGGCTCGGCTATCGCCACCGGATCGACGTCAACGTCACCGTCCTGGCGCCCGCCTGAGCGGGGCTGTCCTACACCCCGTCTCGCTGGTATGAGAAGCCTGCTCTTTGACAGGTCCGGACCGTGCATCGCGAAAGGCGCGAACATCCAGGTGCAGGGTGTCCGCAACTATATCCTTCCGCCTCTCTCCCGGCGGATCGAAAAGGAGTGGCGCACAAGGCGGGAAGGGGCCAAACAACGCGAACATCCGCGTCCGAACCGTCCATTCGGCGCGATGCCTTCCAAAAGCAGCTGTCACCGGATGGTGATGCTCTGAATGTCGCTGGTTGGTGACAAGGTCAGCCCGCGTGTCACCATCAGGTGATGTCCGGATTGCGGTGCCCGGTGCCGGCGGGGTAGAAGGCGTCATGGAAAGCACGGGCAAAACCCGCAACCGGGGACGGACGCAGGAGGCGATCCTTGCGGCTGCGCGCCAGGTGCTGGTCGATCAGGGCTTCGCCGCCTGGGGCGTCAACGCGATCGCCCGCGCAGCCGGCTGCGACAAGCAGTTGATCTACCGCTATTTTGGCGGGCTTGGCGGCCTGGCCGAGGCGATCGGGGCGGAGATGACTGCCTGGCTCGATACCGCGCTCGCGCCCCGGCCCGATGCGCCGCCCTCCGCCAGCTATGCCGCGCTGATGGCCCGGCTCGCGGTCGAGTATCTCGAGGCGCTGCGCGCCAACCGCCTCGCCCAGCGCATCCTTGCCTGGGAAGTCGCCGAGGACGCGCCCTTGGTCGAGAGCTTCGCCACCGCGCGGGGCAAGGCAATGGCCGCCTGGATCCACCGCGAGCGCGGCAATCTGATGCCCCGCGAGGGTGTCGACGCCACCGCCGCCAATGCCGTGCTGGTCGCAGCAGTACAGCAGCTCGTCCTGGCCGGCGCCGCCAGCGGCCGCTTCGCCGGGATCCGTCTCAACAGCGACCGCGACTGGGAGCGGATCCGCACCGCCGTCGAGACGATCGCGCTGGCGGCCTATCGCTAGCGGTCAGACGCCTTCGCGGATCAGCGTCCCCGCCACCCCGGGCACCGAGACGGTGAACGAGAACAGGTCCCCCGCAGTCGGGTTCGCCGCCTTCTCCTCGGGCGTCAGATGCTTGTTGGCGGTGGTCGCATAGACCGTCTTCAGGTCCGGCCCGCCAAAGGCGATCTTGGTGATCGCGTCGACGGGGAAGGGCACCGTCTCGAGCAGGTCACCTGCCGGTGAATAGCGGCGCACCGCCGAGCCCTTGTAGAGCCCGACCCACAGGCAGCCCTCGGCATCCACGGTCGGCCCGTCGGGATAGCCTTCCGTATTGGGAATGCAGGCGAATTCGCGCCGGTTGGTCAGGCTGCAATCCTCGGCGACGTCGCAGGCGTAGATCACTCCGCCCAGCGTATCGATATGGTAGAGCGTCCTGCCGTCGGGGCTCAGCGCCGGGCCGTTGGTGATCGAGTAGAGCGGGCTGGAAAGCACGCAGTCGCCGTCGGCACCCAGCCGGTGGATCGCGCCGGTATCGGCGGCCTCGGCATCGTCCATCGTCCCGAACCACAGCCGCCCGTCGGGGCAGACGGTGGCGTCGTTCAGCCGGTTGCCGGGCAGGGCGGGCTCGGGGTCGGTCAGCGGCGTGAAGCTGCCATCGGCGGGGTCGAACTTCGCCAGCCCGGTCTGCAGCCCGGCGACGAAGCCGCCGCTCTCCGCCGGCAGCACGAAGCCGACCTGCGCCGGCGCATCCCAGCTGCGCTTGTCGCCCGTCTCGGGGTCATAGCGGTGGACCTTGTGACCCTTGATGTCGACGAACCACAAGGCGGCGTCGCGCGCCACCCAGACGGGCCCTTCAAGCAGGGGAGCGGCGAGCGACCAGACACTCACCGGTGCCGACGTCACCACGCCCATGGCTCAGCGCCAGCCCGCGTCGACGAAATACTCGTGGCCGGTCACCAGCCGCGCATCGTCGGAAGCCAGGAACAGCGCCATCGCGGCGATGTCGTCAGGGACCAGCCGGCCCTTGAGGCACTGGGCGTTGACGATCTCGGCCTCGCCCTCGGGCGTGTACCACTTCATCTGGCGCGGGGTCTTCACATTGCCCGGCACGATGCAGACCGAGCGGATATTGTCGGGGCCGAGCTCGCGCGCGAAGCTGCGGGTCAGGCCCTCGATGCCGGCCTTGGCGGTCTGGTAGAGCGTCAGCTCACCCAAGGCGAGGTGCCAGGAGATCGAGCCCAGGTTGATGATCACGCCGCCGCCCTTGGCCTTCATCCCCGGGATCACCGCCTGGGCGCAGAAGAACAGGTGCTTCAGATTCACGTTTAGCCGGTTTTCCCAATATTCTTCCGTCACTTCCTCGATGGTGTGGCGGTCGTCATTGGCGGCGTTGTTCACCAGGATATCGAAGGTGCCGTGGTCCTCGATCAGCTGCGCGATCCTGGCCTTGGCGCCCTTGACGTCGGTCAGGTCGACATTCTCGTAGACCGGCGCCTGGCCGAGCCCGGCAAGGCTGGCGACCAGTTCCTGCGAGTCCGCATCGGCGATGTCGAAGAAGGTCACGTCCGCGCCCTGGCGGACAAAGCCTTCCACCATCCCGGCACCGATGCCCGAGCCGCCGCCGGTGATCAGCACCCGCTTGCCCTTCAGGCTCGGATAGACGGCACGCTGGTCGCGCGTGAGCGTGGTGTTGGCGGGATCGGCTTCAGACATGGGAATAGGGTACCTTGGAAGAGCTTGTGACGGTGTCGCGCAGGGCGCTCACAGCAGGCCGCGGCCCGCCAGATTGCGCATCAGTTCGCGAATGCCGAAGGTCCAGGGCGCGGCGGCCTTGGAGGTGGTGACGCGGTTGACGAGGGTGCCGAGCTTGGGGCTCGAGATGCGGACCACGTCGCCGTCCTTGTGGGTGAAGCCGCGGCCCGGATGGTCGCGATCCTGGATCGGGGCGAACAGCGTGCCGAGGAACAGCGCGAAGCCGTCCGGATACTGATGCTCGCTCAGCGTCTGGCGGACCAGGTCGGTCGGGTCGCGGCTGATCTGGCTCATCTTGTTCGCGCCCTCGAGCCTGTAGCCCTCGGGGCCCTCGATGACGAGATCGACCTGCGCCTGGCGCACATCGTCCATGGTGAAGCCGGCGTCGAACAGGCGGATGAACGGGCCCAGCGCGGTCGAGGCGTTGTTGTCCTTCGCCTTGCCGAGGAGGAGGGCGCTACGCCCTTCGAAGTCGCGCAGATTGACGTCGTTGCCCAGCGTGGCGCCGCGCGGCGTGCCGGTCTTGTCGACGATCAGCACGACCTCGGGTTCGGGGTTGTTCCAGTCGCTGTCCGAGCGGACGCCGATGTCCGCGCCGGTGCCCACGGAGGAGAGGACGGGCGCCTTGGTGAACACCTCGGCATCCGGGCCGATCGCGACTTCGAGATATTGCGACCACATGCCCGCCTCGATCAGCGCGGCCTTGAGGTTCGCCGCCTCGGGCGTGCCGGGAACGACCGAGCGGATGCCCGACCCGACCCTGGCTTCGAGGTCGCCGCGGATCTCCGACGCCTTGTCGGCATCGCCGCGGGCCCGTTCCTCGATCACGCGCTCGATCGCAGAGAGCGCGAAGGTCACGCCGCACGCCTTGACGCACTGGAGGTCGACGGGGGCGAGCAGCACCGGACCGACATCGGTGCCGATATCGGCCACGGCGCCGATGTCGGTGCCTGCCGCATTCGCCGGATCGGCAAGGTCGAGCAGATCGGAAACGGTCGGGGCCGTCGCCGAGACGTCGTAGATCCGGCCGCCGCGCAGCACGACGGGGCTGGGCCCCGCGTCCGTCAGGATTCGGCCAACCAGAACCGCTTCAGAATGATCGACAGGCAGCATTTCCGCCGGAGACGCGTTCAAGATCCTCTTGCCCCGTTTATTGCTTTGATAGCGCTACCATGCTGCCTCGCGGGGTAGGCTGTCAAGCCGGTGCCGGTCCCTTTCCGGTGCTATTCCGGCAGCTTCGCCATATGGCCGAGGATATCGCCGACGATATCGGCGGGCGGGCGCATCGCGCCGTCGGCGCTGGCGTGCACCATCTGCCAGGGCCCGAGCATGCCCGATTCCACGATCGATTCGTAGTTGCCGCGCACCCGCTGCTGCAACGCTACGTCCGCTTCATACGCGTCGAAGCTCTTGTCGGTGTAGCTGCGCTCGGCCTTTTGCAGGATCAACGCGCGGGCAAGGTCCCAGGGCGTGTTGAGATAGATCGAGAGTGCGGGGACGGGCAGGGCGAACTGTCCGGTCTCGAGCGCGAGGATCCACTCCATCAGCGCATGGCTCTCTTCCGCGGGCACGCGGGCGCCCTGATAGGCCATGTTAGAGGCGACATAGCGATCGAAGATCAGCACGTCGTGCGCGTCCACCGCCGCCAGGATCTGGTCGCGCCACTCGAACCGGTCGAGCGCATAGAGCGTCGCGGCGGCATGCGGGCTCACCGGCACGGGCATGTCTCCGGCCAGATAGCGGCCGATCGTCACCCCGGCCACGGTCTCGCCATAGCGCGGGAAGCCGATCACGGTGGCGGTCTTGCCCACGGCCTGCAGCGTTTCGCACAGCAGGCGCGAAGTGGTGTTCTTGCCGACGCCGTCGGCACCTTCGATCGCGACGATGATCCCCATGGTCACTGCCCTAGCAAGGCAGTGCGATCAGCGGAAGATAGGCGATCAGAGGAAGACGGCGGAGATGATCGCGGCGAGGTCCGTCGGATCGCAATCGTCGAGCGCGACTTCCATGTCAGGATTGACGCTGTAGCCGATCATCCGCCCGTCGCGGCTCGAGGCGACCGAGAGCAGCCGCCAGTCCTCGCCCTCGCGCAGCGCGGCAAGGCCGCCGGGCACCGGCAGACGATCCGGATCGGCGACTACCGTTGCCTGGGCAGGCAGGCCGCCGCCCAGCGTGGCGCGGCCGACCTTGAGGCCGAAGGCGCGCGGTCCGGCGATGTGCGGCGCCTCGACGGTCTCGCCGGTCGGCTGATAGCCGATCAGTCCGTTCGAACGCGGTGCGCCATAGACGGGCAGCAGGCGGATCGCGCCCACCGGGCCGCTCGCGGGAAGCGGGAGGGGAACGGGTGCCGTGGCCGGCGCCGGCATCGAGGCATCGCTCTCGAGCGCGGCGACCAGGTCGGCGATGCGCTCGCGCGTGCGGGCGTGCCGTACTTCGGGGTTGGCGATGCTCGCCAGGAAGGTGTCGAGCTGGCCCTCGGCGTAGCGCTGCTCGACATCGCCGCGCAGCCCGGCCTCGTCGTCCACGCCGAACAGCGCGAACAGCGACACGCGGACCGCCTGGTTCCAGCGGGCAAAGGGCTTCTGCGCGTTCTCGACTCGCGAAAGATTGACCGGCGGCAGGCCGAAATCGCGTTCGATCACGGCGATGGTCAGCGCGGGGTCGAGCGTGCGGCGGGCGCGCAATGCGGCGCCGAGCAGCACGGCGAACCGCTCCTCCTCCATATCGACCTGGGCGCCGTCCCCAAAAGGTTCGGCCCAGACAGCGATGTCAAAATCGGTCGCGTCGATGTCGAGCAGCAAATCGGCAGGCCGAATATCGAGCGCCGCGGCGATGCGTTTCAGCTCATCCGGCCGCGCCATGACTTCGCCGCGCTCGATCTTCGAAAGACGAATATATGGAATTTCTGTAATCTTCGCCGAAAGGCGGAGTAATTTGGCAAAGCCCTTGCGTTGCCGCTGCTCACGCACCCGGTTCGGAAAGACAATTGCACGATAGAAATCGATCATGGGTTCGCCGGCGGATCCCTGCCGCATCTTACCCTTGCCGTTCGCGCTTGCCATGTCGATCCCCTCAATCAGAGGGTATCTTGAAGCAATTCAAGGATAATACAAGGTAAACAACATTGCGTTAGTGCAACGTTTCCTTTGCCTGCGGGCCCGAAAGCAGGCCGCACGGACCGGCGGGATCCAGGTCCAGGATCATCGCCAGCGTGCTCTCGCCGGTCGCATGGCGCAGCAGCCAGCCCTGGGCGGAAGGCGCGGGATGGTCCGGAGCGAAGGCAACGCCCACGCCGTCGGTCACGACGCCCAGCGCCTCAGGCGGGCTCGGCCAGCGGCCGGCCAGATAATCGAGCAGTGCGGCGGCTGCTTCCTGCAGCGCGCCTTCGTCGCTGTTTTCAGGGCAGAAAGCGTCAGGCGTCGCCGAGATGGTGGCGATGCGCTTGAAGTCGCGCTGGCGCCACCAGATCAGGTGGATCTGGCCGTCCGCGGTCGCTTCCAGCCCCAGGATCAGGTCGCTACCGGCGGGCAGCAGCGGCTGCGCGAGGCGGGCCACATCCTGTGCCAGCGCGGTGAGCCGGCGATTGGGGCGCGGCAGCGAGCCGTGCGGCTCCTTGGCGTCGCGCCAGTCGAAGTTGCTCTGCATCGGTTCCTCCATCCCTCTATGGAGAATTATAGGATGCGCTGCGTCATGCGGCGCTGTGAAATGATCCGATGCGATCAGTGGAGCGAGGCGCTCGACGGGGCCGGGGCAACCGTGAGCTGGATTGCCTCGACACGCTCGGCCGGCTGGGTGACGCTGGCGGCGATGGCGGGGCTGAGCGTTGCCGGATCGACGGCGCGGACGCTCGCGAGGCGGTTGTGCGGCAGGCTGGCATCCGGGAGCAGCGACGTGCGCGACGCCGGGGCGGGGCGACGCTTCGGGGTGCCCGGCTGGCCATATTCGGCCATCACGGCGAAGCGCGGATCCTTGGCGGCGATCTCGGCGATCGCCTTGGCGGCGCGCTTGGTGATCTGGCGGACGCGCTCCTTGGTCACGCCGGTGTCGAGCGACAGGTCGTCGAGCGTGGCAGTCTGGAACACGCGGCGTTCCACGATCTCGCGGTCACGGCTCAGCTTGGCCTCGAGCTTCTCCAGCTCGGCCGGATCGATGCCGTGGGTTGCGGTGCGCAGGCGTGGGCCTTCGGCGCGGCGGAGCGCTGCCTCGGCGCGCTTGGGGCGGGGGCGGCGGCGGAGGGATTCGATACCCACCTTGCGGAGCTGGTCGACATAGGCGTCGATGAGCTGCGAAACGGCGCCTTCGGCCAGGTAATCGGACGCGGCGGCCTCGGTGCGGTCGAGGGCGAATTCGTCCTCGATCATCGCCTCGGGCGAGATCTCGTCGCCGTCCGGCGAGGTGGCGAGGGCGGAGAGGGAGACGGTGGTCGCCTCGACCTTCTTCGCCGACGGGCGCTGATCGGTCATCAGGCGGAAGCGCAGGCTCTGGAGCTCGCCGCGGATCTGCCAGTTCACGAAGGTGGTGAACTGCGCCTTGGCGGGATCATAGGCTTCAATGGCGCGGTGCACGGCGATGGCGCAGCACTGCTCGGCGTCTTCCCAGTGCGCGGTGAGACCATACTGGCGGACGAAGTGGCGGATGCGCGGGGCGATCAGCTTGAGGATCTGGGCGAAGGCGCGATCGACATAGACACGCTGACGGTTGGTCTGCGGCACGTCCTTGGGCGTATTCTCGATAACAGTAGCGACGGCTGCTTCGAGCGCGATCGTGATCTTCGACATTGTTGCAAATCCCCTGTTCGTCCAGGCGAGCCGGGTCTCGGCCGCCGTTCACAGGTGCAACATGGTCTCTAATCCTTTAACAGATCCCTTAAAATCCTATATGTAGTCCTACCAATCGTAGATTTCCCCTAGGGAAACCTAGCAGGTATAAAACGCGGAAAATGCGCGTTTTTATTGGGTTTTCGTCATTCCGGGTACCGGTGACGAAAGCATTATAGGATAAAAATATTTAGCCCGCGAATTGCTGCGGACGGATTCTGCGGTCGATGAAACCGAGCAGCCACTGGCGGTGCGCCTGGGTGGCGTTGCCTGCCGCCGCGATTCGCGCATCGGCCGCGCCGCCGCCGATCTGGGCGGCAAGCAGCATGCGGGCGCGGCCGGGCTCGATGCCGCCGGCCAGGAACTTCTTGGCGTCGCCCAGGCCGAGGTGGTGCGAGAGATAGGCCGACTTGGCCAGCGTCTCGGCATCGGTGTTGACGCGGATGCCCGATTGCTCGAGCCGGGTCAGGTTCATCTTGGCGAGATCGGCCACGCCCAGGATCGATGCCTGGCCGTCATAGCGCAGCGCCAGCAGTTCGCTGCGCGCGCCAGCGGTGACCTGGCCGCGCCCGTCGAGCCAGCCGCGCTCGGATGCGACCTGGTTCAGCCAGGTGCCCGAAGTCTCGGCAAGCTGTTCCCAGGTTCCGCTCAGGAACTGGCCCAGGCCGGCGGCGCTGGGGCGCGGGTTGCGCGACATGGTGTTCCAGCTGCCCTCGGACGTCTTGGCGGCTTCGGCATCGACGATCGCGGCGAGCGCGGTCGCGGGAATGCCGGTGCGCGCCTCGGCCATGGCGAGGGCAGGGGCGAAACGGGTATTGGCGCCGAGCGACAGCCCGGAGACGACGGTGCCCTGCGCGGCGGCGAAGGTCGCGCCGGTGCCCATCGCGGCCGCCATCTTGCGGCTGCTCTGCTCGGCGGCGTCGCCGATCGCGTTGCGCAGGTCCTCGATGCAATTGTCCGAAAAGCCGGCCGGAGCCACAGGCTTCTGGTGGCAGGCGCAGGCACAGCCGCAATTGCAACCCTGCACTGCGCCGGTCTGACCGTTGACCCGGTTGCCGAGCAATTCGAGCAGCGAATCCCCGGCAAGGCCCGTCTGGCCCAGACCATTGGTCTTCTTGTCGCTATTGTCGCCATCGCCCAGCGCGGCCTTCCACAGGCGGCTCGCAAGCTCGCTCTGCGCGGCGGAGTAGATCACCTTGGCGCGGTTGGCGGGGCTGAGCTGCGCCAGATCGGATGCGCGCGGGATCATGCGTTGCGCTCCGCATCGCGGCGGGCACGGATGAACTTGGCGGCGGCGATATCGTCGATCTGCGCCTGCTCGGCACCGGCGGCGACGCGCTCGGCTTCGTCCTTGAAGCGATCGGCGGCGCCTTCGATGGCGCGCATCGTGCCATAGGCCTCGACGGCCTGGGCACGCAGATGGGTGAGCCGCATATTGGCGAGCTGCGCCTGATGATCGAGCCGGGCGCGCTCCGCCTTCATCCGCAGGCGCCAGGCATCGCTGGCGACCGGTGCGGTGGCGGCAAGCGCACGCTCTTCGCGCATGCGGAGGTCATGCGCGTTAGTCTGGTGCGTGATCGTGGTGATCGTGGTGATCGTCTCGCTGATCGACACCTTGACGGAATCGACCTCGCGGCGCTGGACGCGGAGCGCGGTATCGAACGGCGTCATGCGCTTTCTTCCTCAAGGCCCAGCGAGACAAGCTCGGCGAGCGCGGCAAAGGCGGCGTCGGCATGGCCCTGGTCGTTCTTGCCCTGGTTGAGCATCTTCTCGATCTCCGGCGCGAGCGCCACGGCGCGATCGACCTCGGGCGAGGAGCCGGCCTTGTACGCGCCCAGCCGCACCATCTCTTCCATGTCGGAATAGGTGGAGAGCAGCTTGCGGGCGGCGAGGCGGGTCTCGTTCTGCGCATCGTTCATGCAATGCGGCAGCGTGCGCGAAACCGATTTGAGGATGTCGATCGCCGGGTAGCGGCCGCGCTCGGCGATCGCGCGGCGCATCACGACGTGGCCGTCGAGGATGCCGCGGACGGCGTCGGCCACCGGCTCGTTATGATCGTCGCCGTCGACGAGGACGGTGAACAGCCCGGTGATCATGCCCTTGCCCGGCGCACCGGGGCCGGCGCGCTCGAGCAGCCGGGGCAGCTCGGCGAAGACGGTGGGGGTATAGCCCTTGGTGGCCGGCGGTTCGCCAGAGGCAAGGCCGATCTCGCGCTGCGCCATGGCGAAGCGGGTGACCGAGTCCATCAGGCAGAGGACGTTGAGCCCCTGGTCGCGGAAATGCTCGGCGACGGCGAGGGTGGTCCAGGCAGCCTGGCGGCGCATCAGCGCGGGCTCGTCCGAGGTGGCGACGACGACGACCGAGCGGGCCATGCCTTCGGGCCCCAGATCGTCCTCGATGAATTCCTGCACTTCGCGGCCGCGCTCGCCGATCAGGCCGATCACGGCGACGTCGCACTGGGTCCAGCGCGCGAGCATCGAGAGCAGCACCGACTTGCCGACGCCAGAGCCGGCGAACAGGCCGAGGCGCTGGCCGCGGCACAGCGGCACGAACATGTCGAGCGTGCGGACGCCGGTCTCGATCCGCTCGGCCACCCGCGAACGGTTGGCGGCGGCGGGCGGCGGTGCCTTGATCGGCTGCGGATCGGCGCCATTGGGAAGCGAGCCGAGCCCGTCCACCGGCTGGCCAAGGCCGTTGATCATCCGGCCGAGCCAGGCCTGGGAGGGGCGGACGCTGAACTGGCCGGCGCCGAGATCGGCACGCGCGCCCAGGCCCACGCCCTGCGGATCGACAAAGGGAAGGCAGAGCGCGACTTCGCGGTCGAGCGCAGTCACTTCGGCCTGGACGATGCCGTTGGGCGACTGGATCTCGATGCGGCTGCCGATCTGCGCGGCGCCGGCGAGCCCTTCGACTTCGATCAGCGCGCCGCGCACGGCGACGACACGACCGAAGCGGCGATCGGGAGTCATGTCCCGGATCGCACGGGCTGCGCTGGCGAGCGTCTGCATCTAAACTGGCCTCAGGCCGCCTGTTGGGCGAGGACGGCGTCCTCGAACGCGATCACTTCGCGCGCGGTAGACAGCGCCTTGTAATATTCGCCCTGGGCGATTTCGCTGGCGAAGCGGATGCAGGCCGACTTGGCGTCCTGCGTGCCGAGCGCAACCACGAGCGCGCCGACCAGGCCGACCACGGCATCGTGGTGGCTGTCGCGGCTGGCGGGGTCGATATAGGCGAGCATGGCAGCGAAATAGAGCTGGCGTGCGGGAG
>Ga0164294_10001891_pt1 | contig 19154 bp, 12 predicted proteins | sample GEODES005metaG_FD_111479 | JGI IMG/M metagenome (GOLD analysis project Ga0164294, IMG submission 111479) | Oligotrophic lake water microbial communities from Sparkling Lake, Wisconsin, USA - GEODES005 metaG | ecosystem: Environmental > Aquatic > Freshwater > Lake | place: USA: Sparkling Lake...
GGCGTTCGCCGAGGTGGGGACGGGGATGATCATGACGACGATCGTCCTCGTGGCCGGGTTTTCGTCGGTGTTCTTCAGCGAGAGCCGCGACCACCGGGCCTTCGCCTCGCTCGGCATGATCACGCTCGGTATCGCGCTGCTCTGCGACATCTTCTGCCTGCCGGCGCTCGTGAAGGTATTCGACAAGCCGCTGAAGATTTCCGGCGAGCCCCGCACCTGAGTCGCCCCAAATCCGTCAGTCGAACTGGCCGGTCAGTCGAACTGGGCGATGTAGACCATTTTCGTTCCGTCGGGCGACCAGCACTGATCGACGTTGTGGGTTGCGGTTTGGCCGGGCAGGATCTGCGGCATGCCGTCGCGGGTGGGATCGCACTCGTAGACCTGGCGCTTGTCGAGGGCGACCGAATGCCCCGTGAAGGTGACCCGTCTGCCGCTGGGATGCCAGGCGATGTCTTCGTCGAACTCGTCGCCCGTACACAGCAGGCGGACGTCGCCGACAGGCATCCGCGCGAGGGGGCCGTCATCGTCTGCGGCGCGTTCGGGCTGGGCTTCGGCAAGCGGGATCGCCAGCTTCTGCACGGCCACCGCTTCTTGGCCATTGGGCAGCCGCACCACGCTGCACAGCGACCGGCTGTCGGGCGCCCAAGCGAAGTTCCACGTCCACTGGATGGGCAGAGCGCTCGAAGGGGGAGGCTGGCGAACGACCCGGCCGGTTTCCACGTTGCGGATCACGAGTTGGCCAGCTTTCTGGTAGGCCCAGAAGCGACCGTCCGGCGACCATTGGATCCCCCAGCCGGCGCTGTCGATCAGTCGTGCGCTGGCCGGATCCCCCGAGGCATCCATCACCCACACTCCGTACGTTTCGTTCCCCCACCGAGAGAAGGCGATCTGCTTACCGTCGGCAGACCAACTGGGCATCCCGCCGTCTCCCAGCACCTTCAATTCCGTGCCGTCTGAGCGAATCACGAGGAGAGCGGTGTCGCCGAGTTGACGCCCCGGGGCGATGCCGTCCATCGCGATGAACGCGCCATCGGGAGAGAAGGTCGGCGAGCCGATGCTCGGGTAGCCTGGCACGATGCACAGCTCCCGGCATTCCTCGCCATCAGCCGACAGGAGCATGAGTCTCTCGCCGCGCTGTCGCGCTTCGTCGGGCGCTTCGTCGGCCGCCGAAGGGGCGCTCGCGGCGATGCAGACGGCAAACGCCACCAGCCACACGGCCAGGCGTTGCGGCGCGAGGCCGACTGCGGCGTACGAGAGGCGGGTCGCGAAGTGGACAGAGCGCGGCGCAGGCATGATCGATCTCCCCCGAGCGGTTGGATGCCGCCGGAGACGTCGTGCGTCTCATCTCCGTGCGGCTGGTTCACCCCACTGAAGAGTGTAGTTCGCCCCCCGGCCCGGCCACAATCAATCGGCGGGGAGCGTGACCTCGGCGCCGGTCTCCGGCGGCAAGGTGGCTGCGTTCCCGCCGGCTTCGATCGCCAGGGGATTGGTGCCCGCGGCCCGCCGTCGCACCGTCACGCTCCCGTCGCGGCGGGCGGTGACGTCGATCTGGGAATCGTGGATTCGGATCGCCGTCACAGTCAGCTCCGGCCAGGTCGAAGGGAGCTGCGGGGCGATCCGGCAGCCCTCGGCCGTCGGCTCGAAGCCGAGAAATCCGTACAGCATCACCTGCGGCACGAGGACGCTCTCCATGAACTCCTCATCGATCCCCAGGCCCCCCGGCGGCCCGCCCCCCTGGAGCGTGCCGCGCCCCTTCTCCGGGGCGTAGTACTTTCGATAGCCCCCCTCCTCCTTCACCTCGGCATACCAATCGATGATCGCCTGCAAGCGCTGCCAGGCGTCGTCGGGCCCGTCGGTGGCCAGCCGTGCCATGAGATCGTGGTAGCTGAAGCCGAGAACCGCGCCGCCATCCTGGACTTGGCCCCCCCAGGGAATCGACTCTGGCCCTGACCAGACCCAACAATACGTCTCGACGTTGCGCTTCGTCGTCGCCCGCGGGGCGAAGCGCCAGTGGTAAATGTCGGCGCCGCGCGCGGTGTCGCCGTCGATCTCGCGCTGGCCGTCGAGCCAGGCGAAGATCGCCGCGGCCTGTGCAGGCGTTACCATTCCGTATTGAATCGCCTCGAGATTCACGAACGTGAAGCCGTAGTCGTAGGCTTTTCCTGTGGCGTCGATCCAGCCGACAAACCGGCCCTTGGCGGGATCCCAGAAACGCGACTGGAAGTCGGCCTTGATCGCGGCGACGAGGCTCCGCAACTCGTCGGGGCTGAAGGCTGCGTCGGTAACACCAGCGGGAGGCGTGTCTGTCCCGGCGGGCATCATCCATTCGGGATGGTGGGCGACGGCGGCTTCGAGATCGGCGAGGCGCGCCAGGGCATCGGCAAGGTAGATCGTCGCCAGGCTGTCATGGCCGCCAAAGGGGAGGAGATCCCAGTAGTTGTTGCCGACCCCGAGACCGGGGAGGAGCCGCTTCGTGCCATCGGGCTTGACATCGAGACCGGTGCGGCCGTCATGCCCCACCCATCGGACGACGACGTGCTTCTCGCGCTGCACGTCGAACTCCGCCAGAGCCCATCGCGCCGCGCGCCGCATCCGCGGGAGCGACTGGCGAAGGAAGTCGAGGTCGCCGGTCCAGGCGAACGTCTCGGCACAGCCGCGGATGAAGAGGGCATTGGTGATCGGATGGCGCGTGTCGATGGCGGTGATCACCGATTTGAGCGCCACGGTAGCCCCGCGGGCACCGTCGATTTCGATCGAGTACCCGGTGAGGAGGCCGCCGTAGCCCGGCTCGCGATAGAGAGGGAGGTCGATGGAGACAAGCGTGCCGTCCGCTGGTGGGAGCGGAAGGGGCACGCCCGCCGCCGGCTTCCAGCCCTCTTGCCCCTCGATCTGCCACCGGAGCCGGGCCGAGGCCCCGGCCGGAAGCTTCTCGGCCCCCCATTCGATCCGGGCAAACGGTGCGACGATCGTGCCGCAGCGGAAGGGGGGCGTGGTGATCGTGGCACGGTCGGCCTCGACATCGAGGAGCATGCCGCGGGCAGGATCAGCGGCTGGCCGGGGCGCCGCGCCGGTGATCGAGAAGCCGCCGGGGGGCACGAGGGGCTTGAGCCCGAGCTGCTGGGTCGCCCACTCGTCGCCGGTCACCGAAAAATGCCAGCCCGATCCGGTGCTCTGCTGCCAGGCGGGGAAGGGCCAGCCGTTGGAGTGGGCCATACCGCGGTGCTGCTGCATGGCGACGTAGCCCTCGTCGTCGATCCGTCGCCGGAGGAACGAGGCCCGGTAGTGCTGCCTCGGTGGCTCGGCGGCCCACAGGGTGGCGTGGGGGAGCCAGCCGTCCCAGAGCGTGCAGTCGCTCGAGGCCCTGGCGTGATGATGGGCATGGAGCTCGTCGAGGAGCACCATCGCCTGCTCCTCGCCGGGGACGATGAAGCGGGGAAAGTCGTCAGCCCTCGCCCCCCCGACGACAGGGAGCAGGGATGCGGTCAGCACGGCAATGCGGAGGGCCGATCGGGAGGGGGACATCAGGGGCTCCGGGGCCGGGGAGAACGGTTGGGATAGTGGAGGAACAAGCCATCATCGCGTGTCGGCCGACGGGGACAAGCGGCGGCTGGCGGATGCTTGCGGCTCTTCGTTGGGAGTCGTACAACGTTGCGATCCGGGTGGGGGCGGCAGCTGACCGTTTTCCGCCCATCGAGTCACCTTGAAACGCCACCAAGAGCCCCGCGACCCCGACGAAAGAGACCACGCATGGCCGCTGCCTCGACCGCCAAACTCCCCGAAGCCAAGAATGTCGACGCCTCCCTCGGCAAGGCGATGGACGCCGGCCGTGGCATCCTCCGCCTCTCCCCCACCTGGGTGCCGCGGAGCTTCCTCCATCCCGGCAAGCGGATCCGCCTTCACCCCGACGACTACTACTCCTACGGCCTCGACCGTGGCGGCATCGACGAGCGCTGGTTCGCGAGCACGACCGAAGCTGCCAACGAGGGGCGCGTCGCCGACGAGGGGCTGTCGTGGTGTGTCCACGAGGGGCAGCGATTCCTCCTTCGTGACGCCGTCACCGAGGGGCAGGCAAAGCTCGTTGGCAAGGGGATCTGGGACCGCTACCAGAAGTGGCCTGTGTACTCGAAGTTCTTCGACAACATGGGGCCGATCCCCCATCACATGCACCAGTCATTCGAGGATGCCAAGCTCGTCGGCCACGAAGGGAAGCCGGAGAGCTACTACTTCCCGCCGCAATACAACAACTGCGACAACAACTTCCCCTACACCTTCATGGGCCTCGAACCGGGGACCACGAAGGAGGATGTCCGTCGCTGCCTCGAGAACTGGAACCGCGGCGACAACGGGATCATCGATCTGGCCAAGGCCTACCGCCTCAAGCGCGGCACCGGCTGGCTGATCCCGCCGGGCGTCCTTCACGCTCCCGGGTCGCTTCTGACCTACGAGCCGCAGTGGGGGAGCGACGTGTTTGCCATGTTCCAGTCGCTCGTCGAGGGGCGTGCCGTGCCGTGGAGCCTGCTCGTTAAGGACATGCCGAAGGAGAAGCACCACGATCTCGACTTCATCATCGGCCAGCTCGACTGGGAGAAGAACGTCGACACTCACTTCAAGGAAGCCAATTACCTCGAGCCGATCCTCGACACGAAGCGCTCCGACGGCGGTGCCCACGATCGCTGGATCGTCTACGGCCAGGTCGACGGCCGGCAGCTGTTCAGCGCCAAGGAGCTGACCCTCGATCCCGGCGCCCGGATCACCGTCAAGGATGCCGGGGCGAGCGGCTGGATCACGGTGCAGGGGGAGGGGAAGGTGGGCGTCCACGATGTCGCCACGCCGACCCTCATCCGCTTCGGCCAGATGACCGCCGACGAGCTCTTCATCTCGGCCGACGCCGCGACGGCCGGCTACGAGGTGGTCAACACCGGCCCAGGGCCGCTTGTGGCCCTGCGGTACTTCGGCCCCGATGTCCATGCCGATCTCCCGGCCAGCGGCCGGAAGAAGTGAACCGGCTGCTGATGCCAACGAGCCAGGGAATCGCCGGTCGATCCGGCTCGTGAGATATTCCTCCCCCCGACCCCTCTTCGAAAGGCCCCGTTCATGTCCGTGCACTCTGCCCCCAAGCTCCATAACGCCATGTGGCCCGGCCTTGTCGGCAAGGGGGATGGCGAGGGGCAGGAGCCGGCGATCAGCCTCGACACGATGCTCCAGCTGACGGCGGCGGCGAGCGTCAACGGGCAGAAGTTCGACGGCATCGATTACTTCCTCTTCCTGCCGCACACCAATCCCGACGCCTCCGACGACGAGATCCGCCGGATCGCCGACAAGATCGCCTCCTACGGCTTCGCTGTCGGCTCGCTCGTCGCTCCGATCTGGCCGGGGACGGTCGGCGATTCGGCGATGGGAAGCCCCGTGCAGCGGGCGAAGTTCATCGACGCGGTCCGCAAGGCCTGTCGGATCGCGAAGATCTTCAACGAGCATGGCGTGCGGAAGTACGGCGTGATCCGCATCGATTCGGCGGAGTTCGGCGTCAACCAGTGGCGCGAGCATGCGGCTGCCAACACGAAGCGGATCGCGGCGACCTTCCGCGAAGCGGCGGCCGTAGCGGCCGGCCACGGCGAGCGGCTCGCCGCGGAAGGGGAGATCTGCTGGGCCGGCATGCATTCCTGGAAGGACATGCTCGACCTCCTCGAAGCGGTCGACATGCCCGGCTCGCTCGGCTTCCAGTGCGACCTCGCCCACACCTATCTCTACCTCCTCGGCTACAACGCCCCCGAGCACGCGCTGCTCAAGCCGGGGCACACCGAAGCGGACTTCTGGGCCGCCTACAAGGAAATGACCGACAAGCTGCGGCCGTGGACGATCGACTTCCACGTCGCCCAAAACGACGGCAATGTCCATGGCGCTGGCGCACACGACAAGACCGGCAAACACTGCCCGGCGGACGATCCCCACGGCAAACTCGACATCGTGAAGTGCTCGGGCTACTGGCTCGAGGGGGCGAAGGAACGGGGCATCAAGCACATCTGCTGGGATGGCTGCATGTTCCCCAACGCCACCCTCCACAACCCGCACACCTGGAACACGATCCTCAACAAGATGATCGAGGTCCGAAGCGCCCACGGCTGGGCCTGATCGTCCCCGTCCCGCACATTTTCTTTTTTCTCCCATCCCTGCTCCATCGAAGGCACTCCACCCATGGCAAAACCCCTCCGCATCGGCATGATCGGCTACGGCTTCATGGGCCGGGCCCACTCCAACGGCTACAAGCGGGTGGGCGACTTCTTCGATCTCGAGTATCTCCCCGTTCTCCAGGCGGTGGCGGCTCGTGATGCGGAGAAGGCGAAGGCCTTCGCCGATCGCTGGGGCTACGGGCGCGTCGAGACCGACTGGCGGACGCTCGTCGCTGCTGACGACATCGACGCGATCGACATCTGCACGCCGAACAACCTCCACGCCGAGATCGCCATCGAGGCGGCGAAGCACGGCAAGGCGATCCTTTGCGAGAAACCCCTCTCGATGGACGTCGCCGAGGGGGAGAGGATGGTGGCAGCGATCGAGAAGGCGGGGGTGCCAAACACGGTCTGGTACAACTACCGCCGCATCCCGGCCGTGACCTTCGCCAAGCAACTCATCGATGCCGGCCGGCTCGGCCGCGTGTTTCATTACCGCGCCGAGTTCCTCCAGGATTGGACGATCAACGCCGATCTCCCCCAAGGGGGCGCAGCGCTGTGGCGGCTCGATGCCGCCGCCGCTGGGAGCGGCGTCACCGGCGATCTCCTCGCCCACTGCATCGATACCGCGCTGTGGCTCAATGGCCCCGTCTCCGACGTCACGGCGATGACGGAGACGTTCGTCAAGGAGCGGACGCACACCCTCACCGGCAAGGTCGAACCGGTGAAGATCGACGATGCCTGCTCGTTCCTCTGCCACTTCACCAACGGTTCGCTCGGCCTCTTCGAGAGCACCCGCTACGCCCGCGGCCATAAGGCCCTCTACACCTTCGAGATCAACGGCGAGAAGATGAGCCTGAAGTGGGATCTCCACGATCTCCACCGGCTCGAGGTCTTCGACTATGCCGACACCGGCTCGGAACGCGGCTGGAAGAGCGTTCACGTCACCGACGGCGATCATCCCTACATGGGGAAGTGGTGGGTGCCGGGGCTGGCGATCGGCTACGAGCACAGCTTCGTGCATCAGGTGGCCGACTTCCTCGAGGCCTATGCCCAAAAGAAGCCCGCCCACCCGACCTTTCGGGACGCCCTCGAGACGCAGCGCGTCTGCGACGCGGTGCTCTCGAGTGCCAAGAGCCGCCAGTGGGTGAACGTCAACGGCCACCAGGTGGGGTGAGCCGGGCCGACTCTCGCAGACCTGCCGCACTCATTCCGGGGAGGAATCGCCCGATGGGCCGCACTCGGGCTCGAGGGCCTCGATCTTTGCTAGTCTCCGGGCGTGGCGTCCCCCTTCGAAGGGGGTCTCCAGCCAGGTCTGCATCATCTTGTCCTGGAGTTCCTGTCCGAGCATCTCGGCCGACAAGCAGAGGACGTTGAGATCGTTGTGGCGGCGGCTCATTTCGGCGGTCACCAGATCGTGGCAGGTGGCCGCGCGGACGCCATGCACCTTGTTGGCGGCGATAGCCATGCCGACGCCGGTGCAGCAGAGGAGGACCCCACGGTCGACCGTCCCCTGACTCACGCGGTGGGCGACGTCGGCGGCGATGTCGGGATAGTCGACGGCGTCAGTCCCGTGACTGCCGCAGTCGACGACCTCATGGCCCATCCGTTCGAGCAACCCGATGAGCCGCAGCCGTGCCGCGACGCCCCGATGGTCACTGCCAATGGCGATGCGCATCGATCATCCACTCCTGCGTGCCCTGCCGGCACCCCTGAAAAACGACCCTGAAAGATCCCCATTCTCGGCCGCCCCGCCCGGCGAACGGATCAGCCTAGGGCCGGGGAATCGAGTCCGCCAGTGTATCGATCCGCGCGGCCAAATGCCCGCGGATTTGCTCGGCACAGCGGCGGTAGGTGGGGAGGGGGGCTCCGATCGGGTCGAGGACGTCCTGCCGGTCGGGGGAGAGCATCGAAACACGCCCTCCGGCCTCCGGAAACTGGGCCAGAACGCCGGCCCGGTGGGAGGCGGTCATCGTCAGGATCACGTCGGCCTGGCGAACGAGATTTTCGGTCACCGGCTGGCTCTCGTGGCCGGAGAGGTCGGCACCGACCTCCGCCATCGCCTCGAGGGCGCCTGGGCTCGCCTTGCCTCCCCCCCACGCGGAGAGGCCGGCACTGGCGATCACCACCCCGCGACTCTCGACCTCGTCGGGTCGGCAGCCGAGGCGATCGGCCACCATGAGGCGGAACTGCGCCTCGGCCATCGGGCTGCGGCAGGTGTTGCCCGTGCAGACGAACAGGACCATCAGGCTCGAGAGGCGGCGGATCGTCTCCTCGGAGACGATCCCTGGACGAATGACACGAATTCGGTTGGCTTCAATGGCGACGGCCGTGGCGGCCTGGGCATAGCGGGTGCGGCCATCGTCGAGGACGAGCGAGAGATTCGGGGCCGGGCAGGCGAGGAGGTCCTCGGCCGACACCGGGGCCTGCCCGGCGGCGAGCGGCTCGAGCAACGCGATCGGCCCGGCCAGCATCCGCATGCAGTCGGCGAGCATCGGATGGCCCGGCACGCGGAGCCGCAACTTACCACCCCCCGTCACCGCGTCACGGGCGGCCGGGAGCAATTGATGGACAAGACTGTCGGGGTGATTTCCTTCCACGAGCGCGACCACCGGCCCCGGCCAGCATCGGCGGGTGAGGCGACGGCCAACGGGGCTCAGCCCCGGCGCCCAGTCAAACGACTCGTCTGCTCCCTTCAGGGCCAGAGCAAGTCGCGGTTCGCCGAGCCGAACGGGGGCATGGGCCAACATCGCGTCGACGGTGGCGCGGTGGCGGAGCGAGCCGGCTACACAATAGTCGGTTTCGGTGGGGAAGCCGACACAGCGGCCTTCGGCAAGCGCCTGGACCGCCCGATGGACGACATCGCGGGCGTCATCGGTGCGGCGCAGGTCGATGACCATTGGCGGCATGGGCAGGGCCGGGGAGTCAGTGGGGCGCCATGCACGGGGCGTACCGGACGCGCTTCAAGCCCGTCCTTCAACACTACCGGGGCCTCCAGCAGCCAGTCAAGGATCAGTCTGGGGGGGATGGCGGAGGAAAGGGCCTACCACGGACCGCGATCGGCGTCGGCTGAGGATACGGCGCGGCTGGAGGAAAAAGGATTTCGCCTTGTGGCGGTGCCGCCGACTCCGCTATCAGTCCCCGGCTTCCGCCGCCACACCGTGGCACGAGAGTCGCCGCACCGAGTCGCCGCACCGAGTCGCCACCCCATGCCCGTCGACCCAGGGACGTCAGATTTCCGCGATCTGCAGCCGGTCACCGGCCAGCGGGTGGCCTGCGCTCCGCATGGCGGACACCTGTGGAGGCTGGCCGTCGTGCTGGCAGTCCTCCTTGGTATGTCTCCCGGTCGCTTCGCCGTCGGTCAGGCCCCGGGTGAACTCCTCCCGCCCCCCGCCTCCCCCGGCCTGCCGGCGGCCGGCGCGGTCTCGCCGGTCGCTGTCCCTCCGACAGCCCCGCCCCCCCTCTCCGGCCCCGTGCCGTCGCGTCCCGAGGCCCCCGCGCCCTCGGCGGCACTGGGAGCCGTCGATGAATCGAATCGGATCGTCGAGGTCCGGATCGAGGGGAATCACGCCACCGAGGTTTCGAAGCTCCCCAAGCTCGTCACACGTGCCGGCCAAATCTTCGACGTGCAATCGGTCGAGGAGGACGTCCGCACCCTTCACCGCAGCCGGAAGTTCGTCGATGTCCGCCCCAAGACGGTGAGGGTTGCCGAAGGGGTCGTGGTGATCTTCCAGGTCGTCGAGCGGCCGATGCTCCGCTACGTGAAGTATGTCGGCAACGAGCGGGTCACGACGCGGACTCTCCGCAAGAAGGCGGAAATCGATGTCGGCGACGCGATGGATCCGTATGTCGTCGAGGAGGCCCGGCGCCGGATCGAATCGTTCTACCAGGAGAAGGGCTACGACAGCGCGAAGGTGACCACGGTCGAGGGAAGCAAGCCGGGCGACAAGGGGGCCGTGTTCCTCGTCGACGAGGGAAAGAGCAAGAAGTCGCTGTGGACGAACTTCGTCGGTAACACGATCGCCACAGACGCCCGGCTGATGACGCAGATCAAGTCGAAGCCCGGCATCTTCTGGCTCATCGGCGGCGAGATCGACCGTGAGAAGATCGATCAGGACGTCGATCTGATCACGGCCTACTACCGCAGCCTCGGGTTCTTCCAGGCGAAGGTGGGCCGCGAGCTCCAGGTGGTGCACGGCGGCGGCCGCGATTGGACCCTTCTCACCTTCGTAATCAACGAGGGGCCGCGCTACAACGTCCGCAACATCTCGTTCATCGGAAACAGCAAGTTCAAGGGTGAGTTCCTCTCCCGCGATCTCAAGCTGAAGAGTGGCGAGCCGTTCAACCAAGCGAAGATGGATGCCGATCTCGGCCTGATCCGCGACATCTATGGCGGCCGCGGATTCGTGTTCGCCGACATCCGCGCCGATCCCCGCTTTCTCGAGCAGCCTGGGGAACTCGACCTCGTCTACAACGTTGCCGAAGGGCAACGCTACCGGGTCGGCAAGATCAACGTCCGCATCCGCGGTGAGCACCCCCATACGCGCCACAGCACGATCCTCAACCGCCTCTCGCTGCGGCCGGGCGACATCCTCGACATCCGCAAGCTCCGCAACGACGAGCGGCGGCTGAAGTCGAGCAGCCTGTTTGCGGCCGACGCCGCCAAGGGAGATGGACCGCGGATCGTCTTCAGCAAGCCCGATGACGACGATCAGCAATTGGCCCGTGATCCGAAGAGCCCCGGTTTCCGCGGGCAAAGCCCCGACGGCGCGGAGCCGGAGGATGCGGTCATCGACCTGAACCTCGAGGGGGAGATCGTCTCCCCGGAAGCCGCACCCACGAACGGTGGCCAATTCGTCGCCCCCGCCCCTGCCAATCCGAAGCCACCGGCCCCCCCGGCCCAGAGCACGGCCCCGGTGTGGCGTGGTCAGAGTCCCCCGCCTGTCTACGCTCAGCCGGCCCCATACGCTCAGCAACCGGTGCAGCCGTTCGGCCAGCAGGTTCCCCCGCAGCCCGGCCAACCGGTCGTGCCGGGCTCGCTCCCGCCGCGCTATGCCAATCAGCCGGGCTACGCCCCCCAGCCCGCTGCCGCCCCTCCCGGGACGACGCCGTGGGGCGGAACGGCGCTGGCCCCCACCGGACCTGAGGCGGTCGACTATGGCCGTACCGCAGCGCCGCAGCAGCCGGCCTACGTCGCCCAGCAACCGGTGGCACCAGGCTATCCTGCGAACCCTTCGGCGGCATTCCAGCCCGGCGCGACGGCCCCGGCTCCCTGGCAGCCGCAGGCCCAGGTCCTTCCTCCTCCTCAGGGCGCGTTCCCCGGCCAGCCGCTTCCGCCAGGGTTTCAGCCAGGATTTCAGCCAGGGTTTGCCGAGCCGCCTCAGGTGTTCCCCGGCCAAGAGCCGTATGTCGTCGTTGATGTCGACGCCGAGGAAACGCAGACCGGCCGGCTCATGATCGGTGCCGGCGTCAACTCCAATGCCGGTCTCGTCGGCAACATCGTCGTCGACGAGCAGAACTTCGACATCACCCGCCTGCCGCGGAGTTGGGACGACATCCGCAACGGCACCGCCTTCCGCGGAGCCGGTCAGCGGTTCCGTCTCGAGGCAGCCCCTGGCACGCAGTTGCAGCGCTACACGGCGACCTTCCAGGAGCCCTATCTTTTCGACACCCGGATCGGCCTGTCGACGAGTGCGTCCTACTACACCCGGGCGTTCTACGACTGGGCTGAGTCGCGGGCCGGCGGGCGTGTCGGCCTCGGCTACCAGTTCGCCTTCGCCCCCGACCTCTCCGTGAACGCCGGCTTCCGCGGCGAGAGCGTCAACGTCTTCAACCCCCGTGTCTCCGCGCCGAAGATCGACGAAATGCTCGGCACGAACTCGGTCTACGGCTTCAGTACGGGCATCGTCCACGACACCCGCGACAGCCCCTTCCTTCCCACGCAGGGGCATCTGGTGACGTTCGAGTTCGAGCAGGTCATCGGCACGTTCGTCTATCCGCGCGGCATCCTCGAGGGGCGGCAATACTTCCTCTTGAACGAGCGCCCCGACGGCTCGGGACGCCACGTCCTCTCGATCGGTTCGGTGCTCGGGATGTCGGGCCCCAACACCCCCGCCTATGACAACTTCTATGCCGGTGGCTACAACACGCTCCGCGGCTTCGTGTTCCGCGGTGCGAGCCCGCGGCAAAACGGGGCGATCATTGGCGGTCCGTTCCAATGGCTCAACACGGTCGAGTACCTGTTTCCGATCACCGCCGATGACACGCTCCGCGGCGTCGTGTTCACCGACTTCGGTACCGTCGAATCCAACGTCAGCATCAACCAGATGCGCGTCGCGCCCGGTTTCGGCTTGAGGATCACGCTGCCGGCGATGGGCCCGGCCCCGATCGCGCTCGACTTCGCTGTCCCGGTCGTCTACGCCCCGTACGACAGCCAGCAACTGTTCAGCTTCTTCGTCGGCTTCGCGCGGTGACGACGCGGCCGAGAGACCCTGTCGACACCCGACATGCCCGACGCACAAACCCCAGCCGGCTCTGCCCCGCCACGGATCCTCGTGGTTCGCACCCGCTTTGTCGGCGACACGGTGCTGGCGATCCCGTTCCTGCGCAACCTCCGCCGGCATTTTCCGTCCGCCCGGATCGACGTCCTCGTCGAGAAGGGGGCGGGGAGCGTGCTGGCCGACTGTCCCTACAAAGACGAACTCATCATCGCGCCGGCAGCCCCGCGATCTCGTAGTCCGCTTGCAGGGTTGCGGGCCAATGCGGCCTGGCTGCGGGCCCGGCGCTATGACCGCGCTTATGTCCTCAAGCGGTCGGTGTCGAGCCTCCTCCCGGTGTGGCTTGCGGGGATCCGGCATCGCGTCGGCTTTGCCGAGCAGGGAGGGGGCATGCTCCTCTCGCGCGCGGTCCGGATCCGCGAACACCGGCACGAGGTGGAGGTGTTCCTCGACCTCCTTCGGGCCGATTCGATCCCGATCGATGATGGCCACAACGAAAACTGGGTGGCCGACGACGCGGGGAGGAAGGTCGACGCCATCCTCCGCGAACGTTCTCCCGGACGGGCCCGGGTGTTCGTGGCTCCCCGTTCGACGGCGGTGGAGAAGGAATGGCCGGTGGAGCGGATGGCCCGCGTCGTTGCCTGGCTCGTGGTGAACCGTGGCTGCGACGTCTTCTTCTGCGGCGCGCCGCGCGACATGGGGATGCACGAGCGGATCGCCGCGCTCGCCGGTCACGCCGACACGGGCCGCGTCCACGATCTCACACAGGATCTCGATCTCCGTCACACCGGAGCGCTCCTGTCGCGGATGGATCTCTGCCTCGGAATCGACACCGGGCTCCTCCATGTCGCGGCCTCGCACCGGGTGCCGGTCGTGGCGCTCTTCGGCCCGACAGATCCGAACCAATGGTGCCCGTGGGGGACGCCCGTCGAGGTGCTCCGCTCGCCGCGGACGGTGAAGCCGCCCTCCCAGCGACTCCATGAATCGCTCTTCCCCGCCACGGTCGCGGGGCTCCGCTGGCCGACCGGCGTCGCTGACATTCACGACATCAACGTCGACGACGTGATCGCGGCAGTCGAAAGGCTCCTTGCCGGACGCAGCCGCGCGGCAGGTTGAGACAGGCCAGCGAAATCGCAACGCGCCGCGGCACCGAAAGCGACCGCTTACCAGATGTCGGCGAGGCGGATGCTCAGGCCGCCGGAGAGCGTCGTGACTGGATCCGTCTGCGGCTCGAGACGGTAGACGCCGTCGATGATCCGATAGCATTCCAGGCGCTGGTTGTCGGGATCGGCAATCCAGTATTCCGCCACCCCGGTTCGTTCGTAGAGCTGTTTTTTGAGCGTGGTGTCTGTGGCAGCGGTCGATGGGGACAGGATCTCGACGACGAGATCGGGAACGCCGTTGATTTTCGTGGGAGTGATCATGCGCGTGCGGTCCTTGAGCACCACCACGAGATCGGGTTGAACGATGTCGTGCTCCGTGATTTGCACATCGACCGGCGCGTTGAAGACGAGACCGAGCCCGGCCAGTTCGACCTGCATGTAGAGCTGATGCTGGAGCCGTTTGGAGACCGTCTGGTGGCTCGTGGACGGCGCCGGCGTCATGATGTGGTTTCCATCGACGATTTCGTGCCGCCATCCGTCGTCGGGAAAGCAGCAATACTCCCGGTAGCCGAGCTTGGCCCGCGGGGCCCGTGCAGGCGTTGACGGGCTCATATCGGTGGGCACGACGATACTCCTCGCACCGAGTTCTCTTCTGCAGACCAATCCAGAAAGTGCCAAAGTGTATACGTCGGTTCAGGTGCGGTCAATTTTGTCGAGGTCTGCCCGCCGGCGGTGGATTCAGCGCGCCGCCGCCGAGCCGGCGACGAAGCCGCTCGCCCAGGCCCACTGGAAATTGAAGCCGCCGATCCGGCCGTCAACGTCGAGAACCTCACCGGCGAAGTGGAGCCCGGGGCAGATCCGGCTCTCCATCGTTTCGAGCCGCACCTCGGCGAGGGGCACGCCGCCAGCCGTCGCTTCGGCGATGGTGAAGCCGCGGTCGCCGACCACCGGCAACTCCAAGCCTTTCACCGCTGCCACGAGCCGGCGCCGCGCCTCGCGGGGGAGGTCGCCGGTCGGGGGCGCGGCGGCAGCGGCACAGAGATGCTGCGCCAGTCGCTCGGTGAGATGCTTCCGGAGCACGGAGATCGATCCTTTAGCGCCATTCTCGAGGAGCATCTGTTCGACGTGGGCTTCCGGGATCTCGGGGAGCCAGTCGAGGAGGAGCCGCGCGGCCGGATCGGTGTCCCGTGACACCAGCCAATATCGGCTGATGTCGAGCGTGGCAGGGCCCGACAGGCCGGTGTGGGTGCAGAGCGTGCTCCCCTTGCTCGTCGCGAGCGGTTTACCCCGCGGGGAGAGGAGCGTGAACCGGCAGGGAAGCGCGAGGCCGGTGAGGGCGCGGATGAAGTGGTCGGCTGGGAGCACCAGCGGCACCAGGGCCGGGACGACAGGCGTCGTGATCGAGTGACCGAGCATCGTTGCCAGGGCGAAGCCGGAGCCGTCCGATCCCGATTTCGGCAGCGACTTTCCGCCGGTGCAGAGAATCACTTTTCGAGCGCTGACCGGGCCGGCGGTGGTATCGAGGCGGAAGCGGTCGCCGTCGCGCTCGATGAGTGTCACCTTCGCCGGGTAACAGAGCCTCACCCCGGCGGCATCGGCTTCCCGGAGGAGCGCGTCGAGGATCGATCGGGCCGAATCAGACTCGGGGAAGAGCTTGCCGGTGTCGGCCTCGCGGTAGAAGCCGACGCCGGCCGAGGCGAAGAAGGCAATCGTCTGCTCGACGGTGAACCGGCCGAGGACCTTGCGGATCGCCGGAGACGTGCTGCCGGCGAAGTCGCGCTCGTCGACCCGCCAATGGGTGACGTTGCATCGCCCCCCTCCCGAGACGAGGATCTTGGCCCCGATCTTTCGGGCTCCGTCGACGCCGACAACGGACGGTGGTCGCCCCGCAGTCGCCTGAGCCCGCCCGGCCCAGGTCGCGGCAAACAGTCCGGCAGCCCCAACCCCGACCACGGCGACGTCGGTTTGCGTCGGAATCTGGGGGGGCTCCAGGGGTGCGGACTCCGGAGCGGTTTCGCGGGGTAGAGTCATGGTGCTAGAGTTTGTCTTCTGCGGAGAGTCTGCGAGGGGTTGGCCCGGAGCCGGCCTGTGAGGAATCGATACGTCCAGGCGCCATGATGACGCGTCCGCACTGCATCACCATCGAGGCGAAAGATCGGGGCCCCCTTGGCCCCGGAGCGGTTCCCCGTTGGTCGGGGGCGGCCCAGCCGGGAGTGGCTTGCCGGCCGGGCATTGTCTGGAGGCTCGCGGCCTGGGTCGGGGGCATCCTGGCGACAACGATCGGCATGGCCGGTTCCTCCTTGCCCGCCGCCGAGGCTCCGATCGACTTTAACCGCGACATCCGGCCGATCCTCTCGGAAAACTGCTTCTACTGCCATGGGCAGGATGGCAACAAGCGGCAAGCCGATCTGCGGCTCGATGACCGCGACGCGGCGCTGGCCGCCCGGGCGATCGTCCCTGGCGATCCCGGCGCGAGTGCCATCCTCGAGCGGATCCATTCCTCGGACGACGACGTCGTCATGCCCCCGCCGACTTCGAATCGGAAGCTCTCCGCCGAGCAGAAGGAACTTCTCGCTAGGTGGGTCGCCGCCGGGGCCGAATACCGCAAGCACTGGGCCTTCGAGCCGCCGACCCGCCCCGAGCCGCCGGCGGTGAATCACGGCGGCTGGGTCCGCAATGCGATCGATGTTTTCGTTCTGGCCGGTATCGAGGGGGCGGGCATGACCCCCTCCCCCGAAGCTGACCGGACGACCCTCATCCGCCGCCTCTCGGCCGATCTCGTCGGCATCCCGCCGACGCCCGAGGAGGTCGACGCCTTCGTCGCCGATCCCGCTGCGGACGCCTACGAAAAACTCGTCGACCGGCTCCTTGCCAGCCCGCATTACGGCGAACGGATGGCGCTGTCGTGGCTCGATGCCGCCCGCTACGCCGATTCCAACGGCTTCCAGCAGGACGGCGACACCTGGCAGTGGATGTGGCGGGATTGGGTCGTCAGGGCCCTCAACGCCGACATGCCGTTCGACCGCTTCTCGATCGAGCAGCTTGCCGGCGATCTCCTTCCTGACGCCACCGTCGAGCAAAAAATAGCCAGCGGCTTCAACAGGAATCACCTCCTCAACGGCGAGGGGGGGGCGATTGCCGAGGAGCAGCGTTTCAACAACCTCTTCGACCGGGTCGACACAACAAGCACCACCTGGCTCGGCCTCACGCTTGCCTGTGCCCAGTGCCACGACCACAAGTACGACCCGCTCACGCAGGTCGATTACTACCGCTTCCTCGACGCCTTCAACCGGCTCTCGGAGAGTGGTGCGCCGCAGTATTTCTCGAGCCGGATCCGGGTGGCACCGCCGCTGCTCGAGCTTCCGACCGAGGAGAACAACGCCCGGATCGCCGACTTCGAGAAGCAGATCGCCGCCGCCGACACCGAAGCTGCTCCGATCATCGAGGCCGGCTTTGCCGGTTGGCGGAAGGGGCTGTTGGCGTCGGGAGTGCCGGGCGATGCGGCCGGTCTTCCGGGGGCGCTTCTCGAGCAGCTGAAAAAATCAGAAGGGGAGCGAACGGCCGAGGAGCGGCAGGCGATCGACGCCGACCTGCGGAAGCACTTCGACGAGAAGGTTCGCAACGACCTCGTCGGCAAGGTAGCGCCGGTCGAGCGCGCGGCGACCCTCCGCCGGCAGTTGGGCGACTACCGGGCCGACCAGATTCCGCGGGTGATGGTGATGAGCGACGACAGGCCCCGCGAGACGAAACTCCTCGACCGGGGCGACTACCTGACGCCGAAGGGGGATCCCCTCACGTTCGCGCCGCCGGGGGTGCTCCCGCCGCTCCCTGAGGGGGCGGCATCCAACCGGCTCGGGCTCGCCCAGTGGCTCTTCCGCCCCGATCATCCGCTCACGGCGCGGGTTCAGGTCAACCGGATGTGGCAGCACTTCTTCGGGCTCGGGCTCGTGAGGACGGTCGAGGACATGGGCGTGCAGGGGGAATACCCGCTCCACCTGCCACTCCTCGACTGGCTGGCGCTTGAGTTCCGTGACCGGGGCTGGAGCCAGAAGCAGATCCACCGGCTGATCGTCACGAGTGCCACGTACCGTCAGTCGAGCCGGGTCCGCCCCGTCGACCTCGCCATGGATCCGGAGAACCGCCGCTTCGGCCGGGCGACGCGGATCCGCATGCCCTCCGCGGTGCTCCGCGACGTCGCCCTCTCCTCGAGCGGCCTGCTCGACCGGCGGCAGGGGGGCCGACCGGTCTATCCCTACCAGCCCGACGAGATCTGGGAGGCGCTGGCGATCACGAAGGAACGCGACTTCACCTATCCGCAGTCGCAGGGGAGCGATCTCTATCGGCGCAGCCTCTATACCTTCTGGCGGCGGACGGTGAGCCCGGCGAACATGTTCGATGCCGCCAACCGGCAGACCTGCCGCGTCCGCACCTCGACGACCTGCACCCCACTCCACGCCCTCACGACGCTCAACGACCCGACCTGGGTGGAGGGGGCTCGCGTGCTGGCAGCCGCCGCGATCAAGGCTTCCCCCGACGTCGACGGCCGTCTCATCCATGCCTTCCGGCGCGTCGTCTCGCGCGTGCCGACCGATGTCGATCTCGTCGCCCTGCGGAGAATGTTCACCCGGCAGCGCGAGTTCTATGCGGCTGATCCGGCCGCAGCGAAGGCGCTGGTGTCGGTGGGGGCCAGCGCGAAGGACGAGTCGCTCGATCCGGTCGATCATGCCGCCCTGACGGCCGTCTGTCTGGCGATCTTCAACCTCGACGAGGCCCTCACCCGTGAGTGATCCACACGCCGCCAGTCTCCCCACGAGCCCCGATCTCCTCGCCGCCCTCGGGGAGAACGCGGCCCGTGTCTCGCGCCGGCGCCTGTTCGGATCGGCCGGGATGGGAATCGGCGGTGTGGCCCTGGCGGCGATGCTCGGGCGGGAAGGGGCCGCGGCCGGGCCAGTGATCGCCGGGCTCCCGGATCTCCCCCACCATCCGCCAAAGGCGAAGCGGGTTGTCATGCTCTGGCAGGGGGGGGGGCCGTCGCATGTCGATCTCTACGACCCTAAGCCGGTGATGCGGGAGCGTGCCGGCCAAGACATCCCCGAGAGTGTCCGCGGCACGACCCGGCTCTCCACGATGTCGAGCGGCAACGCGAAGTGGCCGATCCAGCCGGCCATCAAGCCCTTCAAACGCTACGGCAACTCCGGGATCGAGCTTTCCGAGATGCTGCCGAACATCGGCGGCATCGCCGATGAGATCTGCGTCGTCCGCAGCATGAACACCGAGGCGGTCAACCACGCTCCGGGGGTGACGCTGTTCATGACCGGAGCGCAGGTGCCGGGCAGGCCGAGCATGGGGGCCTGGCTCACCTACGGCCTGGGCTGCGACACCGACGA
>Ga0164294_10001892_pt1 | contig 19150 bp, 16 predicted proteins | sample GEODES005metaG_FD_111479 | JGI IMG/M metagenome (GOLD analysis project Ga0164294, IMG submission 111479) | Oligotrophic lake water microbial communities from Sparkling Lake, Wisconsin, USA - GEODES005 metaG | ecosystem: Environmental > Aquatic > Freshwater > Lake | place: USA: Sparkling Lake...
AAGATACCAACCGAGTCCTGTCTTTGTTTTTGAACAGCTACCTGCGCTCCGAACTAAACGATTCGAAGAAAACCATATGCCTATTTTATTAAGCTAAATGGTATTAGCCCGGACGATGGGGTTCCCTAGCCCGGACGACGGTGCTCCTTAGCCCGGACGATGGGGCTCCCTAGCCCGGACGACGGGGCTCCCTAGCTCGGACGATGGGGTTCCCTAGCCCGGACGACGGGGCTCCCTAGCCCGGACGATGGGGCTCCTTAGCCCGGAGCGCCGGGCGCGGAGCCTCAGCACCGGAGCAGAATAGTCCGCTCGACCGGGCTGGATGGCGCAGCCGCCCGAACCACACGCCCCACACCGGATCTCGCAACGCGGCGGCGGAGCGTTCCAACGTGGCACGGCCTCCCCACCTGACCTGTAAATTCATGAAACCTCCGCCATTACTGGGTTTGGTTTTGACATGAATTTTGCAAAATCATTGGATTCCACACGTCAGTTATCAGACGCCTTCCACTTCCTCTCGTCCGAGCCGCCAAGCCGGTTCGTTCCAAATGTCATGCATCCTCCCGCAAACTACCTTCATCGATCAGCATTCCTCCAGATGAGTCGAATCCATTTTCTCTCGGTGTCCCCTCGATTTCAACTGACCACTTCTTTCGTGGCCAAAGAAGCAGTGCTCATGACTGGAGTTCCCAAGAGTGCGCCTTCCAGGGCTGCCTTTGTCTTGAAACAACCGCGCGCGACTGTTCCAGGTAAGGTGCCGCGCACGACTCAATAGTACTGTTCGGTAAGAAATGAGAGAGCACATTTGTATTCGGAACTCTGACTATGTCGCAGGAACCGCAGAGAAACCTGAAGTTGGGGTATTTACTCAGGCTCGGAAGAACCAACGTCCTTCTCCATGGGGAAGGATAGCAGAGGGCGAGACGGTTTGGATGAAGTGGTCCGGTGGTCCTATTGTTGCTAAAGCGGAGGTTTCTGGTTTCAGGCAGATTTTAGATTGTACACCGGAGAAGTTGAAGTCTGCTGTGTCCGGATTCGCGTTGCACCAATTAACATCATATTGGGACTCTTTGAATGGAACATTTAATGGGCTGGTAGTGTATCTAGAGCGTGAAGAGTGGTTGGATGAACCACTTGATGTATTGGGTCGTTCATACGGGTCTAGCTGGGTAGTCCTCGAGAATCGAGAGGCTGTTAAGAACTGGATGTCTCAGCCACCAATCGAAACCAAGCAAGCTAAAGACCCTCGCCGGTCGCGAATCGCAAGGCCTAGGCTGAGATTTGAGGTATTTAGAAGAGACTCTTACACATGCCAATACTGTGGACGTTCAGCTCCAGAATATCCGCTGCAGGTAGATCATATTATTGCCTGGTCAAATGGTGGCTCTACGGAGATATCAAATTTCATCACAGCGTGTAGCGAATGCAACCTAGGAAAGAGTAATAAGAAAGCCTAACAAGGCGGAGATGGCTACTCCGAGGAAGCCGTCTGATTAAATCGATCTTCCCACCGGCGCGCCAATCCTGTAACGTTCGGAGAGACAAGAAAAGCCAACGCGCTACTTCAGTAGGCTCCAAATCGGTTGCGGCCAAATTCCGCAGACGAGCACGGCGATGGTGAGAACGCCGATGCACACCTTGCTGATGGGTGGGAGAATCAAGGATGGGGCGTTGTGGGAATCCCTCCACCACATGGCGCGGATGACATTGAAGTAGTAATAAAATCCGGCAGCTGCGGAGATGAATGCCACGATGATGCCGGGCCAGAGCTGGGCATCAAGGGCGAGTGAGAACACCATGAACTTGCCGATGAATCCAGCGGTGAGCGGGACGCCAGCGAGGGCTGCGAGCAGCACTGTGAGCGCGAGGGCGAGGGCTGGGTTGGATTTTCCAAGGCCGTTGAAGTCATGGATGGTTTCGCCATCGCGCTGGATGCGGACTTGTGCGAGCACGAAGAAGACCCCGAGGGTCATCAGCAGGTAGGTGGCGAGGTAGAACGACACCACTTTGATCGAGCCTTCCGAGATCGCGGTCTCGGGCTTCCAAGCGGCGAGGGCGAGGAGCAGGAACCCCGCATGGGCGATGGATGAATAGGCGAGGAGGCGTTTGAAATTGGTTTGTGGGATTGCGGCGAGATTACCGAAGAGGAGAGTCGCGCAGGCGAGGATGAGCAGCAGCGTGAGGATCGGGCCGCGGGTGACCTCACTGGCGAGAAATGGTTCGAGGAAGCGGATGGTGAGGATGAATCCGGCAGCCTTGGAACCGACCGAGAGGAATGCGGTCGTGGGGGTGGGTGCGCCTTGGTAGACATCGGGGATCCAGACTTGCATGGGTACCGCGCCGATCTTGAAGCAGAGCCCGATCATCACAAAGGCGATGCCGAAGAGGAGCGGGGTGGTGTTGGTGAGGTGCGGGAGGCAATTTGCGATCTCGGCGAGTCTCATCGTGCCGGTGGCCCCGTAGACCCATGCGATTCCGTAAACCAGGAAGCCCGTGCTGAGGGCGCCGAGGATGAGATATTTCACGCCCGCTTCGAGTGAACCGACGTTGCGGCGCATGTAAGCGACGAGGATGTAGAACGTGACCGTGACCAACTCGAGTGCGACGAAGGCTCCGGCGAGGTCCTTTGCCGATGCGAGCCACATCATGCCAGCGCATGCGAAAAGCGGCAGCGCGTAGAATTCTCCGGTGCCGGCTTCCGAGTCTGGAGTGTCCGTGAAACGCGCAAGAATGCTGCGGAAATCGATGGCGAGCAGGATCACGAAGAGCGTGGTGACGAGCGCGAAGATTTTGTAGAACCGAGCGAGGCTGTCGAACTGATAGAAATTCCAAAGCGGCCAACTGGCCCATGCGGCTGTGGGTTTCGCCTCTGGTCCGATGGCAGTGAAGGTAAGCCCAAGGATCGCCACGAGGCCCACGGCGGCAGCGATGCCAACCCAGGATTTGCCTTTGCATGAGCAGAAAGTCTCGGCCATGAGCAGGATGATGCCGAGGGTGACGGTGAGGGCTTCGAGGTAGTAGGCGGGCATGTGAAAAAGGTGTGGGTGATCCGAGAGCAATGATCCGAAGAGTTCTATTTCAGAAGATTGAGGAGCAGGTTGGGGTAGAGGCCAACGGCAAACAGAGTGATGATCAGGAGCGTCGCAGGGATGCGGTCGGCTAGGGTGAGGTCATCGGCGTTTGCCGTCGCGGCGACCGATGGGCCTTGGAAAGTCTTGCGATAGGCGCGAAGCATGTAGACGGCAGAGATCACCACGCCCCAGATCGAGAGGATGCAGGTGATTTGCACTGGGCCGAGGCCAGAGGTGCCGTTGTAGCTCTTGAAGGCCGCGAGAAACACGAGGATTTCACCCGAGAAATTGGCGAGGCCGGGGAGACCGATCGATGCCATCGCGGCGATGCCAAAGAGAAAGGCGAGGCCGGGGGCTGACTTCGCGAGGCCACCGAGTTCTTGGAGGTCGAGCGTGCCGGTCGAGCGTTCGATGCGATCGGCGAGGCCAAAGAGCAGGGCGATGGAGATGCCGTGGGCGAACATTAGCACCACGGCGGCCGATTGGGCGAGTGGGTTTGCCGGGAAGGCGATGAGGGCTGCGATGGCGAGGAAAATGTAGCCCATGTGCATCACCGACGAATTTCCTAACATCGAGTCGAGGCGTTTTTGAGAGATGGTGACCCAGCCGACCCAGAGGATGTTGCCGAGGAGGAGGACGAGGAGAGGGGTGAGCCAGAACTGAAGGCCCTCAGGCACGAGCGGGATGGCGAGGCGGAGCAGGCCGTAGAGGCCAAATTTTTTCAGCACACCCGCGTGGAGCATCGCGACGGGTGCGGGTGCGCTTGCATAGGCCGGAGCGGCCCACGAGTGGAACGGGAAGAGTGAAACCAGCGTGCCAAAGCCCACGAGCAGCAGCGCCGCGATGCCCTTCTGTGAGGCAGGGTCGACTTGGTGGGCGGCCTTGACCATGAGCGCCATGTCGTAGGTGCCGGTGAGGTTGGCCAGCCAAACCAAGCCAGCCAATAGCACCATCGATCCGAGGCCGAGGTAGATCGTGATCTTCCATGCCGCTTCCCGGCGGTCGCCACGGCCGAGCATTCCGATCATCAGGAAGGTTGGGATCAGTGCGAGCTCGTGGAATGCGAAAAAGAAGAACAAGTCGGTGGCGGCGAAGGCACCGAGGGCTCCTGCCGAAATCAGTAGCGAGGAGCCGAAATACAGTTTTTCCTTACCTTCTGGAGCCTTGCCGGAGAGCACTGCTGCGAGTGTGACGATCACCGAAAGGAGGATCATCACGGCGCTCATCCCGTCGGCGAAGCCGAAGGCGAGGTGGAGCGATGGCTTCGCGAGGACGGGAAGCGAAAATGTCCAGCAACCGCACTGCCAGGTGATGGCTGCGTAAAGCCCGAGGGCGAGGTTGATGGTGGAGGCCGCAATCGCGGTGAGGCGTGCGGGTGCACCGAAGAGGATCGCGATGAAGGCGGCGATCGGTAGCGTGACAAGGAGAGCGAGCATGTGAGGAAAGTGGCGGGTTCTCAGTTAGAAATTTTAGCGGCCGAACACGATGAAATACACGACGATGAGCACGCCGAGGCCGAAGACAAAGGCATAGCCTTGGAGGCTTCCGGACTGGATCAGGCGGAAACGGTTGCCGAGTGATTCGGCGGAACGGCTGAGGCCGTTGACGATGAGCCCATTGATGACCCACTCGTCGAAGAACGCGATGATGGACGCTAAGGTGTCTTGGAAGTAGCGGACGATGAAATTGTCATAGAAGCCATCGATGTAGAAGCGGTTTTGCAGGAGCGGGATTGAGATCGGATCCTTTTCCTTGCCCGCGTAAACCATGAAGCCTGTTAGGACCCCGATTGCGAGAGCACCGACTGAAACATAAGTGACGAATCCGAGGTGAACGAGATGCTCGGGTTGCAGGTAGGCGGGTGCAAATTTGCTGGCGACAAAGGGAAACCCTGCGATCACTCCAAGCACCGCGAGGATTACCAGCGGCCCGAGCATGAGCGGCCCGACCTCGTGGGCGTGTGAGGCGTTCTCTGAGCGATTTTTTCCGAGGAAGGCGACCACATAGAGACGCGTCATGTAAAAGGGCGTGAGCACGGCGACCACTGCGGCGATCCAGAAAAGAATGGGCTCCTTCTCATGGGCGGCTTCGAGGATCTGTTCTTTCGAGAAGAACCCTGAAGTGTAGGGCACTGCGATCAGTGCGGCGAATCCGATGAGGAAGGTGAATCCAGTGACCGGCATCTTTTTCAGCAATCCGCCCATTTTCCAGATGTCTTGCTCGTGATGGCATGCATAGATCACCGCGCCGGAACCGAGGAAGAGAAGCGCCTTGAACCACGCGTGGGTGAAGAGGTGGAACATCCCAGCCTCGCCGTGGACGAGTCCGACGGCCATGACCATGTAACCGAGTTGTGAGAGGGTCGAGTAGGCGAGTACACGCTTGATGTCGTTTTGCTGGGTGGCCATCAGCGCGGCGACAAGAGCGGTGATGCCGCCCGTCCATGCGATCACCGTGCTGGCTTGAAGGGCCTCGAACGCTTCGAAGCCGAGGGTGAATTGCAGGCGGAAAAGCATGTAAACTCCGGCGGCGACCATGGTGGCAGCGTGGATCAGCGCGGACACCGGCGTCGGACCTTCCATGGCATCTGGCAACCAGACGTGAAGCGGAAGCTGGGCAGATTTTCCGATGGCCCCGCAGAAGATGCAGAGCACTGCGGCGGAAAGCACGCTGGAGAAGATTGCTGGATTCGCCGCTTGGAATGCTGCGAGGCCGGACTTCATTTGATCGAAGCCCAAGTGGCCGGTGATGCCCCACAGCATGAGGATTCCGACCATGAAGCCGAAGTCACCGATGCGATTGCAAAGGAATGCTTTTTTCGCGGCATCGGCTGCGGAGTCTTTTTGGTACCAGTGGCCGATCAGCAAGAATGAGCTGAGTCCGACCAATTCCCAGAAAATGAAGGTCATGATGAAATTGTCGGCGAGGACAATGCCAGTCATCGAGAACATGAAAAGCGACAGGCTGGTAAAGTAGCGTGCCTTGGCCTCGTCCTCTTTCATGTAAGCGAGCGAGAAAACATGGACTAACAGGCCGATGCCAGTCACCACGATCATCATCCCGGTGGAGAGCTGGTCGAGCTTGATGCCGATGTTGATCGAGAAATCGCCGAGGGTGGCCCAAGCGAAGTGGGACGTCTCATTCTTTCCGAGCAGCATCACCGCCAGCGCAAATGTTCCCAAGGCGGACGCTGTGGAGAGCAATGGCGCGAGGCCAGTTTTCTTTAAAATCAGTTGGTTTGCCGCAGCAATAGCGAGCGGCAGGAATAGAAGGATCCAAGCGAGATTCATGAGGCTTTAGGAAATGATTCAGAGGAAAAGTGAAATGAACGAGGTCACGGATGCACAGATCGGGATTAGCCTTTCAGAGAGGTCAGGTCGTCCGTGTGGATGGTCTGGCGAGCGCGGTAGAGCGCGACGATGATCGCGAGGCCTACCGCGACTTCGGCGGCCGCCACGGTGATCACGAAGAACACGAGCATTTGGCCATTGTAGTCGGGCAATCCATTGGCGGCTGGGTGAAACCTTGAGAATGCCACCAAGGTGAGGTTCGCCGCGCTGAGCATCAGCTCCAAGCACATGAATACGACGATGATGTTGCGGCGGACGACCACCCCGGCGAGGCCGATGGCGAACAGGAGCCCAGAGACAAGGAGGTAATCGTTGAGAGATGCCATGAGGAAGTGGATGTGCGAGGTTAGTCTGCCTGGCGCTTGGATAGAACGACCACGCCAATGGTGGCGACCAGCAAGAGTACTCCGAGGATTTGGAGTGGCAGGTTGTATTGCGTGAAAAGTGTGCGGCCGATGAGATGAACGTCGGGGAGCTTACCACTGAGTAGGTTCGTCGCGATCTTGCTAGAGGCTGGGAAACCGGCGGCTGCAACGGTGAACGTTTGCGCGTCGAGGGCCGGAGCGGTCGTGTCAGGCGAGCGGGAAAGTACGCCGATGAGCTGCATCGTGAATGCCGCCACCAAGCCGATGCCTGCAGCGATCGGGACAAGGGGCTTGGCTGATTTTTCCTCATCCTTCAGGTCGAGCAGCATGATGATGAATAGGAAAAGAACCATGACCGCCCCCGTGTAGACGAGGATCTGGATCACGCCGACGAAGAAGGCACTCAGTCCGATGAACAAGCCCGCGAGGCCGACAAAACACGCCACCACCGAGAGGGCGCTGGCGACTGGATTGCGGAAGGCGATGACGGCTGCACCACCAGCAAGCATGATGACGGAGAAAAGCCAGAAGAGGTAGGATGGCATAAGAGTAAGCTCTGAATGATGAGTTCTGAATTGAAAAGCCGGTTGCCTTTACTTCAGTTCGTTCCACTTGTTGACCAGTCCGACGCGGGTTCCCCCGATTTCGTAGAGGCGTTTCTTGTTGTGAACCATGTCGGCGCGTTTGAGGCCAGTGATCAGGTAGTCCTTGCGGAGATAGATCGCCTGCTCAGGACAGACTTCCTCGCACATGCCGCAGTAGATGCAGCGGGTCATGTCGATGTCGAACTCCAGCGGCCGCTTTTCCACCTTCGCCCATGGGTCGTCGGACGGGATCTCGGACGGGGTGATTTTGATGGCCTTGGGCGGGCAAATGAATTCGCAGAGTTGGCAGGAAACGCAGCGTTCGCGGCCTTGCTCGTCGGTGACCAGCGCGGGAGCCCCACGGTAGTATTCTGGGAGATGATCATCCCAGCGCTGCTCGGGGAACTGCATGGTCACGCCAAGTCCGGAGGAGGCGAGGGTTTCGGCTCCAACCGATTTTCCAAGCAGGGATTTCACGGCGTGAGTCATGGTGAGGATGAATCCCTTGATGAGGGCTCCGAAATAGATTTTCTCACCGAAGTTCAGCTTCGGGCGTTGGAGTTTGACGACAGCCATGGGATAAAGGGATGAGAACTAGAAATTAGGCGCGCAGGATTTTAGGTTGCTCTTCGGAGACCTTGGCGACCCAGATCACCGCCGCAGTGAGGATCACGAGCAACACCGAGCCGATGCCGATGATGGCGGCTTGCAACTGAGGTGCGGCGACGATGAGAGCTGCAAGAAAGACATTGATGAGAGCGGCCTCGAAAAACACGACCCAGCCCAGTTTCATCAGCTGATCGTACCGGAACCGAGGCACCGTCCAACGCACGAGGATGAAGAAAAGAATGAATGCAAGCAGCTTGGTCATGAAGCAGCCCATGTGGATGAACCCGCCGAAATAGAAGTCCCCGATGTGAAGTTTTTCCACCACGGCATCCAGACCGAAGCCGATCGACCATCCACCAAGGAAAAGCGTGATGATCAATGCCGAACCGATGACCATGGCCGCATATTCTCCCATGAAGAACATGGCGAATTTCATCGATGAATATTCGGTGTGATAGCCGCCCACGAGCTCGGTTTCACACTCGGGGAGGTCGAAGGGCATCCGGTTGGTTTCTGCAAAGATCGAGATGGTGAAGATCAAGAAGGCGATCGCAGCAGGGAACCAGAATAGCAGCTTGCTCGAAAGCGTGTGGGTGGCATCGTGGCCCCAGAGCGGGAGAAGCAACCAGCCGTGATCGGCTTGCTGTTTGACGATCGTGCTGAGGTTGAGGTCGCCGTAGTACATCAGCACGGGAACGATCGAAAGCCCGAGGGCGATCTCGTAAGAAATCATTTGCGCCGTGGAGCGGACGCCACCGATGAACGGGAATTTCGAGTTGGATGACCAACCGGCGAGGGTGATGCCATAAACTGAAAGCGAGGCGACGGAGAATACGAACAACGGTCCGATGTCGAGATCCGCGATCACGAGTTTTTCGGTGTGGCCGAAAATGCTGATCGGCGATCCAAAGGGCACCACGCAGACGGTGATGAGCGCGGGTACCACTGTGAGAGCAGGTGCCATCCAGTAGAATACCTTGCGGACATGGTCGGGAGTGAAATCCTCTTTGAGGAAGAGCTTCAAGCCGTCGGCGATGGGCTGGACCAGTCCAAACAAGTGGAAGTCTTTTTTAAAGCCCAAGAGACTGAAGGGGATGCCGACGCGGTTTGGTCCGACGCGGTCTTGGATAATCGCTGAAAAGCGCCGCTCAAAATAAACAGATAGGGGTACCAGCGGCAGCACCACCAGGAAGGTGAGGGTGACGATCTTAACGAGGATGATGGCGATCTGAAGAATGTCCATGAAAGGGAAGGATTTGGAATCTTAGCCATTGATGAGTCCGGCGGCTTTGCGGGCTCGTTCGTTGGCGAGTAGCGGAATCTGGTATCCGGTTTCAGTGATTGGAGTGCCTTGGTGACCGATTTTTGATAGGGTCAAACCGCTGAACGCAGGGATGGCACCGGCGATCACCTTGAAAATATCCTCGATTTGGTGGGCCTCGTTTTTCTCGCTGGAGAGTGCGAGCATGAGGTCACGGAGGATTTCCCAGTCGTCATGAGCTTGGCCTTGGGGTTCTACCGCGCGGTTGAGGCGCTGGAGGCGACCGCTTAGATTGACCATTGAGCCGCGTTTTTCGGCAAATGCAGCTGATGGAAGCACCACATGCGCGTGGTCGGCAGTTGGATTGGCGAGAACACTGGTTTGGAGGAGAAACCTGAGCTTTTTGAGGTCGTCGGCAGTGAAACCGGCATCAGTCACGAGGTCTTCACCGAGGACGATCAGTGCTTGGATCGAACCATCGCGAACGCGCGCGCGGATCGAGTCGAGGCCCGCATAGGGATCTTCGGTCTCGAGGATGAGCTTGGCGCCCGTCGTGTTTGGGTTGCGGTCTGCGGCCACGAGCAGATGGTCAGCGGCGTCCACTCGGGGGACAAGTGCGAGATGGGAAGTGCCGATTTCCGCTGCAAGCGCGCGGGCGAGAAAAAGCTCCTCGTTGGTCATGCGCCCTGAAGCAATGATGGCGACTTGGTGCGCTGGGATTTCCTTTAGCTGGGCTGCTGAAGACTCCAATGCGTCTGCCCAAGAGGAAGGAAGGTGCTTGTCGCCGCTTTTGGTGAGAGGCTCGGTGAGGCGGGAGGTGCCATCGATGTAGTGGAAATTGAGGCGATGTGAGTCGGGCATCCACGCGGAGTTCACCTCATCGTTTTGGCGAGGGGTGATGCGGTGGATTTTATTGCCACGGGTCCAAACGGTGATGTTTGTTCCGGTCCCGCAATTCACGTCGATCGTTGGGGTTTCCTTGAGGAACCAAACGCGCATTTGAAAGCGGAAATCGTTCGACGTTAGTGCGCCGACGGGGCAGATATCGGCGGTGTTGAGGGAGTAGTTGGAATCTAATAACCGGTCTGGATGAACGGTGAGAGTGGTGTGGGTGCCGCGCTGGGTGAAGCCGAGTACGGCGTCGCCGGCGACTTCATCCATGAAGCGGATGCAGCGGCTGCACATGATGCAACGCTCGTCGTCGAGGCGGATGCGTGGGCCGATATCGACATTTTTTGGTTTCTTCACCTTCATGTCGATGAAGCGCGAAACGCCTCGCCCGTGTTGAACGGATTGTTCTTGGAGTCGGCATTCACCCGCTTGGTCGCAGATGGGGCAGTCGAGTGGGTGATTGATGAGGAGGAATTCCATCACGCCCTCGCGGCATTTTTCTACCAGTTCGCCAGAGGTGCGGATGCCCATGTTTTCGGAGACCGTGTTGGCGCAGGCGATGACGGGGCGGGGAATCCAGCCGATGGGCTCGAAGCCATGATCGTCACGTTGAGGCTCTTGTCCGGGGGTGGGGCGGGGGGGCATTCCCATTTGCACGAGGCACATCCGGCAATTCCCGGGCGAGCTAAGCTTCGGGTGGTAGCAGTAGTGAGGGACGGTGATCTTCGCTTGGCGGCAGGCTTCGATCATCCGCGTTCCTTTTGGGAACTGATGCCAAATTCCATCGATCTGTACGTTGACCATGCCTTTTTCGGCAGCAAAGTCCTTTGGTAGTTTCATTTCCGCAGTCGCCGAAGGTGTGTCGCTCATGGCTTGATAAGAGTACCGGATGCTTGTGGATGATGGGCCCGGCGCTGTTCGCGCGCGAATATGTCTAGCCATGGGGCAGGCGGCAAGCGTGGTTTGTGAAAAGTTTCACAAGTGTGAACTTTTGTGCCATTTCTCCCAAATGGCCTGTCCATCGAGCGGTTACCATCCGTGGGGGAGGGTAGAGCGTTATGCGGCGTTCTTGTCCGAGCGCTTTTTGCGAATGCTTGGTGGGCGCTCTCCAGTGACGACTTGGCGGTTAATGGTCACCATCTCCACATCGTCGCGGGAGGGAATATCAAACATCACGTCGAGCATCATTTTTTCGAAGAGCGACCGCAAGGCTCGGGCGCCAGTTCCGCGACGAACCGCCTCCTCTGCAAGGGCTTGCAGTGCATCGCGCGTCACTTTGAGCTTCACGCCATTCATGGCGAGTTGCTTGCCGTATTGCTTGATGAGCGCGTTTTTCGGATCAGTGAGAATTGACATGAGTTCCTCCTCCGTGAGCTTCCGCAGTGCGGAGATCACCGGTATGCGGCCAATGAATTCAGGGATCAGGCCGAATCCGAGAAGGTCTTCGGGTTGGACTTTTTCGAGAATGTTTTGGGTGGGATCGTCCAGATCATCGCGAGCGGGGTCCGCGTGAAATCCGAGGGTTCTGCTGCCGAGGCGCCGCCGTACCATTTCTTCGAGGCCGACGAATGCACCGCCGACGATGAAGAGGATTTTCTCCGTATTGACCTGGATGTACTCTTGTTGAGGATGCTTCCGGCCGCCTTGGGGTGGAACGCTACAGACTGTGCCTTCGAGGATCTTAAGAAGCGCCTGCTGGACGCCCTCGCCGGAAACGTCGCGGGTGATCGATACGTTCTCGGTTTTGCGGCCGATTTTGTCGATTTCGTCCACGTAGATGATTCCTCGCTCGGCGCGTGCCACATCGAATTCGGCCGCTTGCAGCAGGCGAAGAACGATATTTTCCACGTCTTCACCGACGTAGCCTGCCTCGGTGAGGGTCGTGGCATCGACGATGCAAAATGGGACATCGAGCACACGAGCAAGCGTGCGTGCGAGCAGGGTTTTTCCCGATCCCGTTGGGCCGAGGAGCATGATGTTCGATTTCTCGATCTCCACGTCTTGGAACTCATCGGCCACGATCGCTTCGTTTTGGCGGAGGCGTTGGTAGTGATTGTAAACTGCGACCGACAGCACCTTCTTGGCGTTTTCTTGGCCGATGACGTGTTCGTTTAGCTTTGCGAGAATCGAGCTTGGCGATGGGAGCTTCGACGCGGCTTTCGCACCTTGGATTTTTCCTTTGGCGGAAGGGCCCTTGAGCTCCTTTTCAAGGATGTTTGCACAAACATCGACGCACTCGTTGCAGATGTAGACCCCGGGACCGGCGATCAGTTTTTTTACCTCAGAGTGGCTCTTTCCGCAGAAAGAGCACATCGTTAGATTGGACGCGCGGGCCATAAAAACAGGTCGGAGTGTAGTGTGGCTAGAACTCGATCAAGCGTCTGGCTTTTTCTCCTCGATGGCGGCCACGACGGTGTCGGGCAGCTGCTTGCGGCTCTCGAGGACTTTGTCCACCAACCCATAGGCCACCGACTGCTCGGCGGTCATGTAATTGTCGCGATCTGAGTCATTCTCCACTTGTTCGACCGACTTGCCAGTGTGGTGGGCTAGAATGCCGTTGAGTCGCTTCTTCAGGTTGAACATAAAACCGATCGTGCGCTCCACGTCGGATGCAGTGCCTTGTGCGCCGCCAGAAACTTGGTGGATCATGACGTGCGAGTTCGGCAGGCAGAAACGTTTGCCCTTGGTGCCGGCGGTGAGCAGGACTGAGCCCATCGAGGCAGCGATGCCGATGCAGTAGGTGTTCACGTCGCAGGTGAGGAATTGCATGGTGTCATACATCGCAAGGCCAGCGGTGACCGAGCCGCCGGGGGAATTGATGTAGATGTGGATGTCTTTTTTCGGATCCTGCATTTGGAGGAAAAGAAGTTGGGCAATCACCGAGTTCGCGACAAAGTCATCAATCGGCGTGCCAATGAAGATGATGCGGTCCTTGAGGAGGCGTGAATAGATGTCAAACGAACGCTCACCGCGCGCGTCCTGTTCGATCACGACGGGGACGTAGTAGCTGTTGCGAGGGGTGGATGCGCTCATGGACGGAGATTGGAAATTAGTCATCGAGGGTGGTTTCAGTGGACTCCACTACATTCGCGTGTTCCACGAGGAAGTCAATGGTCTTGCCGATCGCCATCGAGCTGCGGATGTTTTGGATACGGCCGGCGCGTTGCATGTCTTTGATGAACTTCTTCGGGGCGATTTTGCGCTGCGTCGCAATTTGGGCGAGGTGGTTGATCAGTTCGTTGTCGGTCACCGCGATGTTCTCGATGCGTGCAATTTCTTGAAGGATGAAATTGGTGCGGAGGTTGGTGAGCGCTTGCTGGCCGGCGCTGGCGAAGATTTCTCCTTGCTGGGATTCGATTTCCTCGGGCGTCATGCCCGATTGGACGCCCCGCTTGACCATGGCATCGGCTTGGCTTTGGGTCTCCTGATTGATCAGCTCCTCGGGGAGTTCGAAGTCGACCTGTGCGTTGATGTGCGCGACGATTTGGTTCACCTTCATGTCTGAGATTTTGCGCAAGCGCTCGCCGGCCATATTTTCTCGGACGATCTCACGGATGTCTGCGATGGTTTTGCCCGGGGCAAGGCGTGCGGCGAGCTCGTCATCGAGGGCGGGTAGAACGGCTTCCTTGAGCTCCTTGACTTGAGTTTGGAGGACGATTTCTTTGCCTGCGAGTTCGCTGAGTTGAAAATCCTCGGGGAGGGTGAGGGCAATTTCGCGGGATTCCTCGACATTCATGCCCACCAATTTCTCGGCGAATCCCGGAAGGAAGGCCTTTTCGTCGAGACGAACCCAGAAACCATCGCGGCCTGCGAGATGGCCAGCGGACTGACCGAGAAATTCATCGGTCGGTTTCCCTTCGACGGTCGAGGTGTAATCGATCACCGCGAAGTCACCCATCGCCGCACCGCGGCCTTCAATGGTGTTGAAATCTGCGAAGCGCTCTTGGAGTGCGACGAGCTGTCCTTCGACGTCCTCATCGGGGACTTCGGTGGGAGGCACCGTTACGCTCACGCCTTTGTAATCTGGGAGCGTCACCTCGGGAGCGAGGGTGAGCTTGGAAACTAACGTGATGCTGCCATCCGGGTGGTTGGTGAGGTCTTCAGGCGCGCCGAAGTCGAGCACGTGAAGCTTCTCTTGTTTCAGCGCTTCATCAAAAGCCTCGTTCACGAGTGCGCTGTTGAGTTCTTCGGAAATCTCCCGTTGGAAGCGTTTCTCGACGACGGACTGGGGTGCTTTTCCTGGACGGAATCCCTGAATGCGGGACTTGGAGGCATAGCCTTTGACGATCTGATCGCGCGTGGCTCTTACTTTTTCCGAAGGGATTTCGACGCGCAGGGTGGCGACGCACTTTGGCTGCTTCTCGACAACAATGTTCATGGTAAATGGGCCGACATCAGCGTCGGGGCGGGAAAGCTAGCGGCAACCCGCTCCACTTGTCAAACGGGGTGTTTACGAAATGCGTCGGCTGGCGCGTGTTCAAGATTTGAAAATTGTCCAAGCGCCCTAAACCGGTTCGCCATCGAGTTTGCGGACCGCACCCGCGCGAGTGAGCCCCGCAACCACGCCGATTCATACCCGCACTGGCGTGGTTTTCCTCCCCCAGGCGCACGCCACAGTTGAGAACCACCGCCTGCGCGCCATCGATCAATGCGGATGAAACCAATAGATCACCAATTCACCTGAAACCTCAAAAAAACGCATCCTCCCCAATTTTTGGTGTAGACCCGGTTTTTCGTCAGCTTCAACGCGCCGGAACCTCTATGGATTAAAAGAAGTGGAGCGTAGCGGATTCGAACCGCTGACCCCTTGCATGCCATGCAAGTGCTCTACCAACTGAGCTAACGCCCCTTTCGGGTGGAGCGGAGGTTTATCGTTGGGTGGGCAGGGGGGCAAGAGGATTTTTTGGAAAATGGCGGATCGGTGGACGATTTGGGCAGGATGCCGAGGCAAGGGGTCCAAACTGCGGTTTGTTAGAGAATTCTCGATGATTCTTTGGTGATCTGGACTTGGCTAAGGTCACGAGATGCCTATGCTAACAAGCATGTCAAAGTATGCAGGGGAGCAAGTGTTGGTCGTGACTCGAGCGTTGCTCGATGAAGTTGGGGCGTTTGAAGGGATCCGGACTGAGGGGTTAGACGCTGCGGTGGCGAGGTTGCTTGATCCCGCGAATCATTTTTTCATGGATCGTGCGGCTGCTGAGGAGGACCCGAGTCACAAGCAGCTGATCCCATACTGTGTTTTTCGGTGTGGGGATCGGATTCTGCACTACACGCGTGGAAAAGCTGGAGGCGAGAGCCGATTGCATGCGAAAATTTCGGTGGGGGTCGGTGGGCATGTGAACCCAGTGGACACCGATCACGGACGGACGGGTGCTGCGGCCTATCACGCGGCGGTGACCCGCGAGATCGAGGAAGAATTGGATCTGCCCGAGGCCCACGAGCACCGGATCATCGCGCTTCTCAATGACGAGTCCAATCCCGTTGGCCAGGTTCATTTGGGCATCGTGCATCTAGTTGATTTGAAATCATCCGAAGTGAGCTCACGCGAAGATGCACTCACGGATCTGGCATTCTCCCTGCTTAGGGACCTCGACGGCGCCTTGTTTGATCGGCTTGAGACTTGGTCTCAGTTCTGCATCCGGCATCTTGCAGCAGATCTCGCCTGACTCGAGCTGTTCTTCAAATGCAGTTCAATCCACACCACCAACGACTGACCAAGCCGTATCGCTGATTGCCTCGTTTCAAGAGGCTGCAATCCCAAACATGTTCTTGTTCGATTAAATTCTAAATTCATGCCTGTTTCTCGCAATTTCCCCAAACCCGCCAAACCGCGGATTCTCATTGTAACGCCGGAGATCACCTATCTTCCCCCAGGAATGGGAAACATGGCGCAGCGGATGTCGGCCAAGGCGGGTGGGCTCGCGGACGTGTCGGCGTCATTGGTCTCTGCCTTGTTTGAGCTTGGTGCGGATGTCCATGTGGCGATGCCAAATTACCGGCGGATGTTTCAGGGAGATATTTTCAGCCTCCATGAAAAGGAGCTGCGGAAGTACCATGAGGTTTTGCCCGAGGCGCACATCCATTTGGCGGAGGATCGGATTTTCTATTATCGGGACCAAGTTTATAGCAATCATTCGGACGAATCGATGCGGATCGCTTTGGTTTTTCAGCGTGAGTTGATCAATCACATCATCCCGCGTGTCATGCCGGATTTGATTCATTGCAATGATTGGATGACCGCATTGATTCCGGGCATGGCACGGCGGCGAGGGATCAAGTGTTTGTTTACGGTGCATAACATCCACACGCGTCAGGTTTCACTTGCGCAGGTTGAGGAAGCGGGGATCGATGCCGCCGAGTTCTGGATGAATCTCTATTTCACTGAGCCTCCAGGAGGCTACGACCATGCGCGTTCGCAGGTGCCGGTGGATCTCCTCACCTCGGGAATTTTTGCGGCCCACTATATCAATACCGTGAGTCCGCGTTTCCTCTGGGAAATTGTCGAGGGCTGGCATTCGGTGGTCCCCGACTCGGTGCGTGCCGAGTTGCGCGCAAAAGATGCGGCAGGGTGTTCCGCTGGGATTTTGAATGCGCCTGACATTTCCCACAACCCTCTAACCGATGATGCGCTGACGCAAAACTTCGGTGTGGTGGACTTTGTGGTAGGGAAGGCCGCAAATAAGCAGGCGTTGCAGCGTGAGCTTCAGCTCAAGGAAGATCCCAACGCGCCGATCTTTTTCTGGCCGTCGCGCTTGGATCCCGTGCAGAAGGGGCCGCAATTGCTCACGGACATTCTCTATCAACTGGTTTCCGACTATTGGGACCGCGACCTTCAAGTGGTCGTCGTCGCCAATGGGCCGCACCAGCAATGGATTGATCGGATCGTCAGTACGTTTGACCTGAGGGGGCGTGTTGCGATCGTCGACTTCGAGGAACGGTTGTCGCGGCTCGCGTATGCGGGATCCGATTTCATGTTGATGCCGTCGTTGTTTGAGCCATGCGGGCTGCCGCAGATGACGTCGCCGCTCTATGGCTCGCTGCCGGTGGTTCACTCGACGGGTGGGCTTTACGACACGATCCGCCACTTGGATGTCGAAGGATCGACGGGCAATGGATTCCGCTTTGATCACTACAACGCGGATGCTTTCCGATGGGCGATCGATCAAGCGATGGCGTTTTACGCATTGCCTGATGAGGTCCGTGAGCGGGAGATCCGCAGGATCATGATTGAGAGTGAGCGTGAGTTCAGTCACCAAGAGGTGGCTCGGCGTTACATCAACATCTATGAGGAAATGTTGGCGCGTCCACTTGTGGAAAAAGAGTCCGGTGAGTTCATCAAGGCGATCGCCAAGAGCGTGCCGAAAATTCACGGTTAGACTCGATTCCTCGGGGTCAGCTACTGTTGAGCAATGCTGCTCGGTTTTGATCCAGGCAGGTCGTTCGGCCGGCAGATGATAATACCTGCATGTTTCGTTCCGCCGCTCAAGTAATCGCTGATTGGGCGGTCAATGATCACCTTGCGGCCCTTGTCATGGTCTGAGGTGGCGTGGGTGAAATAGGCTCGGTTGTTGATGCGAATGATCATCCCGACGTGAGACGTGTAGCTGTCTTTCTCGCTCGTGGTGATCGCACAAATGTCGCCATTTTTGAGGTATTTCTCGGCGGTGCGCACCTTGGATTTTGGGATATGATAGACTGGTAGGTTTGAGACCATGGCCTCGATTTTCCCCATCGGTTCGATGAGAGCGGGGTTGGATCGTAGGTAGCGGTATGCCTTCCATTGCACCGTCATTTCACGGATCTCGCGTTGGAGTCTCTCGGCGCCTGGGATTTGGGCGGTGATGTTTGAAGCGTAGCCTCGGCGCTGGTTGTCGTGGAATACCTCCTCGAGCTGGTGCATGCGGCTGAGGTAGCTTCCCGTGCAGACGCCGTTGCGATAGCGCTCGATTTCTACCATGTGGAGAAGATCTTGCGGCTTGTAGGGTGGAGATTGGTAGCGGATGAGGCGGGCAATCGCCAAGGCGTTTTCATAAAACGTCCAGCAGTCCATCGCTGTTAGATTTGCCACGGGGGATTCGGTGTGGTCATCCACCTCCAGTGTATAGTTCAGGTAAGGGGTCCCGACCAACTCGCGAGCCACGCGAACGGTTCGTTCGCTGAGCGGGAGGTCGCGCCAGTTTTCGCGGATGGCCTTGGAGAGGATCGCATTGAACTTCGCTTCACCTTGGAAAACGGTGGGGAGTGGAAGACGCGGGGATGTCGCGGGTGGCACGGTTTTTTGAGCCATGCTCATGGTGGGGAACCCTACTGCGAAGACGATGAAGGTGCAGATAAACTTAAAATTCATGAAATAGCCATAGCCCATTTCATGCCACGGGGAAAGGGGGGATTTGATTTGGGTGGCGGCTTGGTCGTCATGAGATGCGATCAGGCTTGCAGGCCTTCGAATCCGGTGTCCTCCAATAGCGTCATTTCGGCGATCGCTAGGTTGGCAAGTTCGTCGCAGCGTTCGTTTTCGGTGTGTCCAGCGTGTCCCTTGACCCAGCACCATTCGATTTCGTGAGTGCCCATGGCCGACAGGAGGAGTCGCCAGAGGTCCTGGTTTTTCACTGGTTTTTTATCGGCAGTTTGCCAGCCGCGTTTTTTCCAACCTTCGATCCACTTTTTCGAGATGGCATCGATCAAGTATTTTGAGTCCGAGTGAAGTTGGATCTCGCAGGGTTCGGTCAGCACCTCCAGCGCGGCGATGGCAGCGCGCAATTCCATCCGGTTGTTGGTGGTAAGGCGGTAAGCGGCGGAGAGTTCCATCCGGTGCTTGCCGGAGACCAGCACGGTCCCATAGCCGCCGGGGCCCGGATTGCCCTTGCAGCCTCCGTCGGTGTGGATGATCACTCGCTTCATCCTAAAAAGGAAAATGGCCGTGTTCGTGGAGCGCCTCTGAGCGAGGCGTTTGATTTCGAGGGCGGGTGGTCACTAGCGAGTCTATTTTCACCCGCTGAGGAGGAGCGAGGCTTCTTCT
>Ga0164294_10001893_pt1 | contig 19149 bp, 13 predicted proteins | sample GEODES005metaG_FD_111479 | JGI IMG/M metagenome (GOLD analysis project Ga0164294, IMG submission 111479) | Oligotrophic lake water microbial communities from Sparkling Lake, Wisconsin, USA - GEODES005 metaG | ecosystem: Environmental > Aquatic > Freshwater > Lake | place: USA: Sparkling Lake...
AATATTTACTGCTGACGCATCTTTGTCGTCAAAATAATCATTGGTGATTCTCTGCGTTTGGCGGGTTCTTGTAGAATAAAGAAAAATATCGGCCTGGCTACTCACATCAGCACTAAACAACAGCGTAAAAGGGTCATAAAAATCCATGCTATAGATACGCTGATATTGTTCAGCTAAAGGTTCTTTCTTTAATTTTTTTGTTTCAATATTATACGTTCCCAGAGATAATTTGTCCTTTTTTTCAGTCAGTATAGCCAACTCTTTTCCCGATGGCGACCATGAAACCAGGGGATACTGGTAATCTGTAGCTTGAAATACATTTTTTACACCTTGTCGGTAAATAAGCGTTCTATTTTCACCAGACACCTCTTGCAGATATAGTTTAATCTTGCCCTTGTCGTTTGTTAGATAGGTCATAAAACGCCCATTAGGAGAAATACTGGCCTTTGTCACAGGGACCTGCTTTTTATTTTTTATCGATATCGTAGAAGGTGGTGGCATTTTCCTGGAAGCCTGGTCAGCTTTATATTTTTCAAGAAAGAAACGTTCACAACGCAAAACAATTTCATTTAAAGAAACACCCATTACATATTGAAATCCACCTTCAACGCTTCGATTTATTCTGGTTAGATAGAGTAAATTTGACACCGTTTTGGGCGTGTATTGCGTTCTTATAAAATACCAGAGCGCATTACCCATTAATCTGGGATTTGAGGAAGCAAGACTACCAAAACCTTTGAACTTTGGGTCTAACATTTCCTCTCTCAGTGCATTATCCACATCCGTATTCCATGGTTCACCTAAGTAGGCAACTAAACCTTGAGTAAACCAGAGAGGCAGATTCAATGAAACGGCATTTTGAATTACCTCCTGAAAATTAGCGCCAAACAACATGGTATTCAAATAAACGGAGGCAATGCCCTCTCTTATTTGCTTTCTTAAATGAGAATGGTCACCGTCGTAATAAACAAAAAGACTATTTCCAATAATTTTAGTTTGCCCCGCCACATTGCCAAAGACCTCCTCTTGCCCTATGTTACTTTGTTTGAAGTCAGTAAGGTCAGCATAAACTACTATCTGGACCTTTTCATTCATCCTGTGTTCTAAACTGCGTTGCACTTCGTCAAAATCATATTCTGCCAATTGAACCACTGCTTCTCCAATATTCCTTGACCTACCGTACCAAAAAACAACAAAATTATCACTCTCATACTGAGACCATTCATCAAAATCACGATGATATTGAACTCTATTTTTCCCAAATTCAACCTGCGTTCCCTGCGATAAAAGGGAAGAGGAGGAAAGTAAAAAACATACCAAACCGATAAAAAGCTGTGTATTATTCATATTGGTTGCTCTATTAAATCATTTAGAAGAAATATGAGAGTGAGGTGGTTATTCCAAATCTAATCATTTGTTCATTAAATTTAACAATTATTTATCCTATGTGTTTAATCTTTGTTACTTGACAACCTAACTTTACACATTTTAATTTATCAGACATGGCTAATGTTACCTTTTTAACTTTCAATCCGTTTCAGGAAAATACTTACATCGTTTATGATGAAACGGGCGAAGGCGTTATATTTGACCCAGGTTGTTCTAACGAACAGGAAAAAAATGAATTGCTTCATACCCTGGATAAATTAAAAATAAAGCCAGTCAGACTCATTAACACCCATTGTCACATAGATCATATATTAGGGAATAAATTTGTAGCAGACCATTTTAATCTGCCCTTGGAAATACACAAAGGAGAACTTGGAATGCTCGAAAAGGGTGCCATTGTTGCCGCCCGATATGGCATTCCCTACACAGAACCATCCCCTGTTGCTTCCCTTTTTTTAGATGAAGGTGATGAAGTAACCTTTGGGAATAGTGTATTAAAAACCATATTAACGCCAGGACATTCGCCCGCCAGTTTATCTTTTTACTGTGAAAAAGACCATTTTCTAATTGCTGGAGATGTACTATTCAAAGAAAGTATCGGAAGAACCGATTTACCCGGTTGTGATCATAAATTATTAATGGAATCCATCAAAGAAAAATTATTCAGGCTACCAGAAAATACAGTAGTCTGGCCAGGACATGGAGAATTCACTACCATTGGTTATGAAAAAAAGCATAATCCATTTGTTGGCAAGAACTAGTATTCATTAACAACCTCACCAGCCATTACTTTTTTAATGGTTTTCTTCACCGGCGTGCCATAGTAGGTTACATTTCCTCCAGTGTTTGATCGAATGTCAAGCTCTGAAATAGCTTTGACCGAAATGCTTGCACCCGTTGAAGAAACTACATAAGCCCGTTCCACCTCCAATTTCTTACCGTCTATCATTCCTCCCGTTGCCGCCGTTAATTGCCCTGATTCCACCTTACCACTCAACAGTAAACTTGCTCCTGATGCGGTAAAAGCTTTTAAAGATTTAACATTGAGGTCGATTGAAATTTTTGCCCCGCTCAATACGTCCAAATCCAGTTTATCGCCATCTAAAGTTTCTCCCTTTGTAACCATAGCGCCAGCAGATGCAGAAATTGAGTATAAATTTTTATGGTATATGATTATATTTATTTCAATATTTTTGTTTTTGAATGCTTTCAATGCATTTATTTTAAGAACACCTCCTTTTACATTCACACCAATATCTTCGACTTCTATTCCCTTTGTTTCAATAATCACTTCCTCTTTATCAGCGATTTTAAGTTCAACATTCATACTTCCTGTCAACACTAATTCCGAAAAAGATTCCACCGAAATAGCTTTTTGAGCAGACAGGGAATTGACAAAGGACAATGTCAGGAGGCAAAACAAATAAGAAAATAGGCGTGATTGTTTCATTGTATTACTGTGTTTTAATGTACTTTTGCAACGCTTTTTTAGTTTATTTTGTTTAAAACCAATCCAATGGCACAGGAAATAGTTGATTTATTTAAGAAAATCACAGGACACGCAAAGGAATATGGATTTATTTATCCTTCAAGTGAAATTTATGATGGCCTGAGTGCCGTATATGATTATGGTCCAAATGGGGTAGAACTAAAAAACAATATTAAACAATATTGGTGGGCAGCAATGGTTCAAATGCAGGAAAATATTGTAGGATTGGATTCCGCTATTTTCATGCACCCGAAGATTTGGAAAGCTTCCGGACATGTTGATGCCTTTAATGACCCTCTCGTTGATAATAAGGACAGTAAAAAAAGATATCGTGCCGATGTTTTAATTGAAGACCAGATTGACAAGTATATTGCAAAAGCTGATAAAGAGGTTGAAAAAGCAATAAAGCGCTTTGGTGAAAATTTTGATGAAGCGTTGTTCAGAAAAACAAATGAAAGGGTTTTAGCCAATGTGGAAAAAGCAACGAATTTAGCTACCCGGCTAGCCAATGCTATGCGCGAAGGTAATATGGCTGAATTGGGGGCTATTCTCACCGATGAGGAAATTACAGATCCTGATAATGGTTCTAAGAACTGGACTGAGGTAAGGCAATTTAATCTCATGTTTTATACTCAATTGGGAAATATTTCTGGCGAAGAGGGTAAATTATACCTAAGACCTGAAACAGCTCAGGGGATTTTTGTAAATTTCTTAAACGTTCAAAAAACAACCAGGCAAAAAGTTCCTTTTGGTATAGCTCAAATTGGAAAGGCCTTTAGAAATGAGATTGTCGCCAGGCAATTTATTTTCCGTATGAGGGAGTTTGAACAAATGGAGATGCAATTTTTCATTCGTCCTGGCGAGGAAATGACCTGGTACGATACCTGGAAAAAGTTTAGAATGCAATGGCATTTAGCCCTGGGAACACCTCAAAATAAGCTGCGATTTAAAGATCACGACAATCTGGCTCATTATGCCAATGCCGCAGTCGATATTCAGTTTGAGTTTCCTTTTGGCTTCAGAGAGCTGGAAGGAATACACTCCCGTACCGATTTTGACTTAAAGAGCCATCAAGAATTATCAGGTAAAAAATTACAGTATTTTGACCCTGAACTTAATGAAAGTTATACGCCATACGTAGTTGAAACGTCTATTGGTTGCGATCGTATGTTTCTTGCCATGTTGTCAAATGCTTATTGCGAAGAAATTATTCCCGATGCTGACGGCAAGGAATCAACCAGGGTAGTTCTGACATTGCATCCAGCCTTAGCGCCCGTTAAAATTGCCATTTTACCCCTTTTGAAAAATAAGGAAGAATTAACTACTGCTGCCAAGACGATTTACAATAAACTAAAAAAAGAATTCTCTTGCCAATATGACGAAAAGGATGCTATCGGTCGTCGTTACAGACGCCAGGATGCCATCGGCACCCCTTTTTGCTTAACTGTCGATTTTGATACCTTAGAAAATGGTACAGTTACGCTTCGCGACAGGGATACTTTGAAGCAAGAGCGATTAACCGTTGCACAGGTTGAGGATATTGTAAGATCAAAAGTTTCTTTGGTAAAACTGCTTGAGGGATTAAATTTGTGAGTAACTCCTTAACCTTGTGAGGTGATAATGAGGTCGAGGTTGGTTGCTTTCATATCAAATCTTTCTCCAAGATAAGCGTTGCATAAATAACCGTTATAGGTATAAACCCCGTGACGTAAACCAGGATTATTAAACAACCAGGATTCGATGCCCCCTGCGGAGGCTGCATGCAATAAAATGGGTGTAAGTATGTTACTTATGGCCACTGATGCCGTTCTTGGTACTCTTGACGTAATATTTGGCACACAATAATGAATCACACCATATTTAATAAATGAGGGCGATTGCAAAGTGGTAACCTCTGAAGTAGCAAAACAGCCACCCTGGTCTATACTGACATCGATTATTACAGCACCAGCCTTCATTTTTTGAATCATTTCCTCACTAACAATAACAGGGGTTCGCCCCGATTTTGAGTGTATAGCTCCAATAACAACATCGGCAGAAACTAATTCTTCCTGTAAATAAATTGGATTGAGTGAAGAGGTATATAACTGCCTGCCGACCTGATTTTGGAGGCGCTTTAATTTATACACATCATTATCAAAAATCCTCACCTCAGCACCCAGACCGATGGCTACTCTGGAAGCATATTCAGCAACAACACCTGCACCGAGAATAACCACTTTTGCACTGGGAACCCCCGAAATGCCCCCTAAAAGTACGCCATTTCCCCCTGCATTCACTGAAAGTAGTTCTGCTGCGGTAAGCATAGCTTCAATGCCTGCCATTTCGCTCATGATACTCACCAGGGGAAAGGTATCAGACTCATCCTTTATATATTCCATAGCCAGCGCCAACACCCTTTTTTGTCTTAATTTATGAAAATAGGTTGCGCTTAAAGTAGGCATTTGTAAGGGTGATATAAGAATTTGATTAGCAAACATCAAATCGATTTCCTCATTAGTGGGAGGAGCTGCCTTTAAAATGACGGCCGCTTTGTAAACCTGTTCTCTATTTTCCGCAATTTCCGCTCCGGCTTCAGCATAATCTCTATCTGAGAAATGAGCTTTTAATCCCGCACCTCTCTCTATAATAACTTGATGACCCTGTGTCACCAGGGTTGCCACGGAGGCGGGAACAAGAGGAACTCTGTTTTCTTGCAGCGTACTCTCCAGAGGAATACCAAAAAAAAGTTTATCGAGTTTCGCCGATTTCATTACCATTTCTTCCTGGGTATAAAATTGCTTCCCCTTTAATTCTTTGGGCATCGGAATATTAGTACCTAATGGTTTTTTAATGTCGTCACTCATAATATAGCTTTGTAGGGAGAAATTAAGTCCGCAATTTCACTGATAATCATCGCCGTAGCACCCCAAATTATCTTTTCCTTCATATTAAAACAAGGAACATCATTCAATACAAAATCCTTATGGATTTGAATATCTGATAATTTCTGATATTGTGGATTTAATACATCGAGGATGGGGATTTCTATAATTTCCTTTACTTCTGACCATTGAGGCTTAAAGACGGGCGCAAAATTCATCACGCCGATAAATGGAAAAACATGAAAATTACTGACGGAAATATAAATAGGCGTTAAAGATCCGAGAATTTGAATATTATGTGAGAAAACACCAATTTCTTCTTGCGTCTCTCTTATAGCTGTGTTGGTCAAATTAGCATCGGTGGTATCAAATTTTCCACCTGGAAATGATATTTGACCCTTATGTTGATCTCTGGCATCAAATGATTGTCGTTCTATGAGAACCATTTGCCATTCCCCTTCTCTTGGATAAAAAAGAGCCATGACCCCAGCTAATTTTGCATTTTCCGGGGGAAACTCCATAGAACGATGGGGGTGATTCATTTTCCTATGAGCCGTTGGTCCAGGTAAAGAGCCAATGGCCAGCTTCTCGGTTAAATCCCTTACCCAGTCCGTTTTCATGGAAATAGTAATTACCCGACGACTCTATTAGATTTTTGAAGATATTGATCTAACGCAGCTGTCATAGAAGGTGAAACAACGGATGGCGCCTGAATATTTACTACTAAACTCCTTTCCTCAACAGCCCTTCTTGTAGAATTTCCGAATACGGCAATCCTGGTATCATTTTGTTTGAAGTCTGGAAAATTTTCATACAAAGATTCGATTCCCTGGGGACTAAAAAAAACAAGGATGTCATAAGTAACGTCACTTAAATCAGACAAATCGGAACTCACAGTATTGAACATAATGGCTTCTTGCCAGTCTAACTCATTTTCATTCAAATACTTACACACATCTTTTGCGCCAAGATTAGAACAAGGAACCAGAAATTTTTCTGTTTTATTCCGCTTAATTGCTTGACTCAAGTCCTCAATCCCGCGATTTCCGACGAATACTTTCCTTTTTCTATAAACTATGAATTTTTGAAGGTAGTTGGCAATAGCCTCTGTGAGACAAAAATATTTTAAGTCTAAAGATAATTTAACCCTCATTTCTTCAGCCATTCGGAAGAAATGATCTACCGAATTTTTGCTGGTAAGTACAACGGCAGAGAAATCTTCAATACGAACTTTACTCTTTCTGAAATCTCTTGCCAGAACAGGTTCTACGTGAATGAAAGATCGCCAATCAATAGTAATACTATACTTTTTTTCTAATTCATAATAAGGAGATTTGTCGGCAGGTTTAGGTTGTGAAACCAAAATACACTTGACCTCCTGGTAACCTTCAATAAACATTTCATTCATTGTTGGTTCCAAATTAGCATTTATTATTTGATCTGTGTTCATCCGTTTTTATAAGGAATTGATAATCAATTTTACCATAATAAGAACTGGTGCAATTTCAACAGTGCAAATATACAATAAAAAGTGGAATTGATGCGAACCAATAAATCTTACACCCATGGTTAATCCTCTTAAAAAATGATATAATAAAATGAGGCCTAGAAAAATTAAAGTACTAAAAATGAGTATTTGTTTCCATTCTTCATTCAAATAGGGAAAAAAAATATTCATCGGGGCTATGAATAAACCCATCGAGATCCCCGTGACGACCATTAAAAACTGGTACTTATCCATTTCCTTCTTAACGGGAAATACAAATCCGATAAACGTCAATAATAGATGTCTCAACCCTAAAAGAATGAAGGGTAAAAAAAATAATACATAATAACCTGGCTTAAATGTAGAATGCATGGTATCTAAAAGGACAGGCATTGAAAAATGAAAAAAGATACCCAAATTTATAATAAAGAAAATATATAACAATACATAAGGTAGAACGCCTCTTCCAGACATTTCACGATATAAAAAATTAAATAGATTGTCTCTACCCAAAGCACCTACAGAAGCAATAGCAAAAGATCTTAGAAAGGTAAGCAAGAGGGCTAACATTAATAAAAGGGTAATTAACAGGAAGAAATTAGTAGATTGTTCTGTCAACAATGGCTTTACCGTTATCTCTTCTGTTGACACTTCTTTTACAGGACTTAATTTTTCAAATGGATTTTCTGAAACCTTTTTTAATGATTCTTTGTAACCTTCCCTGTAAGTTAATTCAAAAGGATTTTGCTCTTGGGCAAAAGAATAAATCCCCTGCGAAAACAAAAGACAGGAATAAAGCAAGATTAATAAAATCGTTCGTATTTTGCCCAAAATCCTTTTTTCTGCAAAATTAAACAATTTTATGGTTAAAATATAAAATCAATGCGAGACCTTCAAGTCATTAGGATTGTTTGGCTGGGTTTGATAGCCATTGTTGGCATTTTAGCCGTTCAAACCTATTGGGGTATTACGACTTGGACGGCAAACGAATCTGATGTGAATCAAAAAATTCATCTGGCTCTTCGCCGGGTAGCTGAATCATTAGCCGTGGCAAATGGGACTGTTTTACCCACAGGTAATATTATTCGCAAGCGAAGCGCCAATTATTATCTTGTAAACATTGCTTATGAAATTGATGCCAATCTGCTTGAATTTTATCTCCGAAAAGAACTTGAAGCATTAACGGTTAACCTTGATTTTGAATACGCCATTTTTGATTGTAGCACCGATGAAATGGTGTATGGTGCGTATTGTGCATACGAGCCAGCAAAAAAAGCACCCGAGATAAGCAAATCAATGCCTGGCTATCACGCCTTTACCTATTATTTTGCTGTTAAATTCCCCGGTAGATCCAGTTTTTTATGGGGTCAATTTCAAGTCGTTCTCTTCTTTTCGATTATTCTTTTTATCACCATTGTATTCTTTTCTTATTCTCTTTTTGTTATTGTCAGGCAAAAATGGCTGTTTGAACAACAAAAAGATTTTATAAACAACATGACACATGAATTCAAAACACCCATAGCTTCCATTCAGATTGCCACCGATTATTTTTTAAACCACCAAAAAATAAAAGAAAACGAGCGACTATTAAGATATTCAAAAATAATAAAAGACCAGAATTTACGTTTAAACGAGCATATAGAAAGGCTTCTTCAGTTAGCCAGATTTGAAAACAATGGTTTTAATTTAAAACTAGAATCCATACATATTATTCCTTTTCTGAAAGATATCGTAAGTGCAGAATCGATCAGATTTCAAAATTTGGGCGGTACTCTGGCCTTTGAACACTCTTTAGATGACATAGACATTATTGCTGATAAATTTCATTTGACCAATACTTTAAGTAGTCTTCTTGATAATGCGGCAAAATTTTCAACAAAGGAAGTTTATGCTTTACTGAGGGTAGAAAAAACGAAAAAGATGCTTATTATAAGTATTATTGACCAGGGTATTGGCATTCCAAAAGATTTTAAGGACAAAGTTTTCGACAAATTTTTTCGCGTGCCTACCCAAGATATTTCCGAGGTAAAAGGCTTTGGCATAGGACTTTATTACGTGAAGGAGGTTTGTAAAGCACATAAATGGAAAGTTAATATAAAGAACCGCTTACCATTGGACGGTACCGAAATAAATTTGTTAATCCCGTTAAATTAAAATATATGAAGCCCAAAATTTTGTATGTTGAGGACGATGAATCTCTGGGGCTCTTAACTGCAGACCAACTTGAAGATGCTGGGTATGATATACAATGGTTAAAATCAGGCACCGAAGCGGGTACTATAAAGGAGTTTGCCTCTTTCGACCTGGTTATCCTGGATATTAATCTTCCCGGAATGAATGGCTTTGAGTTAGCATCAAAAATTAGAACGCACTCTGAGTCTATTCCCATTTTATTTTTAAGCGCACGCTCCCTTTCTGAAGACAGAATACATGGACTACAGATTGGCGCCGACGACTATATGATAAAGCCTTTTCAAATCAAGGAACTAATTTTAAAAATTCAAATTTTCCTAAAAAGAAAGGCGATACAAAAAGAAACCGATGCATCCGAAGTCATTCAGGTTGGTTATTACACGCTGGATAAAAAAAATCTTTCTCTTATTTCTTTAGATGGCACTATGAAGAGAATGACAAGTAAAGAAGCGGAACTATTAAATTATTTTGCCAGACACGCTAATCAGCTCATTAAACGATCTCAATTGCTAATTGACGTCTGGGGAAATGATGATTATTTTTTGGGCCGAAGTATGGATGTATTCATCTCAAGACTAAGAAAATACTTAGCCGCTGATGCCCGTATTAAAATTGAGGCCATTCACGGGGTAGGTTTTCAATTTATTTGTCCTGAATAAATAGTTTCCTCTGATTATTTTTGCAATCTTTACAAGTAAATAGGTAAAGATTTGCGAAAAAATAACACTCTGACTTTTAGATTAAGCGCAGAAACTGTATTTTTGCACGCCTTGACCAATTTTTACAAATTTTTGGTTGAGCAATTGAATTTTTAAGACAAAAAACAATACCGATAAACATGGCATTGATTAGTAAAATCAGACAACAAGGTAGTTGGATATTAATTATCCTGATAGCTTTGGGCTTAGGTGGCTTCATTCTAATGGATATGACGTCTGGGCAAACAAGTGTATTTGGCAGTTCACAACCTGTACTGGCTAAAATTAACGGTCAAAAAATTGACGTAAATGAATTTAATAGAACGGAAAGTATTTTGTACTCCGGTTCTACCAGTGATGTTTTCGCACGTAGAGAAAATATTTGGAATTATTTCGTTGAAAAAATCTTGATTTCAGAGCAAACAGACAAATTAGGCCTAGGCGTAAGTCGTTCCGAACTGCTTGATTTACAATTTGGTCTTGAACCTAGTCCTGTGATCACTCAGCGTTTTGGCGATCAAACTACTGGCCAGGTTAACAGAGAGCAGTTAAATCAAGTTCGTCAGATGATTGAATCCAACACACTTGAACCACAAATGCGTTCTTATTGGGCTATACAGGAAGGTGAGGTAATTAAAGAAAGACTTCAACGCAAATTAACTTCTTTAGTTTCTAATGGTTTTTACACACCAAACTGGCAGGCTGAATTGTTATTCTCGGAAGGTTCTGCCTTCCTACAGTTTGCCTATGTAAAAGTGCCTTTCGACAATATTGATAATAGCGAAGTTTCTCTTTCTGATCAGGATTATGAAAACTATCTTGACAAAAACAAAAAGAAATACACTAATAAAGAAGAGCGCAGAAAAATAGCTTATGCTATTTACAATGTTTTTCCTTCAAAAGCTGATACAGCCGATATTTATGGTAAAATAAGTGTTCTGGCCAATCAATTCCGAAGCGCCTCAAATGACACTAACTTTATTGAACAAAACAGAGGAGTAATGTCTTCGATTTATGTAAAGAAATCGGAAATTAATCCAATTTTCGCCGATAGCATTTTCAATTTACCTGAAGGTGGCGTTTTTGGTCCTTACACCGAGTCAGGCGCTTATCGCGTAGTTAAAATGATTGACAAAAAAGCACTTCCGGACTCTGTTAAATCAAGACACATTCTTATTCAAGCATCTGATGCAAACAGCGCTTTTTTAGCGCAGAGAACCATCGACTCTTTAAAGCAGGTTATCGAGAAAGGAGAGGCTACCTTTGAAGCTATGGCTGCTCAATTTGGTAGCGATGCAACGTCAACAAAGGGTGGTGACTTAGGTTATGCAGCTCCTGGTCAGATGGTTGCAGAATATAATGATTTGATTTTCTTTCAAGCTGAATCTGGTAAGCTATACACTGTCACCACTCAATTCGGTGTGCACCTGGTAGAAGTTACTGGTAAGAAATTTGATAAAAATGAGATTGGCATTAGAATTGCCTCTCTCGTTTCTAACATTATTCCTTCTGAAGCTACCCAAAAAGATGCTTACAACAAGGTTTCCATTATACTAAATAAAAGTACATCGGTAGCAGACTTGAAAGCGAACCTGGCGAAAAATAAGGACATTAAACTAGAAACTTCTACCCCAATGGGTAAAAATGAGTTCTTCTTAGGACCTTTAGGCGCAGGGGTACAATCACGTGATATCATTCGTTGGGCTTTCGATGCAGATTTGGAATCCGTTTCTCCACAAGTTTATGTTTACAGAGATGAAAATCTTTATTTTGACAATAAATACGTACTTATTGGCTTAGAGGATGTTATTGAAGAAGGATTACCTGCAGTTGAAAAAATAAAGAAGGAAATTGAAGCCTTAGTAATTAATGAAAAGAAAGGTGCTTTGATTGCTTCAAAAATGAAAGGAAAATCATTGGAAACATTAGCCAGTAGCTTTGGAGAACCTATTGATACGGCCAATGGAATTACCTTTGCCAATCCGGTGATTGCTGGTGTAGGCAGTGAGCCAAAGTTATTAGGTAAATTATTCCGTTATAATACAGGTGATGTTACTGCCCCTGTGGTAGGTAACTCGGGTGTATATGTAGCGAAAATAATCACCAAAGCGGCGCCTTCAGCAGCTACAGAATTAGTGACCACAAAGAGAAATCTGGTTTCTACTTATCGTAGTCAAGTAAACAGCAAAATTACACAGGTGCTTAAAGACGGAGCATCAATTAAGGATAATCGCAGTAAGTTCTTTTAATCATATATAAACACTACTATTATGTCCTCAGTAAAAAACGCAGGAAAAAAGGGATATTTTATGTTGTATTTCTTTATAACCTTAGTACTTTTTTTCTCACTGGTCGTTTACGTATACCGATATAATCAATTGGGATTAGAATAGGTGATTAAAAAAAGCCGGTAAGAATTTTCTTACCGGCTTTTTTTTTAATCCTTGTAAATTTGTTGAATCTCTTCAGAATATTTATCTAAAATCACCCTTCTTTTTAGTTTCATTGTTGGGGTTAATTCAGATTCTGTGCCATCTTTTTTAACAGGTTCCCATGGATCAATCAATAATTTAAATTTCTTAACCTGATCAATGTGAGCAAATTCTTTATTCATTTCATCAATAATAGATTGATAAAGATCAATAATTTCAGTCTTTTGGACCATGTCTGACAAATTAGTCCATGACAAATCGTTATTTCCGCACCAATCTTTTAAAGCTTCCTCTGCCGGAACGATTAACGCTGACACAAACTTTTGACTATCGCCAACGACCATCATTTGTTCAATAAGGAATGATTCCTTAAATTTGTTTTCAATTGGAGCAGGAGCAACATATTTACCACCTGAAGTTTTCAATAGTTCTTTTTTCCTATCGGTAATTTTAAGAAACGCTCCCCCTTCAGGACCTTCAATAAATTTACCAACATCACCCGTACAGAACCAGGATTTACCATCGATAATTTTAGTAACAGCGGCAGTTGCATCCGGTTTATTGTAATAACCCATCATGATATTTGGACCTGAAGCTAATATTTCACCTTCATTTTCTCTGTAATTCCCGTCTGAGGGATCTATAAAAATCTCTACGCCAGGAATAGCTTTTCCCACGGTACCCAAAAGCGCACCTCCTTTTTCAAACGTACTCGCCGTTAAAACAGGAGAAGTTTCTGTAAGACCGTAACCCTCTCTAATGGGAACACCCGCAGCGGAAAACACCTGAGCTATTCTTAAAGGACAAGGCGCTGCACCGGTAACAATACCTTTCACATTTCCACCTAAAGCTTCTCTCCACTTACTAAAAATAAGTTTATCAGCTATCATTCCCTTAAATCCACCAATAGGTTTGTGGTAAGCAAAATCTTCAGTTAGGGAAAGAGCCCAGAAGAACAATTTTTTCTTCACCCCCGTTAGAGCCAGACCCTTATTATAAATTTTCTCATATACCTTTTCCAATAATCGGGGAACGGTGGTAAAGAAATTGGGTTGAACCATTTTCAAATCTCCGTCTTCACCTCCTAAATTATCTGTGCCTGTAAAAATGATAGAAACGCCCCTAAACTGGTAGTGATATGAAGCAGCCCTTTCAAAAATATGGCAAATAGGAAGGAAACTCAACACTTTATCTCCATTTTGAACGGGAATAATGGCTGCTGCGGCCTCCACATTGGAAATAATATTGTGGTGTGAAAGCATTACCCCTTTTGGAACACCTGTTGTACCAGATGTGTAAATAATAGTAGATAAATCTTCCGCTTTAATGTCATTTTTCAAACCTTCTAAACGATCCATTCCCTCATCCGTCAGAATATCCTTCCAAAATGGTCGGCCCTCCTGTGGGTCGAAGGTATAAATTTCTTTAAGAGAGGGAACCTCTTTTTGGGCTATACTAACCTTGTCATAAAGGTCTAATTTTCCAACAAAACAAATTTTTGTTTCGGAGTCATTAAAGATATAAACGTATTCATTACTACTAATAGTAGGATAAACAGGTACGTTTATAGCTCCAATTTGTTGAACAGCAATGTCAAGAATAACCCATTCTGGCCGATTTTGATAAACGGCAACGCCGATTTTATCTCCCTTTCCAATGCCCAATTTCAATAAACCGCAACTCAGTTTATTAGCTAAATCAACTACTTCTTCCGTGGAAAGGAAATCGAACACACCTTGTTCGTTTTTGGCACCCATACACCGCTCCAACGGATAATGTGCCATTTGATAATCAATGTAATCAAATAATCTGGTTGGCTTCATCTGATATAAATTTCCGATTTTATGAATTAAGATTGTAATATTCTGTACAATCATTAAAAATAACATAAAATTTTGAAAAAATCAGTGGAAACTATTATGCATTTATTTCTTGTTCTGACATTATATGTATCAGTTGCTCCAGACTTTGAACTTTGTGAATATTTTTACCGTGTTCTATAGATTGTGCGTTAACCTGGTAACCGCTCAATAAAATTTGACAATTAAATATTTCATTCGATAAATTATTTACATATTGTTGTATAGATACCGTTTCGAAAGATGAGGTTATCATCGTACAAATATAGTCCGGCTTTACTATTCCACAGGCTACTTTTAGTTCAGCTATAGAAATATCATGACCTAAATAAACAACTCTGTAATTTCTGACCCTTAACATGAATTGGATGAATAACAAACTAAGCTCTTGTTTCTCACCTTCAGGCAGGTAAAGAATACACTTTTTACTTGTTGTGTGGTCAGACGGATCAAGTTGATCAATGGCAGCAATAATTTTTTGCCTTATTAAAAAACTTATAAAATTTTCTTGCACAGGGCTTATTGAACCTGTTAACCAGAGAATACTAAGTTTATCCAGGAACGGATAAATGAGCTCGGTCATAGCACGTTCAAAACCCAGTTGTTGGATGTGGGTGTTGACAATCTTGTCGAATTTCAACTCATCCATTTCAATCATAGCTATCGTAAGGGCATCTAAATGCGCGCCATAAGAAACATCTATGGAAGAGAGAGCTGCAGCAGTTTCATTTATTTCATCAGGCTGCATCTGAGCTATTCTTGAAATTTTATGCCCATTTTTATTTAAAATAGCAATATTCAATAACTGCTTTAAATCATCATCTTGGTAATATCTAATATTGGACTGCGTTCTCTTGGGTGTAATTACCCCATATCGTTGTTCCCAAATACGAATAGTGTGTGCCTTGACACCCGTAAGTTTTTCCAAATCAACAATAGAATATACAGCCAAAACCTTTTATTTCGTTGCAAAACAATTTCATACTAAAAAGGTTTAAAATAAAGGTCTTTTGATTCATTAGATGTAATTTTGATTACTGCATTATTTTTCAACAGTGATTATTGTTAAATTGCTTCATTTAAATTTTTAAAATGTTATTTTTAACATTTGTACATTCGTTAAACAGGAAAGACCTTTAATTAAAAATATATGAAATTGACATCCAGCCACTTGCTTTTTCTACTTTCGTTATTTTGCAACGTATGGTTAATGGGGCAAAATACCCCTGCTTGCACCTATAAACTCGAGTGTGCTGACCTGGGGCTCGATGGTTGGAATGATGCTTCCTTAGAAATAATTGTTGGGAATAAAGTGAACAGATTTACCCTACAAACCGGAAGTAAAGAAACTTTTTATCTTCAAGTCTATAAAGGAGATTCCATTACCATACGTTTTAATTCGGGTCTGTACGATGAAGAAATTCAATACGAACTGCGAAATGAACGCGATTCTGTGCTGTTTTCACAAAAAGGAAAGTTACCTAACACGGGCATCGTTTATAAAAATATTGGCTCATGTCCTTCCTGTCCGGCACCCTCCAGTTTTTTTGTAAAGCCTGGTTTCATTGGTTCTCAAACAGCCAATCTTGGTTGGCAGTCTGTTTCTGGGGCAACTTCTACCTTACTTCTTTTTAAAAATTCCCCCATTCTAAATGCCGACACTTTCCGAATAACAAAAAATGACACCTTATTAAGTAAGTTAAGCGAACATACTATTTATACCTATTCCCTTGCCAGCATCTGTCCAGCAGGAGATACCAGCAGACCTGTCGGACCTTTTAGTATTGAAACCAGATGGAAATTAGATCTCGGAATTTCTAGTCTCGTAGCTCCTTTTTCTGACTGCGGATTAGGTAATGATTCAGTGAAAGTAGCTATTTTCAACTATGGCGGCGAACCTCAATCTTTAATTCCTTACGGTTACCAGATAAACCGCGTAGATGTTCCCATAAATCGTCCCGTCGATGGTTTTTATACGGGCGTTGTTGGTATTGATAGTGCCAATACCACTGCTTTCGATCAACCCTTTAACTTTTCTGCTCCTGGAGAATATAATATAGTAGCCTGGACGCAAATAGAAAAAGACGGTGAGGTTAAAAACGATAGTTTGACTGCTAAAGTGATAAGTATCCCAACCATTACCACTTTTCCATATCTAACTACTTTGGAAGAAAAATTTACGGGTTGGACGGTCGATGCTAAAAGTCAATTTAATAGTTGGGCACTCGGAACGCCGAACGGATCTGCCCTTCGAAATGCTTTCAGCGGCATTAAAGCATGGGGAACAAACCTAAATGGTAATCATGCATCAAACGAACTTTCTTACTTGAATTCACCTTGTTTTGATTTCTCAAGAACTACCCAGGATCCCATTCTATCCTTTAGAGTCCAAATAGATATTGAACGCTGTTGTGACGGTCTTTGGATTGAATATTCAAAAGACGATGGGAAATCATGGCTTCGATTGGGCACTCCATCAACAGGAACAAACTGGTACAACGATGCTGAAAGATGGCTATGGAATGGAAATGGACAGGCAGATGGTTGGTTCTTAGCTGCTCACGTTCTTCCTGGCGTTGCGGGCAACCCAAAAGTAAAGATCAGATTTGTATTTAACAGTGATCTCGGTGTTCAAAGAGAAGGCGTACTGCTTGACAACATAAATATTTCTATCTCTAACTTCGATTTAGTCGCTTTGAATGTTAAAAATAGCAGAAAAACGGTTTGTGAAAATATTACCGATAACGTCATCTTCCATATTGGAAATATTGGTAAATCTAATTTGACTGGTATAAATCTTGCTTATCAGATAAATGGCGGACCTATTGTTACGGAATCAGCCTCAACTTTAACTGTAAATAGTGGTCAAAACAAACTTTTTACTTTCAAACAAGGATTTGATTCGTCGAAGCCAGGTACATATAATGTAAAAGCCTGGATTGTAGGAGAATCTTCGTTAACGCATAACGATACGGCCTATTTTACCTTTAAAACAAATACTACCTTCCCTTTTAAAGAAGATTTTGAAATGGGTAAACTACCCGCAGACTGGGTAGGTATTGATCAAATTGTTACCAAAAGTCATAATAATAAATCGTACGTGGTGTCAGATTTACTCACTTCATCCGATCCTCGTTTTGATCTTTTGACGGCGCCCATTGGCCTTATTTCTTTAAAAGATACCCTGCGTTTTGATTATAGAGCGGTAACTTTTGAAAGTGAAGGTAAAACAGGTGCAACATGGGGTAGCTCTGATCGGTTAGAAATAGCTATTTCGACAGATTGTGGTACTACCTTTCAAGTGATACGAACCATAAATAACACGACACATCAGGTTAGTAATAAGTATAAATCCATTGCAGTCGATTTGTCACCTTATGTTGGTAAAAATGTTGTCGTTAAAGTAAGTGCCCTTTGGGGGTCAGGAAACTACTGGGTAGATTTAGATAATTTTAACCTTATTAGATGCCCTTCAAACCTTTCTTTATCTGCCAGAATAGTCAATGGACTCTCCACAGGTTCCAGTCAACCCGCCGTAGTAACTATTTCTGCAGAAAATGGAGTTGGCCCTTATACCTATTTGTGGAGTAATGGATCAAAAAGTAAAACAGCTGAAATATTAAATCCCGGCACCTACAAGGTTACCGTAAATGATGCATTTGGTTGCACCGACAACGTGGAAGTGAAAGTAGGTGTACCAACCAATATTAATGAGGTTGCCACTTGGATGAATGGTATTTCTCTTTATCCTAATCCTACCTCAGCAAACCCTGCTATTTCATTTACCTTAACAAAAGCTGACAGGGCTACCATACGAATTTTCAATGCCTTAGGGGCCATTATTTACCAGACCCAAACAGAAATGGCTACTTCTCATAATCTCACTTTAAATATTAATAAACAAGTTCCCGGCGTTTATTGGGTGTCCGTTCAGGTCAATGATAAACAATTAGGACTTCCATTGGTTATTATCGATTAAAGGCAGCATGAAAATAGGAATTGTTTGTTACCCAACTTACGGAGGAAGTGGCGTTATCGCTACGGAGCTGGGACTTGGATTAGCACGTAAAGGTCATCAAATACACTTTATTACCTATCGTCGACCGGCAAGGCTTGGACATTTTCAGGAAAATGTCTTTTATCATGAAGTAGATACTTCTGATTATCCATTGTTTGAATTTCCTCCCTACGAAACAGCGTTGGCAGGAAAAATGGTTGATGTAGTGCGTTTCGAAAACCTGGATTTACTCCATGTTCACTATGCCATTCCTCATGCCGCCGTCGCCTATATGGCAAAAAAAATACTGCTAAGCGAAGGTCGATATGTTCCGGTTATCACAACACTTCATGGTACCGATATTACGCTCGTTGGTAATAATAGTGCCTTCAAACCTGTTATTGAGTTTTCCATTAACAAATCTGATGGGGTTACCGCAGTTTCTGACCATTTAAAACAACAGACGTATGATTATTTTAATATCAAAAAGGATATTAGGGTAATACCTAATTTTATAGATTTCGACAGATTTAAACGGAGCAATAAAGAACATTTTCGAAAGGCCATAGCATTGGATAACGAGAGGATTCTTATTCATGTAAGTAATTTCAGGAAAGTAAAAAGAGTAGAAGATGTTATTTCAGTTTTTGCCAAAGTGAATGAACAATTAGCTTCTAAATTGTTGCTTATTGGTGATGGACCAGAACGTTGGAATGCAGAATCTTATTCGCGAAGCCTCGGC
>Ga0164294_10001894_pt1 | contig 19143 bp, 18 predicted proteins | sample GEODES005metaG_FD_111479 | JGI IMG/M metagenome (GOLD analysis project Ga0164294, IMG submission 111479) | Oligotrophic lake water microbial communities from Sparkling Lake, Wisconsin, USA - GEODES005 metaG | ecosystem: Environmental > Aquatic > Freshwater > Lake | place: USA: Sparkling Lake...
GCACGGCGCCCGCAAGGGTCTGGCCGATACCGCGCTCAAGACGGCGAACTCGGGCTACCTGACCCGCCGTCTGGTCGACGTGTCGCAGGATTGCGTGGTCACGGTCGAGGATTGCGGGACTGAGCGGGCGCTGGAAATGCGCGCGATCGTTCAGGGCGGTTCGGTGATTGCCTCGCTGGGCGAGCGCATCCTCGGGCGCACCTTGGCCGAGGACATGGTCGAGGCCAAGACCGGCACCGTGCTGGTGGCCAAGGGCACCTTGCTCGACGAGCCGACCGTGGCGCGGATCGAAGCGGCCGGCATGCAGGCGGCGCGCATCCGTTCGCCACTGATCTGCGAGGCGCAAGTCGGCGTTTGCGGCACGTGCTATGGCCGCGATCTGGCGCGCGGCACCCCGGTCAACATCGGCGAGGCGGTCGGCGTGATCGCGGCGCAGTCGATTGGTGAGCCGGGCACGCAGCTCACCATGCGCACGTTCCACATCGGCGGCGCAGCGCAGGTCAACGAGCAATCGAACCTCGAGGCGATCTGCGATGGCTCGGTTGTCTTCCGCGACATCCCGACGATCATCGACTCGCGCGGTCGCCGCCTGTCGCTCGCCCGCAACGGCGAGATCGTGGTGCTCGACAACGAGGGCCGCGAGCGCGCGATGCACCGCGTGCCCTATGGCACGCACTTGCTGCACGAGAACGGCGCTACGGTGGCGCTGGGCGAACGGCTGGCCGAATGGGATCCGTTCACCCTGCCGATCATCACCGAAAAGTCGGGCATCGTCCGCTATCAGGACATGGTCGATGGCCGCACCCTGACCGAGTTGGTCGATGACGCGACGGGCATTGCCCAGCGCGTGGTGACCGAAAACCGCGTCGGCGGACGCGGCAAGAAGGAGGACTTGCGTCCGCGCCTGACCTTGATGGGTGAGGACGCGAGCGAAGCCGCGCGCTATCTGATGGCGCCGGGCACGACGCTCTCGGTCGAGGACGGGCAGATGGTGCAGGCGGGCGACGTGCTGGCACGTGCCAGCCGCGAAGCGGCCAAGACGCGCGACATCACCGGCGGTCTGCCGCGGGTGGCCGAGCTGTTCGAAGCGCGCAAGCCCAAGGACAACGCGATCATTGCCAAGATTTCGGGCCGGATCGAATTCGTCCGCGATTACAAGGCCAAGCGCAAGATCGCGATCATCCCGGAAGAGGGCGATCCTGTCGAATACCTGATCCCCAAATCGAAAGTGATCGACGTTCAGGAAGGCGACTTCGTCAAGAAGGGCGACAACCTGATCTCGGGCTCGCCCGATCCGCACGACATTCTGGAAGTGCTTGGGGTTGAGGCTTTGGCCGAATACCTCGTTGCGGAAATCCAGGAAGTCTACCGCTTGCAGGGCGTGAAGATCAACGACAAGCACATCGAAGTGATCGTGCGCCAGATGCTGCAGAAGGTCGAGATCACCGATGGCGGGGATACCACCCTGCTGCCGGGCGAACAGGTCGATTTCGAAGAAATGAACGAGCACAACGTCAAACTTGCGCTAGGCATGCGCCCGGCAGAAGGCAAGCCGGTCCTTCTCGGCATTACCAAGGCTTCGTTGCAAACGCGTTCGTTCATCTCGGCGGCATCATTCCAGGAAACCACCCGCGTGCTCACGCAGGCGGCGGTCGAGGGCAAGAAGGACTCGCTCATCGGTCTGAAGGAAAACGTGATCGTCGGCCGCCTGATCCCGGCGGGCACGGGCGCTGGCATGAACCGTATGCGCGTGGCGGCAAACAGCCGTGACGCGGCGCTGCGCGCTTCCTACCGCAAACTGCAGGAGTCGTTGATCGCGCCTGCCAGCGCAGCAGAAGAGCATGCGGCTGAATTGGCGCAAGGCCCCGAAGCGGCCATCGGCAACGATCCACTGGCTGCGGTCGAGGGCGAGACCCACGGCACCGATGCCGATGCGGGCGATTACCTGATCAAGAGCGACGAAGACTGAGTCTTCACAGTTCTGCTCAACGGCAAAGAGGCCCCGCCCGAGCAATCCGGCGGGGCCTTTTTTCATGCGTTACGCGGCGCTTACGCATTTGTAGCAGGGGGTGCCGGTCGGCGTTCTCAATGCTTCGGCGGCTATCAGGGCGGGATGACATGGCGGCATTTTGTCAGCCGTGCCCGAGGATGTCTGATGATAAGCCAGAAAGCACGTTTGGGCGCGCAGTTCCTCATCGGCCTGTTGCTGGTGTCGATCGCGGTGGCCTCTTTCGTGGTCTATCAGGTCCGCTCAGGCGGTCCGATCACCATGCGCGAGGCGCTGCAGAGCGAACTCCTCGCCGATATTCTGCCGCCGCCGGCCTTCGTCGTCGAACCCTACAAGAACGCGGCACTGATCCTGCTCGATCCGGGCGCAGCAGCGCCTCATGTCGCGGATATCAAGGCCGAACGCGCGGAGTTTGAAGCGCGCAAGACCTATTGGCAGTCTGCCGATCTGCCCGAAGCGATGCTCGCGCCGGTGGCGGGAACGCTCAGTTCCGCTGATCGCTTCTGGAAGATCATGGACAGCCGGTTTCTTCCGGCGCTCGCCAGCGGCAACAGGGCGGTGATGGTCGATGCTTTCAACAACGGCCTGACCCCGGCCTACCACGATCAGCACGATCAGGTGACCCGGCTGGTCGCTCTCTCGGCCAAGTACCGCGCCGAAGCGGCCCAGACTGATGGACGCAATACCCAGCTGGCGCTGATCTTCCTTGGCTTTGTCGCGCTGCTGGTGATCGGGGCGATCCAGTGGAGCGCGCGCGCGGTGCAACAGTCGATCGTCGCGCCGCTGGTGACGACCGCCAGTGCGATGTCGGCCATGGCTGCGGGCGATTATGACCAGATGCTGGAAGGAGCCGGGCGTGCGGACGAGATCGGCCTGATGGCGCGGGCGATGGAAGTCTTCCGCGATAATGGCAAAGCCAGGCACCAGGCCAGCGCCGAGCAACGGATTGTCGTTTCGGCGCTGTCCGAAGGGCTCGAGCGGATGGCGAACAAGGACCTCGAATATCGTGTCACCAGCCCCTTTCCCGAATCGTATGAGGCGCGGCGCCGCAACTACAATGCAGCAGTGGAGTCGCTTGCCGGTGCGCTGATAACCGTGCGTGTCGGCGCTGCCAGCGTGCAGGGCAGCATCGGCGAAATCCGTGCCGCCGCCGATGACCTTGCTGCGCGCAACGAAGTGCAGGCCTCGCGCATCTCAGAGACCGCTGGCGCGCTAAATGCGGTGACCGCGATTGTCAGTGAAACGGCGGCGGGCGCGGTTGCCGTGCAAAAGGCTGTCACCGCCGCGCGCGGCGAAGCCACCGATGGCGGCGAAGTGGTCGAGCGCGCGATCGAGGCCATGGCCCGTATCGAAGCCTCCGCCAAGGAAATCGGACAGATCATCGCGGTGATCGATGGCATTGCCTTCCAGACCAATCTGCTCGCGCTCAATGCCGGGGTCGAGGCCGCCCGCGCGGGCGAGGCCGGCCGCGGGTTTGCTGTGGTCGCCACCGAAGTCCGCGCCCTTGCCCAGCGCTCCGCCGATGCCGCGCAAAGCATCAAGGAGCTGATCACCACCAGCGGCGTGCAAGTCGGTGCCGGTGTCGCGCTGGTTGGCCAGACGGGCGAGAAGCTCGGCGGGATCGTGCGCCGGGTCGCCGAAATCAATTCACTGATCGATGGCATCGCCGGTTCGGCCACCCGCCAAGCCGAAAATCTCGCCGGGGTGAAAGGCGCGATGGGCGATATGGAGCGCATGACCCAGCAAAACGCCGCCATGGTCGAGCAATCATCGGCAGCGACGCGCAGCCTTTCGAGCGAAGCGCAGCTCCTGACCGAACTTGTCGAGACCTTCCGTACCCGCGACGAGGCAGAACGGCCGGCCATGGTGTCCCATCCTGCGCACCTGCGGCGCACGTCTGCGGGCGAAATCGAACCCCCCGCGATGCGGCTGGCCTTGGCCAGCTAAAGCGTATCAGGGCACCCGGTGCGCGCGGCTGGAAACCGTTCCAGCGGTTACTTGGGTTTGCGGTGCTCGCCCTTGACCCAGCGGACGGTGCCCGAACTGGCGCGCATGACCACGCTTTCGGTGGTCATGACGCCGTCCTTGCGGACCTTGACCCCGGCCAGCAGCGATCCATCGGTCACACCGGTCGCGGCGAAAATGCAGTCGCCCTTGGCCAGCTCGTGCAGGTCATAGATCTTGTTCAGATCGGTGATGCCCCACCTGTGCGCGCGCGCCTTCTCATCGTCATTGCGGAAAATCAGCCGCGCTTTGAACTGCCCGCCGACGCAGCGCAGCGCCGCTGCAGCCAGCACGCCCTCGGGCGCGCCGCCGGTGCCCATGTACATATCGATGCCGGTATCCTCGTCGGTCACCGCGATCACCCCGGCCACGTCGCCATCGGGGATCAGGCTGATCCCGCAGCCCAGCGCGCGCAACTCGGCGATCAGATCGGCATGGCGCGGCCGGTCGAGCACGCAGATGATGATGTCTTGCGGAGGCACCCCTTTCGCCGCCGCCACCGCCCTGACGTTGTCGCTGGGGGACTTGGCCAGATCGATGATCCCTTCCGGATAGCCCCGACCAACCGCCAGCTTTTCCATGTAGACATCGGGCGCATTGAGCAGCCCGCCTTCTTCAGCCACGGCCAGCACGGCGAGCGCGTTGGGCCCGGCCTTGGCGGTGATCGTCGTGCCTTCCAGCGGATCGAGCGCGATATCGATCTTGGGGCCTTTGCCGGGCGCAGAGCCGACCTTTTCGCCGATGTACAGCATGGGCGCTTCGTCGCGCTCGCCCTCGCCGATCACCACGGTGCCATCCATATAAAGCTCGTTGAATGCGGCGCGCATCGCCTCGACTGCCGCCGCATCCGCCGCCTTCTCATCGCCGCGCCCGATCAGCTTGGAGGCGCCGATGGCGGCGGCCTCGGTCACGCGGACCATCTCGAGGACCAGAACGCGGTCGAGCACTTGCGAGGCGGCCACTTGCGAGGTGACAGGGATTTGCGTCGGTTCGGTCACGTTGACTCCTTGGGCTGCTTGAGCGCACAGTTGACGGTGTCCTAGACGGGAGGAAGTGTTGTTGTCGAGGCTGGGCTTGATGCTAGCTTGTGTTATTCTGAGCGGAGCGGCGCAACGTGTGTGCGCGCAAGACGTGACCAGGTCTGCCCCGGCAGCGGATGCCGCTGCGCCGTTATCGGCGGAGGAGTCTGCCGCGATTGCGCAGCGCCTGATGCAGGGCCCCCCGCAGCCACAAAAATGCGGTGTTCCGGCACGCGACGGAACGATCATCGTCTGCGGCGGCAAGGCGGCCAGCGACGCGGAGCGCTTGCCCTTGCGCGGTGAGCTCGAATCGGCGCGCTCGACCAAGGACGGTTTGCCGCGCGCGCCCAACGTCAGCGGCTTGCGCGATTGCAGCCGCGGCTGCATCGGCCTCGGCGCGGCGCCGGTGCCGATGTATTATTTCGATCTCAAGGCGTTGCCCGAAGCCCCACCCGATTCGGATGCCGACAAGATCGCGCGCGGCGAGATTCGCGCGCCTTAATCTTCCAGAATATGCATCACCAGCGGCGGTGCACCGAGGTTGCTTGAGCCCTCGAGCAGGCGCAGCGCCTCCTTGATGGCGCTTTCGGGCCCCTCATGGGTCACCATCGCCACCAGCATCTCGTCTTCGCTCCCGGCAGCGGCCCGACCCGTCTGGATCAGGCTTTCGATCGAGACCCCGGCATCGCGCATCGCGGCAGTGATCTCGGCCAGCACACCCGCCCGGTCGGCGGCGATGAAGCGCAGATAGGCCTTGCCGGTGCGGTGGCCGGTTTCGGCAGGGGCCGCGCGGTCAAGCTCGGCAACGGGGATCGAGAACGGCGCGCCGATATCGCCGCGCGCGATATCGATAAGATCGGCAACGACCGCGCTTGCGGTCGGCCCATCGCCTGCGCCCGCGCCTTGAAACAACAGCCGCCCGACGAAATTGCCTTCCGCAACAACGGCATTGGTCGCCCCGTCGACATGCGCCAGCGGATGATCGCGGTGGACCAGATGGGGATGGACCCGCTGAAACAGGCGGCGCTGGCCGCTGGCATCGAACTCGGTCGCCGCCATGCCGATCAGGCGGATGTAATAGCCCAGCGCGTCGGCCTGCGCGATGTCAGCAGCCAGCACACGGCGGATGCCGGTGGCCGCGACCGGCGCAAAATCGACCGCCGTGCCAAAGGCAATGCTGGAAAGGATCGCCAGTTTGTGCGCCGCATCGATCCCGTCGATGTCGAAGCTGGGATCGGTCTCGGCATAGCCCTTGGCCTGCGCTTCGGCGAGCACATCGGCAAAATCGCGCCCGGTGTCTTCCATCGTCGAGAGGATGTAATTGCAGGTGCCGTTGAGAATGCCGTAAACCCGTTGCAGCTCGTTGGCCGCGGTGCCTTCTTTGAGCCCCTTGATCACCGGGATGCCGCCGGCCACCGCGGCTTCGAATTTGAACGCCACCTTGGCCGCCTCGGCCTTGGTCGCCAGCTCGATGCCGTGATGCGCCACCATCGCCTTGTTGGCCGTCACCAGCGCCTTGCCCGCCTCGAACGTGGTGCGCGCCAGCGCCAGCGCCGGGCCGTCCGCGCCGCCGACCAATTCGACCACCACATCGACGTCGGGCCGCTCGCCCAGGATCACCATGTCGTCTTCCCAGGCCAGGCCCGAGAGGTCGACACCGCGGTTCTTGCCGCGATTGCGCGCGCTGATGGCGGTGATGACGATGGGCCGGCCAGCACGGCGCGTGATCAGCGCGGCGTTGGTCTGCATCAGCCGGATCACCCCGCTGCCCACTGTTCCAAGGCCGGCCAGCGCGATGCGTAAGGGTTCGCTCATCAAGTCCCCGTTTCGCCGACTATGCGGCCCCTTTGGTGCAGGCACCGCGCGCAGCGCCGGGCCCCGTCTGCTGCTCTAGAGGCTGGAAGGCTGGCTCGCAACCAGCCTGCGGATGGGTTGATAGCTGTTTTGCGTTTCGCTCACCGCACGGTGGCGGCACGGCTGCGGGTGCACGGCCCAAGGTCGGCCAGCACCAGCGCGTAATCTTCCGCGGCAACCAGCCGATCGGTAGCGCTCCCCGATATGTTGGTGCCCTTGGGCAGGTCGCGCGGCAAGGCGCAGGCAAGCCGATACCAGGCAATTGTATCGCGCCCGGGCGGTTTTGCGGCCTGATCGACAATGTCGGTGAAGCTGACCCCCCAGCTGGTTGGCTGCCCCGGCCGGCGCAAGATCGACAGCGTGACCGGGTCGCCGGCCTTGGAAGACAGGAACACCTGTGTTTCGCCTTCGCCGGCCAGGCTGCCGCGCACATGCAGCGCCTCGCGCAGCGCGGCGATGGCGGGCGGCGCTCCGGGGGTGCTGAGATCCATGAGGATGGCGCGGATCCGATTCTCCCGTTCTGCGGTCCAGGCCAGCATCGCATCGGGCGCCGCAAGCTGCACGGTGCCCGGCTTGCCCGGCGCGGTGCGGGCCATGATCAATACCTGCGTCTTGGCCAGTTTGGGCACTTTCCCGTTTGCGGCAAGCGGCACGTCGGCCAGAAACTGGACCTCCTCCGCCAAACCGGGCCCCACCAGCAAGGCCGAGGTGCGCGCCTTGATCAGCAACCGCGCCGGCGCGAACGACCCGGTCGGCTGACCAGCCTCAGCCTTGAGCCGGATCACGGACCGAACTTGCGCACGCGCGACCAATTCGGAGGCAAGCGCGAGGTCGACAAGGTCGGCATACGTCGGTTCTACGGCGGAATTGCTGCGAATCGGTGCGTTGGCAGGCAAATATGTTTGGGCCCCGGCATTGGCCGCTGGAACGGTTGCGGCGGCCAGTGCCGCGCCCAGCAACATGGCTCGGGCGATCGAAGTGCGGGTCATTCGGGGCTCCTTCACAGGGTCAATCTGGCGGAAATCAGGGGTTTTACGTGCTATGTGAGGCATAGGAAACGTGAATGTTATCTTAATTGATAAAGCAATTGCGCGGCTTTGGCTTCGGCGTTAGGTAATAGCCCAAGCGGACACACCTTACAAAAGGGGTTCGCGCAGCTGTCGCCGAACGGGTTGCGATTGGTGGCAGTGGTCCGGTTAGCCGGCAGGGTGGAACGAAATTGGTGGATTGAACCGTCGCGCGGGGCAGGCCTCCGTTCGGGGTTTGTGTTGTTTGGTCTCGCTTGCGAACCAAACCTGTGCGGCAGAGCAGGAGTTTTGGAGCTGAATGGCATACGCTGACCAAGAGATGAGTGGTAACAAGTTGACCGCGCTCATCGTCGTTGCGGTCCTTCATATCGTCGTCGGTTATGCCTTGGTCACAGGACTGGCATATGAGGCATTTAAGAAGGTTAAAGAAGTAACGGCCGCGATTAACATCGAGGAAGAGAAACCTCCCGAGGAGCCGCCACCGCCGCCGCCGAAGCAGGATACACCGCCGCCCCCGATTGTCGCGCCACCCCCGGCGATTTCGATCAATACGGCTGCGCCTTCGGTCGAGACGGTAACGGTTGCGCCGCCTCCGGCTCCGGTCTTCACGACCGCCGCGCCCCCGCCGCCCCCGCCGCCGCCGCCGCCGCGTTTCCAGCCCAAGGGCGCCGCGCCGAAGGGCAATCCCGGCAACTGGGCGACCTCGAACGACTATCCTTCACGCGCTCTGCGTGAAGAGCGTGAAGGTTCGACCGGCTTCCGGGTTACCGTGGGCACGGACGGCAAGGTTGCCGAGTGTTCGGTGACCCGCTCGAGCGGTAGCCCTGATCTCGATCAGGCGACGTGCGACAATATTCGCCGCCGTGCCCGGTTCACCCCGGCTACCGATGGCGAAGGAAATCCGACCACGGGTTCCTACTCCAGTACGATCCGTTGGGTCATTCCCAAGGAATGATGCCCGGACGATAATTTTCGATGCAGTAAACCCGATACCCTTTTGGCTTGTTTTTTGAATTCTTGAGAGGAAGACCCGCATGTTCATCCAGATGCTTGCCGCGGCTGCGACCACCGCTGCTCCGCAGAACAAATTTGGCTTCGTCGAAGCCCTTCAGGCTGGCGGTTTCATCGCTTATGCCACGGTCACGATCCTTGGCATCATGTCGTTCGGCTCGTTCTACATCATGTTCACCAAGCTGTTTGAGCAGAGCAAGGTTCTGAACCAGGCCAAGGATATTCGCGCTACGTTCTGGCGCGCAGCCACACTGCGTGAAGGCGTTGCCAAGCTCGAGAAGAACTCGGCTTTCCGCCAGGTCGCCGAAGACGGTCTTGCCGCTGAAGAGCAGCACGGGAAAATGGTCGATTCGATGGAGGCACACGATTGGCTCCACGGTTCGCTGGCCCGTTCGGAAGCTGCGGTGAACTCGAAGCTTGCTAGCGGTCTGCCGTTCCTGGCAACCGTGGGCGCGACATCGCCGTTCGTCGGTCTGTTCGGCACCGTGGTCGGCATCTACCGCGCGCTGATCGCGATCGGTCTTTCCGGTTCGGCTTCGATCGACAAGGTTGCAGGCCCGGTGGGTGAAGCGCTGATCATGACCGCGCTCGGTCTGCTCGTCGCGGTTCCTGCGGTGCTTGCTTACAACTGGCTGCAGGCGCGCAACAAGAAGATCTCCGAGCAGCTCAACAGCTTCAGCACCGATCTGCTTGCCAACATCAACTCCAAGGGCGCGGTTCGTCCGGCCACGGCAGCAGCGCCCGCCGCTGCCAAGCCAGCCGCCGCAGCCCCTGCCGCCGCAAAGAAGTAAGTTCGGAATGTCTGCGGGGACGGTCGGTGCAAACCCTCGGTCCCCGCAAATTTACCGGCCATGCGCGAGCTTATTTCGGGAATGTGATTGGGTTCGCCCCGTCGGCCCGCAGTAAAGCCAGCGATCGAATCGGATAGGATTTACACCAATGGCAATGTCTGTAGGCGGCGCTGGCGCTGAAGAACGCCCAATGTCGGAAATCAATACCACGCCGCTCGTCGACGTGATGCTGGTGCTGCTGATCATCTTCCTCATCGCGATTCCCGTTGCGATTCAGTCTGTCGAAAAGCTCAAGCTTCCCATCCTTGTCTCTGAGGAAAGCCAGAACAAGGTCGAGAACCTGCTCATTTCGGTTGTTTCGACCGATCCCGCCGGGCGCAGCCCGAAGGATCCGGGGTATGAGGGTTCGACCCGCACCGGGGAATGCCGTGTCTATCTGAACAATGTGACACGGGTCGATAGCGCGGAGCTTTACAAGCAGGCCTTCGAACGTCTCGACGCCATCGTGAAGCGCGCCGGCGGTGCGGCCAACATGAAGCCCGAGAGCATCCCTGAAGTGCACATCCGCGGCGACATCAATGTTCCATGGAAATGCATCGCGGGCACGATCTATAATGTGCAGATCGCTGGCTACCCCAAGGTCGGCTTCATCTCGACACCTGTCGATCCAACCGGCGCATGATCCGCTGAACCGTATTACCGGTAAGGGCTGGGCATCTGGCTGCGCCCCCGGGAACAAGATTTTGAAGGAGTATCACCCATGGCAATGAGCGGCGGCAAGGACGATGGCTCGCCGATGATGGAAATGAACACGACGCCGCTGATCGACGTCATGCTCGTGCTCCTCATCATGTTCATCATCACGATTCCGGTGGCAACGCACGCGGTCAACATCGATTTGCCGCAGGCGACCCCTCCGACGGACAAACCGAAGATCGACCCGGTCAAGAACAAGGTGGTGCTGACCACGCAGAACATTATTTTGTGGAACGGTTCGCCGCAAACCCAGGGCGGTCTCGTCTCGTTGCTTCAGGCAACCAAGGGAATGAATCCTGAGCCTGAACTGCAGTTCGAGCCGGAGCCCTATGCCTCCTACCTGATTGCGAACCAGATCCTCAAGATCATCACCCAGACCAAAGTCAGCAAGTTCGGCTTCGTCGGCAACGAGAAGTACGCCACTTTTCCGAAGTGATCTGACCTCGAATTACAAGCAGGCAAACGAGGGGGCGGCTCACACCGCCCCCTTTTTTCGTCGGGCGCCAACCTTTGTGCCGGTTCAGTTGGGACGCATCGCGGCGGCTGCCAGGCTCTCCGCCTCGATCAGCAATTCATCGTCAGCGGCCCCCGCGGGCACGGATTCGCGGCCGATCATCACCATGATCGGCACCGCCAGCGGGCTCACCCGGTCTAGCTGGACGTGGACCAGTTGGCCCCCCGCGCGGTCCAGCAGATCGCCCAGCCGTCCCACATCGGTCATCCGCGCGCGCGCATCCGCCCAAGCCGCCTCGATCAGCAGGTGATCGGGCTCGTATTTGCGCAAGACATCGTAAATGAGGTCGGTCGAAAAGGTCACCTGCCGCCCGCTCTTGCGCTTCCCCGGGTGCTGGCGCTCGACCAGCCCGGAGATGACCGCGACTTCGCGGAAAGCCCTGCGCAGCAGATGCGAGTTCTGCACCCATTCGACGAATTCGTCCGTCAGGATATCGGGCGAAAGCATCGCCGCTGGATCGGGCACCGGGCGCAGGCCCCACACCCCCAGCGAATAATCGCTCGCCACGAAACCCAGTGGCCCAAGCCCCGCATCCTCCATCCGCCGGGTGATCAGCATGCCCAGCGCCTGATTGGCGTTCCACCCCTCGAAGGTGTAATAGACCGTGTATTCGCGCCCGCCATGCGGGAAGCTCTCGACCAGCAGTTCGCCCGGCGCGGGCAGGCGACTGCGCCAATCCTGGACTTCCAGCCATTCGCGCACATCATCTGGAAACCGGCCCCATCCTGCGCGGTCCGCCAGCATCGCCTGCACCCGGCCCGCCAGATGCGTGGTAAGCGGCAGCCGCGCGCCCATGTAGCTGGGGATGCGGCCCGCCGATTTGGCCCCGCGCACCAAGAGTTCGAGGTCGCGCAAACTTTCGACCTCCAGATCCAACCCCGCAAAGCGGAACGTGTCTCCCGGGCTTAGTCCCGCACCAAAGCTCTCTTCGACTTTGCCCAGCGAGCGCCCGTTGCGAAACCGCACGTCGAGCATTTCGGAATCGACGATGATTCCGGCATTGAGCCGGTGGCGCGCGGCATGTTCGGGGTGGGCCAAGCGCCAGGTGCCATCGCGCTCGCGCACGATCCGCTTGAACCGGTCATAAGCCTTGAGCGCATAGCCACCCGTGGACACAAAGCTCAGCACCCGCGCCCATGTTGCCGCATCCACCCAGTGATAGGCAAGCGAGGAGCGGACTTCTGCCAGAAGCGCGGCCTCGTCGAACGGCCCGGCGCAGGCCATCGCCATGACATGCTGCGCCAGCACATCGAGACCGCCGCGCTGAAACGCCTCGCCGTCGCGCTGTCCCTCATCCACCGCGTCCTTCGCTGCCATCGCTTCAAGGAATTCAAAGCGATTGCCCGGGACGATCAGCGCGCGGCTCGCCACATCGAGTCGGTGGCCCGCGCGGCCGATCCGCTGGAGCAGCCGCGAGGAGCCCTTGGGCGCGCCCATCTGCACCACCAGATCGATATCGCCCCAGTCCACCCCCAGATCGAGACTGGCGGTGCAGACCAGCGCGCGCAGCTCGCCGCGCGCCATCGCGCCTTCCACTTTCCGGCGAGCCTCTTTGGAAAGCGAGCCATGATGGATGCCGATCGGCAACGTGTCGTCGTTCACATCCCACAGCAACGAGAAGATATACTCGGCCAGAAAGCGCGTGTTGGTGAAGATGAGCGTGGTGCGGTTGGCGCGGATTTGCTGATAGATCTGCGGCACCGCCCAGGCGGCGGCGTGTCCGCCCCAGGGCACCCGCTCTTCCTTGGGCAGCAGGATTTCGACTTCGGCTGCCGCGCCCTTCTCGCCCTCCACCAGTGCGACACTGCCGACTTCGCCCCACGGCGCCAGCCAGCCGCGAAACGCCTCCGGATCGGCGACCGTGGCCGAGAGCGCGGCGCGGCGCATGTCCGGTGCCAGCGCCTGAAGCCGCGCCAGCGCCAGCGCCAGCAGGTCCCCGCGCTTGCCGGTGGCAAAGGCATGGATCTCGTCGATCACCACGCGCTTCAACCCGTCAAAAAGGCCCGCACTTTCGGGATAGCTCAAAAGCAGCGAGAGCGATTCGGGCGTGGTCAGCAGGATATGCGGCGGACGCGCCCGCTGGCGCGCCTTGCGGTCGGATGGCGTGTCGCCGCTGCGTGTCTCGACTGTTACGGCCAAGCCCATTTCTTCGATCGGCACCAGCAGATTGCGCTGCACATCATGCGCCAGCGCTTTGAGCGGCGAGATATAGAGCGTGTGCAGTCCCTCTGGCGCAGCCGCGCCGCCGAGCCGTGACGGCGTAAAATCTGCCAAGCTCGGCAGAAATCCGGCCAGCGTCTTGCCGGCCCCGGTATCCGCCACGAGCAGCGCGTGCTGGCCCGCATCTGCGGCCGCCAGCATTTCGGTCTGATGCCGGCGCACCCGCCAGCCGCGCCCGGCGAACCAGCTTTCGATCTCCGCCGGGATTGCGGCGGCCTCAAGGGGAGGCGGGTTCAGCAGCGCGTTTGTCAGTGTCCCGCCGCCTCGCCCCGTTTTATTCCCGAGGCGGCCAGCTGCGCGTCGATCATCCCCATCAGGCGGACTAGGCCGTCGCGCGTATAGCTCTCCGCGCGCGCCACGAGCACGTCCTGCGTGTTCGAGGCGCGCAGCAGCCACCAGCCATCGGGCGTGGTCACGCGCGCGCCATCGGTTTCATCGACATCCGCGCCTTCGGTTTGCAGCCGTGCCATGACCTCGCCCACCACCGCGAACTTGCGGCTTTCATCGACCTGAAAGCGCATTTCCGGGGTGTTGATCATCGCCGGCATCGCGCCGCGCAGGGCTGTGACGGACTTGCCGAGCCGCACAGACACGGCAATCAACCGGATCGCAATAAATCGCATCGTCAAAACCGTAGTATTGGTCGGCAAAGAACACGTGGCCGCTCATTTCGCCCGCGAGCAGGCACCCTGTTTCCTTCATTTTGGACTTGATCAGCGAGTGGCCGGTTTCCCACATCAACGGCTTGCCGCCCAGTTCCGCCACGCGGTCGAACAACGCGCGACTGGCCTTCACATCCGCAATAATCGTGGATCCGGGTAACCTCTTCAACAGGTCTTCGGCATAAATCATCAGCAACTGATCACCCCAGATAATCCGGCTCTCGCCGTCGATGGCGCCAATACGGTCGCCGTCGCCGTCAAAAGCAACTCCGAAATCGAGATTTCCCTGCGCGACGGTGCGCCGCAGATCAGCAAGGTTGTTCTCCTCAGTGGGATCCGGATGATGATGAGGAAAGTTTCCGTCGACTTCAGTAAACAGCAGGATGTGATGTCCTGGCAAGCGGGCGGTCAGCCGTTCGACAACCGGGCCGGCCGCGCCGTTCCCGGTGTCCCACGCGATCGCCAGATCCGCGATCGCGGTGTCATCGATCCCGTCCAGCCCCTGGAGCAACCGGTCGACGTATGCATCGATGATGTCGACTGTCTCAAGCGAACCCTCGCCGGACGTCCAATCGCCGCTGGCGGCGAGCACGCCGAGATCGAGTATGTCTGGACCGAAGAACGGACGGCCCTGAAATACCATCTTGAAGCCATTGTAATTGGGGGGATTATGGCTGCCCGTTATCTGAATGCCGCCATCTATCTTTGGCATTGAAGCGGCGGCGTAATAGAGCATCGGCGTCGGCCCCATGCCCACGCGCACCACATCGACCCCCGACGTGCGCAGCCCGGCCACCAGCGCAGCTTCCAGCACCGGCGAACTGAGCCGCCCGTCATAGCCCACGGCCACACGGCTGCCCCCGGCGCGCACGATGCGGGTGCCAAAGCTCCGGCCGATCGCGCGGGCATCTTCGGTCGTCAGCGTCGCATCGATGATCCCGCGGATATCGTATTCGCGCAGCACGGTGGGATCGAATGTGTGGGTCATGGATGCGTTTGTCCCTTGATCGGCATGGCCCGGAACATGGTGCGCTCAACTGAAAATGCTGGCTACGGGCGTTGAACAATCCGGGCGAGCAGAAGGTCCCTTGCCGCGTTCGCCTCGTGCACCGCGTCTGCATTGCCGCCGTGATCCGGATGCACCTGCCAAAGGAGCCGCTTGTGCGCTTCGATGATCTCGTCGCGTCCCGCCTGCGCGCTTACGCCCAGAAGGGTGCGCGCGCGTTTCGCGGTCCGCACGCTCTCGCTGTCCTGCCACATCTGCCAGGGCCAGCGCCCGGCGAGCAGGCGCACCGCCACGCTGCCCAGAACCGCGAGCCACAGCAGGTTCATTCGATGCCCTCCAGCACGCCTTGTGCATGAACAAGCGCCGGCAATTTCAGCCCCGCGACCAGCGAACGCAATTCCTGCCGCGCGACCAGATGGCTGGTGCCCAGCTCGCCCATATGGCCCTTGTCGAGCAGGGTAAAGCCGCTGGGGAACAGCTCGCGGTAGATCACGCGTTCGGACAGGCCATTGGCGATGCGAAAGCCCACGCGTTTGGAAAGCTCGGTCAGCGCAAGATCGATGCGGCGTTGGTTGCGCGCTTCGATATGTTGGGTGCGGTTGCGCACCACCACCCAGTCCATCGCGCGGCGCACATCCCCGATCTTGCTCTTGGCGCGTTCCTTGCGCGCCTCCCAGATCAGTTCGGCGTAAAACGAGAGGCGCCGCACCTTGAAGGTTTCCGCATCGACCTGCCCGATCAGATCGAAATCGACAAAGCTGTCGTTGAGCGGGGTGACCAGCGTATCGGCGTATGTGGCGACATGGCGCGCCAGCGGATCGTCGCGGCCGGGCGTGTCGAACACCAGAAAATCATGCGATCGCCCGAGTTCCTCGATCATCGCGTCCAGTTCGGCCACGCTGCTGCCGTCGTAGACCGCGAACGTGGCGCTGGGCAGGACGATCTTGCGGCGCGCCTGCGTTTCCGCGCGATTTTCCAGATAGCGGTGCAGCGTGCGCTGGCGGGCATCGAGATCGATCGCCGCCACCCGCGCGCCCTGATAGGCCAGCGCGATCGCGACATGCACCGCCGTGGTCGATTTGCCGGTGCCGCCCTTCTCGTTGGCAAAGACGATGCGATAAGGGCCTGCTTGCGCCGGTGGAGACGTCACGGGGCGGCTGCTCTCGTCCATGTTTGCTTTCCATAACCGGCGCTTGCCGCCGCAACGAACTCGCGGCTAAAGACGACGCGCGTACCGCCGGTGCGGACAGGATTAAAGGAGAGGCGCGGCGCGTGCAAACCATCTCTAGGCTTGACGACCTGCGCGAAGCCGTTGGCGTGTTGAAAACCGGGGGAAAAACCCTCGCACTGGTCCCCACGATGGGCGCGCTCCATGCCGGGCACATGGCCTTGGTGCGCGAGGCGCGGGCGCGCGCGGATCATGTTGCGGTCTCGATCTTCGTCAATCCGCGCCAGTTTTCCCCCGCCGAGGACCTCGCCACTTATCCCCGCCCGCTCGAAGCCGATCGCGCGCTGCTCGAGGCGGAAGGCGCCGATCTGCTGTGGATGCCCACGCCCGAGGTCATGTACCCCGCAGGCTATGCCACCAACGTGACCGTCTCGGGCCTCGACACCGTGCTGTGCGGCGCGGCGCGCCCGGGGCATTTTGATGGCGTGGCGACAGTGGTCTCCAAACTGTTCAACCAGGTCCGCCCCGACCTCGCGTTGTTCGGCGAGAAAGACTGGCAGCAACTCACGATCCTGCGCCGCATGGCCCGCGATCTCGACCTCACCCACCCCAGCGCCGACAGAATCCTCGGCGTGCCCACCGTCCGCGAACCAGACGGCCTCGCCATGAGCAGCCGCAACCAGTACCTGAGCCCCGAAGAACGCACCCAAGCCGCCGGCCTCAACCGCGCCATGCGCGCCGCCGCCGCGCGGATCGCGGCAGGCGAGCCGGTCGCCGCCGCACTGGCAGAACTCAAGGCGCAAGTGCTGGCCTCAGGCTTCCGCGCCTTAGACTACGCCGACTTGCGCGACGCCGCGACGCTGGAGGATGTGGCGGTGTTTGATGGCCGCGCAGCGCGGCTGCTGGTGGCCGCGCACATCGGGCGGGCGCGGCTGATTGATAATGTGGCGGTGGTGGTGGGCTAGGCAGCAAGGAACGCGAGCGGTTGCTTGCGCCTAGATGCTTGTTCGAAGTCGATAAAGCTGAGGCGTCTAAGGATCTATATATTCTGCTTCGCCGACATGGCCCGCAGGCTCAGTTCAAAATGGAAAAAATGCTGGACAGGGTCGTTCGTTGAAATTTTAATCGAATTAAACCAACCTTGTGAAATCAAAGTCAGTCGAAGAGGTAGAGCATGTCCAAAATTGTACAGGAAAGTTTTGGAGAGGCAATTATTAAAACTGTCGCTGATTTCGCGCGGCTTGACGTTCCTAGTGTAGCAGAACTTGTAGCCAACGAATTTTCTCATGTAGGAGAGCAGAATCTACGCCAAGGATTAGCTGAAACATTCTATGGAGCAAGATGGATTTACAAACTTGGGCTTGCGTTGCTCGTAAGGGATGCCGAACAAATGGCCCATGTTAGAACCCAAGTAATGGACTATGGCGCAGTATGTGAAGGTCTTTTGTCGGATTGCCTATTACACGCAATCAATAAAAATATTATGAAAGGTGCAAAATATCGGTTCAAAGATATTTCAAATTTGCGTTCCAATATTAATTGGAATGTTCAAGACAAACTGGCGATGATTTCGAAGCAGACATTCTTTTGGAACATTGATGTTGCCAAAGAGGAAGGCATGATTGACCAATCACTTCAAGCAGGTCTTCATCGCATGCGCTTAGAGCGAAACACAGTCCATGTTCGAGCCCGCACGCACAAAGCATTTGTCGGGACGTCTAAAACGTTATTCAATACAACTTTGGCGACGATCAAGCAGACAAAAGCTTGGCGGGCAGCGAATCCGTGAAAACGCTAAGGCGTTGCACCATCCGCAACCTATCAAGCCCATCTCACGCACACAAAATCATCAGTTCGCCTTGGGATATACGCGACACCCCGACCGTGATCGCTGCCCAAGTAAGGGGCCGAAACGGCCAAGCAAACCACGTTCCATCAACTGAACTCACCCCAAAGTCTCCCGCACCGTCGCCATTGAAACATAAACCCGGCGTGGATTGTCCGCATCGCCAAGCGGCGCGAACCCAAGATCGGCGTAGAACTTCCAGCGCCGGTCGAAATCGCTGCCGTCCAGCACATCGAGGACAATGGCGGCAGCGCCCATCTGGTCGGCGATGCCGAGGCAGCGCTTCATGGCATCGATGATGAGCGCGGTGCCGAGGCGCTTGCCTTGCATGTCCTCGCGGACGGCCACAGCGCGGATGTAGATGACCGGAACGTCCGGAACGCGGGCGCGCTGCCATGGCTTCGGGCCGAAATCTGCGCGCACCGCCATCGCGCCGAGCGTGTAAAAGCCCAGAACCGCAGGGTCGCCCTCAGCGGCGGCGATCCATGCGGCGACCATGCCCTGCTTGATCTGGTCGGTCAGCGACAGTTTCAGGAAATTGTCGATCGGCGCGAACCCGCAGGAAAAGGCGCTGCGGTCATGCCGCGCCTTGTCGAATTTCGCGATGGTGAGCGCGGGCAGGTCCTTGCTCGGCTCAGTCGGCATCCTTGAGCAGGCCCTTCGTCGCCTCGGCGGCCTGCGCCAGACCGGGCACTATCCTGCCCGGCGCTGCCACGGCGGCTTTGAACGCCTCGAACGCCCCGACCGGCAAAATGGACAGGGCCAAGCGTTGCTCCACTTCCTGCGCGCGGAGCAGTGCGGCCTGGCGGATGAAGTCCGCCTCCTGCAGGCCGGTCGCCGCCGCCGCCGCCCTGATCCGCGCTTCATCGGCGCGGTGCATGCGCACTTCCTTGCGCGCCTCCATCTTGCCGGGGGTCTGCGGCACGGTTTCCAGCGCGAACATTGTTCAATCTCCTTGGGCGGTCTGCGTACGGTAAAGCGACGTACAAGTCAACCAATTCGATGCCTTCGGCATGCTAGGATCACGTTGCGCTCGCCTGCCGGGCCCACCCCCGTCCCCTCCCGCGAGCGGGAGGGGAGAAGCAAGCACGACCAGTCCCCCTCCCGCGCGCGGGAGGGGTTAGGGGTGGGCCGCCGCACCCACAACTTCCCCTTGACAGAACGAACCATATAGGTTATACGCCCCGCCCAGATCGGGAGCGGGCTTGGCCGGCCTTGCCTTCGCTCTTTCGGCCTTTGCCCTCACCGGAAAAGGC
>Ga0164294_10001895_pt1 | contig 19139 bp, 18 predicted proteins | sample GEODES005metaG_FD_111479 | JGI IMG/M metagenome (GOLD analysis project Ga0164294, IMG submission 111479) | Oligotrophic lake water microbial communities from Sparkling Lake, Wisconsin, USA - GEODES005 metaG | ecosystem: Environmental > Aquatic > Freshwater > Lake | place: USA: Sparkling Lake...
AAGCTTTTGTCGTCGCGCAGCAGCACATTGTAGGGCGGGCGGTAGCGCTTGATCAACTGGGCTTCCAGCAGCAGCGCTTCGGATTCGCTGTTGGTGGTGACGATCTCCATGGACCGTGTTTGCGACACCATGCGCTGCAGGCGGCGGGGCAGGCGGGTGACCTGGGTGTAATTGGTCACGCGGTTCTTCAGCGCCCGCGCCTTGCCGACATAGAGCACTTCGCCGCCGCTATCGAGCATGCGGTAGACGCCCGGCTTGATCGGCAGCGTCTTCACCACGGCGCGGATGGTTTCCACCCCGCGATCGAGATCGGGCGTGTCCTTGCCGCGCACGGCATAGGTCGCGCTTTCCTCGGAAAAGCGGTCGGGGGGAAGTTCGCTCATGGTCTCGCCCGCCCTACACAAGCGACCTTGGCCCTGTCATTGCAAATCCATATGCGGGTGCTATCGCGCAGGGATGATCATCACCCGCATCTTTGCCCTGGGCTTGGCCCTGTTGCTCGCCGCCTGTGCCGGCAAGACCCCAGCGCCATTGCCAGCCGCGGTCGCGGTGTCCGCGCCGGCGCATCCGGTGATCCTGATTTCCGTCGATGGCCTGCGCGCCGATTATCTGGGACGCGGGCTGACCCCCAACATCAGCGCTCTGGCGGCGCGCGGCGTCACCACGCCGGCGATGCGGCCGAGCTTTCCGTCGCTCACCTTCCCCAACCATTATACTTTGGTCACCGGGCTGCGGCCTGATCGCCACGGTATCGTCAACAACAATATGGATGATCCGCTGCTCGGCCGTTTCGCGCTGTCGATCAAGGAGGCCGTGGCCGACGCGCGCTGGTGGAATGAAGCCGAACCGATCTGGGTGACCGCCGAGCGCGCCGGCATCGCCACCGCCACCATGTTCTGGCCCGGCAGCGATGCCGCGATCAGGGGCGTGCGCCCGCGCAATTGGCTGCCCTTCGATGGCGCCAAGCCGGAAGGCGCGCGGGTCGATCAGGTGCTGGCCTGGCTGGACATCAAGCCGCAGGCCGGCTTTGCCACGCTGTATTTCGACACGGTCGATCATGAAGGCCATAGTTATGGCCCGGATTCGCGCGAGGTGAACACGGCGCTGGCCGAAGTCGACCGCCAGATCGGCCGGTTGCTGGCCGGGCTGCAGGCGCGCGGGATCGACGCCAATATCGTGCTGGTCGCCGATCATGGCATGGCGCAGGTGTCGGATGATCGCCGGGTGTTTCTGAATGCCCTGATCGATCCCGCCAAGCTGAAGCTGGTCGCCAATGGCGCCGTCGCCGCGATCAACCCGGTGGCGGGGCAAGAGGCCGAAGTGCGCGCCGCGCTGGTGAAGTCGCATCCGCACATGACCTGCTGGGACAAGGCGGCCATCCCCGCCGCGCTGCACTATGGCCATAATCCGCGCGTGCCGGCGATCATCTGCGCCGCTGAACCAGGCTGGATGATCTATGCCATCCCGCTGCGACCCGATCCTTCGCGCGGGCCGCTTGGCGGCATGCATGGCTATGATCCGGCAGATGCCAGCATGGCGGCGGCGTTCGTCGCGGCCGGGCCGGCCTTCCGCAGCGGCGTGGTGCTGCCGCCGTTCGACAATGTCGATGTGCACCCGCTGCTGCTGCGCCTGATGGGCCTGCCGCCGATGGCCACCGATGGCGATCCCCGCACCCTGGCCAAGGCCCTGCGCTGAAACGACCATTGCGTTCGCGCCGCCAACGGCTTAGGCGGCGCGCGAAGATGAGTGCTCAACCGACCCAAACGGCAATCGTCACCGGCGGCGCCAGGCGTATCGGCGGCGCCATTACCCGCGCGCTGGCGGCCGATGGCTGGCATGTGCTGATCCATTGCCACAGCAGCCGCACCGACGCCGATGAAGTGGCGGCGGAGCTTGCCGCCTTGGGGCAGAGCGCCAGCGTCGTGGCCGCCGATCTGGCCGATCCGGCTGCGGCTGAAATCATCATGGCGGCGACCGTGGGCCTGCCGCCACCGCGCCTGCTGGTCAACAGCGCCAGCCGCTTCGTTTATGATCGCATCGAGGATTTCGCCGCGGATGATTTCGATCAGCACATGGCGGTCAATCTGCGCGCCCCGGCGCTGCTGACGCGGGCCTTTGCTGCGGCGTTGCCGGATGGCGGGGAACCTGCACTGGTGGTCAATCTGCTCGATGCGAAACTGGCCAGCCTGAATCCGGATTATTTTACCTACACGTTGTCCAAGATCGGGTTCGAGGGCCTGACCGAGTTGACCGCGCGCAGCTATGCGCCGCGGTTGCGCTGTGTCGGCATCGCGCCGGCGGTGACCCTGGTCTCCGGGCCGCAGACGCGCGAGAATTTCGAAGCCGTGCATGGCATGAACCCCTTGCACCGCGGCGTGACGGTGGACGATATCGTTACCGCGCTGCGCTTTGTGATTGCCACCCCGGTCTTCAACGCGCAGACCATCGTTCTCGATGGCGGCCAGCGCCTGCTTGGCCTGCCCCGCGACGTTGCCCATATGCTGGAAATCTGATGCCCGAATTTGTGCCGCCCGCGACCTTCATCGAGCCCTCGGCGCACGGCCTGGTGCCCAATCGCCTGGGCGCCCGCACGCGCAAGCTGTTCCTCGAAGGCTTCGATCTGCACGTCGATATCGGCTTCCACGATTTCGAAGTCGGTTCGCCGCAGATCCTGCGCGTCAGCATCGAAGTGTGGGTGGACGCTGATCATTTCCCGCGTTGTGACACGGTGGCCAAGGCCTGGGATTATGATTTCCTGCGTCAGGCGGTGCTGCGGCTGGTGGAAGGCCGTCGCTTCAACCTGCAGGAGACTGTAGCGCACGCGATCTACGACATGATCGCGGCGCGCGCCGGTGTGGTCGGTTTGAAGGTGAGCACCCGCAAGCCGGATGTGTACCCGGATTGCCAGGCGGTGGGCGTGGAATTGTCGAGTTTCTGACACCTTCTCCCCTCCCCTTTAGGGGAGGGGTCGGGGGTGGGGGCGTCGAGACAGGACCAACCCTCCGAAGTATCGACCGGCTGCACAGCCCCACCCCCGACCCCTCCCCTGAAGGGGAGGGGAGATGGTTCGCGCTCACTTCCTGAACCTGTTGTACCAGTTGATCACCGCCAGATTGGATTGCAGCCATTGCGATGGCCGGCCCATGCCGTGGTTGGCTTCGGGCAGGCGCACCATCATCGCGGGCACGCCGCGCACTTGCAGCGCCTGATAATAGGCTTCGGTCTGCGCAATGGGCGTGCGGAAATCGGCTTCACCGGTGATCAGCAGGGTTGGGGTCTTCACCTTGTCGATCAGGCTGAAGGTTGATCGCCGCCAATATAGATCGCGATTGTCCCACGGGTTGCCCACCACCCAATTGCCCAGCGTCAATGCGCTGAGATCGCTGGTCAGCGCCTGGATCGACCAGTCCGTCACCGGGCGCAGTGCAGCGGCGGCGTTGAAGCGGTCGGTCTTGCCGATGGCGAAGGTGGTGAGCACGCCGCCGCCGCTGCCGCCGCCGATGAACTGGTTGCCGGCATCGGCCCAGGGGCGTTTCAGCACTTCGTCCATGCCGGCCATCAGATCATCATGATCGGGGCCGGGATATTCGCCGCCATATTCCGGCGTGATGCCATTGGCGAAGCGTTCGCCATAACCCGTTGAACCGCGTGGGTTGGACCACAGCACAACATAGCCGGCGGCGGCATAAAGCTGGTGGGTGATGGAGAAATAGGGGCCATAATCGCCGTTTGGCCCGCCGTGGATTTCCAGCGCGACGGGATATTTCTTCGTGGGATCGAAATTCGGCGGATATTGCAGCCAGCCTTCGATGGTCAGGCCATCCGGCGCCTTCCAGGTCAGCCGCTCCAGGGCGCCGATCTGCTTGTCGGCGCGCCAGCCGGCGTTGAAATCGATCTTGCCGATCAACTTGCCGGCGCGCATCACGCCCAGTGCCGCCGGCCGGTCGGCTTCCACGGTGGTGAAGGCGTGGGTGTCGCCAGCCATATCCCAGTCGCCGCCGGAGGAGGGCAGGTACAGGCGGGTGCCGCCGATCTGCGGCACGATCAGCTTGGCCGCGCCGCCGGTGGCTGGGATGCTGGCCACGCGGTACAACCCGACATCGCCATAGGAGACATGCAGGGCCTTGCCATCGCGCGACCATCTGAAATCATTCACCGGCCGGTCGAGCGCCGCGGTCAGATGCACCGGATCGCCGCCCGCCACGCGGCGCACATACAGGCCGGGCTGGGCATAGAATTTGGTGGTTTTCGGCTGCCCGATCCACGCCAGCCACTGGCCATCGGGGGACAGGCTGGGCTTGCCCTCGCCGCCGTCGATGCTGGTCAGCTGCTGGGCCGCGCCGCCGGCCGCCGCGATGCGATACAGATCGGTTTCGCCGGCAATGCGATCATTGCCGGGGCGCACGGCGGCGGCATAGACCAAGGATTGGCCATCCGGTGCCCACTCGGCGCTGCCCTCGATCTGGTCGCTGTCGCCCTTGGTCAGCTGCGTCGGCGCACTGCCTGCTGCGCTGACCACGAACAGTTGGTCGGCGCCGGCCCGGATATAGCCGCCGTCGTTGGTGCGATACCGGAAATCGCTGATCACGCGCGGATCGGGTGCCCAGGTCGCGCCGGCCGGCTTGTCGGGCATGCCGGCGATCTTCGGCATCGGCGCTTCGACGCGCGCGGCGAAGGCGATGCGTGTGCCGTCCGGGCTCCATTGGGGCGCGCGCGGGGCGATGCTGCCGCTGGTGATCGGCTTGCCGACGCCTTCGGCCAGATCCATCACCCACAGTTGCGGCTTGCCCAGCCAGGCCGCGACATAGGCGATGTGCTTGCCATCCGGCGCCCAACTGACGCCGGAGGCGCTGGCCTGCGCCGGGATCAGCAATTGCCTTGTCAGGCCTGTCTTGCCAACGGTCGCCAGCCACCATTCGGCCGTGCGTCGGTCCGTCTGGATATCGAACTGCTGCCGCGTGAACAGCACATGGCTGCCATCGGGCGAGACGGCGACCGCATCGGTCATGCTGATGCGGTAGAGATCGGCCGGTTCGACCGGGCTGGCCGCGAGGCTTGCGGTGCTGCCCAGCAAGGCGAGGGCGAAAATCGCGGATTTCATGGCCGGTCCTGTTCTTTTCAAAAGGCTGTGTCGCAACGCTAGCAAGCGCACCATGGCCTGACCAGAGACGGGATCATTACAGCATGACCATCAGTTTTGACGCGTGGCGCAGCCGATCGCCCTATTACAACGAAACCCACGAAGCCGTGGCGATGAGCGTGCGGGGGTTCATGGCCGCCGAAGTGCTGCCCAATATCGACCAATGGGAGGCCGATGGCGAACTGCCGCGCGCATTGCACAAGAAGGCGGCGGCGGCGGGCATATTGGGCCTGAACTATCCGGAGGAATATGGCGGGCACAGCGAAGGCTTCGATGTGTTCCACGGCCTGGCGCAATCGGAGGAACTGGCCGCAGCCGGCGCTGGCGGGCTGGGCGCCAGCCTGATGACCCACGGCATCGGCCTGCCGCCGATCCTGGCACTGGGTTCGGACGAAATGAAGCGCCGCATCGCGCCCGAAGTGCTGTCGGGCGACAAGATCATCAGCCTCGCCATCACCGAACCATCGGGCGGATCGGACGTGGCGCAGTTGAAGACCCGCGCCGAAAAAGTCGGCAACAAATATGTGGTGAACGGCCAGAAGATGTTCATCACCAGCGGCATGCGCGCCGATTACATGACCGTGGCGGTGCGCACCGGCGGGGCCGGGATGGGCGGCATTTCGCTGATGCTGATCGACACGGCAAGCCCCGGCGTGTCGCGCACCCGGCTCGACAAGATGGGCTGGCGCTGTTCCGATACGGCAGCGGTCTATTTCGACAATGTCGAGGTGCCGCCCGAAAACATGATCGGGCCGGAAAATGCCGGCTTTCCCGGCATCATGCGCAATTTCAACAGCGAGCGGCTGGGCATGGCGCATGGCTGCTGCGCAATGGCGCGGGTGGCGTTGAAAGAGGCAATGGACTGGTCGATGCAGCGCGAGACCTTCGGCAAGCGGCTGGCGGCGCACCAGTCGATCCGCATCAAGCTGGCCGATTGCGCCCGCCAGATCGCCACCACCCAGGCCTGGGTCGATCTGTGCGCCTATCAGCATATGCGCGGGATCGGTGTGCCGGCGGATTATGCCATGCTGAAGGTGCAGGCGACGCGCATGCTGGAACAGGTGGTGCGCGAAGCCGCGCAGGTGCTGGGCGGCGCCAGCTACATCACCGGCAGCAAGATCGAGCGCATCTACCGCGAGGTGCGGGTGAACGCGATCGGCGGCGGATCGGAGGAGATCATGCTCGATCTGGCCGGGCGGCAAATGGGGTTGGGGTGATCGATTGCTGAGTTGGGTGGTGTGACACGACCCAGACCCAGCCCCTCCCCCCGGATCAAGTCCGGGGCCGGCACGAGCGGCGCCCCTCCCGCTTGCGGGAGGGGCTGGGGGGTGGGAATTTCAGGGATTGCACCAGTCGCAATTGGCCGGCTCGGCCGCTGTCACGCCATCCGGGCGCGGGCGGCTTTGCTGGTGACCGCAAGCACTGCAACCGTCGATGATCGCCTGAACCCCCTGCGTGGCGGAACCGCATGACGAACAGGGCAAGCCGCGTTCGACATCGATCTGGCCCCAGCCGGGGCAGGTGCAGGCCGGGCACAGGCAGGCCAGTTGCGTGGCCAGCCGGGCGGCGAGCGCGCGGATCGCGGCCATGCGGGTGGGGTTCAGGTGGGCGCGCATGTCGGTTTCGAGCCTGGTGCCGGGCTGGGCCAACCGCGACAGGGTCGCCCTGTCCGCCACGCCAGTGGTCATTGCGTTGCCATCCGTGCCTTTCACCACCAGCGCATGGGCGGGGAAACCGACCCGGGCCAGAAACGGCGCGAGGTCTTCGCCATCCTGCAAGTCGTGGTGCGCGAAATTGGTGCGGCGCGAGACCGCGGAAAGCGTGAGTTCGAGGCCACGTCCCGCATCGACAAAGCCAAGCGTTTCCACGCCGGCCGCCCCGAATGGCAGCCACGGGTGCGGGCCGAAACTGCCCTCGCTGGCCAGGCCCAGCGTCAGCCCGGATGCGGCCATGCCGGCGCGCGCCTTGGCCAGCGCCGTTGCGGCCGCGGTGCCGGTACGCGAGGTGCTGCCGGTGAAGGTGCCAAAGCGGTCGGTGTCGATGCCGACCGGTTCGACCATCAGGCCCAGCCGGCGTTGCAAGGGCGGGGCCAGGGCGCGCGCCTTGTCGTGCAGTGTGGCCAGCGCCGCGCGCTGCCCGCGATAGGGGTGTTCAGCCAACGAACCGCCACGCCAGCGTTTCGCCGGCATGGAACGGCACGATTTCGGTGCCGGCTGCGGGCAGGCGGGCGGGAACCGGTGTGGGCTCGCGCACCAGCGTGATGAAATCCGGGTTCAGCGGCAGGCCATAGAAGGCCGGGCCAAATTCGCTGGCGAAGCCTTCCAGCCGATCCAATGCGCCGTCTTCTTCAAAGATCTTTGCATAGGCTTCGATGGCGAAGGGCGCATTGTAGATGCCGGCGCAGCCGCAGTCGCTTTCCTTTGTCTCGACGGCATGCGGGGCACTGTCGGTGCCGAGGAAGAACTTCGGATTGCCGCTGGTCGCCGCGCTGCGCAGCGCCAGCCGATGCACTTCGCGCTTGGCGACCGGCAGGCAATAGAAATGCGGGCGCATGCCGCCTTCGAACATGGCGTTGCGGCTGAAGGCCAGATGGTGCGGGGTGATGGTGGCGGCGATGTTGGGGCCGGCATCGCGCACGAAATCCACCGCATTGCGGGTGGTGATATGTTCGAACACGATCCTGAGCGCCGGGAAATCGCGCACCACGCCAGACAATATGCGATCGATGAACACCGCCTCGCGGTCGAAGATGTCCACCGTGTGATCGGTGACTTCGCCGTGGATCAGCAAGGGCATGCCGATGCGTTGCATGGCGTCCAATGCGGCATGGATATGGCGCACATCGGTAACACCGTGCGCGCTGTTGGTGGTGGCATGCGCCGGATATAATTTCGCAGCGGTGAACACGCCGCTTTCGTGGCCGCGCACCAGCTCGTCCGGATCGATGCCATCGACCAGATAGCAGGTCATCAGCGGTTCGAAGTTCAACCCCGGCGACACGGCGGCGCGAATGCGATCGCGATAGGCCGCCGCCGCGGCCACCGTGGTCACCGGCGGCTTCAGATTGGGCATGACGATGGCGCGGGCAAATTGCCGGGCCGTGGCGTCGGCCACTGCCGCCAGCATGGCGCCGTCGCGCAAATGGACATGCCAATCATCGGGGCGGCGCAGGCGCAGAGTCGTGTTCATGACGGGTTGGATACAGGGCTGACGCGCCGCCGCAAAGCCCGACCGCAATTTCCTTTGATGTTACCCTTGTTATAGCCATATGAATCGGCCTCGGTTTGCGCCACTATCCGCGTGATGTGCCCGTATCTTCACGAACCGTCGGCACCGCCGGGACCTTTGCCCGGTGCCAGCGACGCGATGCAGCGCACCATCCTGGCGACGGTTCCGGATGCCATGATCGTCATCGACGAAGCCGGCACCATCCTGTTGTTCAGCGATGCGGCCTGCCGGATGTTCGGTTATGGAACGGGCGAGGCCATCGGCCAGAATGTGCGCGGCCTGATGCCCAATCCCGATCGGGATCGCCACGACGATTATATGCGCCATTACATGGCAACCGGCGAAGCCCATGTGATCGGCATCGGCCGGGTGACCAACGCGCGGCGCCGCGATGGCAGCATCTTCCCGATCGAACTGGCCGTCGGCGAAGTGCTGGGCGATTCGGGCCGGCTGTTCACCGGTTTCATCCGCGATCTCACCGAAATGCGGCGTGCCGAACGGCGGCTGGCCGATCTGCAGGCCGAACTGTCGCACATCAGCCGGGTGTCGGCGATGGACAGCCTGGCCAATGCGCTCGCCCATGAACTCAACCAGCCGCTCACCGCCATTGCCAGCTACGCCGAAGGCGCGCGCACCCTGCTTGGCGAACATGGCATCCCATCGGAAGCCAATATCGCCATGGTGCGCGAGGCCTTGTCCGATGCCAGCGATCAGGCGCTGCGCGCCGGGCAGATCGTGCGCCGGCTGCGCGAATTCATCAGCCGCGGCGAGAACGAACGCCAGGTGGAGCGCCTGCGCAGCCTGGTGACCGAGGCGGCCGCGCTGGCGCTGACCGGCACCGGCCCCAATGGCATCGAATTGGAAATCCACCTCGATCCGGCTGTGGAAAACGTGTTGGTCGATCGCATCCAGATCCAGCAGGTGCTGCTCAACCTGATCCGCAATGCCGTCGAAGCCATGCAGGATCGCCCGCGTCAGCAACTGGAAATCTGCAGCCGTCCCGACGGGCGCGGCCTGGTGGTGGTGACGGTCTCTGACAGCGGGCCTGGCCTGGCTGCCGATGTGTCGGCCGTGCTGTTCCAGCCGTTCAACAGCTCGAAGGAGAAGGGCATGGGGCTGGGCCTGTCGATCTGCCGCACCATCGTGGAGGCGCATGGCGGGCGGATATGGGCTGAACCGTCGGCGTTTGGCGGCACCGCCTTCCATTTCAGCCTCGAAATCGGCGAGGACGCGCTGGATGACTGAAAACGAGGCCGTGCAGCGCGTCTATCTGGTCGACGATGAAGCCGTGGTGCGGCGCTCGGTCGGCTTCATGCTGAAAACCGCCGGTCACGAGGTGGAGGCGTTTGAATCGGGCGAAGCCTTCCTCCGGCAGGCGGCGGGGCTGGCACCCGGCTGTGTCCTGCTCGATGTGCGGTTGGCCAGCATGGATGGTCTGGCGGTGCAGCAAGCGATGCAGGCGCGCGGCATCATGCTGCCGGTGATCATCATCACCGGGCACGGCGATGTCGGCCTGGCGGTGCGCGCCATGAAGGCCGGCGCCGTGGATTTTCTGGAAAAACCGTTTGAAAAGGAGGCGTTGCTGGCCGCAATCGAACAGGCAAAGCTGCGCAGCCAGGGCCGCGCGGCACTGGACCAGATGGCCGAACAGGCCCGCGCGCGGTTGAACCGGCTGACCGCGCGGGAACGCGAGGTGCTTGGCGGGCTGGTGGAGGGCCATGCCAACAAGGTGATCGCCCAGGGTCTGGGCATCAGCCCACGCACCGTGGAAATCCACCGCGCGCATCTGATGTCGAAACTGGCGGTGAATTCGCTGTCGGATGCGTTGAAGATCGCCTTTACCGCCCGCATGGCGGATCTGGGCGCCGACGGGGGCGGGACGGCACGATCAGAGCCCGCGTGACGCGCCGGGGCGTTTCTGGCGGATGCAGCCGGCGTGGCAGGCACTGTCGCCGTCGGATCGCCGGCCGGGGATTGGGGCGAGGGGGACGTTGCTGCCACTGCACAAGGTGATCATCCGGGCGTTGGCGCGCGCCGGCAGGCTGAAGCTGGCCAACGCCAGGGCGATCAGGGCCGGCAGATGGGCCAGCGGTTCGCCGCGCAGCCGATCAATCGACATCGGGGGCCTCCGGCGTGCGGCTGTCGCCGGCGTCATCGATGAAGATGCGCAGCGCGGCCCCATCCAGATCATCGAACTGACCGCGCCCCACCGCCCAGAAAAACGCGAACAGGCCGAGCAACCCCAACCCAAGCGCCACCGGGATCAGCACCAGTATGCCGTTCATCGGGCTGCTCCCTTCAGCCGCAACGCATTGGCCACCACGATGATCGACGATCCCGACATGGCGAGCGCCGCGATCAACGGGGTGACCAGTCCGGCCATGGCCAGTGGCACGGCGACGATGTTGTAACCGATGGCCAGCGCGAAATTCTGCCGCACCACGGCTTGCGTGGCGCGCGCGGCGCGAATGGCGATGGCGACCGGCGCAAGGCTGCTTCCCAGAAACACGGCGTCGGCCGCCATCTGGCTGGCATCGGCGGCCGACGCCGGCGCCATCGAGACATGCCCGGCGGCCAGCGCCGGGCCATCGTTGAGACCATCGCCCACCATCAGCACGCGGGCACCGGCGCCGGTCAGGGCGTTGATGCGCGCCAGCTTTGTTGCAGGATCGAGGCCAGCTTCGCCGGGGATGCCGAGTTCGGCCGCCACCATGGCCACCGTCGCGGCGGCATCGCCCGACAGGATCCGCGATCCGAGGCCCAGGTGCTGAAGTTCGCTTATGGTCTGCGCCGCGTGTGGCCGCAGCGGATCGATGAAGCGGATGATCTGTTCCGGCGCGTTGCCGATCACCAGCGCGGTCGCCATCATGCCGCCGGTTTCGATCGTCGGCCGGCCAAGCCGCACCACCTGGCCGCGCCACTGCCCGCGCAGGCCTTCGCCGGGGGTTTCGCTGATCAACGTCACTTGACGGGGCCGGATGCCGGCGGCTGCAAGCGCCGTGCGCAAGGCTTCGGACAGCGGGTGGCGGCTGCACCGGGCCAGTGCCAGCGCGACCCCGGCGGCGTCGGGATCGAGGCGCGGCAGGTCGATCGGTTCGGGATGGCCCAGCGTCAGCGTGCCGGTCTTGTCGAACACGCACGCGTCGGCTTCGGCCAGGCGTTCGAGCGCGCTGCCATCCTTCACCAGCACGCCGGCGCGCATCAGGGCGCCGCTGGCGACGATCTGTGCCGCCGGCACGGCCAGGCCCAGCGCACACGGGCAGGTGATGATCAGCACGGCCACCGCGATCAGCAGGCTTTGGTGCCAGCCAGCGCCGGCCAGCATCCAGCCGATGAACGACAGCAGCGCCAGCGCGTGGACGGCCGGCGCATAGAAGCGGGCGGCGCGATCGGCGATGCGCACATAGCGCGATCGCCCTTGCGCGGCATCGCGCATCAGCCGGGCAATGTCGGCGATGCTGGTATCGGCGCCGGCGGCGGTCACGGTCACCTGCACGGCGTCGCCGCAGTTCAGCGTGCCGGCCAGCACGCGGCCGCCGGGGCCGATGGCGACCGGCATGGCTTCACCGGTGATCAGCGACTGGTCGAAATGGCTGCGGCCATCAAGGATGAGGCCGTCGGCCGCCAGCCGCTCGCCGCTGGCCACCAGCAGCGTCATGCCGGGCTGCAACGCATCCGCCCTGTGCCAGTGGCTGCCGCCATCGTCGGCCAGCACCAGCGCGCCCGGCGCCATGTGCTTCAACAGCGCCGACACGCCGTCGCGCGCCCGATCGCGCATCACCGCATCCAGCCAGCGGCCGGCCAGCAGGAAGAACAACAGCATCACGGCACTGTCGAAATAGGCGTGCGCGCCGTGGGTGGCGCTTTCATACAATGACAGCGCGGTGGCCAGGCTGACTCCGATGGAGATCGGCACATCCATGTTGCTGTGGCCGGCCTGCAGTGCGCGCCACGCCGATCGGTAAAAGGGCTGGCCGGCATAGGCAATGGTGGGCAGGGCAATCAGCGCCGACAGCAAATGGAACAGGTCGCGCGTCACGCCGCCGGCGCCGGACCACACCGATACCGACAGCAGCATGATGTTCATCGCGGCAAAGCCCGCCACCGCCAGCGCCTTGACCAGGCCGCGCGCTTCGCTGTCGGGGGCGCCCAGCGCATCCTGGATCGGGTTGGCCTCAAAGCCCAGCCCGGCAAAGGCCTGCACCAGATCGGGCATGGCCAGCGCCGGATCATGGCTGACCAGCACCTGCCTGGCGGTGAAGTTGACCCGCGCGGCGGCGACCCCGGCCATGGCGGGCAGGCCGGTCTCCAGCTTGGCGATGCAGCCGGCACAGCGCATGCCGGGCACGGCAAAACGGCTGGTGACCAGCGCGGTTTCAGCGGAGAGCAGGCCGGTCGGGCGGTTCATGCCAGCGTTTCCATCAGCCGCTTGGTGTCGCGGCCCCGGCTTATGTCCAGCCGCACCTGCCAGCGCCCGGCGGGCAGGGCTGTGGTGGCGCGCAGGCCGCCGCGGCCATCGCTGCGGAAGCGGAGCGGCACGTCGGCGGCGCGGCCCAGTGGATTCAGGGCAGTGCCGGCGGCGGTGAAGCCGGCACCGGGGACGCCGATCCGCACATGGCGCTGCGCATCGAGGCGGATCGGCGTCGCCCAGCCCAGCCGATCCTGTGCGCGCGCCTGCGCCAGCCAGCCATTGTATTTCTGGCTGGCGACATAGCTGTTGTCCACGACGGTGCCGCCAAACGTGCCGCTGGCCAGCCGCGCCATGGTGAGGTTCACCGCCACCACCACGCCGAAGAAGCCGACGATGATGACGGCGAAGCTGCGTCCGGTAAGCGCCTTGCGGGTGGCCATGATCGCGCGTCCTTATTGACGGATGAATTTCACATCGCGGGCGGCAGCGCGGGCGTCACGGCTGCCGGCCACCGCATCCCGCGGCGTGGCGGTCAGCGTGAACGGCGTTTCGCCGGCCGGGCCGCCGGGCGCGATCACATAGAGATGCAGCACGTTGGTGGCATCGGGCGCCAGTTGCAGGGTGATGCTGCGGGCGGCATCGCGTCGGTCCATGGCATCGCTCCACAGCCGGCCGCCGGGCAGGCCGGCCATGGCAAGCGTCACCCGGCGCGGACGATGTTCCATGTTGCGCAGCTTCAGCGTCCAGCCGTTGCGCACTTCGCCGTCCGACATGGTCACCACCATGGGATTGCGATCCTGCGCACTGTCGATTGCCAAGCGGGCACGTTCGCCCAGCGTGAACAGCATGAACAGGCCGATGCTGCTCCAGATCGCGAAATAGATCAGGGTGCGCGGGCGCAGCAGGGTTTTCAACACCGGCACCGGTCTGGCACCGGCGCGTTCATTGGCCTGATCATCGAGGTTCAGGAAATCGATGAGGCCACGCGGGCGGTTGAGCCTGCCCATCACCTCGTCACAGGCATCGACACACAGGCCGCAGTTGATGCAGCCCAGTTGTGGCCCCTTGCGGATATCGACGCCCGTGGGGCAGACGGCGACGCAGGCATTGCAATCGATGCAGTCACCTTGCCTGCCGCCGGCGCTTGCCGCCTTTTTCACGCCCTGCGTGCGCGGTTCGCCGCGCCAGTCGCGGTACGTGACGATCAGCGATTTTTCATCGAGCATGGCCGTCTGGATGCGCGGCCATGGGCACATGTAGATGCACACTTGTTCGCGCATGAAGCCGCCGAGCGTGAAGGTGGTGAGGGTGAGCACACCCACGGTGGCATAGGCGACGAACGGCGCATCGCCCGCGGCGAACTGGCTGGCCAGCGTGGGCGCATCGGCGAAATAGAAGATCCACGCCCCGCCGGTGGCCACGGCGATGAGCAGCCAGATGCTCCATTTGCCGAGGCGGCGGCCGAGCTTTGCCGCGCTCCACGGCGCATTGTTCAGCCGGAGCTGGGCGTTGCGGTCGCCATCGATCCAGCGTTCGACATGTTGATAAAGATCGGTCCACACCGTCTGCGGGCAGGCAAAACCGCACCAGGCGCGGCCCACCGCAGAGGTGACCAGGAACAGCCCGATGCCCGCCATGATCAGCAGGCCGGCGACGTAATGGAATTCCTGTGGCCAGATTTCGATATCGAACATGTAGAAGCGGCGGTTGGCCAGATCGACCAGCACCGCCTGATCCGGCGCATACTGGCCGCGATCCCACCTGATCCATGGCGTGATGTAATAGACCGCCAGGCAGACCAGCATCACCAGCCATTTCAGCCGGCGAAAGCGGCCGTCCACCACGCGCGGGAACACCGGTTCGCGTTTGGCGTACAGGCCACTGCCCGGATTGATGAAATCAAGTGCCGACATCAGGCTCGTTTGCAGGCGCTGCTGCCGGGCTGGCTTCGCCGCCACCCAGCGAATGGACATAGGCCGCCAGCATCTTGATGGTCACCGCATCCAGCCGCGTTTCCCAATGGGGCATCACGCCATAACGGGCCTTGGCGATGGTGGTGGTGAGCGTGGCGCGTGTTCCGCCATAAAGCCAGATCGAATCGGTGAGATTGGGCGCGCCCAACGCGCGGTTGCCCTTGCCGGCATCGCCATGGCAACTGGCGCAATTCTCGGCGAACAACGCGGCACCGGCCTTGGCCGCGCGGCTGGGGTGATCCTGCCCGGATATCACCCGAACATGGCTGACAAGCTGGCGGATCTGATCCTTGCCCAGGATTTCGGCAAAGGCCGGCATCTGGCTGAAGCGGGTTTCATCTTCGCCGGGGCTGCGGATGCCGTGGATCAACGTGGTCCGGATCGCCGCGATGTCGCCGCCCCACAACCAGTCATCGTCATTCAGATTGGGGTAGCCCCTTGATCCGGCGGCACCGGCGCCATGGCACTGCACGCAATTGACCTTGAACGCCGCGCGCCCGCCTTCGATGGCGATGCGCATCAATTGCGGATTGTCGGCCAGCGCTTCGATCGGGGTGGCGGCAATGGCCTTGAGTTTGGGCGCGCGCGCGGCGGTTTCGGCCGTCAGCATCGCCGCCAGATCGCCGCGGCTTGTCCAGCCCGCCGTGCCCGCCATGTCGGGGATCGCCGGATAGACCACGACATAGCCGGCGGCAAACACCACGCAGGCGGCAAAGATATACACCCACCAGCGCGGCAGCGGTGTATCCAGTTCCTCGATGCCATCCCATTCATGGCCAACCAGGCTGGTGCCGGTGGCATCATCGACGCGTTTGGGTCCTGCAGGGTGATCAGTCATCGCTGTCGCTCCGGAAGATGCTGGCTGCGGCGTCATCGAGGTGGCGGCGCGCGCCGGGGCGGAAGGTCCAGCCGACAAGGCAAAGGAACAGCGCGGTCATGGCCAGCAGGCCCCAACTGTCGGCGAAATGGCGCATAATGTCATAGGCGCTCATTTCGGCTGCTCCTGCGCCTCCGCCGCCTTGAAATCGACCAGCGTGCCCAGCATCTGCAGATAGGCGATCAGCGCATCCATTTCGGTCACCACCGCCGGATTGCCATCATAATCGCGCGCCTGGGATTTCGGGAACCGCTGCTGCAGATCGCTGGCATCGGCATCGGCGGTGGCTTGCAGCACCAGATCGTCATTGGCCTTGGCAATGTCGGCATCGGTATAGGGCACGCCCACCCTGCGCAGCGTCGCCAGATGCTTGCGCATGTCGCCGGCCTTCAGCGGCTTTTCCGCCAGAAAGGCATAGGGTGGCATGATCGATTCCGGCACGACGCTGCGTGGGTTGTTCAAATGATCGCGGTGCCATTCATCGGAATAACGGCCGCCAACGCGGGCCAGATCCGGCCCGGTGCGTTTCGATCCCCACAGGAACGGGTGATCATACATGCTTTCGGCGGCCAGGCTGTAATGGCCATAGCGTTCCACCTCGTCCTTGAACGGGCGCACCATCTGGCTGTGGCAGAGATAACAGCCTTCGCGCATGTAGATGTTGCGCCCGGCCAGTTCGAGCGGGGTGTAGGGGCGCATGCCGTCCACCTTCTCCACGGTGGAATCCACCCAGAACAGCGGCGCGATCTCCACGATGCCGCCGATGGCGACGGCGACCAGCGCCAGCACGCCGAGCAGCGTGACGTTGCGTTCGATGGTGCGGTGCGAAAATCCCGCGCGGGGGGCCTGGTCAGCCATTGGTCTTGCTCCGGTTGGGCGGGATCATTCGGCGGGTTGCAGGGCAGGGCGACGAACCGGCAGCGGCCGATCGGCGGCGGCGTTGTACAGCGTTTCAGTCATCGGTTTTTCCACCCGCAGCCGCCCGGCGATGGTCATCGCGATGTTGAAGGCGAAGATCAGCGCGCCGGTGAGGTAGAGGCCGCCGCCAAAGGCGCGCAGGATATACATGGGGTGGATGGCCGCGATGGTTTCGGCAAAGCTGTTCACCAGATAACCATCGGCGCCATATTCGCGCCACATCAGCCCCTGGGTGATGCCGGCCACCCACATCGATGCGGTGTAGAAAACGATGCCGCTGGTCGCGAGCCAGAAATGCCAGTTGATCAGGCGCAGGCTGTACAGGCGCTGACGTTTCCACAGGCGCGGCGCCATGTAATACAGGCAGGCAAAGGTGATCATGCCGTTCCAGCCGAGCGCGCCCGAATGCACATGGCCGATTGTCCAGTCCGTATAGTGTGACAGGCTGTTCACCGACTTGATCGACATCATCGGGCCTTCGAAGGTGCTCATCCCGTAGAAGGCCAGCGCCAGCACCATCATGCGAATGATCGGATCGGTGCGGATCTTGTCCCACGCACCGTTCAGCGTCATCAGGCCGTTGATCATGCCGCCCCACGACGGCATCCACAGCATGATCGAAAACACCATGCCCAGCGTCTGCGCCCAATCCGGCAGCGCCGTGTAGTGCAGATGGTGCGGGCCCGCCCAGATGTAGAGGAAGATCAACGACCAGAAGTGGATGATCGACAGGCGATAGCTGTACACCGGCCGCTCGGCCTGTTTCGGCACGAAATAATACATCATGGCCAGGAAGCCGGCGGTGAGGAAGAAGCCCACGGCGTTGTGGCCGTACCACCACTGCGTCAGCGCATCCTGCACCCCGGCGAAGGCGGAATAGCTTTTCGAGCCTGTCAGGCTGACCGGAACCGACAGGTTGTTGACCAGGTGCAGCATCGCAACGGTGATGATGAACGCCAGATAGAACCAGTTGGCGACATAGATGTGCGGTTCATTGCGGCGCAGGATGGTGCCGCCGAACACCAGCAGATACGACACCCAGACGATGGTCAGCCAGAGATCGACATACCATTCCGGTTCGGCATACTCCCTGGATTCAGTGACGCCCATCACATAGCCGGTGGCGGCCAGCACGATGAACAATTGATACCCCCAGAATACGAAGCGGGCGAGGCTGGGGAAGGCCAGACGCGCCCGACAGGTGCGCTGCACCACATAGAAGCTGGTCGCGATCAACGCGTTGCCGCCAAAGGCAAAGATCACCGCCGAGGTGTGCAGCGGTCGCAGCCGGCCGAAGGTCGTGTATTCCGTGCCCAGGTTGAACAGCGGCCAGGCCAGTTCCAACGCGATATACAGCCCGGCAAGCAGGCCAACGACGCCCCAGAAGGTGGTGGCAATGACGCCCCAGCGGATCGGTGCATCATCGTAAACGCTGTCATCGGTGCGCAGACGTTCGGTGACATCGGCGCTGGCCAGCACGGCAATCGCCGCGATCAACGCCGCCAGCGCCACGATCCCCATATGGACGGCGAAGGCGCGATCGTCCGCTGCGGCCAGCCCGATCAGCGCGATCACCATTGCAGCGAAGAGGCTGCCTGTCTTCACCAGCGTTGCCGGCATCCGGACGTTCCCTCCAAGCCTTGGGCGAGCGGCGAGTGTGGGGCCGGGGCCGGCATCACGGGAATACGGGGTTGCCCTGGTACGTAATGATCCTGATGTCGGCGTGCAGCGCCGATCCAAGGTTGCGCCACAACAATCTGGCGGTTAGGGCAGCGGTCGCACAAGGAAAGACGCATGAACCGCCTGTCAGCCGCCATCAACCGCATCCAGCCATCGCCCACCATCGCGGTGACCAACAAGGCCGCCGATCTGAAGCGGCAGGGGCGCGACATCATCGGCCTGGGCGCCGGTGAGCCGGATTTCGACACGCCGGATTTCGTGAAGGAAGCCGCGATTGCCGCCATCCGCGCCGGGCAGACCAAATATACCGGGGTGGACGGCACGCCCGAATGCAAGGCCGCAGTGCAGGCCAAGTTCAAGCGCGACAATGGTCTGGATTACGGCCTGGATCAGATCAGCATCAATTCGGGCGGCAAGCACAGCATCTTCAATGCGCTGCTGGCGACACTTGATCCCGGCGATGAAGTGATCATTCCGGCGCCCTATTGGGTGAGCTACCCGGATATCGTGCTGCTCGCCGGTGCGACCCCGGTGGTGATCAGTTGCGGAGTCGATCAGGGCTTCAAGCTGACCCCGGCGCAACTGGCAGCCGCGATCACGCCGCGCACGCGCTGGTTCATCTTCAATTCGCCGAGCAATCCCACCGGTGCCGCCTATACCCGCGCCGAAATCAAGGCGCTGGCCGCTGTGCTGATGCAGCATCCCCAGGTGCTGGTGCTCGCCGACGACATGTACGAGCATATCGTTTACGACGATTTCGATTTCGGCAGCATCGCCGAGGTCGAGCCCGGCCTGTATGACCGCACGCTGACGGTGAACGGCGCCTCCAAGGCCTATGCGATGACCGGCTGGCGCATCGGTTTTGCCGGCGGCCCGGCGTGGATCATCAAGGCGATGGCCAAGCTGCAATCA
>Ga0164294_10001896_pt1 | contig 19120 bp, 15 predicted proteins | sample GEODES005metaG_FD_111479 | JGI IMG/M metagenome (GOLD analysis project Ga0164294, IMG submission 111479) | Oligotrophic lake water microbial communities from Sparkling Lake, Wisconsin, USA - GEODES005 metaG | ecosystem: Environmental > Aquatic > Freshwater > Lake | place: USA: Sparkling Lake...
CGCGCACGCTTCCGGCGCTAGTCCGCTCAGTAACCGATGCATGGGCGAATCTTAGCCCACCGCAGCTGGAAAAGGCCGAAGACGAGGCGGTGCGAGCCGTACTGGGATATCTGAGAATTGGTGCCGGCGGCGACGACGCCGGCGCCGAACAGGTCCAGCAGGGAGGCTTTGTCGGGATCAAGGCCGCCAGCCTGCATGAACTAGCCGATCACTATTGTCTGACACAAAGCCTCGGCTGATGCAGACGACCCACCAACATAGACCTTGTGGGCGCCTGGTTCCAACAGCCACTTGCGTGTCTCCAGGTCCCACCAGCGCAGGTCGTCCAGAGCGACCTGAAAATGGATGATTTCAGTCTGTCCGGGCGGGACCTGTGTTCGAGCGAAAGCCTTGAGCAGCTTGCGTGGCCGTTTGGCTTGAACGCCGGGGAAGCCGATATAAAGTTGTGTAATCTCGTCGCCGGCGACCTCTCCGTCATTCCGCACGGCCACTTCTATGTCGAGCCTGTCTTGGGCGCGACGCACCTTCAGGCTTCGATAGCTGAAGGACGTATAGGAGAGGCCAAAACCGAAGGGATAGGCGGCGGCCACGCCCTGCTTCTCAAGCAGGGTGTAGCCATGCAAGGGTCCGTACTCGATTGTGTCGGCATGGGCGTCGAAGAAGGGCAAATCCACCTCGTCGACGGGGACGGTGAAGGGCAGTTTCCCGGACGGTGAAACCGCCCCGAAAAGCAGATCCGCCAGGGCCCGCCCCCCTTCCATTCCATTGTAGAAAGTCTGCAGGATCGCGGGGGCCGCGGCGTCCCATTCAGACATGATCACGGCCGACCCGGCGACAACGACGACAACGGTCCTGGGATTGGCCGCCACCGCAGCCTTGATCAGCGCCACCTGATCCGGGGCAAGCCGGAGGGACGTGCGATCTCCACCCATCCCTGTCCGCAACCCCTGCCCGGACGTTGCCCCCTCATCCAGCGGGATATCACCGGGTATGTATTCCCCTTCTTCCCGCAGGGTGTAGCCCACCACGACAATGGCGACATCGGCGTCGTTCGCGGCCGCAGCGGCCGCCGCCAAATCGGTCTCGTCGCCGGTCACCACCAAAGCATCCGGACCAAGGGCCCGCGTGATGCCGGCCAGGGCGGTCACCACATAGGGTGGGAAAACCCGTGAGGAGCCGCCATCGCCTGTGTTCACCAGGCCCGCCAATCGGCCAAGCACAGCGATACGGCGCACGTCCGCGGAACAGATCGGCAGCAGGCCTTCATTCTTCAGCAGGACCGCCCCCTTGCAGGCGGCCTCATAGGCAAGCTCGCGATGGGCGGCGCAGGCCACAAGGTCCTGCGTATAGGCAGCCAGGGGATCTTCCGCGCAGGTCATCCTGAACTGGGTTTCAAGAATGCGACGGCAGGCCTGATCGATGACCTGCGGCTCGACATGGCCATTCTCGACAGCATCCACCAGGGATTTGCCAAAAACCAGGGGCTCCGGATTCTCCACGTCAAGCCCGGCGCTTGCCCCGTAGACCTTGTACACTCCCCGAACCCAGTCAGAATGTACGAACCCCGTGAACCCCCATTCGCCGCGCAGGATATCTGTCAGCAGATAGCGGTTCTGACCACAGTATTCGCCATTCATCCTGTTGTAGGCGCTCATGACGCTGGCGCAACCTGAGTCGATGACTCGCTTGAAATGCGGCAGATAGACTTCGCGCAATGTGCGTTCATCAACCCGCACATCGACCTTGAAACGGGCGTTCTCCATGCTGTTGACGGCAAGATGCTTAACGCTGGCCACCACATTATGAGACTGGATTCCCTGGGACAGGGCGGCCCCCATCTCGCCGAGATGATGCGGATCCTCCCCGTAGGTTTCCTGGGCGCGGCCCCAGGCCGGGTGGCGCAACAGGTTGACACAGACCGCGCCGGTCATGGTGCGGCCGAGCGCTCTGATCTCGATCCCCATAGCCTCGCCGATGCGCCGCTCCAGATCCACGTCAAAGCTGGCGCCCCGGGCCATCGTTACGGGAAAGCAGGTTGAGTCCCCGGCGCAGACCCCTCTCGGTCCATCCGTGAAATACAGCGGTACAAGCCCAAGGCGCTCGCACCCTCCGCCGGCGCGATAGGGTTCTGCACACCAACGACCATCGTTCGCCTGGTAGCTTGCGAAGAAGCCCTGGCCAGACATCATTTCCACTTTTTCAGCGAGGCTCATCGCGCCAATCAGGGCATCCACGGCATGCGTGATTTCAGAGTGACTAGCGCCCTTGGCAGGCGCGGTTGGTAGGCTTGAATCGTCCATGGGTGATCATCTCGTCAAAGGCTTTGGCCAGGCGCGCAGGGCCATTGAAAACACCAAAAAATTCTAGACCACACGGTTATTCTATGCCAATCGAATAATCTCTGTCGATGCCAACCCGGGAGGCCCGGAATGCGTCGAAGTCCCGAAATTGCCGACCCATTTAGGAGCCCGCCATGGTGAGTGATGCTGATCGGGGTCGATTTGAAGCCCTGACCCTGTCCGGGCTTTCGGGCTCGGAGGTTGCCGCCCTGGCTGCACAGGTTCGCGCCGGCGGCGCGACCTCGGAGGACGCCGCGAAGTCCCTGGGCGCTGCATTTGCTCACGCCGCATTCGTGGCCCCCGAGCGGATCGCCGACTATTATGATCAGGCCGCCAGCGGTTGGTATGGGACCCCCATGACGGCAGTACCGGTCTCGGCCTCTCCACTGGTGAATGAGGCCTTGCCTCCCATTTTCTGGAACGACTTCTGGGGCCTGGTCGGCGACACCGGCTCAGGGATGGATGCCGGCACGGTCACCGTGCGCACGGCAGCGCTTGGCGCTCACCTTTCGTCGACCTATGCGGAGCGGCTGGCTCAGGCCTGCATGACCTATCCGGGCGTCGCCAGCGCCGCTGCCAACGGTCCCCCGGGCCGTTTTCGACTTGAGGATCTGGCCGCCTGTCCGGAAGGATCGTTGGGTCACGCGTTCTACAGAATGACGATCGACAACGGGTTCGATCTCGAGGTTCTGGATCGTGACAATCTCAACCTCGAACGGTTGCCTGAGCCGCTGCATTATCTGAACGCTCGAATCCTGCAGTTGCATGACCTGTGGCACATTGTCGGCGGCTATCACCTCACAGGCCTGCACGAGATCGCGATTTCCGGATTTCAGCTGGCCCAGTTCGGCCACGGCTATTCCGCCATGTTTCTGGCCATGGTCGTGGGATCAACCTCGCTCAAGGCCAATGCCTACTGCCCACTGATGCTGGAAACCATCCTGAGCGCCTGGGCTCACGGGCGCCAGACACCCGCGCTTCTCGGTGTCGTCTGGGAGGACATCTGGGCCAAGACCCCGGATGAGATCCGCGAGGAGCTGGGTGTCAGCATCTATCCGTCGCCCTTCCCGCCGAACCTGTTCGAGCAGGCTGTCGCGGCCTGAGCCCCGGCGAGTTGTTGCCGCCCCGGAGACCCTTGTGGGTCATCAGCCGACCACAACAAGGTTCATGAAGGGTCTGATTGAATGACCGACAAGACACTCCTGATCGGTATTGTTGAAGCCAGCGTCATGCATGCCCAGCCTGACGAGTTTGACCTCGATACGCGGTTTGGCATGGTCAAGGACGCGGGCGTGTTCGACTATTTCGACAAGACACCGGCGCCCCATCTCATCTGGGACTATTACAAGGCCAGCAAGACTCACGGCCTGCCTCTTGCGGCCGGTGGATTCTATTACTTCCTCAATCGCGATGAAAAACTTCTCGACTGGAATCTGAGGATCGCCGGAGACTTGGGGTCCAGGGTCCATAATGTTCAGATCATTTCCCACGACCTGAAGGGTCAACTGGTCACCAATGAGCAGGTCGCCGAGGCCTATCTGCATGCAGCCGAACAGGGCGCGGCCAATGGGGTGGTTCCCTGTTTCGAAGTCCATGTGAACATGTGGTCAGAGCATTTCGGCCGCGTCGCAGAGGTCGCCCGTCTGGTGGAAGCGCGGGGTGTGAAGTTCTGCATGACCCTTGACCACTCACATGTCATTTTCAAGATCGACAACCCGCAACAGCAGGCCGTGCAGGGCATGGATGCGGACATCGCATCTGGCGCAATCGTTCTGGACCCCTTCAGCCCCGGCAGCATCTGCCAGAGCTGGATTGACGCCGGCTATGTAAGGCACATGCACGCCCGTGCGGCGGCTCCGAACGGGCCGCCGAACCTCTGGGACAAGCACCCCAATGGCGAACCCGGGCGAGGCATCCAGTATCCTTTCATCCAACCCGGACCTGACGAGTGGCACAGCCCCTGGGCGGCCGAAAATCTGGAGCCCTGGAAAGAAGTGGTGCGGCAGTTTCTGAGGCGCCATGCGACCGACGTCGAAAATCCCGTCGCAACGATATCCACGGAATTCATCCCGTTCACGGACTATGGCGGCGGGGCCCGCTATTCCCAGTTCGAACACTCGATCGCCTGCGCCCGGTGGATCCGGGCGGAATGGAACAGCATCCATGGCGCTATGAGCGGGCAAGGCCTGTGACCCTCCCATCCGTCGAGCTGAAGGGCCATTGCGCACCGGATCTCGAGCCGGTGCGGGCGGCCTTCCAGTCGAACTTCGACCGCGGTCTGGAGGACGGCGCATCTGTGGCCGTCAGCGTCGCCGGAGAGATCGTCGTTGACCTCTGGGCAGGTCATCGAAACGAGGCCGGAGATCCCTGGGACAGAGACACGCTGGTCAATCTCTATTCCACCAGCAAGACCATGACAGCGCTCGCACTGCTGGTTCTGGCAGACAGCGGGCAGGTGGACCTTGAGGCGCCCGTGGCCAGATACTGGCCCGAGTTCGCGGCCAACGGCAAGGACGCCGTCACGATCTGCCAGGTTCTGGGCCACACGGCCGGGCTGCCAGGCTGGGATCAACCCGTTGTCGAGGCGGACCTCTATGACTGGGAAAAGGTGACCAGCCTGCTGGCGGCCCAGGCGCCCTGGTGGACCCCCGGCACGGCGTCCGGCTACCATGCCGTGACCCAGGGCTATCTGCTTGGCGAAGTGGTGCGCCGTGTCACCGGTCAAACCTTTGGCCAGTATTTCCGGGGCAGCATCGCCGAACCGATCGGCGCCGATTTCTATTTCGCAAGTCCGCCAGAGGTGGATTCCCGCATCTCGCGCCTGGTCCCGCCCGAAACCCGCCCGGGCGACCGGGCAACCTCCGGCATGGCCAGTCGCGTGTTTCGCAATCCCTATGAGCGCGCCGAATGGTCATGGTCCGAGGCTTTTCGACGGGCCGATATTCCTGCCTGCAATGGACTGGGCAACGCACGGTCGATCGCCCAACTGCAGTCGGTTCTGGTCTGCGAAGGGCAATCCAACGGGCGAAGGCTACTGTCGGCAGAAGGCTGCCTGGCGGCATTGTCGCAGCAATCCAGCGGGCCGGATCTTGTGGTGGGCGCCAACCTTCGCTTTGGGCTCGGATACGGCCTCGGCGACGATCCAGGCCGACGGGTCTGTTACTGGGGCGGCTGGGGCGGATCCATGGTCTGGCTGGACTTTGACCGGCAGATGGTGGTCGCCTACGCCATGAACCGCATGTCCGACGGATCGTTCATCGGGGATCGCACAAGGGCTCTGATCGGCGCGGCCACCAGACAGGTCCGCCCGACAGTCCAGGACGCCTAGAACACTTTCCGACCGGCCTGTTTCAAATCCTGCGTGGGACAATGTTGCGGCCACTTCCGGCAAAGTCTCGCTACCTGCAACGCCACCGGTTCGGCGATTGCGTGGGCGTCCAGGTCTTCAGCACGGTTGCTTCAGCCCTGACCTGTCCGCATGGGAACCGGCCCCTCCCTTCCGGGGGGTGCGAGACCACGCTTCACCAGGGTTTCCACAGCCTCGAGCACGGCGAGGGACTCGGCCACCAGATCCACGGCCCCTTCGCTTTCGACCCATCGCTGATGGACCATGATGTTGCCGCCGACGATCATGTTGGCGATCAGGGTCGGTCGGTAATCGAGGGCGATATCGAGCCCAAAGTCCTCGGCGATATAGTCAGCGAGCATTTCGATCTTGCGCCGTTCATAGGCTATCCAGCTGGCGGTGAACTCCTCGTCAGCGCCGAACAGCCGCCCCATGGCAAGGTTCTGTTCCGGCCGACGCAGATGTTCACGGCCCGCGTTTTCCGTGAGCTTGCGCATGAAGTCGAAAAACCGGCGCTTGCCACGGCTCTCCGCGATGGCCGATGCCATGGCCTCCAGAACGCGCTCCGAGATGGCGTCGCTCAGGTCACGCTTGGATTTGAAATGGGTGAAGAGCGTGGTGACGTGGACATCCGCCGCCTCTGCGATGGCTTGCATGGTCGTCGTGGTGAAGCCGGCCTGACGGAAAAGAACCTCAGCCGCGTCAACGATCCGCTGCCGGGTTTCCCGCTTCCGCCGCGACCGGCGCGGGAACGAGAGCACGGCCTGTTCAGCTGGATCGAGGACCTTCGACATTGGTGGACTCCGTGGCCGAACGGCCCTGATCAAAACTTGGTGCCGCCGATTACTCGCAAGGATTGGCGGTTTGGCTAAGGTTGGGGTGTGATCAGATCAAACCGCCGGTCTGTGCCTGATTTTAGGGCTATCAGGGTGCGGACGGAAAGGGCGCCACCTGAATTTGCCCATGGACTTCCCCGGGAAGACGCCGGCAAGGGCAGAACGGCGCCCGTAGGTGATGGTGTTTCGATCCACTTGGTCAGGACGTTAAGCCTGTCCTTCCAAGGACGACGAACCTGACTTTGCCGTTTGACGGGCGGTTCGAGGCCGAGTTCTAGGCTCCAGCCCTCATTCATTGCAACCTCTAAAATCTGTTGCCGCTCCACAATTCTAGTCTAATAGATTGTTCTACGAAGACGGCAAACGTGGGGCAGTCTTTGGCGCGCGGATGATGTCAGGCTGCGGATCTGCCTGGCTAACGAAAAGGGGTTTCAGATGAGACTGTCAGAGGCCGAAAAAGAACAGTTTCGCAAGCTGGGCTATGTCATTCGACCGGGTATGCTGGACGCCGCGCAAGTCGCTGCGGTCTCTGCGGATATCGATCAGTACATCAAGGTGGAGCCGCTGTTCGACGGCAGCCACATAGCACGCTATGACGCCTTGTCAGATCTGGTTGTCGATCCGCTGACCCTTGAAATCACTCAGGATATCATGGGCGGCGACAGCTTCAGCTTCCATCACTGCCATGCTGCGCGTCATGAACCAGGTCTGCGCGGCGTGCCGTGGCACCATGACTATGAACAGATCCCTCAAACCAATCGCAGTCATGTTCAACTGCACGTGCTGCACTATCTTGACGGGTTGAACGGCACTGTCGGCGATCTGTTGCTATTGCCGCGTAGTCACCGTTCCGTCATGCGCCGCGATGCCCTGGCCTTCTTGGGAGACCAGGAGATCCCAGGCACGGTCGTCGTCAACGATCTGCCTCCGGGAAGCGTCGTCTTTGTCCATTCTGCGGTTGTCCACGCCCGCAGACCTCAGCCTGGCGGCGGCGATCGCAAGCGCTATTTCATCGATATCGCCTTCGTGCAGCACGGTATCCAATGGCCCTCCTATGGGCGCGAAGGCTGGCGGGAAACCCTGGCGGAGATGGATCGCAAGCATCATCAGGCCGCCCATCCGCGCCTGTTTGACGCCGATGCCTTCTTTGACATCGCAGATGCATCCTCAAGGGTGCAGGGGGCCGAGGGCAGTATCGCCATGCGCCTGCCTGAACGGGTTGGCGCCGATCGGCCGGTCTCTGGCCTGATCCCTATCGTACAGTGAGCCTGTCAATGACCCTGTCAGCTGAACTCCCGGCCCTGTCCGGCATAGACGCGCCTTTCAAGGTGGATGATGCAACGGTCCAAGGCTTCCGCAAGAACGGTCACGCCGTTGTGCGAGGGCTGGCCAGCGCTGAAGAGATCGCCGAATTCGCCCCGCCCATTCTGGCTCAGGAGCGCGCCCTGGCGGCAAAGGCGCCGCCCCTGGAAGAACGATCGACCTATTTCAAGGCCTTTCTGCAGGGGCATAATCTCTGGATGCGCGACCCCGCCATCAAGCCCTTCGTGTTTTCGGCGCGTTTCGCCAAGGTCGCGGCCGATCTGATGGGCGTACCGGGTGTTCGCCTTTATCATGACCAATCGCTGACCAAGGAGCCGGGTGGCGGACACACGCCCTGGCATCAGGACCAGACCTACTGGCCGCTGGACACCGATGACACGATCACCATGTGGATGCCGCTGGTTGATGTGCCTGCAGACGTGGGCTCGATGACCTTTGCCAACCAGAGCCACATCCGACGCGACCTTGGCCCATGGGTGATCGGGGATGAAAGTGAAGCGGCCTTCTCAGAGATGGTCGAGCGTGAGGGGTTTTCGACCTCAACCCACGGCCCGATGAAGGCAGGCGACGCGACTTTCCATCGAGGCTGGACCCTGCATAGGGCGCCCGCCAACCCCACTGACCTGGTGCGTTCCGTCATGACCGTGATCTGGTATGCCGATGGTACAAAGGTCAGCGCCGACCTGACAGGCATGCGGGCGATGGATCACCAGTTCTGGCTCAATGCCATCCCGCCCGGCGAACTGGCGGACGGGCCGCTGAATCCAAGGCTGTGGCCGCGATAGATCATCGGCCGGCAACCATGCTCGACCCAGCGCATCCCGTCTGGCGACATCCCATCCTGTTTGATGCTGCGCCTGTGTCGTCAGATCAGGGGCTGCCGATTGGCAATGGCCTGGTCGGGGCCAGCCTTTGGGGCAATGGCGTTTGTGTTTGCCTGTCCCTTGACCGGTCTGATCTTTGGGACCTTCGGCCAATCCCGGAGTATGAAAGCCAGGACTACCGGTGGGACCATGTCGCCGCGGCACACCATGCCGGTGAGCATGACCGGCTGAAGGCCCTGCTGGAGGCCCCCTATGATCGGGCGGGCCCAACCCGCCTTTCTGCTGGCCGGCTGGAATTGACCTTTTCAGCGCCTCCCGTCCGGTGGCGCCTGGAACGGGCCACGGGTCTGGCGCGGGTCGATTTTGCGGACGGCACAGTGCTTGAGGCGATGATCCCTGCTGATGGCAGCCTTGGGCGCCTGAAGGTCACAGGCGTGGCTCCCGTCGCGCGACTGATCACGCCCCCATTCGGCGGCCCGCCTGAGGGGTTGCCGCCCGCCAGCGGTTTCAGCCTGAGTCAACACAATGCCTGGGACCTGGGCTATCCGCCGCCGCAGAGTCTGTCCGGAGACGGTCTGGAGGGATTTCTTCAACAGGGTTTTGGCGATTTCGCCTTCACGGTCGTCCTGGCTCAACAATCCGGGGCAGAGACGTGGAATGGCGTGTGGCGCGTTGATGCCGGAACCTCGACGGACGCCGGGTTCCTGGATCGCACGGCTGCAACCGCCCGATCCGCCCTCACCTGTGAATTCGACAATGACGCCCTGGCCCTGGCGGACTGGTGGGCGGACTATTGGTCAAGGGGCCGCGTCTGCCTTCCCGAAGCCGCGGTAGAGCGGACCTACTATGCAGGCATGTCGCAGTTTGGCGCTGCCGCTCGTCGCGATCGCCCCCCCGTGTCGCTGCAAGGGGTCTGGACGAGTGATTCAGGCCGCCTCCCCCCCTGGAAGGGCGACTACCATCACGACCTGAACACCCAGATGACCTATTGGCCGGCCTATGTGGGCGATCAGCTTGAAGGCGGATTGGGTTTTCTGGACTGGCTCTGGGAGACCCGTGAGGCTTGCCAGGCCTGGACGCAACGGTTCTTTGGCGTAGCGGGCCTCAATGTCCCGATGACGGCCGATATCGCCAACCGTCAGATCGGGGGGTGGCGCCAATACACTCATTCGGTGTCGACCAGCGCCTGGCTCGCCCACCACTTCCACCAGCACTGGCGCTACAGCCAGGACCGCCAGTTCCTGGCGGACCGCGCCTATCCCTATCTGAATGCTGTCTGCCGGTTTGTTGAGGCCATAAGCGAAAAGCGCGATGCGCAGGGGTTTCGCTCGGTGGCCTTGTCGTCGTCTCCCGAAGTCGGTGACAACCAGCCACAGGCCTGGTTCTCGACCTGGACCAACTATGACCTCACCCTGTTCCGGTGGGTCCTTGGTGCGACGGCGGATATGGCGCAGGACCTGTCACTACCGGCTGAGGCGGATCACTGGCGACGGGTGCTCAGCGAGCTTCCTGACGCCAGCCTGTCGGATAGCCAAGCCCTCCTGATCGCGCCCGGCCTCGCCTATCCCGGGCACCACCGCCACTTCTCTCATGCCGTCGGCGTTCACCCCCTTGGCCTGTATGAGGGCCTTGAAGGCTCGGCAGAGGACCGGCAGATCGCCCTTGGCACATTCCGCGATATCAACACGGCGTCCGGTGATTTCTGGATGGGTTACAGTCACGCCTGGGCCGCCGCTCTTGCTGCGAGGGTGGGGGACGGAGAGTCGGCCCGCAGACGTCTGCTCGACTATGCCGAGGCCTTTGTGTTTCCAAATGGCTTCCATGCAAACGGCGACTGGCAGGGTTTGGGGCGCGGAAAGGCGCCGTTCGGGGCCTTCTCGATAGAGGGCGCCATGGGGGCTTCGGACGCCATCCAGACCATGGTGTTGCAAAGTGCGTCTGGCCGCCTTCGCCTGTTCCCTGCCCTTCCAGATGGCTGGCGCGACGTCTCCTTTGACGGATTGCGCGCCGATGGGGCGGTTCTGGTGTCAGCGGCAATCGAGGCCGGCAGTTTGACTCGCGTCACCCTGGACCCCCGGGCTTCGGGCAGGATCCGTGTTGCGTTCGGGAACCGGGAGCCTGCGCTTGAGCTCGAGCTTGTGATTGGGACGATTGTCGACTTGAGCGTCAGCGAGCTGGCGCGCCTGGAAACTGCCCCGCCCCGTCCCAATTGACATCGACAAGGCGGCTGCCAGGCCGGTCGCGTGCATTGAAACTGGAGCGCGTTCATGTCCCTGCAAAGATTTGACCTGTCCGGCCGAAACGCCCTCGTGACCGGTTCCTCTCGCGGGATCGGGATGACCTTGGCCAGAGGGCTCTGCGAGGCGGGGGCCAGGGTGACGCTGAACGCGCGGGACGCGGAGAGAACGGCGGCGGCGGCAAGGGCGCTACGGGACGACGGCTTTGACGCCCTGGCCTGTCCGTTTGACGTGACGGACGCTCAACAGGTCGCCGACGGACTGGCGGACTGCGAGGAGCGAACGGGCCCGCTCGACATTCTGATCAACAATGCCGGCATCCAGCGCCGCGGCCCCCTTCTGGACATGCCGGAAGAGACCTGGGCCGAGGTGCTCGAGACAAACCTCACCGCCGTCTTTCGCGTTGGACGTGAGGCTGCCCGGCGGATGGCGACCCGCGGAAGGGGCAAGATCATCAATATTGCCTCCCTCATGAGTCAGGTCGCTCGCCCCGGTATCGCCCCCTATTCTGCAGCGAAGGGGGGCGTGAAGATGCTGACCCGGGCGATGTGCGTGGAGTGGGCGCCGCTGGGGATCAACGTCAATGCGATCGGACCAGGCTATTTCGCAACAGAGCTCAACGCGGATCTGGTTGCCGATACCCGGTTTGACGCCTGGATCCGCGGGCGCACGCCTGCCGGCCGTTGGGGCGAGGTCGACGAACTGGTGGGCGCGGCAGTATTCCTGGCTTCGGACGCGGCCAGCTTCGTCCACGGTCAGGTCCTCTATGTTGACGGCGGCGTGCTGGCGGGCCTCTAGGCCGCCGGGTCGCTCTCCCCGACATCTTGAGCCTCACACGGACAGGTCCGTCCAACCAAGCTGTTCCCGGCTGGCCAGGACCGAGCGCTCCACAAAGGCCATCCCTCGAAGGCCCGCATCCATGCCTTGAAGATAGGTTCCGTCTCCATCGCCGACGAGGACGTCAGCGAAATCCCGATAGATGTCGGCAAAGGCAAGGATCAGGGGCGCAAACGGGCCTGGCAGCCCTGAGGCGCGCTGAGCCGTCCGCGCGAGCTTCTCTGCGTCTTCGACCAGCACCTCGGCGGCGCCGTCCAGTCGGCTGAGCAGAAGCTGGTCCGGTGTCTTGAGATCCCAGTTCAACGCGCCCGCATCACCATAGACCTTCAGATGTACGGTGCTTGTTTCGCCCGTCGCGATCTGTGACGCGATCAGAACGCCCCGCGCGCCATTGGAAAATCGCAGCAGGACCGCAGCATCGTCGTCCAGCCGGCGTCCGTCGACGACACTTCCCAGGTCAGCCATGACCTGGACAACCTGATCTCCGGTCACAAACTCGGCCAGATTGAAGGCATGGGCGCCAAGGTCGGCGATGCAGCCGCCGATCCCCGATTTTTCCGGATCCACGCGCCAGCTGGCCTGCTTGTTGCCCAGGGCCTCCATCGCAACCGCCAGCCAACCCTGGGAAAACTCCACCACGACCTTCCGCACGCGGCCGATCGCACCCGCAGCCACCCGCCTTCGCGCCTCCCGGACCATCGGAAAGCCGGTATAGGTGTAGGCCAGCCCATAGGGTCTGCCGGACCGCTGGACAGAATGTGAAAGCGCCTCCGCCTCGGCCAGGGTGGCCGTGGCAGGCTTTTCGGAAAACACCGCCAGGCCTGCAGCCAGGGCGGCCTCAGCTGCCGAAAGGTGCAGGTGGTTCGGGGTTGCGATCGCCACCAGCTCGATGCCATCCGGTCGCCCGGCTTCCCCTGCCAACATGGCGTCAACGGAAGCATAGGCTCGAGCCGGATCGACCCCATAGCCCTCACCGGATTGAACCGATCGTCGAGGATCGCTGCTGAACGTCCCAGCCACGAGGGCTATCCGGCCATCCAGCTCTGCCGCAATGCGGTGGACCGGTCCAATGAGTGAACCGACGCCCCCACCGACCAGACCCATTCTCAAACAGCGCATCGCTTCAAGACCCGTTCATTGATTTTCCAAAGCTCGGCACGACCACAGGCCAACCCTGACAGACACCGCGACCGGACCCTCAGTCTGCGATGCCTCGAGGGGCTCTGCAGCGCTAACGCCCTTCGCGCAGTGAAACATGGGGCTCGCCGATGGTCTCATCAGCGAGGGCCCCACTGCGCAGAAGGGAGAGGTTTTCCTCATGCTTGGCCTGGTCAATGCGGAAAAAGACCAGTGAGGCCAGAGCGAGGGCCGACAGGACCAGGGCCACCGGCAGGTAGATAAAGCCCAGCGCATGGATCATCTCCTGGCTCACCTGGCCCGGTGCGGCCTGGCGGGGGAAGTTGACGGCGGTCAGCATCAGGCCTGCTCCGAGAGTGCCGACACCTGTGACGCTCTTGGCGAGGATGGAGTTGGCGGCGAAAAACAGGCCCTCGGACCGGCGGCCAGTACGGACAGCATTGTCCTCGACCACGTCAGCCAGCATCGACGTGACGATGATCATCCACATCAGACCCATGGTGGCGGCGATCAGCGTCTCGACGAACAGAAGCGGCATCAGGCCTGGCCAGTCGTTTCCGGGCAGGACGCCCAGCAATCGCAGGGCCATGGGCATGACGGCCGTGACAACCGACAGTCCGAAGAGCGCCAGCGCGACCTGCTTCTTGCCCCATCGCCGCGCGACGGCCGGGGCGAGGAAGACGCCAATCACCGAGGCTACAAGCCCTGCCATGGTGAGCAGGGTGAGATCGTCCGTCGACAGGCTCCAGAAATAGAGATTGAAATACATCGACAGACCGGAGGTCAGGCCAGAGGCGGTGCCGGCGAACAGGCCGGCGATCATGATCGCCGAGAAGTTCCGGTTGGTCAGCGCCGACCAGATTTCACCAAGCAGCGCAGAAGGATGACGGGGCGCCTCAGGCGGCGGCGTGAAACGCCCGGCTGCCCGGTGAGTACCAAGGCAGGAGATAAGCAATGTGATGCTGATGATGACTGCGCCTGCAATACCATTGGCGGCGAACCCTTCGCGATTTGTCAGGCCGCCGTTGCGTTCGCTGAGGAAGATCTGGAAGGCCAGAACACTGGTCAGAACCGCGCCCAGGACACCCCAGAAGTAGCGAAGCCCCAGCAGACTGGTGCGAGCGTTGTAGTCGGGCGCGAGCTCTGGAGCGAGAGCGGTGCTGGGCACCTCGTAGAGGCTGCTGAAGAAGCGCACCGCCAGAAGCGTGCCCAACAGCCAGGCGAAGTTTCCGGCTTCAGAAAGCCCCACAGGCGGGCTCCACAGGAGCCAGAAGGCAAGACCGGCCGGGATGATGGCTGCGTACATGAAAGGGTGCCGTCGTCCCATCCGGGACCGCGTATTGTCGGACCAGAGGCCGATGGCCGGATCCCAGAAGGCGTCGAAGATCAGGGAGATCATCAGCGCAAGGCCGACAGTCGCGGGGCTCATCCCGATCACCTGATTATAGAAGAGCAGCGCCAGGGTGTTCAGGGCCTGAGACAGGAGGCCTGCAGACATGGCGCCCATCCCGAACGCTGTGCGCACGGCCAGGTTGGGACCCTCTTCCAAGGCCCCTCGTTCAGCCGTCATGATGATGCCTCAACGCCCCGCCCCCCGATGCCCGACTTTCCGCCGGGTTCTTGAATGCTCAGATGTCGCTATCCATACACGGCCCGCAACCCCGTGTTACAATGATTTTTCTAGTGACATAGAATTATATCTAATCCTATTGTCACTTAGGCTGGCCGTACCGCCTCAGGGCGCGGAGAGACCAAATAATCAAACCGGCGCAATGACCGGCACAGGGAGGGATCAATCATGCGTACCAAATGCATACTGATGATGTCCGCGGGGCTTCTGGCGCTGGCCGGTGGGGCTCACGCGCAGACGCAGTCAAAGCCCGGAGAAACCACGGTTGATGAAGTGATCGTCACCGCCGAGAAGCGGACTGAAAGCCTTCAGGATGTGCCTGTCGCAGTGTCGGCCTATACGGCGGAAACCCGCCAGATCATCGGTATTTCCACGGTCCAGGATCTGGCGAACTTCACACCGGGATTGAGCTTCTCCGGGTCCCAGGACCGGGTGTTCATTCGCGGGGTCGGCCGCCAGACCAACACCAACGGCAGTGACCCCGGCGTGGCGACCTATACCGACGGCGTCTACGACGCCTCCACGCGATCGGTGAGCGCCTCCGACTTCTTCGTCGAGCGCGTTGAAATCCTCCGCGGACCCCAGGGCACGCTCTACGGTCGCAACTCCATCGGCGGCGCCATCAACGCCATCTCGAAGCGTCCCACAGACAGCTTTTCCGGAGAGATCCGCGCGACAGCCGGCGACTACGGGGTCCTCAATCTGGAAGGTGCGGTCTCTGGCTCAATAACGGACGGTCTGCGCGCCCGCCTGGCCGGCGCGCGCTACAATCAGGATGAGGGCTACTTCACCAACGCGTCAGGCGGTCCCGACGAAGGCGGCGTTGGCGAGCGGGCCTATGCCGAGCTTCAGCTCGAGGCCGACCTTGGCCCGGACCTGACCGCCTGGGCGAAAATTTCCACCGGATCCGCAGACACCAACGACCGGGCGACCAATTATGTCGGAAACTATGACTCGGCCCTCTATCCCCCCAACTCGATCATCCCCGGGTCGGCGTTCGGCTATACGACAGCCGGCTTCGTGGCGGGCGGCCCAGCAACCAATCCCGCCAACAGAGACGTCAGAAGCATCAACACCAACACGACGAACCATCAGAAGCTGAGCGACAATGTCGGGTTCTCCTCGGACATTGTCTGGACGCTGCCTGGCGTCGATGTGCGCTACATCGGCGGATACCAGACCTATGTGTTCAATAGTTTGAGCGACCTTGATGACACCAGCATGGAGTCATACACGGTCCCGCTGGCGCCGGGGTTCTCGGTCTGCGCCTTCTTCATCCCCGGCTGTACCGCGACAAGGATCGCACCTTCGCAGGCCTTCGGCTACGTCGAGGACAAGTCCTTCGGCAGCAGTGAGATTAACTTCAGCTCCAATGACAATGGGGCGTTCCAATGGATCGCAGGCGTCTACTACTACGCCGAGGAACTTGAGCAGCAATCCCACTTCCAGGCGCCAGACCTCGTCCAACTGCGCACACCTGCCAACGGTCCGGCCAACCCAAGCGGTGATTTCGTAACCGCGCTTTCGACCCTCGAGACCCGATCCGCGGCAGCGTTCGGTCAGGTGGACTGGAGCGTCACGGACACCCTCAAGGTCACAGCCGGCCTACGTTATACCCGTGACGAGAAGTCGGGCTTCGAGGCCCTGCGGGTCGTCTGCTTCGGTTGCGGCGGATTCACGCCCGACCAGTACGGGACCTCGACGCCAACGCTGGACGTCACCGCGGCAACCATCTCACTTGCCGCCGCCCCCGGCGTTTCTTCACCGGTGACCATAGACCCGGCAACGGGCCTAGCGCGGCGCGGTCTTTCCGGAGAATGGAGTGCAACGACGGGCGCCGTTGGCCTGGAATGGACACCCGACAGCGACACGCTGGCCTTCATCAAGGCAAGCCGTGGCTACAAGTCGGGCGGTTTTAATGCCGGCGGCATCACGCCGCTGCCAAGGACAAACCCGGAATATGTTGACGCCATCGAGTTGGGCTACAAGCGCAACTTCGGCTCACGCCTGCAGGTCAACGCGGCGCTGTACCACTACAACTATGACGGGCTGCAGATCCCGCTTACGGTGACCACGGCCGCCGGCATCGCCCTGACCCAGTTCTTCAATCTCGAGGAGTCGACATCCTACGGCGCTGAGGTCGAGGCCATCTGGCGTCCAATCGACCCGCTGAGGCTGTCGCTGAGCTATGGCTACGCCCAGTCGGAGATCAAAGACGCCTGCTGCTTTATCGACGGGGTCGATCCCAACGCCAACGAGCCGGGCGCAAATCCCGTCGGACCGCTTGTTGGCGGCCAGCAGCCCCAGAGCCTGAAGGGACAGCAATTGCCCCAGACGCCTCAGAACAAGGTCGCTTTCAGCGCCAGCTATGACATCGACTTCTCGGCGGGCACCCTGACCCTCTCGGGCAACTACATCTGGCGGGACGACACCTACCAGGGCGTCTTCAATCGCGAATACACCCTGGCCCCGGCCTATGATCGGGTAGACCTGCGCGCCGTTTGGACCGAGGCCGACGGCCGATACCGGGTCATCGCCTTTGTTCGAAACGCCTTCGACGAGGTGGGCTACGACAACGCCGATGGCCGCCGTCTGGCCTCCCCGCCTGCGGCCGCAGACAGTTTTGGGGTGGTCTACGGCATCACGCCGCCCCGGACGGTCGGTTTGCAGCTCCAGTATCGCTTCAATTAATGAGCCAGGACGGCGATGGTTATCGCGACCATCGCCGTCCTGATCCCATCAGGTTGACCGACTTTGATGGGGACTGTGAGAACCGCTCTTGTCAGTGAAGCAGCGACGCTGACAGTCGGCAAGGTTTCGACAGTTCTGGCCCCAAGATGGTCAAGGGCCCGCCAGCGGATCAAAATGGGGCCGGAAGGTGCTGCAAGGCAACCTCCGAAGGCTCCCAACTCCCAACTCTGCCTGCTATCACGCAACCGCATCCGCCCAAACGGAAGCAGCCTCGACGCGGAAGCGACAAAGGGTGGGTCTGCTGATCAAATGCCGCTGGATGTTGAAGGTGTTTTAGATCGCCGCGTGGGTGGTGAGGATTCTCTGGACAGAGGCCTGCGATCTGAACGGCTGCTGCTGTCGCTCTGGTCGTCGAATCGGCAGATGCGAGTTCTCCGCCGGATTGTTGTCCCGCAGGCGACCCGGTCGATGAAGCTGGCGCAGTGCCAGCCGGTCGAGCGCTGCCCCGGCACACAATCCCTTCAAGACGCCCGCGGGGAGACGGCGCCCCTCGCCGCTTCTTCAGCTGCCGCGCGATCAGAAGTCCAGATTTGATGGTCCAGCAAAGGATCGTCTCGTCGCCAACCTCGATCCCGCGCTGCGCCAGTTGCTCCTCAACGTCCCGAAAACTGAGGCTGAACCGGAAGTACAGCCAAAAGGCGTGACGGATCACGCCCGCCGGAAAGCGGTGGCGCCTGAATGAAGCCAGCGTCACGAAACACCATCCCCAACAGCGGCTTACACCGACTTTGCCGGAGACCTTTCAGCGTTGGCTGACAGCACCGCTCTGGGAAGCCATCGCCCAGATCATCCAGACCTACCCGAAAGCCGAATGCGTGATCTATTTTGCTACAGCAGAATATGATGCAGACTGATCGGAAAATTCCATAGCTCATTCAAAATATTGAAAATATTTGGAAAAATGGAGAGGTGGCGACCCCAGCAGGAGTGCAGAACCTGTGTGGAATCAACGACTTGCAGGTGTCTAACCCGGATTTTCCGGCTCAATGATTTCAATGGGTTAGCCGGGAGTGTCTAACCTTTTTCGAGGGTGAGACGACGAAAAACCCTGGCCGAAATCGGCAGGATGAACCCAGAGCCAAAGTCTTTTGTCCCCAAGCCTGACGCATCTGTTCTGTTTTCGCTCTTAACCTTGGAGGGCCGGGCGCCATTCTGTTCGCTCCATGGCCAGCCCGGAAAAGTCCCCTCCCCGACCCGCCAATGACAACCCGACGCCGGCGCGTCAGAGGCGCGTTCCGGTTGAATCCCTGCCTATGGTCAGACGAAGGTGCTGCAAGGCAACCTCCGAAGGCTCCCAACTCCCAACTCTGCCCGCCATCAAGCAACCGCATCCGCCCAAACGGAAGCAGCCTCGACGCGGAAGCGACAAAGGCTCGGTCTGCTGATCAAATGCCGCTGGATGTTGAAGATGTTGTAGATCGCCGCGTGGGTGGTGAGGATTCTCTGGACCGAGGCCTGCGACTTGAACCGCTGCTGCTGTCGCTCTCGCCTTCGGATCGGCAGGTGCGAATTCTCCGCCCGATTGTTGTCCCGCAGGCGATCTGGTCGATGAAGGTGGCGCAGTGCCAGCCGGTCGAACGCTGCCCCGTAGGACATCAGGCCGTCAGTCGCAATCGTCCGGGGGTCGACGGGCTGGCGGTGCATCAGGTGTCTAAGAGCTTGAGCGCAGCCTCTGTGTCCCGCCGGCGCTGGACCAAGAGGTCCAAATCTGATGGCCCAGAACCGGATCGTCTCGTAGCTAGAGCATGACCCGTTTTGACGGAATCGGGATTCCCAAATCAGGGGTGATTTGATTCAACATCGATGCTGGTGAGGAGGCTGGCATGGATGACGGCACCCTATTCGATGGATCTTCGAGAA
>Ga0164294_10001897_pt1 | contig 19118 bp, 17 predicted proteins | sample GEODES005metaG_FD_111479 | JGI IMG/M metagenome (GOLD analysis project Ga0164294, IMG submission 111479) | Oligotrophic lake water microbial communities from Sparkling Lake, Wisconsin, USA - GEODES005 metaG | ecosystem: Environmental > Aquatic > Freshwater > Lake | place: USA: Sparkling Lake...
GATGAACTGCTCGACAAGATGGGGCGCCAAAAGCCCCTCGAGACGATCACCAGCATGAAGGCGAGCGAGCTCTGATCGACCGGGCTACTCTCGTCGAGCAGGCGAAGGCCAGCATCGATCGCGGGTCCAAGTCGTTCGGTGCCGCCTCGCGCCTGTTCGACAGGCAAACGCGGGAGCGAGCGTGGCTGCTCTACGCCTGGTGCCGCGCCTGCGACGATCTCGCCGACGGGCAGGATCATGGCCACGCCCTGAGCCGGGTCGACGATGCGCCCGAGCGGATCGCGCGGATCCGGGAGCTCACCGCCAAGGCGCTCGATGGCGAGGCAACGGGCGAGCCCGCGTTCGACGCGCTCGGCGTGGTCGCGCGCGAGTGCGCCATTCCCCGCGCGCTGCCGTTCGACGTGATCGAGGGCTTCGCGCTCGATGCAGCCGAGTGGCGGCCTTCGAGTGAAGAGGATCTCTACCGTTACTGCTACCATGTCGCCGGCGCGGTCGGCGTGATGATGGCGCTGGTGATGGGGGTTTCTCCCGATGCGGACGACGTGCTCGATCGCGCCTGCGACCTCGGCCTCGCCTTCCAGCTCGGCAACATCGCGCGCGACATCGGCGAGGATGACGAAGGCGGGCGCTGCTATTTGCCACAAGCGTGGCTGGCCGAGGCGGGGATCGATCCCGATCGGCTGATGGCGCCCGAGCATCGGCCTGCGCTCGTCGAGATCGCCCGACGCCTTGCCGATCGCGCGGCGCGCTACGAGGCGAGCGCTCGGGTCGGCGCGGCGGCGCTGCCGTTCCGATCGGCCTGGGCCGTGCTGGCGGCGGCGGGCATCTACGGTGCGATCGCGCGGGGCGTGGTTCGCGCAGGCCCCGACGCCTGGGACGATCGCGTCTCGACATCGACCATGGCCAAGCTCGGCTGGGTCGCAAGGGCGAGCTTCGAATCGCTCGGTCGCACATCTACGAAGCCCGTTTCGCGCGATGGGCTCTGGACGCGCGCCCGGTAACCTCCATACCCTCCCCGCTCATCCCGAGCGAAGTCGAGGGACGGACAGCATCGAGCGAAGTCGAGATGCGAAGGCTTCGTACCCAGCCAGACGGTTCTCGACTACGCTCGACCCTGCGTGTCCCTCGACTTCGCTCGGGATGAGCGGGAAAAGGCGGTACGATCTGTTGGGAAAGGGAGGGGGGCTCCGTCATGCGGTTCTGGCTGTTTATCGGGCTGTTGCTGGGTCTGGTCGCACCCGCCGTCGCACAGAAGATCGACAGCATTCCGCGCACCGCCGTGATCTCGGCCTTCCCGCCCGAATGGGGGACGCTGCGCCGAGGGCTCGTCGATCCGCAGACGACGACGATCAACGGCGTCGCCTTCCTCACCGGCACGCTGGCCGGAAAGCCGGTGCTGCTGTTCCTGAGCGGGGTCAGCATGGTCAATGCGGCGATGACGACCCAGCTCGCGCTCGATCGCTTCACGGTGAAGCGGATCGTCTTTTCGGGCGTGGCGGGCGGGATCGATCCGAAGCTGGACGTGGGCGATGTCGTCGTCGCCGACAAATGGGCGCAATATCTCGAATCGACCTTCGCACGCGAAACGCCGCAGGGCTTCGTGCCGCCGGTCGGCGATCATGGCGCGGCGGGCAAGGTCCCCAATTTCGGGATGATCTTCCCGCGCGATGTCTTCGTCCGGCGCCAGGGCGGCGACCCTGAGCAGCGCATGTGGTTCCCGGCCGATCCCGCGTTGCTCGCCACCGCACGCAGCGTGGCCGGCGGGGTGACGCTCGCCCGCTGCTTCGGCGCTGCCTGCCTCAAGGCGCAGCCGAAGGTGGTGGTCGGCGGCAACGGCATTTCGGGGCCGGTGTTCATGGATAACGCCGCCTTCCGCAGCTACGCCTTCAAGGCGTTCGATGCGCAGGTGCTCGACATGGAATCGGCGGCGGTGGCGCATGTCGCTTATGCGAACGCGGTGCCCTTCATCGCCTTCCGAAGCCTGTCCGACCTTGCGGGCGGCGATCCGGGCGAGAATCAGGCGCGGGCCTTCTACCCGCTGGCGTCAGGGAATAGCGCGCTGGTTGTCACGGCGTTCCTCAAGGCATTGCCGGATTAAGGGAACAGAAGAGAAATAAATGCTTGACAGCGTGACGCTGATATGGCATAAGGTGGGCAGGATCGAAGGTTGCGCCTGATTCGTCCCAGACCGCTGAGGCATTTATGCGATGGCTACTGACGCTTTTGCGAAGAAGGCATCGAACAGCTGGATTTCAGGAAAGAACTAGCTGGCCGCTGCAGTGGCGGAGAGCGCGGGCTGAGGATTGGCCGCAGGTCAGGCTGGGGTACGATTACGAACGGGCCCGAAAAACGGGGACTGGGCATGTCGCTGAATTTCAGAACGAAATCTTGTTCCTGATCGATAGATTGGTTCGGTTGGCCTGACCCGCCTCAATGGGGATTGGCTTCATTCGATCGCTCACAAAGAATCTGGCACTCTTGGGGAGACTTCAATGATTTGCCGACGGCTTGGAAGGTGCCCAACCCTTTGTATGGGCGACAGAAGCTTGTGATCTGACAGACTTATTCCATTGCTTGGCCGCGTACAGGCTCGCGCACCCCAGTGCGTCCCCGCCTCGCCAATTCCGCCTTCAACGTCTCCGGCTTCGGCGCCACCAGAAATCCGAAGCTGACCGTGCCTTCCTTCGTCTCGACGACGTGGTGGAGGCGGTGGGCCTGGACGATGCGTTTCATGTAGGTCGAGCGGGCGACGAAGCGGCCGGGGAGGCGCTGGTGGACGATCCAGTCGTGGAAGCCGAAATAGATGGCACCATAGGCGGCGATGCCTGCGCCGATCCAGGTCGTGCCCCACCACCAGCCGAGCTGGACGCCACCCAGCAGGAGCAGGATCGAAGGGACGGCGAAGATCACCGCGTAGAGATCGTTCGCCTCGAACGCCCCGAGTCTCGGCCGGTGGTGGCTCGCGTGGAGGAACCAGCCCGGCCCGTGCATCACCCAGCGGTGCGCGGTGTAGGCGACGCCCTCCATCGCCGCGATGGTGCCGATGAAGAGGAGAAGGCCGATCAGATTGTGCACATCAGCATGATAAGCGTTCTTTTCCGCAACTGCGAGATGCCGGCCTTGCCTTTACTCGTCAGTATATGCTTTAGGCCGGGTCGATTTTCCGAGAGACTCAATCCATCCCAAGGGAGCCCCGCGCGCTCATGAACATCCATGAATATCAGGCCAAGGAAGTCCTCTCCAAGTTCGGCGTCGCCATTCCCCTCGGCTTCGCGGCGCTGAGCGTCGACGAGGCTGTCGAGGCGGCGGGCAAGCTCCCCGGGCCGCTCTATGTCGTGAAGGCGCAGATTCACGCGGGTGGCCGCGGCAAGGGCAAGTTCAAGGAACTGGGGCCCGATGCCAAGGGCGGCGTGCGCCTCTCCAAGACGATCGACGACGTCCGCACCAATGCGGGCGAGATGCTCGGCAACACGCTGGTGACGATCCAGACGGGCGATGCCGGCAAGCAGGTCAACCGCCTCTACATCACCGACGGCGCCGACATCGCGAAGGAATATTACCTCTCGATGCTCGTCGATCGCGCGACCGGCCGTATCGCCATGGTCGTCTCGACCGAGGGCGGCATGGACATCGAGACCGTGGCGCACGACACCCCTGAGAAGATCAAGACGATCGTGATCGATCCGGCCGAGGGCTTCATGCCCCACCACGGCCGCGCGGTGGCCTTCGCGCTCAACCTGACCGGCGATCTCAACAAGCAGGCGGCCAAGACCGCCGAGCAGCTCTACAACGCCTTCATCGGCACCGACATGGCGATGCTGGAAGTGAACCCGCTGGTCGAGACGACCGACGGCAAGCTGCTGGTGCTCGATGCCAAGGTGAGCTTCGATTCGAACTCGCTCTATCGCCACAAGGACATATTGGCGCTGCGCGACGAGACCGAGGAGGATCCGGCCGAGGTCGAGGCATCGAAGTACGACCTCGCCTACATCAAGCTGGACGGCAACATCGGCTGCATGGTCAACGGCGCCGGCCTCGCCATGGCGACGATGGACATCATCAAGCTCAACGGCGCCTTCCCGGCCAACTTCCTCGACGTGGGCGGCGGCGCCAACAAGGAGAAGGTGACGGCGGCGTTCAAGCTGATCCTGAGCGATCCGGCGGTGAAGGGCATCCTCGTCAACATCTTCGGCGGCATCATGAAGTGCGACATCATCGCTGAGGGCATCGTCGCGGCCGCCAAGGAAGTGAACCTCTCCGTGCCGCTGGTCGTGCGCCTCGAGGGCACCAACGTGCAGCAGGGTAAGGATATCCTGAGCAATTCCGGCCTGCCGATCGTCGCCGCGGACGATCTGGGCGATGCCGCGAAGAAGATCGTCGCCGAGGTGAAGAAGGCGGCTTAACCCATCCCATCATCTTCCCCGGCGAAGGCCGGGGCCCATGTGTCGCGGGCGAGATGTCCGGCAGCCCTGGGTCCCGGCCTTCGCCGGGAAAGAGACTGAGAGAGGACCTGTAAAATGAAAATCCTCGTGCCCGTGAAACGGGTCATCGACTACAATGTGAAGCCGCGGGTGAAGATGGACGGCACCGGCGTCGATCTTGCCAACGTCAAGATGAGCATGAACCCGTTCGACGAGATCGCGGTCGAAGAGGCGATCCGCCTGCGCGAGAAGGGCGTCGCGACCGAGATCATCGCGGTCTCCGTCGGCCCGCAGAAGGCGCAGGAGACGCTGCGCACCGCCCTCGCCATGGGCGCCGACCGCGCGATCCTGGTGCTGAGCGAGGACGAGGTCGAGCCGCTCGGCGTGGCCAAGCTGCTGAAGGCGATCGTCGACGAGGAACAGCCGGGCCTGGTGATCCTGGGCAAGCAGGCGATCGACGACGATTCGAACCAGACCGGCCAGATGCTGGCGGCGCTGACCGGGCGCCCGCAGGGCACGTTCGCGTCGAAGGTCGAGGTCTCGGGTGACAAGGTCTCGGTGACGCGCGAAGTCGACGGTGGTCTCGAGACGGTGAGCCTGACGCTGCCGGCGATCGTGACGACCGACCTTCGCCTCAACGAGCCGCGCTATGCGTCGCTGCCGAACATCATGAAGGCGAAGTCCAAGCCGCTCGCACAAAAGACGCCCGCCGATTACGGTGTCGATGTCGCGCCGCGCCTGAAGACGCTGACCGTCGCCGAGCCGCCGAAGCGCTCGGCCGGCATCAAGGTCGCCGACGTCGATGCGCTCGTCGCCAAACTCAAGGAAATGGGAGTGGCCGCATGACCGTCCTCGTTCTCGTCGAACATGCCGAAGGCGCGGTCAAGGACGCGACCCTCTCGGCCGTCACCGCCGCATCGAAGCTCGGCGCGGTCCACGCACTGGTCGCCGGCGACGGCGATGCCGCCAAGGCAGCCGCCGATGCCGCCGCGCAGATCGCCGGTGTCGAGAAGGTGCTGCTCGCCAGCGACGCGGCCTATGGCCACCAGCTGGCCGAGAATGTCGCCGCGCTCGTCGTCGGGCTGATCGGCGATTATGACGCCTTCGTCGCGCCCGCCACGTCGAACGGCAAGAATATCGCGCCGCGCGTCGCAGCCCTGCTCGACGTCATGCAGATCTCCGAGATCCTCTCGGTCGAGAGCGCCGACACCTTCACCCGCCCGATCTACGCGGGCAATGCGATCGCGACCGTCCAGTCGTCGGACGCGAAGAAGGTGATCACGGTGCGCGGCACCGCCTTCGCCAAGGCGGCGACAACCGGCGGCAGCGCGAGCGTCGAGTCCGTGGCGACCGGCGGCGATCAAGCGCTGTCGAGCTTCGTGGGGGCCGAGACGCAGAAGTCGGAGCGTCCGGAGCTGACCTCGGCGAAGATCATCGTCTCGGGCGGCCGTGCGCTGGGCTCGAGCGAGCAGTTCCACGCGGTCATCGATCCGCTGGCCGACAAGCTCGGCGCGGGCGTCGGCGCCAGCCGTGCCGCGGTCGACGCGGGCTATGCCCCGAACGACTATCAGGTCGGCCAGACCGGCAAGATCGTGGCCCCGGAAATCTATGTCGCGGTCGGCATCTCGGGTGCGATCCAGCATCTCGCCGGCATGAAGGATTCCAAGACGATCATCGCGATCAACAAGGACGAGGACGCCCCGATCTTCCAGGTCGCGGACCTCGGCCTCGTCGGCGATCTCTTCAAGATCGTGCCGGAGCTGACCGAGAAGCTGTAAGGCTTTTTTCGGGTTCGGAATTTGGGGCGGCGCAACCGAAAGGGGCGTCGCCCTTTTTCTTTGCGTCATTCCCGCGAAGGCGGGAATCCATAGTCCATGCGCTGACTTTCTAGCCGCTAGGTCAGGGCATATGGATCCCCGCCTCCGCGGGGATGACGAAGGAGTAGGGCATCTATGCGCAAACACCTCGGCATCACCGGCAAGGTCCAGGGCGTCTGGTATCGCGTGTGGTTCGCCGAGCGGGCCGAGAGTCTTGGGCTCGATGGCTGGGTGCGCAACCGGGCGGACGGCAGCGTCGAGGCGGTGGTCGACGGCCCCGAGGAGATGGTCCGCGAGATGGTGCGGCTGGCGCATGAGGGCTCGCCGATGTCGCGGGTCGAGGGCGTCGTGGTGAGCGACGACACGGCAGCGGAAACGCTCGTCGGCTTCGAGAAGCGACCGACGCTCTGACGCGCAGGCCTTGCCGTCCGCCCCGCGGTGCCGCTAGCGGGCGATGAGGAGACCGCCGTGCCCGATTATGTCCTTCGCCTGACCTGCGCCGATCGGCCGGGCATCGTCGCCTCGGTCACCGGGCTGCTGTTCGAGGCGGGCTATACGATCCTCGACGCGCAGCAGTTCGACGACGTGCCGACCGGGCGCTTCTTCGCGCGTGTGTTGTTTCGGGCCGTGGAGGGTACAGGCGATCTCGCGGCGCTGAGGGAGAAGTTCGCGGGCGTCGCCGGGCGGTTCGCGATGGACTGGAGCATGCGCGATCAGTCGCGGCCGCAGAAGGTGCTGCTGCTCGTCTCCAAGTTCGATCATTGCCTGGCCGACCTGCTCTATCGCTGGCGGACGGGGGAGCTGGCGATGACGCCGGTCGGGATCGTCTCGAACCATCCCCGCTCGGGCTTCGATCATCTCGATTTCGGTGATATCCCGTTCCACCATCTGCCGGTCACCGCCGACACCAAGGCCGCGCAGGAGGGCCGAATCAAAGCGGTGATCGGGGAGAGCGGCGCCGATCTCGTCGTGCTGGCGCGCTACATGCAGATCCTGTCGGACGATCTCGCGGGCTTCCTGTCGGGCCGCTGCATCAACATCCACCACAGCTTCCTGCCGGGCTTCAAGGGCGCCAAGCCCTATCATCAGGCGCACGGCCGCGGCGTGAAGATCATCGGCGCCACGGCGCACTATGTGACGGCCGACCTCGACGAGGGGCCGATCATCGAACAGGATGTCGAGCGCGTCAGCCACCGCGACACGCCCGAGGACCTGATCCGCAAGGGTCGCGACATCGAGCGCCGCGTGCTGGCGCGCGCGGTGCGGACGCACCTGGACGATCGCGTGCTGCTCAACGGGGCGACGACGGTGGTGTTTCCGGAATAAGAAAAGGCCGCCCGAGCGATCGGGCGGCCCTTCCGTTTCCGACGAGGAAGACGCCTTACTTCGGCGCGATGACCATCAGCATCTGACGGCCTTCCATGCGCGGATATTGCTCGACCTTGGCGACTTCGGCGACGTCCGCCTGGAGGCGCTGGAGCACCGCCATGCCGAGGTTGCCGTGCGCCATCTCGCGGCCGCGGAAGCGCATCGTGCACTTCACCTTGTCGCCCTCTTCGATGAACTCGAAGACCTTCTTCATCTTGGTCTCGTAATCGTGGTCATCGATGTTCGGACGCATCTTGATCTCCTTGATCTCCTGCGTCTTCTGGCTCTTGCGGGCGAGGTTGGCCTTCTTCTGGGTCTCGTACTTGAACTTGCCGACATCGAGGAACTTGGCGACGGGCGGATCGGCGTTGGGCGAGACCTCGACCAGATCGAGGCCAAGCTCCTTGGCCTGCTCCATCGCTTCGCGCGTGTACATCACGCCCAGATTCTCGCCATTCTCGTCGATCACCCGCACCTTCTGGCTCTGGATGAATTCGTTGTAGCGAGGGCCGTTGAGTGGAACGGGCGGCGCCCCAAGCGGGCGGCGCATCATGGGCGGTGGTATAACGCTATCTCCTGTTGCGGCTGAATGCCGTGGAGTCGGTATATAGGCCGAATGCGGTGATTCTTAAAGGCTCGGTCGCACGAGTAGCGATATGAGCGCTTCGGCCGCATCGATCCCGCTGAAATAGGCACCGTGCGCGGTCGAGAAATCGGTCGGCGAGCAGGCTTCGCCGGCGATGCGGATGCGTTCGTCGACGGGCCGGGCGAGCGTGGCGCGGGCTTCGGAATGGCCGGGCAGCGCGTGGCTGTAGGAGCCGCCGATGCTGGGCACCTTCGCCCAGGACGAAGCGGCGATCGGGCGCAGGCTTTCCGCGAACGGGCGACCGAGGAGCGCGGCGAGTTCCTCGATCGCGAAGGCCGCCATGCAGCCTTGGCCTTCCGTCTCCAGCGCGCGGGCCGCGGTACCGCCGAAGAAGCATTCGATTGCCGGACGGCCGAGCGGGCGGAGATAATAGCTGCCGGTCTCCGCGCGGTGCGGATGGCCGAGGAGGTGCTGTTCGGGCGGCAGGGCGTCGGCATCCGGCATGTGCAGGAAGAGCTTGTCGGCGAGGCCGAGCGGGATGTGGGCTGCGGCATGGCAGACGGAATCGAAGGCGGCCGGCAGGCGGATCGATCCGTTGGCGAGCATGTTCGTCGAGACGGTGACGATGGCGGACCGGGCACGGATCGCCCCGCGATCGGTTTCGAGTCGAACACCGTCGCCATCGTGGACGATCGCCGAAACGCGGGTGCCGAGCGCCAGCGGCAAATTCCGTGCGTGATCGGCGATGAGGTGACCGTAGCCGGCGGGCAGGCGCCAGTTGAGATCGGTCGCGGCATCCTCGTAGGCGCGATAGTCGGCCACCGAGAGTTCGCCGAGCTGCGCGCCGTTCATGTAGCTCGACAGCGCCTCGATATAGCCCGTCCACGGATCGCCGGGGGTGAGCGCGTCGCGGGCGCAGTCGCTGGGCGGTGGAGCATCGTGCAGCCGCTGGTTGAACGTCTCGAAGGCTTCGGCGGCGGCGTGTTGCTCGGCAGCGGAGAAGCCGATGTTGCGATATTGGCCGCGCCAGGCGGCGGAGGTGCGATCGACGACATGGCCCATCGCCTCGGCCTGACCGACCCACGGATTGCGATCTGCCGAATGGAGCCAGCCGCAGCCGAGATCGAGCGGGAGCCCCTCTGCCTCGACCGTCCAGGCGCGTCCGCCGATCCGGTCGAGCGCATCGATCAGCAGGACGCTCAGGCCGCGGTCGGCCACCCGGCGCGCGGCGGCAATCCCGGCCGCGCCCGCGCCGACGATCGCGACGTCAATAATGGGCAGAGGCGCGGACACCGAAGGTCGCGGGCGTTCCCGGCTGGGCGATGTTCGAGGTCGTGAAGAAATTGCGGGTGAGATCGTATTGCTTGTTCAGGATATTGCGGCCCCACAGCGCGACGCTCCAGCGGCCATTGTCGGGGGCGAGGGCGAGTTCGGCGTTCACGAGCGCATAACGAGCGATGTCATAGTGCGATCCCAGCCACGAATAGCCGTGGGACCGGTAGCTGACGCTGGTGGTGGGCGTCAGGCGATAGCGGCCGACCGGAATCGCGTAGCTGAGCGACCCGCCGACTTCGACCTTCGGGAAGGGCAGTCGCGTGCCGGACTTGTCGACCATCACGGCGACGTGGGTGGCACGGCAGGTGGCGAGGTCGAGCGCCTGATAATCGAGATATTTGCCGCTCTTGGTGCTGGCATAGGCCTCGGCGGAAAGGCCGGGGATGGGGTGCCAGCGGAGCGTGGTTTCGAAGCCGGTGATGCGCGATTTCTTTGCGTTGGCGAAGCGGCCGACCGGGCCGGTGGCGCCGCAGACCGCGTCGAGCACCTGCTGGTCCCGGTAATCGTAGTAAAAGCCGGCGCCTTCGATCTCGAGCGTCTGGGTGACGGCGGCCTTGATGCCCGCTTCATAGGCGAACAGGCGTTCGGGCTTGAACGGGGCGATGCCCGAGGCGCTGCCGGTGTTGTAGGCGGTGAAGCCGCCCGACTTCACGCCCTTCGAGGCGGAGGCGTAGAGCAGAACGCCGGCGGACGGCTTGTAGTCGAGCTCGACCTTGCCGGTGAGCGGGGTCATGCGGGTCGAGACATTGGTGGGGGGCAAAGCCGTCGCACCGCCGAAGGCGCTGCCGAAGCCGTCGAGACGGCGCGTCTCGCGTTCGTAGCGCAGGCCCGCGACCAGCTTGAACGCGGGTGAGAAGGCATATTCCGCCTGGCCGTAGCCGCTGATCGAGCGGACCTTCTGGTCGTAGGTGACCCGCGCATAGGTGCCGTAGGCGTTCTGGAAATCCGAGAAATAGCGCTCGTTCAGCGACTGCTCGGAATAATAGACGCCCGCGATCCAGTGGAGCGGGCCGTCGCCGGTCGAGGCCAGACGCGCCTCCTGCGAGAACACGCGGACACGGCTGCCGAAGAAGACGTCGCCCTCGATCGACGAGGAGGCGTCATAATCGCCATATTCGCGGCGGTTGAGGTGATCGTAGGCGGTGATGCTGGTGAGCTTCACAGGCCCAAGATCGAGCGAGGCGTTGAACGCAGTGCCCAGCGTCCCGTTGCGGCGGCCGGGCTTGGTGCCGGGCAGGTTCGCATCGCGGGCGAGCTGGGGCGAGATGCTCCAGCCGGTGAGGGTATGATCCTTGTCGGCAGGGATGAGCGCGCCGGGGACGCCGGGACTGGCCGAGGTGCGGAAATCGTCGAGCAGGTAGAGGCCGACATTCTCGCTGTGGTCGCGCCCGCCGTGGACGTCGAGTTCGGCCGAGAAGGCGCCGCTCTTGTAGTCGATCAGGCTCCGCGCGGCCAGTTTGTCGGCGTCGCCGAGGCTCTCGCCGGTCGCGCGATTGTGCTGGAAGGCGCCGCCCTGCTGGCTGCCAACCGCGAGGCGCGCGGTGAGGCCTTCCGCCAGCGGGCCGGTGATATAGGCCTCGCCCCGGAAGGCGCCGTAGCGGCCATACTCGACCGTCGCACCCGCGCCGAGATGGGTGCTGGGCTTGTTGGTGACGAAGTTGATCGCGCCGCCGGTGGTGTTGCGGCCGTAGAGCGTGCCCTGCGGTCCGCGCAGCACCTCGACACGCGCGATGTCGAACAGCAGCCCCTGCGTCATCACCGGGACGGGATAGGCGACCTCGTTGACGTAGACGCCGACCGTCGGCGCATTGTTGGTGGCGTAGTCCTGGAAGCCGACGCCGCGGATGCGGAACTGCGCCTGGCCCGATCCGAAGGCGGGCTCGACCTCGAGATTGGGTACGGCTTCCTGCAACTGGTTGACGGTCGCGATGCCGCGCTGGGCGAGCTGCTCGCCGCCAACGACGCTGATCGCGATGCCGATGTCCTTCGCCGCCTGTTCGCGGCGCTGGGCGGTGACGACGATCTCTTCGGGCGCAGCGGCGGCCGCGGCGAGGGCGAACAAGGCGAGGGGCATGGGGAAGGCCGATCCGTCTATGCTGCGTTGCAACGCTGGACTAAGTGCGGCGCGGCCTATAGGGGCGAGTTACCGGCTAGTAAACAAGTAACTGGTGAGAATCATCGAGAGGGATGGACGGGCGATGAAGGCATGGATGCTCGCGATCGCGGCGGCTTCGGGGCTGCTCATGGCGGCGGCACCGCCCGTGCCCGCCAAGAAGCTCGAACCCGCCAGCGTGCTGACCTGGAGCCAGGCGGAGCGGCAGGATCGCTTCTGGCGGATGGAGACGGTCTTTCCCCATCAGACGATCGCGGCGGGTCGGAAAGCGGTTGCGCTCAGACAAGGCAAGCCGCTCACGCTCCCGCTGCCCGAGGGGCTCGACGCTTACATGAAGGCGGATCGCACCGCCGGGCTGCTGGTGATGCAGGATGGCCGCGTCCGCCTCGAACGCGTCGGCCCCAGCCTGACGCCGACGCGCCACTGGGCGGGGTTTTCGGTGACCAAGTCGATCACCTCGACGCTCTACGCGATCGCGCTGCGCGATGGCGCGATCAAAAGCCTCGACGACAGCGTCGCGCGCTACCTGCCCGAGATGAAGGGATCGGCCTATGAAGGCGTCACCGTCCGCCAGCTGCTGACGATGAGTTCGGGCGTGAAGTGGAACGAGGATTATACCGACCTCACCTCCGACGTGGCGCGGATGTATTCGACGCCGGCCGACCCCGGTCTCGATCCGATCGTCAGCTACATGCGCAAGCTGCCGCGCGAGGCGCCGGCGGGGACGAAGTGGAGCTACAAGACCGGCGAGACCGATCTCGCGGGCGTGCTGCTCGTCCGCGCCTTGGGCAAGCCGCTGGCCGCTTATGCGTCGGAGAAGCTCTGGAAGCCGCTCGGCATGGCGCACGATGCGGTGTGGATGGTCAACGAGGCGGGCCAGTCGCCCGGCGGCTGCTGCCTGTCCGCGACGCTCGAGGATTATGCGCGCTTCGGCCAGTTCATTCTGGGTGGCGGCAAGGTCGGCGGCAAGGCCTTGCTCCCCGCCGACTGGCTGCCCCAGGCGACGCGCGAGCAGATCGGCATCGGCCGTCCGGGAATGGGCTATGGCTATTTCTGGTGGACCAACGGCGACGGCACCTTCGATGCGAAGGGCATCTTCGGCCAGATGATCCATATCGATCCGAAGCGGCATCTGGTGATCGTCGCGCTGGCAGCGTGGGACGCGGCCTACGATCGCCCGCACGCCGAACTGCGCGACCGGCTGGTGAAGGCGGTCGCCGAGGCCGTGGACCACGAGACGCGCTGATCTTGTCCCAGACCGCGCGCAGGCTTACCTAGCCGCCATGGCCCACCACCACGCCCACCACGAAGGCGACGCGCTGACCGATGCCGCAGAAGCCGCGATGCTTGCCGCGGGCGAGCAGTGGACGCCGATGCGCGCCGCCGTGTTCGACGTGCTGAGCGATTTCGAGAAGGCGGCGTCGGCCTACGACATCGCCGAGGCGGTTTCGAAGCGCGAGGAGCGCCGCGTCCCCGCGAACAGCATCTACCGCATCCTCGACCTGTTCGTGGCGCAGAACCTCGCCCACCGCGTCGAGAGCGCCAACGCCTATGTGGTCAACGCGCACCCCGCCTGCCGCCACGATTGCATGTTCTTGATCTGCGACGGCTGCGGCACCGTCACCCATATCGACGACGACAAGGCGACGCTGGCGCTGCGCGATGCGGCGACCGGCGCCGGCTTCCAGCCCGCGCGGCCGATCATCGAGATGCGCGGGCTCTGCCCCACATGCGCTTCGGCGCACGGCTGACCGCTAAAAGCCCGATTTTCTTCGCAGACGCAGCATGCTTCATCTGGCGTTCAGCTTCGGGGCGGCAGAGCAATGATACATTGTATCAAGGTCTCCCGATGCGCTTTCTTTTTGCCGGTATCTCTCTCTCCGCACTGATCGCAGGCGCCGCCCAGGCGCAGGAGGCGCCGGCCCCGGCGCCCGCGTCGGGCCCCGATATCGTCATCACCGCCAAGAAGCTCGATGCCGCGCGCGCATCGATCCAGCCGAGCCTCGGCGCCACATCCTATGCCGTCTCGAACGCGACGATCCAGGCGCTGCCCGGCGGCGACAATCAGCAGTTCAACCAGATCGTGCTGCAGCTCCCCGGTGTCGTCCAGGATGGCGCGGGCCAGTTCCACGTCCGCGGCGACCACGGCAATCTCCAGTACCGCATCAACGGCACGATCCTGCCCGAAGGCATCGCGGTGTTCGGCCAGACGCTGAGCCCGCGGCTGATCGACAAGTTCGCGCTGCTGACCGGCGCGCTGCCCGCGCAATATGGCCTGCGTTCGGCGGGCATCATCGACATCACCACCAAGACCGGCTTCCGCAACGGCGGCGCGATCTCGGTATACGGCGGCAGCCGCGGCACGATCGAGCCGAGCTTCGAATATGGCGGCTCGTCGGGGTCGACCAATTACTTCTTCTCGGGCGATTACCGCCGCGATGACCTCGGCATCGAGAGCGTCGACGGCTCCTCGACCCCGCTGCACGATCGCACCAAGCAGGGGCAGGCGTTCGGCTATGTCGATCACATCATCGACGACGATCACCGCATCTCCTTCCTCGGCGGCTATTCGAACCAGAGCTTCAAAATCCCCAATCCGCGCGGGTTGCACGCCGCCAACGAAGGCCCGGGCTACACCGTCGGCGGGCAGAGCGATTTCCTGAGCGACAATCTCGACGAGCGTCAGCACGAACAGACCGCCTTCGGGCAGCTCGCGCTACTCCACAACGACGGCACGCTCGTCTGGCAGGCGGCCTTGTTCGCGCGCTATTCGAAGCTGAACTATTTGCCCGACGTGCTCGGCGAGCTGTTGTTCAACGGCCAGGCCCAAAGCGCCGTCAAGCGCGATACCGACGTCGGCGCGCAGATCGACGCCTCCTGGCATGTCGGCAGCAGCCACACGATCCGCTTCGGCGGCCTCGCCACGCGCGACCGCGGCACCAGCCGCACGACGACCTCGGTCATCCCGCTCGACGCCGCCGGCGATCAGGCGGGCGAGCCGATCGCGATCGCCGACAACAGCGCCAAGACCGAATGGATATTGAGCGCCTATCTGCAGGACGAGTGGAAGCTCGCCGACGGCCTGACGTTCAACTACGGCGGCCGCTTCGACTGGTACAAAGGCTATCGCTCGGAAAATCAGTTCAGCCCGCGCGCGAACCTCGTCTGGCAGCCGACGAAGGCGACGACGCTCCACATCGGCTATGCGCGCTATTTCTCGCCGCCGCCGTTCGAGAATGTCGCGACGTCGACCGTCGCGCTCTACCGGGGCACCAGCGCCGAGGCGCCGGGCACGCTCAACACCACGCCCTTTGCCGAGCGCCAGCATTATTTCGACATCGGCTTCGAACAGAAGTTCGGCCCCGCCGTGACCTTCAGCCTCGACGGCTATTACCGCATCTCGCGCAATCTGGTCGACGAGGGCCAGTTCGGCGCGCCGATCATCCTGTCACCGTTCAACTACCGCGACGGCCGCATCAAGGGCGTCGAGGCGAACCTCAATTATGCGCGAGGGCCGTGGCTCGCCTACCTCAACTTCTCGGTATCTAAGGCGATCGGCAAGAATATCGTCTCCAGCCAGTTCAACTTCGATCCGGCCGACCTCGCCTACATCGCGAGCCACTACATCTATCTGGATCACGACCAGACCTACACGGGATCGGCGGGCGTCTCCTACGCCTTCAAGCGCGGGCTGCTGTCGGGCCTGAAGCTTGGCGGCGACATGATCTACGGATCGGGGCTGCGCACCGACGGCGCCGTGCCCAACGGCGGCAAGCTGCCGAGCTATGCCCAGTTCAACCTCTCGACCAGCTACAAGATCGCGAGTGCGGGGCTGGAGCTGCGCTTCGACATCGTCAACGTCGGCGACAAGATCTACGAGATCCGCGACGGTTCGGGGGTCGGCGTCGGTGCGCCGCAATATGGCGCACGGCGCGGATTCTTCGTCGGCGTGACGAAGGATATCTAAGCCAACTCTCCGTTCGCCCTGAGCTTGTCGAAGGGCTGCCCTTCTTCTCCCGCGCTGATGAGAAAAGAACAGTGCTTCGACAGGCTCAGCACGAACGGTTTTAAAGGCTTCTAGATTGAACCCGGCGTCGACAGCATCAGATAAGCGAGCTTCGCCTGTGCCGGTGTCGGGCGGAGCAGATCGACGCGGTTCTGGGCGAGCGCGTTGAGCGCCGAGGCGACATCGGTGCCTTCGGCGCCGTCCGTACCATCATCGCTCGTGCCGTTCAGCGCCGCATAGCGCATCGAGGCGGCGTCGGCTTCCTCGGGCGTGGCGACGAGACTGCCGGGCGCCGCGCCGGTCGAGACCGTGCCGCCGTCGGCACCGGCCGAGGCGAGTTTCTGGCCCATCAGCTGATAGACGTCGGACAGGCTGCGGGCGGAGCCGCTCTTGTCGTAGAAGATCGATCGGTTGGCGCTGGCTTCACGCGGGAAGAGCGAGGCGGCCGACGCGCCCGGCGCGTTGCTCGCCGCCTGCAGGAAGCGCGTCGCGCCACCCAGCCCCAGGAAATGCGCGAAATAGAGGTCGGTCGAATTGGCGGCGCGGCCCAGCGCCTGGGTGAGCCCCGCGGCATTGTCGCTGGCGTAGGCGCCCGCCATCAGCGCGGCCGGCCCGGCCTGCTCGCGCAAGCCCATCACCGCCTGGCGCATCGAGGGGTCGACGGTGAAGCCACCGCCGGACCTGGCCGAGATCGCATCCGCCGCCCAGCCCATGCCATGCTCGGTGCCATGCTTCTTGACGATCGCGAGCCAGCTCTGGTCGAGGAACTGGTAGAGGCCCGAGGCGGATGAGGTCGAAGCCTTGGCATTCGGATCGAGCCCGCTTTCGCTCTTCGCCTGCGCCATCAGGTAAGAAAAGGAGACGCCGGTCTTCTGCGCGGCCTGGCCGATCGCGGTGCGCACGTCCTCGCGCGCGGCATTCAGTCCAGATCCGATACTTCCCCAAGACATGGGCTAACCCGCGGCACCTTATGGTTAATGGCGCCGCGGGTATCGCTTACCTTGGTTAAAAGGGTCTTAAGACGCGGCCTTGCCGCACTCGCCGACCGACTTGATGAACGCCCAGACGTCGGACGAGAAAGGCGGCTTCTGCTCCCCCTTCCACTCGTCGATCTTGTCGTACATCTTCGAGACGCCCTGCATCATCGCCGGTGTCGCCATCGCCTTGAACGGTGCGATCAGCGCCTGCCATTCGTCGTAGAAGGCCCTCGCCTGCGGGCTGGCGGGGTCCATCGGCAGCGCCGCTTCGATGCGCCCGGTCAGGTCGGCCCATTTGGCGGTATAGGCGGCCTGGTCGAAATCCTGCGGATAAGGCGTCTTGGCGAAATCGGCCTTGGCTTCCTCGCCGACGTAGCGGTCGGTGACCGCCTTCCAATTCTCATGTTCCATCACGGTATCTCCGGTCTTGATCAGCGAGCATAGGGTCTCGGCATCGAGCGACTCGCCACGGTCGACGCGGGACTTTGCGGACAGAAGCAGGCGCCGCGCCTCGGCGAGCTGGCTCGCCTGCGCATCCAGCGCCTGGAGCTGCGCGCCGATCAGCCGCCCAAGGTCGAGCGGGCGCCGATCGAGCAGGCGGCCGATGTCGGCAAGGCTGAACCCCGCCGCCTTCAGCGTCACCACCTGGTTGATCCGCTCCAGCTCGCCCGCGCCGTAGAGCCGCCGCCCGGACGCGGTCCGCAGAGGCTTCACGAGCCCCCGCGCCTCATAGAAGCGCAACGCTCGCGCGCTGAGCCCGGTGAGGCGGACGACCTTGCTGATATCGAGTGCTTCCATCACGAATCGGCTTGTAGCGCTTGACGTAAGGTCAACTTCAAGCGGGAATCTTTAGCGGCGGCGGCCGTCTCTCTCGGAGCGATAAAAATCGATGGGCAGACTTTCAATCGCCGATCGGCTTCCTAGATGGGCGGCCCCTATCCTCGACACAGGAGCCTCCCCATGCGCACCACCGGCAACACCATTCTCATCACCGGCGGCGGATCGGGGATCGGGCGCGCGCTGGCGCAGCGGTTCCACGATCGGGGGGACATTGTCATCGTCGCCGGGCGGCGGGCCGAGGCGCTGGCGGAGACGATCGCGGGCCGCGCCAATATGCATGCGCTGGTGCTGGATGTCGAAAGCCCGCAGGCGATCCGCGATTTCGCGGCGAAGGCGATCGCCGAATTTCCCGCGATCAACGTGCTGATCAACAACGCCGGGATCATGGCCAGCGAGGATGCGACGGCCCCGCGCGATCTGAAGACGGCCGAGGATACGATCACCACCAACCTGCTCGGCCCGATCCGGCTGATCGATGCCTTCGTCGATCATCTGAAGGGGCAGGCCGATGCGGCGATCGTCAACGTGACCTCGGGCCTCGCCTCCGTGCCCCTGCCCTCGTCACCGACCTATTCGGCGACCAAGGCGGCGGTGCACAGCTATACCGTGTCGCTGCGCGTCCAGCTCGCGGGCAAGATCGAGGTGATCGAACTGGCGCCGCCGGGGGTGCAGACCGACCTGACGCCGGGGCAGGCGACGCGCGAGGGCTATATGCCGCTGGAGGATTATGCGAACGAGGTGATGACCCTGTTCGCGCAGGTGCCGACGCCGAGCGAAGTCCTGGTCGAGCGGGTCAAGCCGCTCCGCTTCGCCGAGCGTGACGGCAGCTTCGACAAGGTGCTGGCGATGTTGTCGGGGCACTGAACCCCGCACGCGTCATTGCGAGGCGCGTAGCGGCGAAGCCATCCAGCCCCACGCTTCGGGACTGGATGGCTTCGCCAAGCTCGCAATGACGCGCTTGGTTACTTGGCGCCCGCCAGATCGACGCCGATATACTGCGCCGGGCGGTTGCCGCGCTGGACGAGCAGCAGGACGGTCTTGAAGCCGCCCTTCTGCGCGGCGGCGAGAGTGGCGGCGGCATCGGCGACGCTGGCGACCGGGCGGTTGCCGATCTTCAGGATGATGTCGCGCGGCTGCAGGCCCTTCTCGCTCGCGTCGCTCGACGGATCGACGTTGGTGATGACGACGCCGGTGACCGGCCCCGTGATGCCCAGCTGGCGGGCGATCGCCGGGGTCAGCGTCTGCAGCGAGACGCCGAGCGCATTCTTGGCCGGCGGCGTCGCGGGATTGCCGTCGTCGTCCAGAGCGTTCTGATCGTCGCCACCCGCGGCGCTGGCGAGCTGCTCCTCGGGCGGACGCTGCTGGACGATCGCGGTGGTCGTCGCCGGCTTGCCGTCGCGGATGTAGTCGATCGGCACGCGCGCGCCGACCGGCAGCCCGGCGACGATGAACGACAGCGTCGTATCGGGCGTCACGTCCTGGTTGTTGACCTTCACGATCACGTCGCCCTGCTGGATGCCGGCCTTGGCGGCGGGCTGGCCGGGCTCGACGCGGGCGACGATCTCGCCATGGTCCTTGGGCAGGCGGAGCGACGAGGCGATGTCGTCGGTCATCGGCTGGATGATCACGCCGAGATAGCCGCGCGAGACCTTGCC
>Ga0164294_10001899_pt1 | contig 19099 bp, 1 predicted proteins | sample GEODES005metaG_FD_111479 | JGI IMG/M metagenome (GOLD analysis project Ga0164294, IMG submission 111479) | Oligotrophic lake water microbial communities from Sparkling Lake, Wisconsin, USA - GEODES005 metaG | ecosystem: Environmental > Aquatic > Freshwater > Lake | place: USA: Sparkling Lake...
GCCATCGTATCAGCCATCATCTCAGCCAAGTCATCAGCCTAGTATTCTACCATCTATGCAACCATCACTTCAGCCAACTACACAGCCGTCAGCACAACCATCTTGCAAGCCATCGACACAATCGTCCATGCAACCATCTACACAGCCCTCCATACAACCGTCGATGCAACCTTCAATTCAGCCAAGCGCAAAGCCTTCAATCCAACCAACAGTGCAGCCGACAGCACAGCCAAGTATAAGTCCCAGTTCGCAACCATCATGCCAACCTTCATCCCAACCCTCTCGCCAACCATCTTTGGGACCATCATCTCAGCCATCTATACAGCCAACAAAATTACCCACAAATCCACCCACATCACAACCTACTTTGGATCCGTCTACTCAGCCAAGTATTCAACCATCATCAAAGCCATCCGTTCGACCTACTCAGCAACCGACTTGTCAACCATCTATTCAGTCCTCTAGACAACCAACGCGGCAACCATCAATACAACCCAGTTGCGAACCAACATCTCAACCAACAAGTTGGCCAATTGTACAGCCTAGTGAGCAACCATCATCACAACCAACTTGTCAACCTACTCAACAATCGTCTAATCAACCGTCTTTGAAACCCTCTACGCAACCCTCAGATCAACCGTATACATTACCTACTCACCAACCCACCTTCAAACCATCGTCTCGACCAACTTACCAACCTTCATCACAACCATCTTTACTACCATCTTATCAGCCATCGCAACAACCCTCTGATCAGCCATCGGTGAAACCCTCGATACAGCCAACTGCGCAACCATCGTCGCAACCTAGTTTTCAGACTTCGTCAAAGCCATCGATGCAGCCGAGTTCTCAACCCTCTGTTCAACCATCTACTGTACCTTCTTATTCACCTTCCTCACAACCGTTTACGGTACCGTCTGTTGATCCATCAATACAACCCAGCAATCAACCATCTGCTCAACCCAGTGATAATCCTTCATCGAAACCATCTATTCAACCGACATTTCAACGAAGTCAACTTCCAACCTGTCAGCCTTCAGGGCAACCATCATCACAACCATCTAGTCAGTCGTCTATAACTCCATCCAGTCATCCAACAGTCCGACCTAGCATACTACCTAGTTGTCAACCGACCGTTCAACCAACCTTTCAGCCGTCAATATTGCCTAGTAGACAACCGACATCACAACCTTCAAAGCATCCTTCGCGACAGCCATCACTTCAACCTTCTTCTTGTCCATCCATAAAGCCTTCAGGTCAGCCCACCTTTCAACCCACCTTTAAACCATCTTCTCAGCCATCAAAGCAACCAAATATTATGCCTTCTTTTCAACCATCATTAAAACCATCAAGGCAGCCATCGTCTCAACCATCTCTTCGCCCAACTGATCAACCATCAACACAGCCGTCTCATCGTCCTTCATCGCAACCGATTGTTTCTCCTTCATCACAACCATCGAAAAACCCCTCTTCACAGCCAAACGTAAGACCGTCTTCGCAACCATCGTACCAACCTTCAATGCAACAATCAAGGACACCAACAAGCCAACCATCGGTACAACCCTCAGAATGTCCCACTAGCCAACCAAGTGCTCAACCTTCACATTATCCATCTGTAGAACCTTCACAGCAACCGACTATTCAGCCATCCTCTCAACCCACGAAATTACCTAGTATACAGCCTTCTATTTATCCATCTGAACAACCAACCAGTCATCCATCGCAACAACCTACAATAAAACCAAGCAGTCAACCTTCGAACCAGCCTTCACGTCATCCCGCAGTTCATCCAAGTGTACAACCATCCCAGCGACCAACGCATCAACCTTCGACGCAACCAACCGCTCAGCCATCCACCCAGCCAACGAGACAGCCATCAGTTCATCCATCAAAATTTCCTTCGTCTCAACCAACAGCACAACCATCGATTCAGCCAACACTAATACCAAGTAATCAACCTACTCTTCAACCCTTGTCTCAGCCATCTGTTCAACCTTCATCTTATCCAACAATTCAACCGACAAGTAAACCATCATTCTGTCCAACTGTACAACCTACTTTGCAACCTTCATCACAACCTTCATCACAACCAACAAGTCAACCATCGATTAAACCCACCTTCCAACCGACGAGTACTCCTTCGACGCACCCATCCCAGCATCCCAGTGAGCAGCCTTTATCCCAGCCATCTCGCCAGCCATTTAATTTACCAACCACCCTTCCTTCAATTCAACCTACAAATCAACCCTCCAGTCGACCCACAATGCAACCAATTGCTCGGCCATCTATGCAACCATCGAATCAACCAACGACACAACCAAATATTGAACCATCGTCCCAGCCTACCTCTCAGCCTTTTATTCAACCATCTTCTGTACCATCGATTCAACCATCAAACAAACCATCAAAACAGCCATTAAGTCAGCCCAGCTTACAGCCATCTTCCCAGCCAATTGCGGAACCAACAATTCAACCGAGCGCTATGCCTTCGTTACAACCCAGTGTTCAGCCATCTTCACAACCATCAAATCAGCCTTCTTCACTACCAACGTCGCAACCTACGAATCAACCAACTAGTCACCCATCCTCTCAACCATCTTCTCAACCATCGGAACAGCCCACATCTCAACCTACTTCTCATCCTTCTTATCAACCATCCAACCAACCATCTGCCTATCCGACTTTGCAACCTACTGCTCAACCTTCCGATCAGCCATCTTGTCAACCAACGATGTTGCCAAGTTGTCAACCGTCATCACAACCATCTATGCAGCCCTCATCTCAACCTAGTATAATGCCTTCTCTCCAACCATCTGATCAGCCATCTGTGCAGCCATCATCTCAACCATCTTCTACGCCGACAGCACAGCCGACGGATCAGCCTTCCATCGACCCTACGTCTCAACCATCATCTCAACCATCGATGCAACCAACCCTGCAGCCATCTTTCCAGCCATCAGAACAACCATCGAATCAGCCATCCATTCAACCATCAGAGCAACCATCTGCTCAACCATCGTCTCAACCCACTAAGCAGCCTTCTTCTTTTCCATCAACATTGCCTACATCAAAACCATCTGTCCAACCTTCCAAGAATCCCTCCGTAATACCCTCAAGACAACCTTTTTCAAAGCCATCTAGTCTTCCATCAGAACAACCTTCAGATCAACCGTCAAGTCAACCGACGAATCAACCTTCTGTGACACCTACTTCTCAACCATCATTCCAGCCGTCGATGCAACCATCTATACAACCTAGCCATCAACCATCGTCTCAACCATCTGATCAACCATCTTCACAGCCATCCAGTCAACCTTCATCCAATCCGACATCACAGCCTTCTTCTCAACCATCTTGTCTACCAAGGTCTTATCCTTCATTACAGCCATCGGGTCAACCATCATTACAGCCCAGGAATGTTCCCACTAGTCAACCGTCCCATCAACCAACTATCCAACCATTTGTTTTTCCATCCTGCCAGCCTTCAATTCAACCATCGTTTCAACCCACTGCAAAGCCTAGTGGACAACCTTCAACCCAACCATCAATTCTACCATCAACTCAACCAACCAATCAACCTTCTTGCCAACCATCCCGACAACCATCATCCCAACCAAAGTCTCGACCTTCTTCACAACCTTCAATGCAACCAACAAATCAACCTTCGAGATTACCTAGCGCACTACCATCTTCTCAGCCATCTGCGCAACCATCTATTCAACCAACCAGACAACCATCATATCAACCATCTATGCAGCCGACAACACAGCCTTCACTTCAACCATCCAATCAGCCTTCTTATCAACCGTCACGACAGCCGTCATCAAAACCAACCTCACAACCTTCAATTCAACCAACTATTTGTCCTTCGGCACTTCCAAGTGTACAACCATCTCTATATCCATCTCATCAACCATCCACGCAACCATCTCTACAGCCAACATCTCAACCATCAATGCAACCATCATGTCGACCTACTTCACAACCGACAAAGCGACCATCGGATCAGCCATCTGAACAACCGTCAAACAAACCTAGCACTCAGCCATCCACACAACCATCTATGCGACCTTCTTCACAACCATCTGTGCAGCCTTCGATTCAACCATCTATCCTTCCAACAGTAATGCCCTCATGTCAACCCAGTATTCGACCAACTTCACAACCATCCTGTCGACCATCAGTATATCCGACTTCTCAACCGACAAAACAACCATCTCAGCATCCATCTTCTCAGCCTTCTGTAGCACCATCACTCCAGCCATCGATGCAACCATCACTTAAACCTACTCTGCAGCCGACTTCATTTCCGTCCAGTCAACCGTCTACACAACCATCTTTATATCCTACTTCACAGCCAACATCTCAGCCTAGTAGAAAACCATCTATAAGACCCTCTCAACAACCAACATCCCAGCCATCGACATGTCCATCAAGACAACCGACAATACAGCCATCACTTCAACCTTCGTCCCAACCATCACTTCAACCTTCCTCTCAACCGACTGGCCTACCTTCTTATGAACCATCTATGCAGCCTTCCGATCAACCTTCTCTGCAACCCACTTCTCAGCCTTCTGCACAGCCTTCCAGTCAACCCACTGATGAACCAAGTATACAACCGTCTTTGCAACCTTCGATGCAACCATCATCTCAACCTAGTTCGATACCGACGGACCAACCATCCATGCAGCCATCTAATAATCCATCTACCCAACCGTCATGTGAACCTTCTTTGCAGCCATCTGATCAGCCTTCTATGTGTCCAAGTTTACAACCATCGACCCAACCTACTTTTCAACCATCATCTCAACCTTCTAGTCAACCATCAAGTCAACCATCAAGTCAACCATCACCACAACCTTCTTCACAGCCATCATCTGAACCTTCTTCTCAACCCACTACTCAGCCAATCGTACAACCAACGGAACAACCTACTTCTCTGCCGACTTCACAACCATCCACTGATCCTAGTTTTCAGCCATCATGTCGACCTTCAGTAGAACCATCTACACAGCCTTCAATACAACCATCATCAAAACCGACAGAACAACCGACGATTAAACCTTCTTCCCAACCTAGTGTGCAACCGACATGTCGACCATCGATACAACCGACATGTCGACCAACTAACCAACCGTCATCACAGCCGTCTATTCAACCAATTATTTACCCATCCACGCAACCATCTGCACAACCTTCCAAGCTACCTTCATCACAGCCCAGTGAAATTCCGAGCCGTCAACCTTCATCACAACCATCTACATGTCCATCGAGCCAACCATTTAGTCAACCGTCATATCAACCATCCATACAACCAACATTTAGACCTACAAATCAACCATCCTTTCAACCTACTATTCAGCCATCGATACAACCTTCCGATCAGCCGAGCTCTTTTCCAACTATTTATCCGAGTGCTCAACCAACTCTACAACCAAGTTCTCAGCCTTCATGCCAACCATCTCGTCGACCATCTACATTTCCCACTTCTCAACCTACTCGGCAACCATCTAATCGACCCTCCGGACAACCATCATCTCAACCAACAAATCAACCATCATCAAAACCAACAACTCAACCAACGATTCAACCGACAACTCAACCATCATTTCAACCATCGTTTCAGCCCACTGAAGAGCCAACCACTCAACCATTATGCCGACCTTCGAATCAACCTTCTTCTCAACCCAGCTGTCGTCCATCAATCCAACCTACAAGTCAACCGACAGATCAACCAACTATTCAACCTACTCTACAGCCATCTGTACAACCGTCACAACAACCATCAATCCAACCATCTACTCAGCCTTCATCGCAACCATCGTTTCAACCAACAAATCGCCCATCGGTCCAACCTTCACGTCAACCTACTAATCAACCCACTATACAACCAACATGTCAGCCATCTCAACAACCATCCTTACAACCGACTTTTCAGCCATCGCATCAACCAACAGCCCAACCATCATCTCAGCCATCTACTCAGCCAACAGCATGTCCATCAGTCCAACCCTCAAGTCAGCCTACAAGTCAACCGACTGTTCAACCAACTAATCGCCCATCTTATCAGCCCTCAATGCAACCATCATGTCAACCGTATATTCAGCCAAGTTCTCAACCATCATCACAGCCAACAATCCAACCGTCTGATTGTCCATCCACCCAACCGTCGATGCAACCAACTAGTCGACCTACCTTTCAGCCAACACGTCAACCATCTCGGCAACCATCCATACAACCATCTTGTCAACCATTTCGCCAACCCACTGCTCAACCTTCAGGACAGCCATCTGTTCAACCAACTGATCGTCCGTCATCGCAGCCCTCAAAGCAACCTACTCGCCAACCTTCAAGTCAACCTACATGCCAACCATCAAGGCAACCATCTCAACTACCATCTGCTCAACCCGCACTTAAACCAAGTTCTCAGCCTTCAACACAACCAACTATCCAACCATCCGTTCAGCCGAGTAATTGTCCCTCATCTCAACCATCAAAGCAACCATCAATGCAGCCATCTGATCGACCATCGGGTCAACCTACAGTGCAACCAACATCATATCCCACTATACAGCCGAGTTGTAATCCATCAAGTCAGCCATCAAATCAGCCGTCACAACAACCAACGCTCAAGCCTAGTGCACAACCTTCCTCTCAACCATCTTGCCAACCATCAAATCAACCGACAACCCAACCAACAAGGCAACCATCCTGTCAACCTACCGTCCAACCCAGTAGTAGACCAACTGAGCAACCGACAGCTCAGCCATCGAGACAACCTAGTTATATTCCAACAAGTCAGCCAACTATTCGACCTTCATTACAGCCATCTAAGCAACCATCTGATCAACCGTCATGTCAGCCAACAACTCAACCATCTAGTCGCCCCTCGACACAACCAACTCTTCAACCGACATCAAAACCTTCTGAACAGCCATCTTATCAGCCAAGTTATCAACCATCATCTCATCCATCACAGACCCCGACAGAGCAACCGTCAACTCAACCTTCGTATCAGCCCACCGGACAACCTACAACAAAACCAACTGACCAGCCGTCCCAGCAGCCTAGTTCACAGCCTTCTACCAAACCTACTAGTCAACCCTCAATTCAGCCTACTTGCCAGTCTTCTACCCAGCCATCTACTCAGCCCACTCGACAACCATCATCACAGCCTACAGTCCAACCAACAGGTAGGCCATCGAAACAGCCATCAGTGCAACCATCGGAGCAACCATCGTCGCAACCATCTAACCTACCCAGTTCACAACCTTCTCACGTTCCTTCCAGCCAACCTACTTTTCAGCCATCTGATCAACCATCTAGACAACCTAGTAACCTACCATCATCGAGGCCTTCATCACAGCCTTCTTCACAACCGTCACAAGTGCCATCATCTTCACCGTCATCACAACCATCCGAACAGCCTTCTCTACAACCATCATCGCAGCCTAGTCATGAACCATCAATGCAGCCAAGCAACCAACCAAGTATTCAACCTACAGGTCAGCCAACTCAAGAACCATCTATTCAGCCTTCAGGTCAACCATCAGCACAACCGTATTCTACACCAAGTTCACAACCGTCATGCAACCCATCTATCCTACCGTCTATACAACCGTCAAGTCAACCCACTGGGGAGCCTAGCTGTCAGCCATCCGGTCAACCAATGTCTCATCCGACAAACTTACCATCAGGTCAGCCTTCAAGTACACCATCAACGCAACCCACCGATCAACCAACAATGCAACCTTCTATGCAGCCAAGTGATCAGCCATCAGCACAACCATCAAAGCAGCCCAGTGGTCAACCAACAGATCAACCGTCTTTACAACCATCACTTCAACCAACAGATCTTCCAACTTCACAACCTTTCACATTGCCTACCACTCAACCAACGACTTTTCCATCTGTTCAACCATCTGAACAGCCATCGAGTCAACCATCGCGACAACCCACAAACGAACCCTCTAGTAGGCCATCATCTCAACCATCTCGTCAACCATCTAGACAGCCTTCATCACAGCCATCTGCACAACCTTCAACTCAACCAACACATATACCATCAATTCAGCCCACACGTCAACCCACCATTCAACCATCTTATCTCCCAAGCACTCAGCCATCTACTCAACCAACATTGAAACCTAGTACTCAACCGACGACACAACCATCTACTCAACCATCAACTCAACCATCTATCCAACCGACAATTCAGCCATCTACTAAACCCTCCAGGCAACCAACAGTAGAACCCTCAATGCAGCCAACTATTCTGCCTTCTTATCAACCATCCTCACAGCCTTCAGATCAACCGTCAAATCAGCCATCAAACGACCCGTCTTTGCAGCCATCTTCTCAACCATCTATAACACCATCATCTCAGCCGTCATCACAGCCCGCACTTGTGCCGTCGTCACAGCCTACACGTTATCCATCTACTCAACCAACTCTTCAACCAACTAAAACTCCATCTTCTCAACCAACTTGTCAACCTTCACGTTTACCATCTCACCAACCATCAGCTCAGCCTTCATCAAATCCCTCTAAGCATCCAAGTCATCAGCCATCAGTTCAACCTACAATTCAACCAACAAGTCGTCCATCAAAACAACCAACTCGAACACCGACTATCCAACCATCAACTAAACCATCAGTCCAACCAAGTATTCAACCTTCAGATCATCCCTCTATTCAACCTTCCTCGTTGCCAACAATCCAGCCAACGATTCAACCTTCGTATCAACCGATTTGTCTACCATCTACTCAACCGACTTGTCAACCATCTACTCAACCAATTTCGCAGCCCTCCATGCAACCTAGTAGTTTCCCTTCATACCAACCATCGACAATTCCGTCTTCGAATCCATCTACTCAGCCAAGCATGCAACCCTTCGAATTTCCAACAGATCAACCTACAATGCAACCTTCGTCTCAACCAACTGATCAGCCTTCAACACTACCGTCATCTCAACCATCATTACAACCTTCATCACAACCGTCATCACAACCAACAACTCAACCGAGTTATTTACCTTCAACTCAACCGACAGCGCAACCAACCATTCAGCCGTCGAAACAACCTACATTTCAACCATCAGGTCAGCCTACAACCCAGCCGTCAGCTCAACCTTCTTGTCATCCATCAACTCAACCAACATCACAACCATCTTCTATACCCTCATTTCAACCATCTGTATTTCCAACAGAACAACCAACATTTCAACCTTCGTGTGAACCATCTTGTCAGCCATCTCGTCAACCTACGATGTTTCCTACACGACAGCCAATAAGAAGACCATCATCACAACCGACAACTCAACCTACAACTCTACCAAGTAGGCGACCTACATCACAACCATCAAGACTTCCAACCCGACAGCCATCATCTCATCCATCGAGACAACCCACTCGTCAACCATCTACGAAGCCCACAAGTCTACCTACCATGCAACCATCTCGTAAACCATCTCGTAATCCAAGTAGTCAACCAAGTGTTCAGCCGACACAGCAACCAACGTCTCAACCCTCCAATGAACCGACCATTCAACCTACCGATCAGCCTTCCAGTCAGCCAAGTTATCAACCATCATCACAGCCATCATCACAGCCATCATCACAACCATCATCACAACCTTCAGGACAACCATCCATGCAACCATCTCAGCAACCAAGTTCTCAACCATCGAGTCAACCAACGTGTCAACCATCTACCCAGCCGTCTATTCAACCATCTCAAAATCCATCTTCACAGCCAACTAGATGTCCTTCATCTCAACCCTCTCATCAACCTACTATTATTCCTTCCCATCAACCGACTTCTAAACCAAGTATTCAACCAAGTCAACAGCCTACACGGCAACCAACCATTCAACCATCAAGATGCCCATCCTCGCAGCCATCCAGGCAGCCAACATCACGACCCTCAACTCAACCATCGAGTACACCAACAGTACTACCATCAGTTCAACCATCGATGCAACCAAGTGTTCAGCCTACTAATCGACCAACTACTCAACCATCGGTTCAACCTTCCAAGCAACCATCTTCTAAGCCATCAAACCAGCCATCTCATCAACCTACGATTCAACCGAGCATTTTACCATCGAGTCAGCCATCATTCCAACCTACGCTTCGACCAACCAATCAACCAACAAGTGTACCATCCCATCAACCAACTGATCAACCCACCAGACAACCATCAATACAACCAATTAGTCAACCATCTTACCAACCTTCGGCACAACCTTCTGGGGAACCGAGCAATCAGCCTACCAATCAGCCTTCCCATCAACCGACCAGACAGCCTAGCTCTCAACCGACATATCTTCCAACGACTCAACCAACTAGACAACCCTCTCGTCAACCATCTACGCAACCATCATCACAACCGACGCGAATTCCTTCTATGCAACCGACGAGGCAACCGAGCTCTCAACCTAATTCTAACCCATCGATACAACCGACTTCCACACCTACAAGACAACCCACAACACAACCTTCTCGTCAACCATCAGCACAACCGACGTCGAAACCAACTTATCAGCCTACAGTTCAGCCAACCTCCCAACCAACTTATCAACCTAGCGTAAAACCAAGCTATCAGCCTTCTACTCAACCATCTAAGTTTCCATCGTGCCAACCTTCGCTTCAACCTAGCATTCAACCATCAAGTTTGCCTTCATCTCAGCCTAGTACACAACCCTCTAATGAACCATCTACTCAACCATCATCACAACCCAGTGCTCAACCATTAGTGCAACCTTCCTTACAACCATCGGCAATGCCATCAAGTCAACCATCAACTCAACCTTCTGATCAGCCATCAGAACAACCGTCTTCGCAACCGACCGAGGAACCATCGTCCCAACCATCATCTAAACCTTCAGTCTATCCTAGTAGTCAGCCCTCAAGCCAACCTACTTCTCAACCATCGTCTCAACCCTCAGGTCAACCATCAATCCAGCCTACCTGTAATCCTTCTCTCCAGCCGTCATCTCAACCAACATATCAGCCATCTTTCCAACCATCAGCTCAACCATCATCACAACCAAGTATTCAACCAAATGGTCAACCATCATCTCAACCTACATTCCAACCATCATGTCAGCCGTCGACCCAACCCTCGGGAGATCCTACTGTTTACCCGTCTTCACAGCCTTCCAATCAACCAACTGTAAGGCCATCTGTCCAGCCATCTTCTCAACCAAGTTCACGTCCTTCAATGCAACCAACAATGCAGCCATCGTCTCAACCTTCAATTCAACCCACTAGACAGCCTTCGGCACAGCCATCAGCACAACCGACTGTCATCCCTTCATCTCAACCTTCGATCAGACCTACTGCCCAACCATCAATTCAACCTTCAACTCGCCCAAGCGTACAACCCACTAAACAGCCGACAATAATACCTTCAGCTCAACCATCCACCCAACCTTCAAAGCAACCAACTACACAGCCATCAAGTCATCCAACAAGACAACCTACTTCACTACCATCTACTCAACCAACTGCTCAACCGAGTTATCAGCCTTCGATTCAACCATCTACAAAACCAACTGTTCAGCCAACTATACAACCAACATCTAAACCTTCATCTCAACCATCGATTCAACCCACTGTACGCCCTTCTACACAACCTTCTACTCAGCCATCTGAGCAACCATCAATACAACCATCTTGTCGTCCTTCTATGCAACCAACTGAACAACCTTCTGTGAGACCAAGCAATCAACCATCAAGTAAACCGTCACTTCAGCCATCATCACAGCCTACTGTAGTACCTACAAGTCAACCAACAATACAACCTTCAGTTCAACCATCTAGACAACCATCATCACAACCCTCTATGCAGCCAACTGTACGTCCTTCTTCACAACCTACATCATTGCCATCTATACAACCAACTGTACAACCTTCAAGACAACCAACTGCTCACCCATCCACGCAACCATCCATGCCACCAACATCTCAACCTACAACTCAACCTTCTCGAATACCTAGTGCACAACCTAGTCGTTATCCCTCTACTCAACCATCAATTCAACCAACGCGCCAGCCTAGCACTCAACCAACGACTTACCCATCGAAGCAACCGACATCGCAACCGACTAGAATACCAACAGGCCAACCATCTAGAAGACCATCGCGTCAGCCCACGATACAACCGAGCTCGTTACCATCTGTACAACCTTCTAAGCAACCTTCACGTGATCCAACTGCCCAACCTTCAACTCGTCCTACTGATCAACCCTCCATGCAACCATCTATTGTACCAACAAATCAACCTACTACGTATCCATCCCAACAGCCATCTACTCATCCGAGTTTTCAACCATCAGCACAGCCAACTAAACAACCATCATTCCAACCAAGCTCACAACCAAGCGACCAGCCTTCTGAACAACCAACTTGTCAACCATCTGATTTACCAACATCTCAACCATCAATTTTACCCAGTACTCAGCCATCAAACCAACCAAAATCTTCTCCTTCAACTCAACCATCAATTTTTCCTTCATCGCAACCAAGCGATCAACCATCAGTACTGCCAAGTAGTCTTCCAACATCACAGCCATCATTACTACCATCTCGTCAACCATCACGACAACCAACTAGACGACCATCTATCCAACCTACTTCACAACCGTCTGGTCGACCAACTTTTAACCCATCAGTCCAACCAAGCAATCAACCATCAAGTACTCCTAGCAATCAACCCTCGATGCAACCATCAAGACAACCCACAGCTTTGCCTTCCAGTCAACCATCATCTCGACCCTCAATGCAACCGAGTTGTCAACCTTCTTCACTGCCATCTACTCAGCCCACTTCACAACCGACCGTACAGCCATCTCTGCAGCCATCCTCCCAACCATCATTCCAGCCAACGGAACTACCATCTTCACAGCCGTCCTTTGAACCTTCTTCTCAACCTACCGTACAGCCAAGTTCTCAGCCATCTTATGTACCATCAGGGCAACCTTCAATTCAGCCAAGCACTGTGCCTTCTACTGTTCCATCCAAACAACCGAGTACTCGACCGTCAACACAACCTTCCGTTCAACCATCTATACTACCTTCACAACAACCATCATCATATCCTACGTGCCAACCTTCATCACAACCATCAAGACAACCGACAAATACTCCCAGCAGACAACCGACGTCCAATCCAACACGACAACCTTTATCTCAACCATCCTGCCAACCAACCCATCAACCTTCTATCCAACCATCTTGTCAGCCAACTACCAAACCAAGTTGTCAACCATCATCGCAACCATCTGGGAAACCTTCTGTACAGCCCAGCAATATACCATCAGTTCAACCGAGTCATCAACCATCTGTAGTTCCGACTATTCAACCGTCATCAAAGCCATCCACTCAGCCGACATATCAACCTTCTTCAGTTCCATCTTCTCAACCCACTAGCCAACCAACGATTTATCCATCATCTCAACCGACTCAGCAACCTTCTGGACATCCAACTGTGCAACCATCCATGAATCCATCTGAGCAGCCATCCAGTCAGCCAACAGCTCAGCCTTCAAACCAGCCCTCCATGTGTCCCACTTCTCAACCTACCACACGACCATCAATCAAGCCATCCAGCTGTCCGAGCACTCAACCATCATCACAACCGTCTTCATCCCCTACTTCACTGCCATCTCGACAGCCGTCTATTCTACCATCAATCCAGCCGACTAATTTGCCAACTGAGCAACCTACAGATCAACCATCCATGTATCCATCCTCACAACCATCCTCAGAACCGTCATTTCAGCCAACTTCTCAACCGTCTTTTCAGCCATCTATGGAGCCATCAAATCAACCTTCTAGTCAACCTTCAGGCCAACCCTCATCCCAACCAAGTAAACAGCCTACATACCAACCTAGCTGTCAACCCACTACTCAACCATCGATGCAACCGACTTTCTTACCGACAACACAGCCTAGTACACAACCAACTATTCTACCGTCATCACAACCGTCTACACAACCTTCGCATCAACCAACTGCCATTCCTTCAATGCAACCATCGGCTCAGCCCACTCTAGATCCAACTGTTCAACCATCGATACAACCAACATCCAAACCTACATCACAACCAACCCGAAACCCATCCCGGCAGCCCTCAATCCAGCCATCAACTTTACCTACGACACAACCAAGTAGGCAACCAACTAGACAGCCGAGTAGACAGCCCTCAACGCAGCCAAGCAATCAGCCATCGATGCAGCCTTCAAATCAACCAACTATCCAACCGTCGATTCAACCTACTGCGCAGCCAACAAGTCAGCCATCTCTACAACCGACAGATCAGCCAACGGTACAACCAAGTAGACAACCAAGTTACAAACCTTCATCTCAACCTTCTACTCAGCCATCAAAACAGCCAACCTTCCAACCGTCATCGCAACCGACTGTACAGCCTTCTGCTCGACCAACTAGCCAGCCATCAATGCAGCCTACATCACAGCCAACAGAGCAACCAACCACACAACCAAGTATTCGACCATCTGAACAACCGAGTTCACAGCCATCACGGCAACCATCAAATCAACCAACTGTTCAACCGTCAAGTAGTCCTAGTACACAACCATCAAAACACCCATCGACCCAACCTACTGATCAGCCAACGATACAACCAAGTAGTCAACCAAGTTACAAACCTTCATCTCAACCTTCTACTCAGCCGACCAAACAGCCAACCTTACAACCGTCATCGCAACCGACTGTACAACCTTTTGCTCGACCATCTAGCCAACCATCAACGCAGCCTACATCGCAGCCAACAGGACAGCCAACTATGCAACCTAGTAAACAGCCTACTTCGCAACCAAGCACCCAGCCATCGAGACAACCGACGGATCAACCAAGTGTTCAACCGTCGGGCAAACCAAGTGCTCAGCCATCAACGCAACCATCGATTCAACCTACTGATCAACCAACTAGACAACCGAGTAGGCAGCCAAGCTTCTGCCCATCATCTCAACCATCTATTCAACCATCTATTCAACCAAGTAGTCAGCCAAGCAGACAACCGACTGTACAGCCCACATCTCAACCATCTTACCAACCATCTATTCAGCCTACATCACAACCAACAAATCAACCAAGTGCGCAGCCTACCAACCGACCCTCAACTCAACCAACTACTCAGCCCTCAACACAACCTTCAAGTCAACCGACTACGTGGCCATCTATGCAACCAACAAGACAACCATCAAGGCAGCCAACTCAGCAACCGACTACTCAGCCAACAAGACAGCCAACCTCACAACCAACTTGCATTCCATCTGTGGATCCATCTGCTCAGCCTTCTTTACGGCCCACATCCCAACCAACGACTCAGCCATCATTACAACCATCAGTGCAACCATCCAGTCAACCGTCAATTCAGCCAACGTTACAACCAAGCAATCAGCCCAGTTTTCATCCATCAGATCAACCCAGCAGTCAGCCAATTATTTCGCCATCTTGTCAACCTAGCTGTACTCCAAGTACTCAACCTTCTGTTCAACCAACTGGTCAACCATCATCTTGTCCCTCAATTCAACCATCAACACAACCCACCAAGCAACCTAGCAGACAGCCTAGTATACATCCAACTAATCAACCTAGTGTTCAACCATCTCGACATCCCTCTATGCAACCAAGCAGACAACCATCAGTGCAACCCTCTGTACAGCCAAGTATGCAACCAACATCGATGCCATCTGGACAGCCATCACAACAGCCATCACAACAGCCCACTAGCTCACCCTCAAATCAACCTAGCATGCAACCAAGCAAGCAGCCAACTATTCAGCCAAGTATTCAACCATCATTGCAACCATCTGTCCGTCCATCAAAAATACCATCTGCTCAACCGACGATACAACCAACTTCACAACCCAGTACACAGCCAAGTCGACATCCAACAGCCCAACCAACCATTCAACCATCTTTTCTACCATCTCGTCAACCATCATCACAGCCATCGTATGAACCCACTCTTCAACCTAGTTCTCAGCCGTCCACCCAACCAACTATCCAACCATCAATGCAATCATCAAGTCAGCCTTCAAGTCAACCGACTGATGAACCCTCGTCTCAACCATCTATGCAACCCAGCAACGAGCCGACTTCACAACCCTCTTCTTCACCAAGTATTCAACCATCTTTGCAACCCACAGCACAACCATCAGGTTTACCATCGAGACAGCCCACTGGTCAACCTTCACATCAACCAACGAATTTGCCATCTAGTCAACCATCTAGTCAACCAACACGCCAACCGAGCTCCTTACCATCATTTCAACCATCTTTTCAACCAACTATGCTACCTTCTATTCAACCGACTACTCAACCCACACGTTGCCCATCTTCTCAACCATCTTTTCAACCATCAACAGATCCATCAGTCCAACCCTCTCGACAACCAAGTACACAACCCAGTGATATGCCTACAATACAACCAAGTCGTCAACCTTCTACAGAACCCACTGATCAACCTTCGACTCTTCCATCTAGCCAACCGACCACTCAACCATCAGTTCAGCCTACGCTGAAACCCTCAGCACAGCCTACCATCCAACCTAGTAGAAAACCAAGTAATAAACCATCCACTCAACCAACTATTCAACCCTCAACTCAACCATCTACGTTGCCTTCCAGTCAACCAACGATTGAACCAACATGTCAACCAACAAATCAACCCACAGTTGAACCATCATCACAACCTTCAACTAAACCTAGTTCACAACCAACTTTGGAACCATCTCGCCAACCTTCAATCCAACCATCAACAATGCCTAGTGCCTGTCCATCAACACAACCATCAGCACAACCTTCTTGTGATCCATCAATTCAGCCGACATCGAGACCATCCACTCAGCCAACTTTTCAACCATCTAGACAACCAAGCTCCTATCCTACTTCACAACCAACAGAAAAACCCACTAAACAACCGTCAGTTGAACCAACGAGACAACCAACAGGTCAACCTTCGCCTCAACCAACTAGAAGACCATCAATATCCCCGTCTGCTCAACCATCTGCTCAACCAACAAAACAACCTACCCAACGACCTTCTGTGGTACCAAGTGCGCAACCATCTCGACAACCTAGTACGCAACCGAGTACAAAACCATCAATACAGTCTACGACTCAACCAACTAAAGCCCCTACTGTCGAACCATCAACTCAACCGACTTGTCAGCCTACCAGACAACCAACGTCATTCCCGTCATCTCAACCAACACTTCAACCGAGTCGAATTCCATCCGCTCAACCAACAATGATACCAAGTAGACAACCAACATCTCAGCCTACAATGAGACCATCGATTCAGCCTACTTCACAACCCTCAAGGCAGCCGACTAATCTTCCCAGTCAACAACCCACCTTAAAACCATCTATGCAACCTACTGTTCAACCAAGCTCAATGCCAAGTAGACAACCAACCCATCAGCCTTCGTTGAAGCCATCCAGTCAACCTACAAAGATGCCATCTTCTCAACCATCTTTCCAACCATCTAGACAACCAAGCTCCACACCAACTAGACAGCCTTCCTCACAACCAACTAAACAACCTTTAGCATTGCCTACAACGCAACCAAGTTGTCAACCTTCGAGTCAACCATCCAGACAACCAACTTTGTTGCCCTCTACTCAACCATCTAAAAAACCAACATTGATGCCCACTAATCAACCCTCTAGTCAACCTTCAAGTCTTCCAACTCACCAGCCAAGTTTTCAACCAACAACATAGCCATCAGCTCAGCCGTCATTTCAACCGTCTTGTAGACCGACATCTGATCCTTCATCACAACCAAGTAGACAACCGACTTGTCTACCTACTTGTCAGCCTATATCTCAACCTACAGTACAACCGACGTTTCAGCCAACAACCTTACCATCAGAGCAGCCCTCTACTCAGCCTACCATGCAACCAACTTCAAGGCCATCTATTCAACCAACTGGTTTACCGACGATGCAACCCACAATCCAACCAACTTCTCAACCATCAAATAAACCTACCATACAACCATCTCAACAACCCACGAGAATACCTACCTCACAGCCTTCGAAACAACCGAGTCAGCAACCAACCAGGCAACCGTCGTCTAATCCCTCTTCACAACCTTCGAGGAAACCCACTGTAATGCCTACTTCTCAACCGAGTCATCATCCAAGTCATCAACCAACATCACAACCAACGATTATACCAAGCAGGCAACCTTCACATCAGCCATCAAATCAACCGACGATTCTCCCATCGTGTCAACCAACTTCGTACCCTAGCTCTCAACCGAGCTCGACACCGAGTACAAGTCCATCTCATCAGCCCACATCTAATCCAACACAACAACCGAGTGGAGAACCTTCACGACAACCGATTTGTAGACCATCCATTCAACCATCGGGAAATCCTTCAGAACATCCATCATCGCAACCAACCAAACAACCGTCATGTCATCCAAGTACTCAACCATCTTTACACCCGACGAATCAGCCATCCCTTCAGCCTTCATCTTTACCTAGTTCGCAGCCAACGAAGCAGCCTGTTTCGAAGCCGTCTCGTCAACCATCATCGTATCCATCACGTCAACCCAGTACTCAACCAACTACATCACCATCATCTCAGCCTAGTCGCCAGCCTACGTCACGACCAAGCAAACAACCAACAATGCATCCCACTGGTGTACCGAGTAGACAACCAAGTAGACAGCCATCTTCTCAACCATCAAAAGATCCGACTGCTGTACCTTCTCGTCAACCTTCATCTCATCCCAGTAGACAACCAAGTAGTCAACCTTCAATGAAACCCTCTAAACAGCCAACATCCATACCATCATCTATTCCATCGAGTCAACCTACTTCTAATCCTACGAATCCCACAAACCAGCCTACCAGTCAGCCTTCAATTGAACCATCATCTAGCACTCCAACTAGCAAGCCTTCATCTCATCCATCACAAACAGCTCCACCATTGAGACCAGATCAATCACGTAAGCCTACAGGATCACCAACAAGTACCCCAAGTTATAATACCAATGATTATAAACAAAACATTGCTTATGAAAAGTACAATGATGCAAAATTAACA
>Ga0164294_10001900_pt1 | contig 19099 bp, 16 predicted proteins | sample GEODES005metaG_FD_111479 | JGI IMG/M metagenome (GOLD analysis project Ga0164294, IMG submission 111479) | Oligotrophic lake water microbial communities from Sparkling Lake, Wisconsin, USA - GEODES005 metaG | ecosystem: Environmental > Aquatic > Freshwater > Lake | place: USA: Sparkling Lake...
TCTACAAAACGGTCAATACATCGAAGTTGTCTGCCCACTAGATCACCCTGCAACAGAGCAAACACCGTGGGGTAAAGCTGTGAGCAAGAAAGCACAAGAAGGTGGCGGTTGGCTTACCTGGGTATTTGCAACTGAAGATATTTCAACAATTGAAGAGAAGTTTGGACGCAGTGCAACTGAAGGTCACCGCACACGCCCCGACGGTGTCGATCTTAAGTGGAAGCAAATCGGAGTTAATGAAATTACCGACTCTCGTGAACTTCCATTCTTTATCCAATGGTTAACCGCAGACCACCCATCACAAGATGGCAAAGCAGTTGCTGCAATCGAAAAGATCACAATTGCTGACACAGACCATCTATCAGACTCATGGTTTAAGACAGAAATCCTCGATGGATTAAACGGGGCTGATATTGAGTTTATTGACCCATCCACAAATGATGGTGAATACGGGATTGTTGCCGTGCACTTAACGACACCTAGTGGTGTTGTGAGGTTGGACTAATTAGAGTCTTTCGGTAAAAAAGCCCAACATAGTTTTTGAATGAATTTCATGGAGGTAAGCACTTTGACTTCTTTGGTGTTTGAATGAATCAACGGGCGAACTTAGTGGCAACTGAAGAAATTGACTCTCGACAGTTAGGCTTCCTCATATGAACGCACCAAAGCCCGGAATATTAGCCATCATTGGCCAAGGCTATGTCGGGTTGCCTTTAGCTATGGCTGCCATAGATGCTGGCTGGAGTGTTATTGGTGTCGATAACCATTCAGGAAAGGTTGCTCAGATCAACTCTGGGTCAAGCCCAGTCGAGGACATTTCTGATGCTCAATTAAAATTAGCAATTTCAGCAGGGGTTTATGAAGCCACCACCGACTATTCAAGGACAGCGGAAGCCTCTGTAATTGCAATTTGCGTTCCGACACCGCTGGATGAAAAGCGCGAGCCGGACCTATCTCTTTTGCGTAGTGCAACAGAAGGGATAGCCCCTCATATTTCAGATGAAACATTAGTTGTTAGCGAATCCACTTCTTACCCAGGAACATTAAGAGAAGTCATAATCCCAATTATTGATTCCCTAAAACCGGAAACTTCCCCAACAGTTTACTTCGCAAGCGCACCGGAGCGCGTTAATCCGGGGGATCCGGTATGGAATCAGAAAAATACCCCACGTCTAATTGGTGCCATTAATGAAGAATCAAAAAATAGAGCTCATACTTTTTATAATTCCATTTGTGATGTTGCAATAGCTGTAACAACACCTGAAGTTGCAGAAGCGGCAAAACTCCTTGAGAATACTTTTCGCTTGGTAAATATCGCACTTGTAAATGAGTTTGCTCAGATCTGCTCAGCAAGTAGCATCAATGTTCAAGAAGTTATCGATGCAGCTTCTTCAAAGCCTTATGGATTTATGCCTTTTCGGCCAGGCGTTGGCGTCGGTGGTCATTGCATCCCAGTTGACCCTTTGTATTTAACGTGGTGGGCCCGTAAGAATGGAAGCAGAGCTGAATTTGTAGAATCTGCAGACGCAATAAACCTAGAAATGCCTAGATATGTTGCTGAGCGCGCACTAAACATGGTCAATTCGGCAATAAAGAATCCAAAAGTTCTAATTCTCGGAGTTGCATACAAACCGGGCGTTGGGGATGTTCGGGAAACCCCCGTTTCAGAACTTCGTAATCACTTGCTTTCAAAGGGTGCCGAAGTTTCATGGCATGATCCTCTGGTTTCCGAATGGAATGGCTCTAAATCGGTTGATTTAGATTGGCAATGCGATGTCGCAATCTTGGCGACTATGCAGCCAGGCATGAATATAGAGCAACTAATTTCTCAGGGTGCTCTAATCCTCGACTGTACAAACTCAATTAATGGCGTATCAGGAGTTACTTCTCTTTAATCTAACCGCTTCATCTCTGCAGAGATATCGGCGATTATCGTTGAAAGATCGCGCTTTGGCGTCCAACCAACTAATTCATTGATCAAATCGATATTGGGAACACGACGTTCCATGTCCTCAAAACCTTGACCGTAGGCCTCTTCATATGGAACATAAACAATGTCGCTATTTGATCCAGTTTCTTCAATAATCTTTTGCGCCAACCCGTTCATAGAGATTTCGCTATTATTTCCAATGTTAATAACTTTCCCAACGGTATTATCAGCAAATGCAACTGCCATAACCGCGTCAATCACATCGTAAATGTGCCCAAAGCAGCGCGTCTGATTACCATTGCCATAAATTGTAATTGGCTCATTAGTTAGTGCAGCTTTAACAAATCGCGGCACAACCATTCCATAAGCACCTAATTGCCGAGGACCCACAGTATTAAAGAATCTCACAATCCGTGTTTCTAACTTTTTTTCAACATGGTATGCATAAGCTAGAGATTCATCTATTGCTTTTGCTTCACTGTAGGACCAGCGCAATTTGACTGGGCTCCCAAGGATTCTATCGTCGCTTTCCTTAAGCGAATCTGAAGTATTCTTTCCATAGACTTCACTGCTGCTTGCTAAAAAAACAGGTATCTTTGAAGCATTTGCCGCCTCAAGAACATTCTCAGTTCCCCGGATGTTAGTAAGCATGCTAGCCAATGGATTGTTAACAATGTTAAATACACCAACGGCTGCGGCAAGATGAAAAACATAGTCAGCATTCTGGATCAACGATTCCAGCACATCTGAGTCCAAAATTGAGCCGACCACTAGATTGAAATCTTTGTTTCCTTCTAGATTTGCTAGGTTTGAAATGCTACCTGTGGTCAAATCATCGATAGTTGTGACCGAATGCCCTTCAGAAATAAGGCGTTCACATAAATGCGAGCCAATGAACCCAGCACCACCTGTTACAACAATTTTCATTAGTCAAGCCTACTTTAAGTTAAGCACAAATGAGTACCTATAAACCCATAAGTAAAGCCTGACGATCAAAGTCAGGAACAGCTTTTCTTACTTCATCGAAAGTCCCCGTCGCTAAAACTTCGCCGTTGGACAAGTAGACAACAATATCTACGTTTCTAACGGTTGATAATCTGTGCGCAATAATTATCACGGTTGTCGATCCACGCAGTGCATGAATTGCATCAGAGATGCTTGCCTCCGTTTCGCCATCCAGCGAACTCGTCGCTTCATCAAGAACTAATAAAAGCGGACGGGTAAACATGGCGCGTGCTATGCCCAGGCGTTGACGCTGACCACCGCTAATCATCGCTCCACGTTCTCCTACTTCCGTATCCACACCTTGTGGTAGGCCGGCGACGTAATCCTCTAAATGAGCAACTTTCAACGCACTCATGACCAAGTCATCGGTAGCAACATCTATTGGATACCCCAAGGAAACGTTTTCGCGAACGGTTCCCGCGGCGATCACGACATCTTGTGGAACGTATGAAATTGCACCAGGCCACTTTGCCACCGCCTGTAGTGGCGGTAGGTTAGAAATTAACACCTCACCTTTATCCGGATTAAGTACACCCAGTAAAACATCAATAATTGTAGTTTTCCCGGCACCTGATGGGCCAACAAATGCAACCGATGCACCCGAGGGAACCGTAAGACTTATGTTTGAGATTGCCATAGTCGACTTGCCTGGATATGCAAGCGAAACATTTTCAACTCGAATTGTGGGCTCAAACCCCTCATGTGTTATGTCGACTGAATCATCCACATTTTCAATCAATTTTGTATTGCCCAGTTCATCAATGAGATCAAGAGTGGGCATGGCTGCCCCTAAGCTTCCCTGAATCATGACGGAGCCCTGTTGAATTCTTAATACGGCAGGAGCAATGCGGGTACCAGCGGCTAAGAAAATTGTGAGTGTTGCGACGGCATGAACGGCATCTTGTAAAATAAATTGAGTAGCGCCGATTAGCAACGCACCTAAAACTACAGTTGTCTCTAATACATACTTACTTACAAAAGGTAAGAAACTCATTTTGGCAGTTGTATCGGCTAGAGAGTAACGCATTTGTCCAATCTCTCTAGAATAGTAGTCTCGCCGATTTCTTACGACTGATTCGCGATAAGATCCAAATACTTCGACAATTTTTTCGTTGCTTAAAATGTTTAATTCTGAATTTTTAATACCTAATTCCCCAGCTTGTACGTGCATAAAGCGATATAAGAAAAACGCTACCAATGAAAATACAGCGAAAGTTCCCAAAGCAGTAGTTGGATCGACAACGAAAAGACCAATTCCCATAATGATTAGGAGCGAAAAATCTGCTATTAAAACTACTAATGTGGCAATCACTTCGATAACTATGAGTTGGACGCCCCTTGTCACGGCATAAAGAGTTTCTTGCGTTGTACGGGCTTGTAGCGCCAAAAGTGACTGAGAAAGCACACGTGCAATTAATTCTGCGGAAATCTTTGCACCACGCCTGCTAAGAAAGAACAAAATGCGACGGGTGAAAAAAATTGACAGGATAGTGCGACCCACAAGCAGGGTTACGGCTCCTGCACTTAAAATGAGAGCCTGTCTTTGATAACTTGAATTAGAAACATTCAAGAAACTTAAGGCATTGCTTACTCTAATGCCGGGTTGATTGCCCTGAATTTCTGTGACAGACAAGGCTCCCAGTAAGCCAATTGCAACAACACCCAAGAGATCTAAGGCACCCATGAAAATTTGAATAACAATTACTATGGAAAGTTTCTTTTGGTCGCTCTTGTTAAGAACGCGCAACGCCCTGCCAAATGCGCTCTGCCCCCATCGGGCTAGTGGATTACTCAAAGGCACACCATCCATTAACGTCTAATTCAATCGAGTGCTTTACTTTAGCAAACCACCCAAAATCGGTTATCCGGAGGCGGTAACCGCTACTCTTAGTGTATGCGAATGTACATCGCCGGCATTAATGGAATGGTCGGTTCTGCGATAGCAATTGAAGCTAAATCACAGGGCTACGATGTAATAGGCAAGTCATCAACAGACCTAGATCTAACTGATCGCAAGTCGGTGTTTGACGAGATGAATAAGTTCAACCCGGACACTCTGGTTATTGCAGCGGCGAAAGTAGGGGGGATTGGAGCAAATTCAAATCTGCCGGTGGATTTTTTGTCGATTAACTTGCAGATTCAAACAAATTTGTTGGATGCCGCGCACCATGCCGAAATAGAGAGAGTCCTGTTTCTTGGGTCTTCTTGCATTTACCCAAGATTAGCCCCCCAACCAATTTTAGAATCATCCCTTTTAACTGGCCAACTAGAGCCCACAAACGAGCCCTATGCCATTGCCAAAATCGCAGGTCTAAAACTCGTGGAAGCATATAGGCGGCAATTCGGACACAACTGGATTTCAGCTATGCCCACAAATCTTTACGGCCCGAGGGACAATTTCAATCTTCAGACAGCACATGTTCTTCCGGCCTTACTTCATCGTTTTCATATTGCGAAGTTAAATGGTGCTCAGAATGTAGATATCTGGGGAGATGGTTCACCTTTACGTGAATTCTTACATGTAGAAGATTTGGCTCGCGCGTGCCTTATTTTGTTAAGTTCTTATGACGAAGCCACCCCCATTAACATAGGATATGGACAAGAAATTTCCATTCGAGATCTGGCCCAATTAATCTCAAATGTAGTTGGCTTTGAAGGAGATATAACATTTAATAGTTCGATGCCAAACGGTACACCCCGAAAATTTCTCGATAGTACTCGCATGAAAAAATTGGGGTGGAAGCCTCAACATAGTTTAACAACTGGGATCGCGACAACCTACGATTGGTTTGTCACCAATAATCAGGAAGGCTCATCTTTATGAAACGTGCTTTGATTACAGGAGTAACAGGACAAGATGGTTCATACTTAGCTGAATTACTTCTTAACAAAGGTTACGAAGTCCACGGAGTTATCCGTCGAAGTTCAAGTTTTAATACTGCAAGAATAGAGCACTTGTATAAAGATCCTCACGAGAAGGGAAATATGTTTCACCTTCATTATGGGGACATTACAGACGGTGTAGGGATTTCAAATCTAATTAAAGAGATTGAACCTCATGAAATCTATAATCTTGCGGCACAGAGCCATGTAAAAGTTTCATTTGAGATGCCTGACTTCACAGCTCAAGTGGATGCAGTTGGGACAATTAGAATTCTCGAGGCAATTCGTGCCGCGAAAATTGATACTAAGTTTTATCAGGCATCGACATCGGAGCTCTACGGAAGTACCCCACCACCACAATCAGAGGAATCTAGTTTCGCACCACAAAGCCCTTATGCAGCTGCAAAACTTTACTCATACTGGGTAGTTAGAAATTATCGAGATGCTTATGGGATTCATGCAACAAACGGAATACTTTTTAATCACGAATCACCACGGCGAGGTGAAACATTTGTGACTCGTAAAATCACCATGGCAGCGGCGCGGATTAAGATGGGATTACAATCTAAACTCTATCTTGGCAATTTAAGCGCGGTTCGAGATTGGGGTTATGCACCTGAATATGTAGAGAGTATGTGGATGATGCTCCAACAAAAAAATCCTGACGACTATGTAGTAGCAACTGGAATTGGTGCAAATGTTCGTGACTTTTGTGACGCTGCATTTTCTGCTGTGGATTTAGACTACAGGGAGTACATTGAAACTGAAGATCGTTACATGCGCCCAACCGAAGTTGATGCCTTGATTGGTGATCCATCAAAAGCCGAACAAATCCTAGGATGGAAGGCAAAAACACATTGGAGGGAATTAGCAGAAATCATGGTGGAAAGTGATTTGAAGTTAGTTTCGAAATGAAATCATAAGCAATTTTGAGAAATTAGTTACACCTATTCCACCCAGATTGATTGGACCCTTCTCCACTCATCTGGCACTAGCGCCTCAGGCTCCACATGATTTAGGTACCAGGGGATTGGCGCAAAAATCGTAGAAGGATTTTTACTTAGGTAGGCACTCCACCAGGAAAAAGTTGAGTTTGAAATAATCTTGAAAGTGCAGCGTGATATCAGTAGTAAGGATTCTGCTGGGCTAACAGAAGCCGGTGGGACTACTACTTCACAGTTGAAATTCGAAATCTTTTTCTTTAAAAGCTCGGCCGAATCTAAAGAATCGGAAAAAATATAGATTTTTTCAACTTTCTCATGCGATGCTATGGTTGATAAAACTTCAATAAAATAGTCATCTGCAAGCATGCCTAGTGTGGATTTATTGGCTGCATAATCACCACGCCTCAGGTGTATCCCAACCGTAGATCCGGCTTGACCTATTTCCGAACAAGCTGTATTAAACCAAGCGGAAGGATTCCTGAGGGCGATCTCAATTTTCGAGTTTGAAGGCATGTCAGCTAAATATTTGTATGTTTGAAAATACCCAAGAAGACTTATGGGTGGTCGAAGTGAATTAACCAGGGGGTCAAATCCAAATACCCTCGAACGATATTGCAGCAAAAATCTGCGAAGTGGCTTACACGCGAATACTATTTTGTAAAACACTCGCTCAGTTTTGATTAATAGGGCCGGCTTTTTGAATCTCTTCGAATAAAAGTTTAATATCTGCCCATTTACTTTTATTTCCATATCTTCCAAATTGCCAGGGTGTTGCATTTGAGAAAGAGAAAGCAAGGATTTATCTAAATACACCTCACTATTCTTCGCCCTAGCGGCAACTGAATATGCAGCAAAGAATATAAACAGCTGGTTTCCAATTCCACCTTGCAAGTATGCGGTTACTCTCTTCAACTTGTCTCCTGTTCAACTTCACCCCAGAGGAAGAATCCTAGATATCCCCTTGAGAAACGCGATGCGCAGGTTCCAACCCAACTAATGTGAAGCATTACCTTAGTTCAGCTTCTAGGTTCTGAAGCATTCGCTCAAAATCAAAATGGTCCGCTCGATTGCTAATTGCTTGAATTGGGGTCGTGCTTTGTCCGGTAAGGACCTCTTTAAGTGTCGCAGCCAGACTCGAGCTATTGCCTGTTTCAAAGAATTTGCCTACCCCCTCGAGCACTTCTGGTAGTCCACCAATATGACTTGCCACTATCTGACATCCCATTTGCATGGCTTCTACGCCTACTATTCCAAATGACTCGTAGTGTGATGGAATCGCGACAACATCAGTTTTACTCAAGATGTAGTTCTTCTCTGCTTCACTCATTACCTTGATGCGTGTAATTCTCGAAGAGACCGGGGCATTCAAAATAAGGTTTTCAGACTCATGATCATCGCTAGTTGGGCCACAAATTAAGAGATTTACATCTGTCAGCATTGGATCGGAGCAAATTGACAGCCATGCTTCTATAAGAGTTCTGGTTCCCTTTCTAAATGAAACTGAGCCAATGCAAGTGACTAACCTACCGACAGGTAATTTAACATTTGATTTTTCATCATTCTTTGGCCATCCAATGTAAAGAATTCCTGACCTTTTTGGTAATTCAGGTAAAGCGAGAACTTTAGATAAGTCGTCAACGATAGCTTTGGAATCTCCAATAATTCTAAGGGAGGGCGACATTAAAAATTCACGCTCGCTTTTGATGAATTTCGCAACTCTACTCCCCTCAGTGGGTTTTGTCATAGTTCCAAACTTATGAATAATGTGGTCAGTAACTAAGTAGCAAATTGAATTTACATTATCTGACAATTCCTCAGTGCCAACGGTTTCCAGTCCAGCAATTGTGGCGAAAACATTAATTACTTCACCGCCCTCAGCTTCATCACGCAAATATGTTTTGACTGACGTACTCCAACTTGCATAAAAAGGAGGAGAGGAGTGATCCATGAAAAAAAGACGGGGACTTATCCCTATAATTTGTACTCCTTGGAATGAGGATTCCTTAGGCCAAGGGCGTGGAGACTCACAGAGAATTCTAACTCTGTGCCCACGACGCTTCAATCCGAATGCCATCAAAGCAATCAAGAAATTGACTCCACCAACTTGATCTTGCATAAAATTTCTATTCACAAAAACAATATTCCGTTTATTCTCACTCTCACTACCTGCATTCTCACCAGCACGCCTAGCCAAGTTTTGGATTTGAGGACTCAAAACACTAAAATTAGAGGAAATAAACCACTTTGAAATTATCAAGAGTGGGCTGAGTACTAGTTCTAGATATTTTCCAACATATCGGTTATTAATCATCAGCGGCCCAATTATTTTAAGCAATCGATTGTTGATCATATTCCGCCTTTATCTTTTATGCTTTCGCTAAAAAACTCATTACAGGAAATCTAGCATTCTTAAAGCTGTGCAAGGGCATTGAACTGCTACTGTTGAAGCGTGAAGTTAGCAATCTTCTTACCAAGCCTAGAGACTGGCGGACTGGCGAGCCTTGCCCTGGAACTCGGGACAGCGGCAAAACTCCGAGGCAATGAAGTAGAAATCTATGGCCTTTACTCTTCAGAATTTGATGACAATTCGGAACTGCATGTTAAAAGCTTGAATGTTCCCCCTTCTCGATTTGGATTCCTTAAGCCAATAATTGCCATGAGGCGCGTAATTCCAGCACGCCGTATGCTACGTGCATTTAACCCAGACTTCGTGATCTGCTTAGATCCCTCATCTGCGCTGATTTGTTTATCTCTCCGGATGTTAAAAAACAAATTTCATTTATCCGTTGCTTGTTATACTCCGATAAATTTGTTACGTAAATCAGATAAATTGATTATCCGAAGAATGTATCAACTTGCAGACCAGGTTGTTACTCCTTCACATGCATCAGGTAAAAATTTGTTGGGAATGAATACAAGAATCAAATTGAGAATAATTCCTAATCCGTATTCAACTTCGTCTACCTCTTGCGCAATAAATCCACGTCAAGTCATCGAACATTTTAGTTGCCTATACTTGGGACGTTTATCAAAAGAAAAAGGTGTAGAAAAGATTTTGGATATTGCAGAGAGCGCAAAAGATCTAAAATTCCAAATAGCAGGGGGAGGAGATGAGGAGATTTCATTAAGAAAAAAGATATCGCTTCGAAAAATTGAAAATGTAGAAATGGTTGGCTGGCAAAGTCCCTCAAATTGTTTGCCTAGGGCCCAGGTTCTTATCTTGCCGTCGACAGTTGAAACTTTTGGAATTGTTATCATTGAGAGCTGGATTCACGGTATTCCGGTAGTTGCCTCGTTGGATGCAGAGGGACCCAGGGAGTTAATCTCCGCTTTTGGGGGAGGATCACTTGTTGGGAACTATGGCGATACTAATGAGTGGGCGGCAAACATTAGACTTCAAATGACCAAACCGTTGAATGATAAATTCATGACGGAAATTCTTACTAAATTTAGCGCTTATGAATTACTGCAGGATTGGCTGAAGAATTAGACAAACTTGCGTAATATCAAAATTGGATCAATTAACGAAATTACTATGCGAGGGATTAGTGGTTGAATTTGCTTTGACGATGAACTAATTAGATGAATGTATAAATAACCAGCTAACGCCCTCCTCTTAGCTTTTTGGCCAAAAAGTCCCTGCTTTACGAATGGTGCTTTTGCTAAGAAAGTAACTTGTGAAAGTCTAGTGATCGCGTATGGTTCTGAATTATGAGAATCGAATGCACTTTCTTGGCCTGGGCCATTTAATGTTCGGTTCAATATTTCTCCTGAGAGAGCCCTTATGCTTTTCCGTTGAACTGTTTCATGAAGACTGGTCGATTGGTTTGAATGCACTCGGTAGAAAACTGTTAATTCTGGAAGGTTAAAGATTTTTCCTTGTTCGGCTAATCGGATCCAAAGATCCCAATCTTCAATATACGGAAATTTCTCTCGGTACTTTCCAGCAAGTTCCACAGCTGTTCTTTTATACATAACGCCAGGGTGTGGAAGCGGGCTAAATCTATAGAGCGCGTGCCTAAACTCTTTATCAGTCAGCGGGTAGCCTGGATGCTTTTGTTCCGATGATGTATCGAAGAATTCTAATTGACCTCCTATGCAGACAATCTCTGAATCTTGAGCAAATTTTGCAACTTGGAGACTGATCCTCTTTGGGGGCATCAAATCATCTGCATCTATTCGTGCAATAAACTCATTACTGCTCAGTTCCAACCCCAAATTCAGTGCGTTTACAATTCCTTCTTTCTCACTGATAACAAATTTCAATTTACGAGAATATTTAGAAAATTGCTGGGTCAGTGCTTTGTATTCATGAATGGCTTTACCATTCAGAACTACTAGCACTGTAATATCTGAGTAGTCTTGGCATGCTATCGAATTAAGACACTGAGCCAAAAATTCAGTTGAATTACAAGGAATGAGCACTGTCACGCCAGGGTCAACACTTTTAATGTTTATAATCCCCATAATTATCACCCCCAAAAAAAGGAATTAGATGTTGGCATGTAGCCCGAAACTATATTTCTAACATTATAGTTTCTACACTCATGCCCACACTAGGATAACCGTATACTTATCACTAGAAGTTTTGGAATTCAAAAACAAGGGACATGGGAATATGGCTATTGAACTAAAGTATGAAGAAATCACTGGAAATCCCACTCCTATAATTGGCTTGGAAGAACGAGATTTAGCGTTTTTGCGTGATAAAACCATTCTTGTTACTGGCGCAGGTGGAAGCATTGGTTCTAGGGTAATGAATCAGCTCGCACACGTTCCTGATGTAAACCTAATAGCTTTAGATAGAGACGAAAACGCCCTACATTCCCTAAGTTTGGCAGTCTCCAATACTGCGCTATTCCAGGAGGCAAATTACGTTCTTCAGGATATTAGGGACAAAGTTGGTATAGATAAACTAATAAAAGAATCAAACCCATCTCTAATTATTCATTGTGCGGCCCTGAAGCATCTATCAGTTCTAGAAAGATACCCAAGAGAGGCTGTCTTAACCAATGTTCTAGGCACCAAGAATTTACTAGATTCTGCTGTCAAGTATAAAACTCCTGGTTTTTTGAATGTCTCAACAGACAAGGCCGCCGAACCAATCAGTGTCTTGGGGAAAACAAAACGAATAGCAGAATTATTGGTTATACACCACAGATTGAACGGGAATAGTGGTTTTACGAATGTGCGTTTTGGAAACGTTTTTAATTCTAAAGGCTCAGTAATTGAAACATTCGCCCACCAAATTCTTAATGGAGCTTCGATCACACTTACAGATCCACACATGAAACGATACTTTATGCACATTGATGAGGCAGCCGCTTTGGCAATTAAGTCCGCGGTTTTAAACGCCGGTGATATTCATATTCTGGATATGGGTAAACCAATTTTAATGACAGAGATCATTGAGCGTATACAGATTGTATTGAACTCTAATGTAGACATTCAAGTTACAGGCGCAAGGAACGGCGAAAAGTTAAATGAAGACCTAATGAATTCGTTTGAAAATCTGGAGCATACTGATATATCTAAAATCCGAGTTCTGGCCTCTAATCAACCTGGCCTTTACCTCAAGGACTCACTAGACATCACAAATGATGCCGACGCTCTACTATTTATCTCCGAATCTCTTGCATGAGAAAATTGGATGATGCTTCCATAGCAGGCAAGTATAACTATTGCTTTATTGGATCAGGGGTCATGCTTAATAGATTACTTGTTGAAGCCCCATTTAACAGATCTCGTTGTTTAATCATTTCAGATCAACATAACGGTGCTTCATATAGCCTTGAAGGAAATTCAGCCACCATAGTTTCGCGCCTTGGGGCGATCAGTTCCTTAGCAGAGTTTGAGATTGAGACTTTAGTTGTTTTGGCAAAAACACATCTCTGGAAACATCCTGAAGAGTTTGAAGCATTAATTCATAAAATGTCCACTAAAGTTCGCAAAAAAGTGATTCATATTTCTTCTGGTTCAGTTTACGGCGAAGCCATTGCTAACATTGATGAGAGTTTTTCACTAAAACCGATAACTCCATATGGTTTGAGAAAAGTGTTTGAGGAGAAGTGTGTGGTTAAATCCTTCTTGGGAGTAACTGCTGTGCAAGTTCTTAGAGTTTCAAACGTTTTCGGAGATTCTCTATTTCAAGATTTTACAAATTACTGCCTAAAAGCCGCCCTCGATAGATCTTCGGTTAAAGTGTATTCAAACGGGGATATTGAAAGAGATTATCTCTATGTGAACTGCCTCGTCGAGGCTTTGTCACAATTGATTGTTTTGGACTCAACAGAGGAATACATAATCCTAAATTTGAGCACCGGTATCGGGACTTCGATTACAGAGATGATTAATTTCATTTCAGAAGAAACAGGCTTAAATATTGACAAAGTAAATCACTCTCGCCCGCATGACTTGGTAAAACGTTCAGTACTTGATAATTCCGCGGTCCTCAAAACTATTCCATGGAAGCCGCTAAATTTCGAAACGGGGATGAAGCATTATCTAGAAGGATTCTTTCGAGATTGAACTAACGAAATATAGAGATCTTGATGTGCATCAATGTATTGGTCAACATTGAAATGCTCTTGAGCATAAGTTTTGCAAGTTTGCTTTAAGTTCAGCAATGTTGGGGTATCTTTGACCAATTCTTCGATTTTAGTTGCGAGTAACCCAACATTAGGTTCAACCAAATATCCATTTATACCATCCTTAACGATTTGCTTCATTGATCCCACGTCAGTTCCAACGCAAGGCACGCCCGCGAACGAGCTCTCCATGACAGTTAATGGCGTTCCTTCGTTATCACTGGTCATCAATAAAATGTCAACCTTATCTAGTAAATGATAGATGTCCGCTTCAAACGGAAAAAGATTTACATTTAGTTTGAGTCGTGTAATTTCTTTTTGAACTTCTGTGTACAACTCTCCTTCGCCATAGATATCAAATTTGCAATTAACATTTCTCCTTGTTAATTCCTCAACAACTTTTAAGAATCTATCTGGACGCTTGATTGGTGCTAATCGTCCAATGAACGCAATCACTGGGGCTAAGTCTTTGCTACGAGACCCCAGCGACTCTTCAGATTCAAATCTTTTCAATGGAGGCTTGGCGACACCAGGTGTGATGCTCAAGAATTTATCAAGAGAGGCAATTTTGTTTGCCACAAGATCATGGGTAATGGAATCACCATCCGTAATTAGCACATCAGCCCTTTTTGCCAAAATCGTCTCTATTCCTTTGTATACGAAGAGAGCTTTATCCGAAAAGTAACCATTAAGTAAGTGCCCATGAAAATGGTGAGTGATTTTTATATTCTTTTTTCTTGAAAAAAGAAACAGAGTCCTGATTAGGAAGCCTGCCTTAAAAGTATGCGTGTCAATTACATCTGGCTTTTCCAACTTAATCAATTTATGCAGAGACGTTAAAGCGCGAAAGTCCCCAAGTAAGTTCAAACTCCTTCTTAGTGTTGGCAAGCGGTGTGTTCTACCTAAATTTGGCACACCTGGAATTTCTATTTCTTTTCCTTCGCATATGCCATAAACCAAAACTTGGTCAAATAGTGCTTCATCAATTCCAGCCATTAATTCCTTAATCAGAAAAGCCGGACCTCCCACATTCATTCGGGCAATGACACGCAAAACCTTAATTTTTGGCATAATATCAACTCGCACTCTTTGATCAGAAATGATGTATTAAACATAACAGTTCTGCTAAGGTAAAGTGTGCCAGATGTGAGAAAAGCCTTAATAACTACAGCTCACGGGCAAGATTCAATTTATCTTGGGAGACTGCTTCGAGAAAAAGGTTATGAAGTTCTTGTACTCAACCATCGAAAGACTTTGCCCCTCGACTTCAACCATTATGACAAATCAGTAAATGTGGACATTACAAATACAGATTCAGTGCTAACTATTATCAAACAATTTTGTCCTGAAGAGATTTATAACTTAGCTGCTGTAAGTTCGGTAGCTTCAAGTTGGCAAAACCCAAGTTTGTCATTGGAGGTTAATGGGAATGCGGTTGCAAGGCTAGTTAGCGCTATCGCAAGACAATCAAATGGTCGAGATTACAAATTTTTCCAGGCCGGAAGCACAGATATGGTTGGAAAATCTCTAATTAGTTCCAAAGACAAGGAATTTTCTCCATGGTCCCCTTACGGTCATGCAAAAGAAATAGCTCGACAAGCAGTGCTATCTGCAAGAGAAAATCAAGGATTTTGGTGCGTAAATGGAATACTAACCAACCACGATAGTAGATATCGATCGAATACTTTTGTAATTCCAATAATTGCGAAACAGATTAAAGAGATTCAAAAGGGTGAGCGTAAAGCTATTCAATTAGAAAATCCATTGATTGGAAGAGATTGGGCACATGCCAAAGACATTATGAAGGGCGCCTGGAAAATGATGCAGCAAGCAGATCCAAGAGATTTGGTGCTTGCAACAGGGGTGAGTCACACTCTAACTGAGCTCATTGAACAATGTTCCTCCACTTTAAAAATGGAGTTAAAGATCGAACAAATACAGAGTGGCATCACAAGAAAATCTGACTTTACTTCCATAAAAGTTGATGCTGGTTTTGCTCACGAAATTCTTCAATGGAGGCCGGAATTTTTCGGGGCGAGCACCTTATTGAGCCTTCTTCAGGATAGCGATTAAAAATACTTAACTTAGATCATAACTTTTCACATACAGACAACGACAAGGCCAACTATTCTCTAACTTATTAACTCTCAGTCATATTTACCGGTAGGTATCACTCTAAGGAATTTTGAAATCGCTGATAGATCCTATTTGATAGGTACCAACTATCGAATTGTGAAACTTCCTCAAGGACTCTTGTAAAGCCATTTTCTTGAAGTAGATAATCTAGCTTTTCCCTATTTTCAGTGTAGTTATGTTCAACAGTTATGATTGAAATATCCCATTTCCGGAAGGGAAAATCCTTCAATATGTCGAACTCGCTCCCTTCGGTGTCAATAGATAAATAAGAAATGGCTTGAGGTGCATTATTGCGCAACAACAAATCATCCAGCGAAACTGTAGATACGTTATATTTTTCATTCTTCTTTCTAATTTCAGAGTGAGAATCACTTGCTTGATAGGTGGATATTGTCGATAACTCAGGAACATCAACCTCGGAGAATTGAATAACTTCACCCGTTACGCTGAATACACAATCGTATTCAATAATACATTTTCGATTTTGTGCTAATTCTTTATGCCAGATTCTTCCTGGTTCAGCGAGAATTCCATTCCATTCAAATTCGTTTTCTAAAAAAAATGAATTGGAGAGAGAAACGCCATTAGTTGCTCCGAATTCAACGAAAAATCCTCCCAAATCTAAAGCCTGGAAGAAATAGCTGACAAATAAGTCCTGCTGAAGTTGAGCTTTGGATTTTGACATGTTAGCCAAAACCCATTCGCGAAGATCTAACGGGACTGTTGGAGAAGCCCAACGCTCAAAAGGTTCTAAGTAATTTGACCTCGTAACAATTGCATCGAGAGTGTCCTGCTTTATAAGTGCGACCCCAAACTTCGCTGCAAGAGCTCTAATCTTTCTAATTAGTAGCTTTTTCAAAGTAAGCACACCTCCAATCAAGCACATTGGCAATCTTTTGGTCAACTGTAACTTAAAAAGAGATTTACTCCTGAGACAAACACAAAACATGGCAATTACTCCAACAGAAATGTCTGTTTTCGGACTTATCTTGAACTCCGGATGTGGGATCCTACCCATGATTCTTTCGCTCAGCACTTTGACTCATTGCAAGCAATGGCTAAAAAGCCTTGCTCAAAAATCTGGATTTTACATCTCGCGCGCTCCGATGGTTAATCTGGAGGGATTTGCTCTTGTCGACTTTCACATTGCCAATAACGACGGCGCCTCTTCATCGGTATTTCAATTTAGCGAAGAATTAGGTATCCCTAATCTCAGTATGACTAATTCCGAAAGTCATTCAAACAGTGGCACCGTCTGTGAGGAAAACAGATATTGATTCAATACAGATCAATGCCCTCGAAACACAACTTCTTTTGGATTGGACACCCCGTCGCACAGGCGAAGAAACGCTCCTCTCTATTATTGAGCACAAACTACTCAGCGTGTAATCAATGCTGAGTAGTTTCTAGGTTAAAGAGTCTCCTTTTACGCATTTTTAGTGATGTCAAAAGATATTTAAGAATAAATGACGCTATTGATCAGTTGGGAGAGTCGGAGAACTTGGGCAACTCATTCTTTCGAAAGACTGTTAGTTGAAATGATGTGAGAGAATTGCCTATGCTTCCAGAGTTCGTTTGCCCCTTCTGCCAGGGTTTGCTTTCTTTTCAAAACCGTATCTATATCTGCCGCGCCCATGGCGAGGTAGGGCGAGAGCGACTTGGGTTTCCAGACTTCACTCGCCATCCAATTCCACTTTCAACAGCGGGGGGCGGAAGTGTGGACTTGGTTGAAGATGAACGTGTTTGCGAAGACTTGCTCCGCAAGAACCCTGGTGCAAGTTTTGACACTTACCGCAATATTGACCCACCCTGTGAGACAAAGAAACTCAATTTGAGTTCTTTTTTCATTAAAAGGTTTCATGCCCAATATGCGAAGATCGAAAATGAAGCTGGGAATCGGCACGGAATTGCAATGCTAGAAAAAGTAAATGCACAAATAGCTACAACTGGCGGCAGGTTGCCGAGTGATGGCATAGCCCTAGAAGCCGCAGGAGGACACGGGCGATTTATCGAGGGGTTTCGAAACCATTTTGGCGGTGTCGTTTTTGTCGATTGCTCTCTAGTTAACTTGGTCATGGCGAGAGCGCTTGCAGAAGAGGTCGGCCTCGACAATATAGTTTTCGTGAGAGCTGATATTACGTCTCTTCCATTTAATGACGGTTCTTTCGCGTTCATACATGAGAACAATGTCATCGAACATGTTCATAACCCTACGTTGATGATAAAAGAGGCCTGGCGTGTGTTGTCTCCAAAAGGCGTGTATGTGGTTCTTTCCCCGAACGCCTTCACAATTACACCAGAACCTCACTTCGGGATTTCCTTTTTTCGGGCAATTCCTAAGGTGATACGAAGACGGTTAATTGTTTTGACAAGAGGAATATCAAGTGAGGTCGGGACCGAACCGCGCTCCTTGAAGGAAATCCGGGCATACTTCGCAGACCTTAAAATAAAAATTACAGTGGTCTTTTTGCCACCGCGGCTAACCTCGCTTGCTAGGTCCACTGGTCTTCGCCGAGGAATTCAAAAATGTCTAGAAGTACCTTTCTTGCAAAAAATACTTCTTCGTATCGTGAATGGCCCTTTGCTAGCGATAATGCCGTACCACTTGGTAGTCGCTCAGAAATGAAAGCTGCTCAACCGCAAAAGGGTTATGACATGACTAGTGTAAAATCTAGATCATGATTCTTTCACCAAGCTCCTGGACGCGTTGTAAACAATGGGTTAAACGGCTTGCCCAAAGAGGCGGATTTTATGTGTCACGTGCACCAATGTTTAATTTGGAGGGATTTGCCTTAGATATTCAGAACAAGTTATTAAAAACCAGCGGCGCAGTATTGCATATTGGAGCACACCGAGGTCAGGAAGCTGAGTACTACAATAAAATTGGGCTTAAGGTGATCTGGATTGAAGCGAACCCGGCAATATTCGAAATACTTAGCACCAATATCGCCAAGCACAAAGATCAAAGGGCCCTCTGTGCACTGCTAGGTGATGTTGAGGGTTCACTTATTGATTTTCACATTGCTAATAATGATGGTCAATCTTCTTCTATTTATAAATTTGGCGACGAATTGGGTATCGCTGGTCTAATCATGGCGGACTCTGAGAAATTAAAAATGAAGCGCCTCGACAGTCTACTTACGGTGGAGGAAATCAGTCCCTATAAACATTGGGTTATAGATGTTCAAGGAGCTGAATTATTGGTATTGAAGGGTGCAGGTTTGTTGTTGGATAAGTGTGATTCGCTCTATATTGAAGTCAGCACTAGAAATGTTTATAAGAATGGAGTTTCTTGGAAAGAACTCTCTGACTACTTGTTAGAAAGAGGTTTAGTCCCTTTGTGGGATCCGAGAGTGAAAAGCCACGAGAATATAATTTTTATTCGTTATGGATCAAGGTCTAAACCAAAAGTAACAAGCTAGTGACTTTTAGCTGCTAAATTTCAAGGCATCAAGTTCACTATTTTCGTAATTTGAGTACAGAGCATTTCGTGTGGCTTGGGCCGGGATCGAACCGGCGACCTAACGATTTTCAGTCGTTCGCTCGTACCAACTGAGCTACCAAGCCAACAAAGATCTTGCTAGCAGTTGCCCGCTAGTACGCATGGCACACAA
>Ga0164294_10001901_pt1 | contig 19093 bp, 13 predicted proteins | sample GEODES005metaG_FD_111479 | JGI IMG/M metagenome (GOLD analysis project Ga0164294, IMG submission 111479) | Oligotrophic lake water microbial communities from Sparkling Lake, Wisconsin, USA - GEODES005 metaG | ecosystem: Environmental > Aquatic > Freshwater > Lake | place: USA: Sparkling Lake...
AAATATTTTACTACAATATATGAAAAACAAATGTTAGCAGATATAAAAAAATACGTTTATTTGAAAAAAAATGATACTATTAAAAGATGTCTGGAAACACGTAAGCAATTTGATAAAATTAAAGTATTAGAAGAAAATTATAAAATTGAAACACAGAAGTTGAGAGAATTACAACAATCACTCAAAGAAACACCCGCGCTATATAGTGAAGCTAAGAAAAATATAATGTGTTATAGAAGTAAAAAATGGAAAATAAGTAGACAAATTAGAGTAGAACTTTTGAAAATTATAAATACTAGTTATATTATTCCTTTAATAATACCGATGAGTGTGTCAATATAATAGCATTATTAGCGTAAAAATAGTCCAAATTCATAACTATTTTGTTCGCTTCTACTATTAGCATTAGCATCTTCATTTTCCGAACTCTCTCTATTTGTTAATAAACTTTCAATATGTAGAGCCAAATAAAATCTAAACTCATTACTATATAAAAAAAATTTTTTATTATTATCAGGATTTATATAACTAATAATATTAGAATTTGTTAAAATATTATATCTACATACTGGACATGTTTGGTGTTGATACAACCAATTTTTAATTGCGTGTGTCTTGAATATATGACCACAATTTTTTATTATTGTTACTTGATCATTATTTGTAAATTCTTCTTGTGTTATTGGGCAAGTATCATTTAATGGAACAGCAATACAACAATAATTTATTTTTGCTGTGTTTATTTTAATAAGAGTACGCATATTTACATCTGATAAATTTTCAAAATCTTCCAAACTATAATTTAATAAATAGGCATTTTGTGAATTACTAGTACTAGTACTATTATTACTATTAGTATTAGTATTATTACTATTAGTATTATTACTATTAGTATTATTACTATTAGTATTATTACTATTAGTATTATTACTATTAATAGTATTCATATAATTATTATAGCAATAATAATTGTTTAATAATAATGTCATTATATTATTATTAGCACTATTCAAATAGTTAATACTATTATTATAAGAATTAATATAATTATTAGTACTACGTAAAACATTATGTAAAAGTATTTCATTAGTATTTGAATTATTATTCATAGTAATAATACTAATAGTAACAACAATATTTTTAATACATTTAAATATATTAATATTAATACATTTAAATATAGCATCATAAATAATTTAGTATATAAAATATGTCACATATTGATTATAATTATTTATTATCAAATAATTTATTAAATAAATATACTAATAAAGGATTATCAGGATTGTGTAATTTAGGAAATACTTGCTATATAAATTCTTGCTTACAAATTCTATCACATTGTTATGAACTACATGAACTTATTAATATTATAAATACTGATAGTAATACTAATACTAATACTAATACTAATACTAATACTAATACTGATAGTAATACTAATACTAATACTAATGTAAAAAATTTAATTTTACAAGAATGGACCAGTCTTAAAGATTTAATGTGGTCTAAAAATTGTGTAATTAGTCCAAATAGATTTTTAAATGCTATTCAACATATAGCAACAATCAAAGATCGTGAATTGTTTTCAGGTTATGCTCAAAATGATTTACCCGAATTTTTAATTTTTTTATTTGATTGTTTTCATGAAGCATTAGAAAGAAAGGTAACTATTACAATAAATGGCAACTCAGAAAACAACATAGATGAATTAGCCAAAAAATGTTATACAATGATTAAAAATATGTATTCTAATAGTTATTCTGAAATAATAGATTTATTTTTTGGTATACATGTATCATTAATTATTTCAAATAATGATTCAAACAATGATTCAAACAACTCTAGTAATTCTAAAGAAATCTTAAGCATCACACCAGAACCATTTAGCATTATTAATTTACCTATACCACATAGTGACACTAATAACCAAGAATTTAGCATTTATGATTGTTTTGATTTATATACACAACCAGAATTTTTAGAAGGTGAAAATGCTTGGTTTAATGAAACCACAAATAGTAAAGAAAATGTTAATAAATGTATTAAATTTTGGAGTTTACCAAATATATTAATAGTAGATTTTAAAAGATTTAATAATGCTAATAAAAAATTAAACAATGTAATTAAAACACCTTTATTAGGTCTTGATATGAGTAAGTATGTTGTTGGTTATAATAGAGATAAATATATTTATGAGTTGTTTGGAATATGTAATCATAGTGGAGAATGTTTAGGCGGTCATTATAGTGCTTATGTTAAAAATTCTAATCAAAAGTGGTATCATTATAATGATACAAATGTTGATGAAATTAGCGAATCTCAATTAATAACTCCAAAAGGTTATTGTTATTTTTATAGAAAATTGTTATAATTTATAATACTTTATAATGTTTTATAATGTTTTATAATATTTTATAATAATTTATAATATTTTATAATATTTTATAATATTTTATAATAATTTATAAAATTTTATAATATTTTATAATAAAATATGATTCATATTTGATTAAGAACTCTAATAATATTATATTATTTATATATAATATTATGTCATTATTTAATAATATAACGCAAGATTTTTATGATAATTTAAATAATTTAGGCACTAATCCTTTTGTATTAGCAGTGTTAATAGTAATTATTATTATTTATTATGTATTATTTTCATTTTTAGGAAAATCATGGGATGATGATTATAGCGAACCATCTAGTACATTTGTAATTTTTGAAGCTTTGTTATGGGGATTATTTATTCTTTTAATTTTTGTAAATGGTTTATCTTATTTCTTAAATATTGATGTTATTGCTGAAATTAAAAATATATTTTCTTCAGAACCAGAAATTAATATTAAAACAACAACAAATCAACCAATAGTTCAAACTGACACAAATGAAGTTTATCATGTTCCTGGAAGTAGATTTACCTATCATGATGCTAAAGCAGTTTGTAAAGCATTTGATGGTGAACTTGCTAGTTATAATCAAGTAAATGAAGCTCACAAAAAGGGAGCAAGTTGGTGTAGTTATGGATGGACAAAAGACCAATTAGGACTTTATCCTACAAGTCAGAGTGATTGGACAAAATTACAAGATAAAGAAGGTCATAAATACGACTGCGGATTACCAGGAATAAATGGAGGTTATGTTCCAAACCCTCATACAAAATTAGGTGCTAATTGTTATGGAGTAAAACCAAAACAAAGTGAGTTGGAAAAAGAATATTTACATAAAGATTTATATCCAAAAACAGTTAAAGAACTATTATTTGAACAACGTGTAAAATATTGGAAAGATAGAATTAGTAATATACTAATAAGTCCATTTAATAATAATAATTGGTTTAAAGTTGAATAAGCATTATATTTTTCTTATTAATTTTTATTTTCTTCGTGTTAATTTTTTATCTTTTGTACGTCTTCTTTTTGTTTGTTTTCTCTCAACATTATCAATTATTTTATAAAAATTTGTAAAAGTTTTATCACATATTACATTTTTATGTGAAGTGCTATCTAAATTACAAATTGAGTCATTATATTTATTTGTTTTTTTTGAGTAATTATTTGAATCTTCAAAATTAAAACCGGGTAATAATGCTAAATTACTAAGTTGTTTATTTTTTTTATCTAAATCATCTAAAAATTTCAACATTTTATAATCTTTTATATATATATATTTTATATATATATATATTCAAATAATATATTCAAATAATATATTCAAATAATATATTCAAATAATATATTCAAATAATATATTCAAATAATATATTCAAACAATATATTCAAATAATATATATATAAATGGCTTTACAACCATTACCGTCATTACCACCATTTAAAATGGTAAATATAGAAGATTTAAAACTATATAAAAAATATGATAAATATGATGATTATTTAAGAGAAACAAATAAAAGCTATTATGATAGTTTAGATAAACTTAAATTACAGGAAAAAAATGGCATTAGTGTTGATGAACAAATGGAAGATGCTATTCGTTTTTTTGCATCAAAAGGGGTAGGCGAATTGACCCAAATATTACAAAATTTTAATATAGAAGATGATATAAACAATGGTGTAAAACAATATTTTGGTTCAGAATATAGTAGTATGAATGATAGTATGCGAAAAACAATAGCTAAGAATAAATTAACTAAGAATGAATTAACCAAGGATGATTTAGACTTAGACTTCGGTGAGATTATAGAAATATATGATAAATTAAAAAACCCTGACCCTGGCGATAGGTATAATAGAGATAATACATATATTTATAATACATTGAATGCATTTACAAAAACCACACCATCTACAGATAAATTCTGTGTTTTTAGATGTTATCAAAAATTATTTAATGGAGTACCATTGTTTACCCCTGAAGGTGATTTGGTACCTTATATTTATTTAAATCAATTTACATCAACATCTATATTATTACGATTTAGTGATTATTGGTGTACTCCTCCTCCCATTAACACCTTTTCAAATTCAACAGACCCATACAGACCAAATATGGGAGATAATACTTTAATTTGTATAGAAATACCTGAAAGCACTCGAGGTATTTCTCTAATTAATTATGCTGGAATGATTCCAGATATGCTTATGTCTGATTATTCTGAATTTGAATATTTGCTTCCACCGGGTGGTTTTTTATCACTCACTAATCGAACATACCGCTACACTAGTATTACTAGAACAAATTTAAGAACCGCATTGAATATAGACCCAACGGAAAGTGACCCATTTCCACATTTACCTATAACATTTGAGATTCCTGTTTATACGTATATGTCGAATGTTGCAAGTAATCCTGATTATAAAACTATAACTTATAAAAAATACAGTTATATATTACCCAAAGTTAAAAATATGTTCTCAAGAGCTAGAGAATATATAAAAGACCGAATAAATGTTATTAAGACTAAGACTATGACTATGACTAAAACTAAGAAGCAAGATGATGTTCATTTTAATTACATTGCATTTAAAGAAGGAAAAGGGAAACAAATAAGAAAGAGAAAGAGTAGAATACAAACTAGAAAGAGAAAGAGTAGAATACAAACTAGAAAGAAAAACACTAGACAAAAAAAGAATAAAAAATAAAAAAATAAAAAATTAATTGTAAATACGTCTAATATTTGTACTAATATTATGTGTCCTCTTTGATTTAATAAATTGTATAAGTTCTTCTTTTATTGAATTTGAATCATAATTTTCAAAAAATTCTTCAAAACATTGTTCTAAAAATTTAACACTTAAAGGATTTGCTATTTTTTGTTGAATAAAACTTAATTTACCATCACTAATATTTATATTTGGATACTTAGTATTTTTAAAATCATAATAATTAATAATAGTTTGTGTTAATTCATTTTTTTCATCTCTTAATTTTGAAATTTGACTATTTAATTTTTTATGCTGGTTGTCCAAGACCACCCAATTTTTAATGCTTTCTTCTATATTCATAATTATTTTAACCAAGCAATTTGTATTTAATTAAATTTATTTATTTATTAAATTTATTTATTAAATTTATTTATTAAATTTATTTATTATAATTTTTTATATGAAAAAAAAAATTATAATTTATATAATTTAGTTAACATTTATTAGTTTTCAAATAAAAAATATTTAACGTCTGCTTCTAGATCTCGAACCTCTTCTTGATCTTCTTGATTTTCTTCTTGTTGGACCATTGTAGCCATATCTTGCTTTTCCTAATTGAGTAGCACCAAGTAAACCGGCAGCAACCGCTACATCCATTAAATAACCGCCTTTTCCTTTTCTTCCTCTTCTTGTACGCGAACCTCTTCTTCTTCTGCGACCACCACCCATAGGTGGAGGATTCTGTTGATAGTGCTGTTGCTGGCCGCCCATTGCTAATATTCCTGTTAAATCTGGTGACATTTTTATATATTATAAAAAGATAAAAATTTTTTTATTCAAATAATAAAAATAATTAAATATAAAAATATTTAATTAATCCTAAAAGAAATATTATTTAGAAAATGATTGTTTTTTTAATTTATTGTTATATTGAATTAATAAAATTAATACTCCTAAATGTAAAATAAAACTAGTAAATATAAAAAATAAAAAAAAACATAAATATATATGTATTTCTCTCAAAAAATATTCTAAAATAGGGTTTAATATATTTTGTAATTCTTTTTTAGTTTCCTCTGCTTTAAGAAAATTAATACAATAATCGGCTAATGTATTTTTAGATGCCATAATTAATTATTATTTATTTTAATATTTTATATTAAAATATGCGTGGAAATATTAATTCATTTTTCTAACGCTTAATATAAATTAATACATGAATACTCTAATTTATGATATTACAGAAAACTTTAATTTTAATAATTTAAAAGTAGAAAATCCTTCTTTAATAAACGCCAATAATTATTTTAGCAAAATATATAATAATAGTAATAAAAATTTTTATATTAAACTTCCTAAATGTAAAACAAAACATGGAATTATTAATTCAAATAATAAATGCTTTTGTGAACTAGAATTTAATAGCAATGAGAAATTGGTTGCTGAATTTTTTGAAAATTTAGAAGAATTTTGTGTTCAAGAAATATACAAAAATAAAACATTATGGTTTTATGACTCAGATAATATAAAAAACGAAGATATTGAAGAATATATAACACCTATTATGAGGTCATATAAAGGAGGGAAAAAGTTTCTAATTAAAACTAATATAAAACAAGATAAACTTATTATTTATGATGAAGACGAAAAAAAAATAAATTTAGTTGATTATGATGTTAACAATGAGTTAATACCATTAATAAACATAAATGGCATAAAATTTTCAAAATCTACTTTTATTATTGATATTGTTTTAGTACAATTTATGGTTTTATATCCATGTGATAGTTTTGAAAATCAAATACTAATTAAATTAAATAAACAAGAGCCCAATTTATTAAAAGAAACAAAAGAAGTGAAAGAAATTGAAGAAGTTGAAGAAGCAAAAGAAGCAAATTTAGAAAAATATAGTTCAAAAACTAATAATTTAGATTATTTAGAATCATCTGAAAATTCAACAATAAATGTTTCAAATGAAAGTGATGATTGTAATATAGAAAATAAAATTCAAGAATTAAGTGATAGCAATAATGAAAATAATAGTAACAATGAAACTAATTCTTTTAAATATTTAATTAATAGTTTAGAAACAATTGAATGTAATAATGATGGTTCTATTGAATTAAATAATTTAGACACTATTGCTGAAAATACAGAACCTATTGAATTAAAAACACATGAAACAATATATTTAGAAATATATAAAAAAGCAAAGCAAAAAGCAAAAGAAATAAGAAAAAATGCTATTGAAGCATTTTTAGAAGCCAAAAATATTAAATTGAAATATAATTTAAATACATTACTGGATGATTCATCTAGTGATGAAGAAAATGAGTTATTAAATCTTAATTAATATTTTAGTGTAAACAATATTTTAGTGTAAATAATATTAATAATATTTTAGTGTAAATAATATTAATATTTAATTAATTAAATATTATTGAAAATTTTTTATTGTTTATTTTATATAAAATGACAGCTATGAAGAAGTTTACAAAAGGAGTTAAACCGGAGTACGTTATAGGAATTATTGCTTTAATTTTTGTTGGTTTAGCTTTTTTTAAATATTCTGAAGACAAAAATATACATCAATCACCAATGACACCCGGACCATTAAATTTAGGATTTTCAGATGTTGTTCCAAACCAAGTCTCCAACCCATTATACAATGAACAACAAAATGTTATGAATAATGTAGATACTATTTCGTCTAATAATAATTTAGTAATAAATAAAGCATCATCTAACCCTGCCGATTTATTACCAAGTGATATGAATAATTCATGGGCAAATTTAAATCCTGTAGGAAATGCTGATTTAAGAAATGTAAATTTATTAAATCCCACACAATTAACCGGAATTAATACACAAGGTTCAAGTTTAAGAAACCCCAATTTACAATTAAGATCAGAACCTCCAAATCCAAGAATGAATACAAATTGCCCTTGGAATATTTCTACTATTGAAGGAGACCAATTTAGAAAAACATTAGAAATTGGTTCTTAAATAAATAGTTCGTAAAAAAGTTCATACATTTATAATAAAATTTCGTAAATTTTATTATAAAATTTAATATTAATGAGCATACTATTTAATAATAATATTTTTAATATAATTATAATAATATTTATTATAATAATTGGTTCAAAATTATATTTTAATAGCGATAGTTTTAACTTAAGATGTATTATATCAGATGTAAATGGTAATAAATATTGTGTTCGCGATAGAAATAAATTAGAATTAGCTGCGGATAGATTAGCACATGTAAACAATAATTTAAATAAATTAGTAAATCATTTGTCTAAAAAATATCCCACAAAAGAGAATGTTCAACGACTAGTAAATGGTTACAATCCAAAGAAAATATACGAAACATTACCGACTAGTGAATTTACTGCGTATAGTGAAAATAAAGGTGAAAAATTAGCATTTTGTTTAGATACTGAGAAAAATAGTAAAGGGCGTTTAATTGACATAAATACGTTAATGTATGTTGCTTTACATGAAGTTAGTCATATTGCTACCAAATCAATTGGTCATAATGATGAATTTTGGAATAATTTCAAATTTATGATTACAGAAGCAAAAGAAATAAATATATATAATCCTGTTGATTACAAAAAAGAACCAGCACGTTATTGCGGTATGAATATAAGTGATAATCCATATTATGATGTTAAATAATTATAAAAACAATTATAAAAAACAATTATAAAAAACAATTATAAAAATTTATAAACAATATCATAAATATTATAATCTATATTTGTGTCTTTAATTTTTACTATATTTTTACTATAAAAATATAAATTATAGTGTTTTGTATAGTCTTCCAAATTAGGAAAATAACTAGTACATACGAACTCTTTTTCAATGTAAGTAATTATTATTTCATTAATAGTAAAAATGGTATTTTTAGCATTATGATTATTTAAAAACAATTTGTATATTTCTTCTCCTCCAATAATCCATACTTCATCATAATTTTTAGACCTGACAAAAGTTTCTAGGTTTTGTAAACTTTCAAAAGTTTGCACAATATTTTTAGTATTGGTTTTATTAATTTGGAGAGATTTAGACAATATTAAATTATCTCTATTTGCTAATCCATCAACCTTATTTAAACTTTCATATGTTTTCCTCCCCATAATAACAGCATTATTTTTATTTCCAATTGTTAATCTTTTAAATTTGGCCATGTCTTCTTTAATATTCCATAATAGCGTATTATTTTTGCCGATTCCATTATTTTTACAATAGGCAACAATAATATTTACAATCATATTTATATAAAATAAACTCTTATATTTATATAAATGTCAAATATATTTAAGTCAAACATATTTAAATTTTATATTAACAATGCTAATCAATTAAATAAACTATATTTGTTTATTAAGAATAAATATTTAATAAACCAAAATCAATCAACTTTGCCAACTTTGCCAATTTTACCAAGTATTGAAGAATTAAATACTAATTATAGCGATTCTTCTGTTTTCTTAAAAAGCGATGTATTTCAACAATATTTTATAAAAGATTTTAATGAAAACGATTTAATATATATAGAAGAATTTAGAACCAAACTTATTTTTGTTGATAATGTTATAAATAGTGATGATACTATTGAAACAATAAAATTAAAGTTTATTCAAGCAATTAACGAAAGTGTAAATGAAGATGAAAAAATTTGCTTTGAAGAAATCTATATGTATGGACTAGCACCATCAACATTAAATAAACTTGAATTATTTAATAATTTAACAAACAATAATAAAAATGATCTAACACGTAAAATGTTAATAAACTATTTTAAAAATATTGATGAAGGCACTACTATTATAAATACTTTAGAAATTAAAGAGCATTATACTTATGATGATATAAATGCTATTACTATTATTAATATTAATGAATATAAATCAATAGGTCAAAGTTTTATAAAATATTATGAAAACTTTATTGTAAATCCCTATAATTATGATTATGAAAATAGTTTAACAAAGCAATCAAGCGATCTTATAACACTAAATAATTATAATATGTTATTTGAATATAATGTACACAATACAATATATGTATGTTTGGCAAGTGATTTTTTTAAAATAGAGGAAAATATTATAGATGAGGAATCATTTATTAAAATATATTTTAAATTATTATATATAAAAAATATTATTAGTATAAAAGATTTTATTACACGTAAAACCGAATTAATAAAAAAAAGTAACGAATTATTTAATGATGAAAATTTTAAAGCAAAAAATGAGTTTTTCTTTTTGTTAGAATCAATTCACTTAAATTCAACCACTTTAAAATATGAAAATAATGGAGTAAAAGCTATTAATATAAATATTCATAGTACTATTAATTCAAATATTTCATTAGAAACAATATTTAAATTATTTAATAGCAGTGAACTATATCCATTTATTAAATATAATCCAGGTAAAAAATTAGAAAATATATATCGTCTATATTGTGATAAAATAAACAATAAAAAAAAAATACCAATGTTGAGTAGAACATTAATATTAAAGTATGCTAAATTCTTAGGCAAAGCCCATACAATAACATTTTATGTTAATTCCAAAGAAGAGTTATTTGTAAATAATGTAAATGAATTTATAATTGAATTAGAAGATAGTGGTATTATTAATGTAAAAATTGACTTTAAAAATATTATAAGCATTACTAATATAAATATATTAATTGCTGATAATGTTAATAGCCTAATTAAATTTATAAAAAGTTTAATTATTAATAATACTATTGAATTATTTCACGAATTAAATAGTGCTAATGTTGAAATAAATTCAATAAACTACGTTTATAATATTAATATTAAAGGAAGTCTTAGTTTAAAAAATATAAGTAATTGTATAAGTTTTTTATTTAATGTTATAAAAAATGATACAAAAGAAATAATAATGCGTTATAAACACGTATCAAATTTTAGTATAATGAACTCAGAAGATTCATTTATAATTGAACTTATTAAACAAAAATTTACAGAAACAGAAATATTGACTAAGTTAGAAGAAAATTATAAATTATCATATGAAGAATCGAGGTCAAAATTAATAAATGTTATTAACTCTTTAAAATTAGTTCAAAATACATTTAATTATAAAAAATTAACTATTAAAAATAATCCTGGATTTTTAACAACATTTAAAAAAACTACTTCAAGCAATCTCTCAATTATAATAGAAAATATTGACTCTATTAATTATTTAAAAACCTTAAATGTGTATATTGATTCTATTGTTAAAATTTTATTTAATCAAGTAAAAGATAGTTCATTAGAACAAAATATTAAAAATATGTGTAAAAAAATAACACCACAAGAAGTAATTGAAGAAAAAAATTTAGAAGTAGCCAAAATTTCTGAAAATGAAGAAATTATTAAAAATGTTGCTCATTTATTAGAAAATGAAGATGAAGATGAAACAAGTTCAATGAACAATGATTTATTAAATATATTATTAGATGAAGATGATGAAAATGAAGACGAAGATGAAGATGAAGATGAAGATGAAGAGGAAGAAGAAGAGGAAGAGGAAGAAATCATAAAAATAACAGAAGATTTTAAAGAGTTAACAGAAAAAAATATAAATGAAGACGTTATAGAAGAAGAATCAAAAGAAGAACTAAAAGAAGAAACACAAGAAGAATCAAAAGAAGAATTACAAGAAGAATTAAAAGAAAAACCAAAAGAAGAACTAAAAGAAGATGTTGACGAAGAAGGTTTCAAAGAATTTTCAGAAAAAAGCAATCCAATATTAAAACGATTAATAAATAAAGAACCAACATTATTTAGTACTGATAAAAATAAATTTTATACTGAATATTCTCGATTATGTCAAGCAAATATAAAAAAACAACCAGTTATATTAACACGAGAAGAATATGAGTTTATTAAAGAAAATCATAGAAGTTCATATACAGAAAGTTTTCCATATGGAACAAAAGAAGGAACAACTTATCACTATATATGTCCAAGATATTGGGATTTAGAAAAAAATATTAGTTTATCTCACAAAGAAGTAACAAGTGAAAAATATGGAAAAGTTATTACAAAAAAAAATAAAGATGGAACTTATGATGGAAATATAATGGAATTTACTGATCCAAAGCATCATCTTGATGAAAAAGGAAATTATATAAATCATGTTCCTGGGTTTTTAGATGAAAAACATAATAGAATTGTTAATAAAAATAGTTTTTGTTTGCCTTGTTGCTTTAATAATAAGTTATGGAATAAACCACAACAAGAACAGCGACGCAGTAAATGTTTAAATTATGATTATAACCTCAATCCTGAAGAAAAAAAAGAAAATTTTAATTACATTAAAGGACCAGATAAATTTCCATTAGAAAAAAACAAACCAGGTTTTCTTCCAATAAATATTCAAAAGTTGTTACAATTTGATAATTTAGATTGTGTAACAAAACAAGCACCCAATTTATTAAAAGTTAATCACAAATGTTTATTGCGTTATGGAGTAGAAAATAGTACTAACCAATCTTTTATTGGCTGTATTGCTGATTTATATGAATCAGTAATATTAAAAAATAAAAAATCAATTTCTATTAGCGAAATGAAAAATATTATTAAAAATAGTATTACTATTGATACTTTTATAAAGTATAATAATGGTAATTTACCACATATTTTTATTTCTAAAAATTTTAATGCACATAGTGACACAATAAGTATTGATAAATATAAATCAAGCAACTTATATAAAATTCTATTAGCGAGTACAAGTGAAACTCAAACTAATTATAGCAATAAAATAATCTTGTTTAAAAAAATAATTAATAGTTTTGAAAAATTTCAAGAATATTTAGAAAGCAATTTAACAATTGATTATACTTATTTATGGGATATTATTTGTAAAGAAAATCCTTTGCTTTTTCCAGAAGGATTAAATTTAATTATTTTAGATATTACTAGCGAAGATGCTACAGATAATATTAAAATTATATGCCCTAAGCAAAATTATAGTGAGGAATTTTTAAATAATAAAAAAAAAATTTATTGTTAATAAAGAAAGACGAGTATTTTGAACCTATTTATTTAATAAACAACACAATTAACAATTATGATTTTACAAAATTATTCAAATTTTCTAGTAATAATGAAGATAGTAATTTAAAACATTTTAAACTAGTTTTAAATAAAATTAAAAAAGAAATAACTAGAAATTGTATTCATAAAATAGATACTAAAAAGTATGATAGTTCAATTTATAATTTTACACCAAATATATTATTAGACAATATTATTAAGATTTTAATAAAACTTAAATATGACATTACTTACCAAATTATTGATTATAATAATAAAGTTATTGGAGTAACAATTAAAAAAGAACACGCAAATGGTTATAGTGAGCATGGATTTATTCCATGCTATCCATCAGCATTATCAAGTATTCATGATGAAATTTCATACAAACTAATAGATGAAGTGTCTAGCGAAGAATATAATGATTATACTAATACAAAAGAATTATTACAAAAAATATATAAACAAAGTGACTACAAAATTATATGTAATCCAATATATAAAATACAAGAAAATGGAGCAATAGTTGGCATTCTTACTTCTGGAAATCAATTTGTTAGATTAAGTGAACCAGAGCAAAATAATGAAGATGACTTAAAATTAATAAACAATAAAGATTATGTTTTTGTTGATAAAGAAATACAAACTAAATATTTTGAAAATAGTTATAAAGATGAATTAATAAATAATATTAAATTAGAAACATTATTTTATAATAATTTTAAAAACACTTTTAAAAAAATATTAAATATTAACACACATAATAAAAAGAAAAATGATTTGTTGCGAATAATAAATAACAATTCAATGTTATATTTAGATAAACTTTCAAATTGTTATGATATATTAAAAAGCATTGGATCTAATTATATTATATTTTCAGACATGGAGCCAATTTTAAACAATATAAAATTATCTTCATGTTTTGATGATGAAAAATGCCCAAATATAATTTGTAAAAAAATAAATACTACTTGTTCATTAATAATACCAAAAGTTAATTTAATCAATGAAGAAAATAACGAAGAATTATATTACACTCGGTTATGTGACGAATTTGTTAGGTATAACAAATTTAGAAATTTTATTTTTGAAAATAGCAATGTATATAATTATGGTTCGGTGGAATATAATATTATAGCTAATGAACTTTTATTATTTCAATCATCATTAACACAGGATTTTTTTAAAGATTTACACTATAATAATAAAGAAAATAACTATGTTATAACAACTAATACATTTGATACATTAGGATTTGAAAATACAGATAACATCTTAAATTTAAAAAATGTTAAAATAGAAAAAGGAGAAAAAATAGTAATAGAAGTTGATACTACTAAAGATAAAGAAATTGGTGAAGAAAATAAAATGTTTATAGACAATCCTGAGCAATTTAAAGAGCAAGATGAATTAAAAGAACAAGAATTAGAAAAAATTGTACAACATAAAGATGAAAATGAAGATGAAGATGAAGATGAAATTAAATTTGAAGATGAAGAATTGGAATTAGATAAAAAAATAACTTTATTAACTAATTATACAGATAAAAACTATTATTGTTCTTTTAGTATTAATAAAATAACAGAAGGGTTTAGTTCTAATTTTAGAACCACTATTCATCAATTAAGATATTCATTTGATAATAAAATTTGCTCTTTTCAATTAATTTTAATAATAATCAAATACCATAATAAAGAACAAATTAATTTAACTATTGAACAATTGAAAAACAAATTAATTGATTTATATAAAAATAATAGTAATTTTGATTCATTATGTATTATTTTACTAGAAAATAATAAAAAAAAAATTATGGAGCAAGTTATAAATAAAACAAAAAACTCTGAAGAGAAAATAAGAGCTTTTGAAGAATGCGTATTAAGCAGCGAATATTATGTAACATACATTGATATATATTTACTATCAAAATATTATGACTTACCTATAATATTATTATGTAATACTATTATTGATTTAACTATTACAAAAGAAAAGTATATTGTATTTAATGTTAGTAGAAATAATAAATATTTTTTTATTAAAAATCGCAGTGTGTATGATAGAAATAAATTTCATAATTATAAATTAATTATAAATGCTTCATCTGTTGATTTTAATATTGATGAAGATTTATTAGATATGCCTGACTATAAGTTAGCTAGTAAAATAAAAGATAGTGTTAACAATTATGAAGATATTTTGGGTAAATATATAAATGATTATAGTGTAAATAAAAAAAAACTAATCGCAAAATTAAATGCAAAACAAAAAAAGCAGAATAAACTAGAAAAAGAAGAGCAAAAAAAATTAGAAGAAGAGCAACAAGAGCAAGTTAAACAAGAAGAACCACAAGAGGAACCACAAGAAAAATTAGAAGAAGAGCAACAAGAGCAAGTTAAACAAGAAGAACCACAAGAAGAAGTTAAACAAGAACAGGAACAAGAACTAAAGAAAAATAAGCAAACAAAAAATGCTAAACCTAAACGCACACGCTGTCCAAATGGCACTCGTAAAAATAAAACTACTGGATTGTGTGAAAAAATTTTATAATGTTTTAATAATAAATATTTATAACATATTATAAATATTTATAACTATGGTTTAATTAAATTTAAACAAATATTTAAACAAATACTTAAAAATCTAATTCATAATCATTACTTGTTCCATTATTAATATTTTTAATAGAAGTAACACTTGACTCAATCAATAAACTATTTGTACTACATTCATTGGGAGTTTCGCTACTTATTTGATTTAATAATGCTTGTTCATCACTTTCCTCTTCACTATGTGTAGAAGGTTCTTGTGGTTTAATAGATATTAAGAAGTCGTTGTCAACCAATACTTTAAAACAATTGGTTCCATAATATCCTTGTTGTCCACACATAATGTTTGCTGATACACCTTTCATATTATCTAACTCACCATGTTTGGCAGCTTTTAAAAACATTTCAGGAGTTTCTTCAAAAGAAGCTTTAGCAATTGCACCAATATCATCATTATTAATACCATGTCGGAAAATAGAAACCATCTTATCATTACAAGTCATTCTATCTGCCAACATAATTAAATGATGATAATTAATATATGTGCTATCAAACTCAATAACTTCTGAAAATTCGTCAAATATGCTTTGTCTAGCAGCTTCAATACCAAATGTGTTATAAATTTCAATAATATGATTTGATGTGGTTCGTGTTTTATCCACAAAATCAAGTGCTAAAATATCTAATAAATTAGTACCCAACGTATCTAATACCCACAAATCTTTTTTTATATATTTTGTATCAATTTCCTCAAAATTGTCTGAAATTTTACGCAATGTTACTTTTTCAATATTTTTTATTCCACGTAAAATTAAGTTGTCTAGCAACTCCTCTTGTAAATTTCTTAATAAATATATTTCATCACTTTGGTCAAGTGATTCTAATACATTTTTATTCTTCTTTTTCTTTAATAATTGAAGATTTTTATTAATGCGAATTCTAAAAATTAATTTTTCTGAATTATAATCAGTATACATACACGTTAAATTATTATAACTATTCATTAAAGCAAAATGTAGATCGTCCATAGTAATATTTTTATCTAACATTTCTATTTTATTCATATACATTCTAATAATCCATTTTGACTTATCTTTACTACTATCATAACTAGAATTACAATCATCTAATAGTTTTTCAAATTCGTTATATTCTTTCATTAAATCAACATCTTCACTCATTAATGTATTTAAATCATCAGGGTCAAAACAAATTTCAATTGATTCTACAAGTGAGCGTAATTTTGTATTCTCAATCTTAGAAATATATTCCTTTGTTTTATTTTGGTCATAACAATCCAATTTATTTAAATAAATTGTACATGATAAACTCTTCGGATTATCACTTAACGATAATATTTCTTCAATACGAGGAACACCACGAGTAACATTTGATTTTGAAGAAACACCGGCAAAATGAAACGTGTTTAATGTTAATTGTGTTGTGGGTTCACCAATGCTTTGTGCGGCAATCATACCAACCATTTCTCCTGGTGCTACTAGTGCTTTTTTATACGCATTATTTATTATTGTTATTAAAATATCAACTGATTTGCGAGTTAATCGTTTGTGCATTAATAAATCTTTTGGACTTAAGTAATAATAGTATAATACTTTGAATAATTCATTTGGTTTACAATAGTTTAACATATTCAATTTTTCAAAATTAGCTTCAATAATTTCAAAAACCTCTAAAGGTGTAATATCTATGATTACATTTTCTTCTTGATTACCAGCAATATTATTAATAATATGTGTAAATGATACAGGCACATTTACAGATGGTTTATAAACACGATTAAATATTTTAACAATTACATCATCACGTGCTTTAAGTATAAAATCAATATAATATTTACACTTTTTATCTAATTCTGTTTTTTGCCTCTTAAATTTACTATAGGCTTGTTTTGTATATAATGTACCATAAAGCGAATCTTTAGAATAATCATTTGGCATTTGATAATGACCATAAATCTCTTCAATAGTCATAGTAACAAAAGGAACTTGTTGCGACTCAACTCTTACAGGATCAAAGTTGTCACCACCATAACTATATTGAATAATTTTATTTTTATTATTGCGAACAGTCATATCATAATGAACCATTAAATCTTCTAATCCTTTAATTAATCGTCGTTGAATATAACCTGTTTGACTAGTTTTACATGCTGTATCAATTAAACCAACACGACCACCCATAGCATGAAAGAATAATTCATCTGGATTTAATCCACCAATAAATGAATTTTCCACAAATCCACGTGCGTTTGGAGAATCGTCATATTTGGTATAATGTGGTAATGTTCTATCTTCGAAACCATAAGGAATTCGTTTTCCATCTACGTTTTGTTGTCCTAAGCATGAAATCATTTGTGATATATTTAAATCACTACCTTTAGAACCAGCATTTACCATAATAACAAAGCGATTTGTACTATTTAAATTTTCACGACCTAACTTTCCGGCTTCAAAAGATGCTTTATTTAAAATATTGTTAATACGTGTTTCAAATTCATCTACATTAGAACGCCCTGTTTTGTTATCAAAAATACCCAAGTGTGTTTCATCTATTAAAGATTTAACTTCTATTTTTTTCTTATTAATAGTTTCATTAATTTTATCATTTGTTTCTTTATCGGCAATAAGATCACTAATTCCTACGCTGTATCCGTGAACTTTCATGTATTCGGTGACAATGTCTTGTAAATTATTAATAAAATCACACGCAGCATCAACATCATAATCATTATAAATCCTATGAATTAATCCACGTGTTGTATCTCCTAAAATACTTTTTTCAATATGACCACGTTTAATAGTTCCTTTATTAATTTCTAAAACATTATTGGATTTACTATAATCTTCTTTTTCATTATATTGTTTTGTCTTGTATTTTAAAGTAATATTTGGAATAATTTGACTTAATAATGAAAAACTGCTTCGTTGTAGTTCATCAAAATTAATTTTTTTTAAATCAATAGTTTTAAGATGTGCCATTAAGTTCATTGCCGTGCGAGAGTTAAAATTAATGGTTTCACGTGTAAATAAATAAGTACTTAATAATGAATCTTGAAAAATACCAACAATTGATTTATTATTTGCTGGACTAATAATTTGATATTTTACTGCGGCTAATGTTTTAAGTTCAATTTCTGATTCATCATCTTGTGGCATATGTAAATTCATTTCATCTCCATCAAAATCTGCATTATATGGTTTTGTATCAGCAACATTCATTCTAAAAGTGTCTCCTTTCATCATTACTTTAGCAATATGACACATCATTGACATTCTATGAAGAGTTGGTTGACGATTAAAAAGCACAGCATCACCATCTAAAATATG
>Ga0164294_10001902_pt1 | contig 19084 bp, 28 predicted proteins | sample GEODES005metaG_FD_111479 | JGI IMG/M metagenome (GOLD analysis project Ga0164294, IMG submission 111479) | Oligotrophic lake water microbial communities from Sparkling Lake, Wisconsin, USA - GEODES005 metaG | ecosystem: Environmental > Aquatic > Freshwater > Lake | place: USA: Sparkling Lake...
CCACCACTCTCTTCCCACCTCATCCACCACTACCAACACATCCAACACCCGCCACACCTACCACAACAACTACCACAACTGCCACAACTGCCACAACTGCCACAACAACTGCCACAACTGCCACAACTGCCACAACTGCCACAACAACAACTACTACTGAGGCTCAGACAACTGCTATGACTACCACTACGGCTGCACAATCAGTATCTAAACCTACCATAGTTAATGAAAAGCATCTGCTTTCGATTATTGTAAATGCTGGAGTGTTAGGTACTTTCCCAGTATTGGTTAACAATCTGATAGAACACCAAACACTTACAAATGGTGTGATTACCGATCATACTATTGTCTCGGGTGTTACTACATACAACTACAATGACATTGACAAATTGATTATGACTGTGACTCGGGATGGTGAATTTACATCGGAGTTTCGCGCAGAAATAACCAATCAGTACCCATCGTTAACTAATCTTACCTATTCAGACGCAGTAAAGCTGGTAGGGATTGCTAATATTGATAATGTTATTGTTCAGGTAGCAGGCGCCGATGGTGCGTTTGTAGATTAAGAGATATAAAATGAAACTATATGTAACCAGCGACATTCACCTAGAGTTTGGTGACTGTATTATTAAAAACGAAGACAACGTGGATGTATTGATCCTTAGTGGTGACATCATGGTTGCCCAGGACATGCACGACCATCCGCCAACTGTGACTAGTCCATATGACTCATATAACAATCTAGGGGAACGTCAGGAGAAGGCCAAACGCTTTCGAGACTTTCTAAGTCGGTGTAGCTTTCAATTTCCACACGTGATCTATGTGGCGGGCAATCATGAATTTTATCATGGCAAGTGGCCTATTGGTATTGAGTACCTGCGTGAAGAGTGTGCAAAGTTCCCCAATGTGTACTTCATGGAAAACGATTGCCGTACAATTGGAGATTTTACATTCATTGGTAGCACATTGTGGACCGACATGAACAAAGGTGATCCTATCACATTGTATCATGTTGCAGGTATGATGAATGATTACAGAATCATTCGTAATAGTGATCACGGATTCAGACGTCTAACCCCCGAAGACACGGCCTTACGCCATCGTGCCAGTGTGGGATACATTCAACAAATCGTGGAAGGCAAGTTTGATCAAAAGTTTGTTGTTGTGGGGCACATGGCACCTAGTAAATTAAGCACCCACCCTAGGTACGCAGATGACAACATGATGAATGGTGCATACAGCTCTAGCCTAGACGAGTTTATTATAGATCATCCACAAATCAAACTATGGACACACGGACACACGCATGAAGATTTTGATTACATGATTGGTAGCACTCGTGTGGTGTGTAATCCACGTGGGTATATCAACTATGAAGAAAGAGCCGACACATGGCAACCAAAACTGGTGGAAATCTAATGTTCCAGTACCCAGTTAAATTGACCTGGGAAAGACATCCCAAGTGGAATGAAATTTGTGCATGGGGAGTTGAACATTTTGGCTTGCCTGGCAATCAATACACGACCGAGGTGTGCGAAGAATACATGTGTTGGAACTTTTCCAGCGCACAAGATCAACTTTTATTTGTAACAGCATGGGGAAATGATCAATGAATTTCGAAGAAACAGCAATGTGGCAAAGACTCAGCAACGGTGATGCCAACTATTACACCAAGGCCGCTGAGCCTGAACGCACAGCATTCCGTGTTTGGCTCAAGGGCTTGTTACAAGAGCGACGGATCACTGTGGAATTTGAAAAAGCAGATGGTACTGTTAGGGCCATGGTTTGTACCCTAAACGAAGCTAGCGGTGCTAAGTATGTAGTTAATGAAAACCGGGAAGAAGCCACAACATCTAAAAAGAAACCCAACGATGATGTGTGCGTAGTTTGGGACTGCACCCAAAATGCCTGGCGCAGTTTTCGTTGGGATAGACTCAAAAGGATTGAATTTTCGATTGGCTAATCCACAAGCATTGATTTTGGGTTGCAGTCACGCTGCCGGATCAGAAATGCATTTAGAAGTCAACAGTGACGATGATAGATACGGATATTCTAGAAGTTACCCAGCACTCATTGCCCAGGGACTTGGGTATCAGGTACAAAATTTTTCCATCCCAGGCGGTAGTAATGATGCCATGTTTAGAATATGGGAATCTAAATACCGAGAACTTGTGCCAGAACGGGACATTGTGATTGCTTGTTGGACAGGCAATCACAGAATTGAAGTCTGGAACGATAAAGAACAAATTTGGGTACAGTTTTGTATTGGTACACAAACATGGTACAAACCAGAATCTAATAATACAGATAATTCTGCACCCGTCACCTACAGAACAATATCTAATCAAGAAGAGTATCAGTTGTATTGCAAATACTGGGGTATTTACAGCACTGATGTAGAAACAGGCAGATTAAACAAACTAAAGAATATTGTTGGATTAAATAGCATAGCGGAACATTATGGAATTAAGGTATTAAATTTCCATAGTTTTTCCCCGATAAAAATTGATCAATATGTTTGGCCGGCACAACACACTGAATTCTGCGATTGGTGTATAAAACAAAATTTTGTCCCCACTGAAACCGTGCATTTTTATTCGGATGCTCATGATGCGTTTGCAAAATATATTTTAAAAGGATTGTAATTGGCTAAAGAAGAAGGGTTTAGACTAGATGGGCAAGTGATAGATGTACTACCCAACGCCATGTTTAGAGTAAAACTGCCACATATAGATCAACCAGTAACTGGTGTTATCTCGGGAAAAATGCGTCAGCACAACATTAAAATTCTACTAGGTGACACCGTGGAAATAGAGTTTAGTCCATATGATCTAGGTCGTGGACGTATTACCCGACGCCGGTAAATACAAGATGGAACTTAGAGATCACATTAATCTTGTAGAAGCAAGTACTAGACCAGCAAAACTGGAAACCACTCCTTTACCTTACGGCATCAAAGACCTTGAGCCTGTAATGAGCAAGGCCACTATAGACTATCATTTTGAGCACTTGGCCAAAGGTTATGCCAAGCGTTACAATGCAGGAGAAGGCAATGCGGATTTTAATCGTGCTGGCAGTTTTTTACACAACAAGTTTTTCCCTCAGCTTCGGGCTCCCAAAGGCGCCAACCGTCCCCGAGGTGCAGTACTTGCACTCATAGAAGAAAAATTCAAAACATACGAAGATTTCAAAGAGGCATTTAAACAAGCCGCAATGAAGATCCAAGGATCAGGTTGGGTTTATCTCAGCACCGGTGGAGACATCAAGACCATTGCCAACCATGCAGTGCGCACAGATATCTGTGTGTTGGTAGATTGGTGGGAACATGCTTGGGCATTAGATTACCAAGCAGACAAAGAACGCTATCTAGACAACATCTGGAAGATTATTAACTGGGACGTTTGCAACGAAAGATTGTGATGCTCAAAAAGCATTTCCCGTTTCACGCCCACTCAAGATATGCCAATAAAACAATGTATTGGTACGGGCATGACAGTCGAACTTTATTTGATCAACATTTAAAAAATCCTGCAACCCAAGACAAACTTGAACAACATGGCTGGGTTGATCAACAAGGTAACATGATACCACTTGAATACAAATTTAATTCACAAGGTTTTAGATGTGGCAATTTTGATGATAGTCCAGCTGGAATTGCACTGGGATGTAGTCATACCATGGGAATAGGCAATCATCTCAAGGATACTTGGCCACAAAGATTGTCAGACATGATGAATTTTCCAATCTGGAATCTTGGGGTTGCTAGCGCAAGTCTTGATACTGCATTTAGAATGTTGACCCACTACATTGATATTCTCAATACTAAATTTGTAGTGATGTGGATACCAAACATGCATAGATTTGAATATTTTGATTCGACTGTGAATGTTATAAATGTTCTTGCACCACAAGTTGACAAGGAATTTGAATCTAGATTTTTCAAGACTTGGTTTGGGAATGATCAAAATTCAGACTTTAATCACTTGAAAAATATGTATGCAATTCAGTGGCTGTGTGGTGAGCATAATATACCGTTGTTTTCTTTAAAAGGTCCGCAACTTTATACACCAAGTGCAAGAGATTTAAGTCATTGCGGGCCAAATAGCCATGAGTTGTTTGCAACAAAAATGCATGAAAATATAAAAAATTCAGGAATAAAATTATGAAACTAGATACCAGTGCAGTAACAAAACTACGCGAACTTCTTGCAGAAGAAAACAACCCCAATGTCAAACTGCGTGTGTTTGTACAAGGTGGCGGTTGCTCGGGCATGCAATATGGGTTTACTCTTGATGAGGTGCAAAATGAAGACGACTTTGATTTTGACTACACTGATGTCAAGGTACTAGTAGACAGCATAAGCATGACTTATTTGCAAAATGCAAACATACGATGGAATGACGATATCATGGGCGCAAGCTTTGTAATCGACAACCCCAACGCCGAAACCACCTGTGGCTGCGGCTCAAGTTTTGCACCCAGCTAAGTCCTAAAACGCCATAAATACCTTAAAGCGAGGTAAACAATGGCATACGAGGCAATTAATGTAGGGACTGTCCCAAACGATGGGTTGGGGGATCCGCTACGGACCGCATATCAAAAATGCAATAGCAATTTCACTGAACTCTACTCAAGATTGCAAACTACTCCTCCCGACACAAGTGCAGGGCAACCGGGTGACTTAGCCGGAATGACCGCATATGATGATCAATATTTCTATTACTGTTTTGCTGACTATGATGAGAGCACAGTTATTTGGAAACGCATATCAGGGTCAGTATTTTAATCATGGCGCAACCAACTTGGATCACCCCGGCCGGGAGTCTAGGAATCATTCCTGAAAACAAGTTTTTTCAGTATGACATGCTGGCATCAACCCCGGTTGTGACCACCACCACAGTTACGTCAGCATCTACTACTAGATTCACTTGCTCTAGCTTGACAGGGGTATATCCTGGCCTTAACGTAATGTTTACTGGTACAACGTTTGGCGGAGTAAGCACCACCATACGATACTTTGTACTTGCTGTGTACGGCAACAATCAGTTTTCAATTTCACAAACTGAATTTTCTACAACACCAATAACATTATCCCCGGGTTCTGGGTCAATGACTGCAGAATTTACTCAGCACGTTTATTTTACCTTGATTGCTGGATCAGTTCCCCCGGGGATTCAGGTAGCAGACAATGGATCCATTATTGGTGTGCCTAAAGCAGTGGCCAGCATTCAAGGTGTGCCGCAGGAAGTTGCCAGGGATGTTCTTTCAAAATTTGCAGTTCGAGCCTACACTGAAAAAATTGTAGGGTCAACATTGGTTCTAGATAGCATAGCAGACCGTACCTTTACTCTCACAGTCACTGGGCAAAACATACCTGAATTTGTTACACCGCCTGGTAATATTGGAATCTACTACGACGGCACTGAAGTGGCTATTCAGTTGTTGTTTACAGATACCGATCCCGGCGATAATGTTGTTGTTAAGCTTGCATCTGGATCTTTCCCGCCAGGTGTGGCTGTTACCAGTCGAGGTTTAATAACTGGAATAATACAACCCTTGGTTGGCCCGCCTGGGTCAGCACCGCCGGGATATGATTCAACACCCAAGGATCAATACCCTAACGATTTTACTACTCGTAGCGCCAGTAAGAATTTTCAATTCACTTTGGAAATTACCGATGGCAAGGACAGCAATTTAAGAACATTTGAGATTTTTGTATACAGCAAAGACAGCATGAGTGCCGATACCACTGACTTTACTGCTGACAATACATGGATCACAGCGGACGTAGTACCCACAAGAACCCCGGTGTTGTTAACACCATCGGGCAGCCTGGGTAGAGTGCGCTCGGACAATTATTATTATTTCCAATTCCAAGCCATAGACTTTGATGGGGATGCTTTGTCATACGAAATATCATCTGGCTTGTCATCATCGCCACCGGGTGATCTAGTATTTGATTCAGATACCGGTTGGTTATATGGGCATTTAGAATCACAAGGCCCATCCGAGATAGAATATGAGTTTACTGTTGTTGTTTACAAACGAGATTATCCCACAATACGATCTGATCCATCAACATTTACAATAACAGTTATTGGCAATATTGAAACTGAAGTGATATGGTTAACTGATTCAGATTTAGGGTCAATTGACAACGGTGGCATCAGTGTGCTTGAAGTGGCAGCTATCAATACTGGTGGTAGAGCACTACAGTATCGTCTTGTAGGCGGCAGTAACAGCAAGCTTCCACAAGGATTAACACTGCAACCAACTGGGCATATTACAGGACGTGTGAGTTTCAATACGTTTGCCTTGGATGGTGGTACCACTACATTTGATACTTTAAGACGCACTAGATTAGATCCCAATCCCACTACATTTGACATGAGATTCGAATTTGATGTAAACGCATTTGCTCCACAGGCCGCGCAGTTAGGATACAAAGTCAGTCAGTTAGTGATCATCAATGGTGGGTCAGGGTACGACTCACTTGACCCACCTACTGTGATTATTGCACCGCCTCCGTCAAGTGCACAATCTATACAAGCCACAGCAGGAATACCTACCATTGTTGATGGAGCAATAACTTCTATAGCTGTGGTTAACCCAGGCAATGGCTACACATCAACACCTGCAATTACAGTTATTGGTGGCAGTGGTGCAGGTGCTGTGGTAAACTCGTTAGTAGAAATATCAACTCAGATCAACAGTGTCGATGTAGTTCGTAGATTTAGTATTACTATCGACCGAGTGTTTAACACACCATACGAAAGTTTGTATATCAAGTGCATGCCACCAGCTAATGATCGTGCACTGATTGACCAATTGCTACAAGATCCCAATATCTTCCCTAACAATTTGTTATATCGAGCCGATGACAGCAATTTTGGGCTTGCATCAAATGTTACCTATGTACATGCACTGGGTTTAAATCCTGCAACTTTGGATACCTACGTAGAAAGCTTGTCAATTAACCACTACTGGCGCAACATTACACTAGGCGAAATTCGAACTGCGCAGGCTCTAGATAGTTCAGGTAATGTGCTTTATGAAGTTGTATACAGTGTCATCATTGATGATTTGTTAAACAACAATGGAGTCAGTGTGGGTAAATCAGTTGAGTTACCTTATCCTGTGGTGCTTGATGATGGCACTGTGACTGTTGTTTATCCCAACAGTTTGCCAAACATGCGCAATCAGGTAATTGATACCGTGGGACAAATTAGTCCAGCATTGCCTTTGTGGATGAACTCCAAACAAGCCAACGGAACTTATTTAGGATTCACCCCGGCTTGGGTGATAGCCTATGTCAAACCCGGCGAAAGCGGTCGTATTGCCTACAACATCAGTCAACAGTACAGCAACCAACTCAACAAAGTTGATTTCAAAGTAGATAGATACGAGTTGGATCGTAGTCAAACTCACAATTGGGACTCATATACTGACAGTTGGATCCCAAGCCCTGCTCAAAATGTCACGTTTGACGTTTTTGCTGAGTACTTGTATGATACGCCAAGTCTAGACACCACAGGGCGGATTAGTGATACCACAACCTATACCGGTGACGGAAACACTGTGTATTTTGCCGTGTCTTTGTTGCCGACTACAGGAACACTGGTTGTCAAAATAGGCAATGTAATACAAGAGTACAGCACGGATTACACGGTGAATTTTGGATATTATCCAAAGTTTGTACAGTTTGAAACAGCCCCAAGTAATGGATCTACTGTTAGAATCTATCAAATTTCAGATATATCTGTCACCAATCAAAACGGTGCTCCAGGAACACAAACAATATTTGATGGTGGAAGTATGACGTTTAGTAGCCCAGCAGATCGTTGGACCGAGACCGACGAGTTCGATAAATATCTCGTGTTCCCCAAACAAACAATTTTAGGATAAAAGATGACTAGCCAGATTAACCCCAACAATATCGACGGCGCTTACCCAGTTGCCGGTCAAGACAATGACTCGCAGGGATTCCGCGATAACTTTACCAACACCAAAACTAACTTTGGATATGCATCTGCTGAAATAACAGACTTGCAAAGCAAAGTAGTGCTCAAAGCCCCGTTAACTGGCACTGTGTTGAGCAACGACATGAACAATAGCATTATAAGCAATGTTCAGTTGTTGTCAGCAAGTGCCCCCAGAGTTGCTTTAGGCACAGTCACCAGCGCCACCATGAACTTTTCAGCTGGCCCATACTATACATTATCCACAGGCGGGTCGGTATCCCTGGCATTCAGCAACTGGCCGGCAGCCGGACAAGTGGCCACAATGCGTTTGCAAATCACAGTAACTAATATCACATATAACTTAATATTACCTGCGGCAGTGACTGTGGGACTCGACAACTTGCAAGGCTACAATCCAGCCACTGATTCCATTGTGTTCAATCAACTAGGCACATTTGAGTATGAATTTGAAACCAGTGACAATGGTTCAACAATTAGCATTTTTGATCTAAATCAAAATCGTGATCCTATTTACTTGCCCAGTTCAGAAGATCTTGCAACTACCACTGCTGCCAATTTAGATGTTACCACCAGTTATTTTTCAACTGCTGCCGCCGAAACTGCAACACTAGCGGCAGGCGTTGCTGGACAAGTCAAAGTGTTTGCCATGTACGCCGACAGTGGTGACATGGTGATCACAGTCACCAATGCAGGATGGAAGTCAAGTGGCACAGGTACTATTACATTTGACACCATCGGTGATAGCTGTACACTGATGTATATCAATTCCAAATGGTTCTGTACAGGCAACAACGGTTGCGTATTTGCCTAACCAAACTGTGTTGACAATCACAGCCCTTGTTGCTATAATAGTTACAAGGGCTTTTTATTCATGGAACATCCACTAGTCGAAGTTGATCCCAGTTTGTCATTAGATGACTTACAAACTCGTATCAACGACCTAACCAAAAAAATGATGTGGGCGCAACGCCATAATGCACATCTTGCCGGCCAAATACGCATGGCCCTGGAAGCCTTTCAATCTCGGTATCGAATCAAACAACAACAAGCATATGATGCTGCCACACGCAATGGCAAAGACTTTTCGGACAAGATAGACATATCATGAAAACAAATCAGTACGGTGAGATGATTTACAATGATCATGATCTTGCTAATATAATAATGCAAGGGCAAGATATATTGCAGTTAAAAAATCTCAAGGTAGATCATTCAGTTGACATTGAAAACTTGATTACCCTAGTAGAAGATACAGAAGGTTTGTTTACTTGGACCTTTCCCGAAGGCAGCAACGTGTCGGTCTCTGAGTTTGATACTGTGCAACAACAACATTGGCACATGCCAAATGAATACAAGCAGTTGGATATTGCAGAGTACCTGCTAAACTTGTGCAACACACAAGAAGAATTACAAAGAGTAGGCGAGGAGCTGTTGTTATTTCAAGAACGCAACTTGTTTGATCTAATACGATACCTGAAATACCTTGTAGACGTCATGCAAGAAAATCATGTTATTTGGGGAGTAGGGCGAGGGTCTAGTGTGGCCAGTTATGTGCTGTTCAAACTTGGCGTACATCGAATAGATAGTATGTTCTGGGATTTAGACCCCAGGGAATTTTTACGTTAAATATCTGTGTAGTCACACTAGGAGAATTACAATGACCCAAAAAACTTATAGAACTGCACAAGGACGCATCATCGACCTTGGTGTATTGCAACTTCAAAACGAACATGTACGAGCAGTAGGCAACATGAACGTTAACGCTCGTGGAGACCTTGTGGACGCAGTTAATCGTCCTATTTCCACACGCAACAATCAACTTAACAAACAATACAATCGACAAATTGGCACCAATGTATCCAAGACTCCGGTTAATACACCTCCTGCAGTCAACCGTGCTCGTCCAATTGAAAACATGGAAGACATTATTCCTCCAGAAGATTTTGATGATAATTTTGACAAAACATCGATCAAGAAAAAAGTTTAATTACATAGGATTTAATTAATGACAAAAGCCGCATTTGCACCTCACCGAGTGAGTAGCCTACGCCCACTAGACAACACTGTGATAGTAGAGGACATGGCGTTTTCTGAACGACAGTTAAGTTCAGGAATTGTATTGTTAAACGACAATGGTACCACTGCTGGTATTCGTCCACGTTGGGGACGAGTGTATGCAACAGGTCCCAATCAACGGGAAGTGACTGTGGGGCAATGGATCTGTGTAGCACACGGTCGTTGGACACGTGGTGTGGAAATTGAAGATGATGCTGGAGCAAGAACCATCCGCAAGGTTGACCCCAAGGACATCTTGCTGGTATCAAATGAGCAACCCGATGACGACACCATGAGTGACGCTATTCAAGCCCAGGCTCGAAACAGATTCTAATGGGTTTTCAAAAACGCTGGGACTTACCGGATCTGTATTCACAGGTCCGTGCCCTAGCCTCTGAAGCCGGTAGTCCACATAATGACGGATGGACAGCCTCAGCTTGCAAACATGATTTATATCTGCTAAAATGCTTTATAGAAGACCGCTACCATGACCTTCCTACATTTGTTGGGGAAGAAAAATGGGAACAGCAAAGATTAATTGACCAACTCAAGAAATAGTATGAAACAACTTTGGACTGAAAAATATCGCCCCAACACCTTGGCAGATTATGTGTTTAGGGATAATACACAACGCCAACAAGTGCAAGGTTGGGTAGATTCAGGGGCTATCCCTCATTTGTTATTTTCAGGTGCTCCGGGTGTGGGCAAAACCACACTGGCCAAAATCCTAATCAATGAATTGGGAATTGATGAATATGATGTGCTTGAGATCAATGCGTCACGTGAAAACTCTGTAGATACTATCCGTGACAAGATCACAGGCTTTGTTGCAACAATGCCATTTGGTGCATTTAAAATCGTGTTGTTAGATGAAGCAGACTATATAACACCCAACGGACAAGCTGCCTTGCGTGGGGTCATGGAAACATATCATGCCAGTGCTAGATTCATTCTCACCTGCAACTACCCCAATCGTGTGATCCCTGCATTGCATTCTAGATGCCAAGGGTTTCATATTGAACGTGTGGATATTACCGAGTTCACTGCTAGAATGGCCACAGTGCTGGTCACAGAAGGTGTGGAGTTTGATCTTGACACACTTGACAGTTATGTCAGAGCCACTTACCCTGACATGCGCAAGTGCCTGAATGTGTGTCAAATGAACAGCACAGAAGGCAAACTGTCGGCACCGCATGGTGACGAGGGCGGTGGTGTAAAAGAGTGGAAGATTGACGTTGTTAACTTGTTCAAGGCAGGACACACACTGGACGCTCGAAAGCTAATGTGTCAAAGCGCACGTCCCGAAGAGATGGAAGAAGTATTCCGTTGGATGTACGACAACTTGGACTTGTGGTCAAGTGAGCCGGAAAAGCAAGATCAAGCCATTGTGATTATTCGACAAGGACTTGTGAATCATAGTTTTGTAGCCGACGCCGAGATCAATCTTAGTGCTACACTAGTGGAACTTTGCCAACTCAAATGAAAATAGCCATTGTAGGCGACAGTTTTGCAACAGACGAAGTTGCTGACAGTTGGGTAGCTCTGCTTCGGACCCAACATCATGTGACCAATCTCAGTCAACGAGGGATCAGTCAGTATCGTTTGTTGACCATGGTTGAAGAAAATTTGTCCAGCATACTTGAGCATGACTATGCAATTTTGTGGCATACCAATCCTGATCGAGTGTATGTAAACAACGACATAACTTTTCCCACTAGAACACTTGCATCACATCCACATGCAGATCTAGTGGCTGCCGACAGCCTGAACAGTAGTGACACACAATGGCGTCGAACTGCTGAAACTTACTATCGTGTGTTTCACGATACTCAACAGCAAAAGTTGTATCATCATCTTGTTGTGCAATACATTCAAGAATTAATGCAACCCATTCGGACTGTGCATTGTAGTGGATTTGTCTTGCCCGGCACAATCTACAGTTTTGCTGGTCTAGTACAAGAACATCCCGGTGTTGTTAATCATTTTGATATTGCAGGCAACCAAATAGTATTTGAATATCTAACAAGGAACATATCATGAGATATCTAATTATCACCTATATCAAACGGCCCAATGGTCAAATGGACGAAAGCGCACAAGTGGCCATGAGAGTCAAGACTCAAGACCTGCAGATGGCCTCCGTAATACTTGACTTCAAAACCCTTTCTGTAGTAAAATGTAGTTTAAATGGTACTACAGTCCCAAGAGATTGGGATCGCATTGTTAACTATTATTATCAACACTACAAGGCAGTCATCGAAAGACTGTTCAAGGAAAATGGTTATGAAATCAAAAACAAAGAACCCCAGCCAGAAACTGATACTAACTGACATTGATGGCGTTTGCCTAGACTGGGAGTATGCATTCAATGTGTATCTACAGCAACACGGTTTCAACAGAGTAGAAGGTGGCCAGTTCAAATACGACATTGGCAAACGCTATGGTATTGATCATGAACAAGGTCGCAAGCTGATCAAGATCTTTAATGAATCAGCCGCAATTGGGTTCTTGCCACCCTTGCGTGACGCCATGTACTACATCAAGCGACTGCACGAAGAGCATGGCTATGTGTTCCATGCTATTACCAGCCTGAGCTTGGATCCCAATGCACAGGAACTGCGCAGAATGAATCTCAACAAACTGTTTGGTAAAACAGCATTTGAAGAGATTATTTGCCTAGATACCGGCGCTGATAAAGATGCGGCACTAGAGCCCTATCGAGATACTGGTCACTACTGGATCGAAGACAAGATTGTAAACTGCCAAGTGGGTACTGCTCTAGGTCTAAAGAGCCTGTTGATGGAGCATGGGCACAACATGGACTATGAAGATGTCAACATTCCTCGAGTGAAGAATTGGCGGGAAATCTACAACATCATTGTAGGCCCCGCCAATTAATATCGCTATCCGTACATTTTTAGTACAGATGAGATAATGGGGTGACGTTGAACATCACGTGTGCCCAGTTCACTGAGTTGTAGGCCAGGATAGTTGCCTGCTCGTAGTCTAGAGCAAAGATCCATCAAGCCGTTGTTGCTGTTGTTTTTGTCAGTTTGCTCAACATCACCCGTGACCACAATCTTGCTGTTTTCTCCTATGCGTGTGAGTAACATTTTGAGTTGATTGGGTGTGGCATTTTGCATTTCGTCTGCCACAATCCAAGCGTTCTTAAAGGTTCGCCCTCGCATGAATGCCAAGGGAGATATTTCTATTATTTCATCTTCTATCATTGAAATCACTTCTCGTGGCGAGTAAAACTCCTTCATGATATCTAGTAATGGGCGTGTCCAAGGTTCCATTTTTCTCACAAGGTCTCCTGGCAAGAATCCATGTTGTTCATCTTCTACACCCACTGCTGGGCGAGTTAGTACTACTCGTCGACAGCGTCCTTGACGCAATGCCTGTAGTGCAGCCAGCATGGCCAGATAACTCTTACCGGTACCTGCAGGGCCAACAGCAACTGAAATGTTCACTGCGGGATCTAGCAAGTTGAGAATTAACTGTTCCTGTGCTCGGCTCTTGGGCCTAAGTTCTATGGGGCGGGGTTGGGATTTTTTTGCAAGTCGAAAGTCTATAGTGTTTTCGGGTTGTTCATAGTACTGTTGCGATTGTTGCATACGGCGTTGGGCTTTGGTTCCACGTGCTCTACTCAAGTCGATTTCTCCTTTTGACATGATTGCTACCTTTGCATGGTATTTACGACCTTACACCAGTGTGTATTAACTGCATGTATTTCATGCCAAAACCTCCATAAGTACTGACCTGACAACAACTTTTCATAATAATGTCATTCATGTGACCCGCATAAATAACAACATGGACAAAGACATCTTTAAAAATCACGAAGATTACTGGTTGATAGCCGACAATATCAAAGACATCTACATGAGTGAAGGTAGCCTGTTGAGTCTCTTGGACTTTGAACGGGTGCTGGACGAAATGGATCTCTATGCATTTAAAAACTGGCAACTGGGAGAATTAATAGCTGGACCTGAAGTGGGCCGCTATAGAGTTTCCTGCACATTCATGTGGCCTGAAAAACTCATGCCTGATCCACGAGGCGGGCGTAGATTGTTACCATTTGACTGTGAAGTACGATACAAAAAAACACGTATCAAAATCCCGGTAAAAATTGAAGATCCTGACGATTATCAACCTGGCACACACAAAGCCAGGCTGATTGAAAAACCCGTGTGGCTAGTGGAAATCACCATGCCCAAGGGCTTGATGACAGACATACGCACCGGCTCAATTGAACTTGAAGATGAAACTGTAGACCTTGGTGACCTTGACGATGCTTACGAGCAAGATCTTGATCAAGACGAGTACAAAGACGACGATAATGAACAACAACAAACACCAGCCCCAGTTAGCCCAAGTCCCGCTGTTTGAAGCATTAAACTACAAGGACATGGAGGGCATGCTCAAGCCCACTATTCACGTGGATGAGTTTGCGTCAAAAATGGGCGATGATGACGATATTATTGTGGTCAGCTTCTTTGCACGTAGCAAACAAGCCGCTGATGATCTTGCCACATGGTTTGAAAAAGGGTACGATTGGGTGCTTGATGCTGATGTCAGCCCTGGACAAATCAGTCCTGGTCGGTATCTAGTGTATATTGAAATTCGCAGACGTAGCAGTGCCGGCCGAAATATTGAGCAGTTGCTAGATGATTTGAGCACCCTGACTGAGTTTGAAAACAGTTCAGCATGGACCATGCACTACGAAGGCAAAGAACAGCCGTTCTCTATAGAAACGTTTGATCGTTTGATCCCACTAAGTCCCAAAGAATATCGTCGCCGCAAAGAAGAAGGTCTTAACGAAATGCGCATTGCCGCTGGAGTTGAGCCTAAACAAATTTACGAACGCGAGCGAGATATTCGCCAGTTGCAAGCCGCAGCCGGTATATAAATCAATGCAAATCAAAAGTTTTGGCTGTAGCTTTATCTACGGCACCGACCTACCTGACGACAAAAAAGCCAGTCGCCCCAGACCCAGTACCATGACATGGCCAGCATTGCTGGCACAGCGTCTGAAGCTGGATTATGCTTGTTATGCTCAGGGCGGCCAGGGCAACACGTTTATCCTGGATCAAATACTGTGCGAAGCAGCCAAACCCAGTAGAGACCTGTTTGTGATTGGGTGGAGCTGGATAGATCGATTTGACTACGTGAACCGACAAGAACTAGACTGGGTAGACTGGAAAGCAATTCGCCCCACAACAAATGATGCAGTGTCTGCCACCTACTACAGACACTTGCACAGCCAATATCGAGACAAGTTATCCAGCTTGGTGTGTATGCAAAGCGCCGTTGATACATTGCAACGCAAAAACATTCCGTTTATCATGACCTCCATTGATGACATACTGTTTGAACGTCAATGGAACGTGGCCCTGAGTATAGGTGATCTACAGGATTATGTAGAGCCGTGTGTGACCAAGTTCAACGGCACTAACTTTCTTGACTGGAGCCGACAGCAAGGTTTCCCCATTAGTGACTCTTGGCACCCATTGGAGCAGGCTCACCGAGCGGCAGCTGATGTCATGATGCCACAGGCTCAGAGCTTGGTGTAAACAAAATACAATCGCTCATTTGCATCCTTTTTAAAGGTGTCCAGGCTCAGATTGTATTTTTCGGCAAATTCATTAACCACTTCAAAAGTCCAATTAAAGATTTCCACATACGGCCCTGTCCGGTGTGTGATTCCAGGATTGGCACGTAAAAAGAACTTGCCGCTCTTTTTCAACAAATTCACACAATGACTGAAACGTGCTTCGATATCATCCCGTGAATTAAAATTAATTGATCCCAAGGCCATGATCACATCATGCGATTCGGGCTTTACTTTATAATCTAATATGTCTACTTCATAGTCAGCTTGATTGTTGTAGGGATCAATTCCAATTAAGTTTTGTATGCGCCCTTTAAAAGGATGATATCCACAACCCACATCCAGTACCCGTTCAGGATTGAGTGCATTGATTTCCTCAACCAGTTGCCAGCCTGTGTGCTCGTAGTCGTTGGTGCGTGGCTTCCAGATCTCACTAAAGAAGCGTAGTATATAACGCTCACTAACATCATCCACAATAGCACGTAATGTGCCCACGTAGTCGCAGGGCAGTTGTAGTTCAGCTTCTACTGAATCTTTGAACTTCTTGTAACGTGCGGGCGTCCAGGGCAGATCTTGTACCACTGTGTCTGCCCCAATGCTGGTACGAATTTTGTCGTATTTGGGTAAATTAAATGCACGAAGCAAATTTTCGTGTATTAAGTTAAAAATTTTGGTGTTCATAAAAAAATTTCTTTGAGGTAAATAAAATTTACAAGAGTACTAGAAAATTTCCTGGTGCGCTTGTTTTCTGTTAAGTATATTTAAGGAGATAACATGCTTACATCAAAAGATTTCGTCGCCAAATTGGTTGCTGATAATCAAGCCCTTTTCAAAGCCAGCCAACACAATGTTCGTGCTTATTTTGAATCAAAACCAGCTCAAGAAGAGCTAGTGGAACACTTTATCGGCCGCATGGTCAACGAGCGTATGAACATGGTTGAAATCAGCCGTGCCATTGCTGACATGCCAGCTGATGCAGATCCTGTAGAACTACAGTTGTTGAGCCAACAAGCCCATGACGAAGCTGTGCATTTCCGCTTGGTCAAGGAAGTTATTGAACACATTCAAGGTAGCCCAGTTGATGTTGCTGCCGCAATTGCTCGCGAAGCTGCCAAGCCCACTGCCAAGGGTGCTGGTTTGTTGGCCAAGTACAGTGCTGAAACTGATCCTGCTGCCTTGGCTGCTTATCAGTTGGTTGCTGAAGGCCGTGCAGAAGCAGTGTGGGACGAAATGGCCGACTGCATTGAAGACACATTTATCTCTGGCGCATATCGCAAGATTGCCAAGGACGAAGGTTTTCACGCCAAGATTGGTGCCCGTGCACTAGAAAAGTTTGTGGGCACCGCTGAAGAGCAAGAGCGCATTGAAAGCTTGGTAAAAGCCATGCGTCGTGACTTGTATGAGATTTCATGCAAAAATACTGTTGCAGCCGATTCTGGCCGCGAACTAGTAGCAGACGCATACGGTTGGTAATTTGCATATAGGATTGAGTCAACGGATCCTATGGCATCGAGGACGAGCGTATGATGCACTTGAACATGGATGGTATTCATATTTCAAACATCATACGCTTGTTGCTTTAAAGAATGACCTAGGGCAGGATTTTAAAACAATAGCCCAGTCTTTAGATGCGTTTGTTATCACCGGAGGTGATGATAGTATCATACGTAGAACAACAGAAATTAAACTTGCAAAACAAATGATGTTGCTAGACAAGCCTGTGTTGGGTGTTTGTCATGGTGCATTTATGTTGACGGATTTACTGGGAGGTAGTGTAGTGGCCGCTATTGGTGATCACTCAGAAACACTGCATCCTGTAATGTACTTTGGGGAAGAGGTCATGGTCAATAGCTTTCACAACTTGGCTATTCAACGATTACACCCCTCGGGTACTGTGCTGTGTACTGATCAAGATAGGCATGTAGAAGCCTGGATTGACGGCACATTGGCGGGGGTGGTCTGGCATCCCGAACGCATGGATAGGCCATGGCTCCCAGAAGAAATAGAAAACTTACTCTTTAAGGAAACAAAATGAAACGTTTATTAGCACTATTGCTTGTTACCGCAAGCACACTGGTCCACGCACAATGGCAGCCCACAAAGCCTATCACTGTGATTGTGGGAAACACACCTGGCGCAGGTAATGAAATTGCTTTTAGAAAGCTGGCAGAGATTGTGCAAAAAACCAGCCATCCCAAGTTTGTGTACGTGGTGGAAAACCGCCCTGGTGCAGACAGCGTGATTGCCAACAATCACTTTTTGAAAGAAGCGCCCGATGGCTACACAATCAACTTGCCCAGCCATATGAGCAGTTATGTTACCAACGATATCTGGGAAAAGAACATAAAAAAATACAATTACGATTCATTCGTTGATGTGTTAACCATGGGTAAATCACCATTGGTATTAGTGGCACATCCATCTAGTGCAGTAAACACACCACAAGACTTTGTGAAATTAATTTCAACTACCACACGACCAATTAATGTTGGGGTCGGCGGAGGTGCGCATAGAACAGCATTTGAATATCTTATGGAGAAAGGTCGTGGCAATCGCGACCAGGTCAAACCTATTAAATTCAATGGCCCGCAGCCTACTGTGGTGAGCGTAGCATCATTTGATCCTAAACTGGGAGGAACAGAGTTTGGTATCATGCCTATTGCTGTGGCACGCCCTCTAGTAGAAGCAGGCAAAGTCAAAGCCATTGGATTCACAGGCACACAGAAAATGCCACAGTTTCCCTCAGTACCGCTATTAAACTCAGTGGCACCAGGTATCAATGTATATGCCGCATGGAGCATTCAATTGCCCAAAGGTACACCTCTGGAAATTGTAGACTGGTATCAAAAGACATTTAGTACTGTGATCAAAAGCAAAGAATATGCAGATTGGCGTGAACTCAATGTGGTGTTTTATGTTGAAGATGAACTCACCCCTGCTGGCCTAAAGAAACAAATGGACAACTTGCGAGCCACCTTTTTACCTGTGCTCGAGCGAATTGATTTAAGTAAAGAATGAAATATATCTTTGTAGCCGGTGCTCCAGGCTCTAAATGGAGCAGTGTGGTCAAAAACATCTACTATAGTCCTGACATTGATCGTTCGGACTATAGAGATGAATGGACTTACTATCATGACGCATCGGGCAAAATGGAACTCATGCATCTGGGTGCGTACTTTGATCCAGGCATGATTAGCCCACTGCCTGAGGATTTGACAACATTAAACAGACAGCAACTAGAAGAAATATTTGCTGAGCCGTTTCAATTTAAAGAATCTCGAGGTGTACGCATAATCAAAAGTCATGTGTTTTCAAATCACATTGACTATCTGCGAGAATTATTCCCCGAAGTGCCCATTGTAATTGTGCATCGCAATGATGATGCATGCCTGGGTTGGTGGGTCAAATGCGGTCATTTTGATATCACATA
>Ga0164294_10001903_pt1 | contig 19080 bp, 16 predicted proteins | sample GEODES005metaG_FD_111479 | JGI IMG/M metagenome (GOLD analysis project Ga0164294, IMG submission 111479) | Oligotrophic lake water microbial communities from Sparkling Lake, Wisconsin, USA - GEODES005 metaG | ecosystem: Environmental > Aquatic > Freshwater > Lake | place: USA: Sparkling Lake...
GCCGCGCTGCGCGCCGACACTGTCTCTTTGCAGGCCTTGCCCGCGCTCCCCCCCGGTGAGGCCCTGCTGCTGCACATCGTCTGCCATGGCGAAGCCGAGGCGAAAGGATTTTTGTTGCAGTTGGGCGAGGCCACTCCCGGCCCCGGCGCGGTGGGGGCCCTGCTGGGGCCGCTGCTGCGGCGGGCCGAGCTGGTGCTGCTCGACGTCTGTTTTGGCGGCGACTCACAGACCGAGGCGGTGGACGGCCTCGCGCCCCGCCTGCTCGCCGCCGGCGCCGGGGCCGTGGTGGCCCCCCAGGGCCGCGTCGGGGCCGACGCCACCGTCGCCTTCGCCGAGGGACTGCGCGCCGCCCTCACCGAAGGCGCCCCCCTCGGCGCCGCGGTGGCCGAGGGCCGGCGTCGGGTGCGGGCCCTCGGGCTCAGTCACCCCGAGGCCCGCCCCCAGGCCTTCCCCCTGGTCCTGTCGCGCCTCGACCGGGCCACCACCGCCCTGCTCCGCCGGCGCCTGGTTCACCTCCCCTGGCCCCCCGGCTCGGCAGCGGGAGAGGCCCTGTTGGAGGCCGCCCTGCGCGGCGCCGTCGGCTGGCTGGGCCTCGAACACCTCGCCCTCGCTCAAAGCCCGCAGCCGGCCTTGTCGAGCGCGCTCGGCGCCCTGCGGCCCTGGTCGGGGCGAAGCCCGGAGCCCGGCCTGCGCCTGAGCCCCCGCCTCGCCGCCCGCGGCGCCGCCCTCACCGCGGGCTGGAGCCCCGACGATCTGCTGGCCGCCCTGCCCTGGGAGCCCGCGCCCCCCGGCGAGGCCGCGACGGCCCTCGAAGTGGTCGGTGGCCCCGAGGATGGCCTGGTGATGCCCCTGCTCGAGGGCCTCACCCTCCAGCGCCAGGGCGAAGCCCCCGGCCTCTACGGCTCCGCCTCGGTTCACGACCCCAGCCTCTCGCGCAAGGCGCTGGCCCGCGGCCTCCCCGGCGGCCGCCTGCGGGTGGAGCGAGGCCCGCTCTACCTGCTGCGCGCCGCCACCTCGGACTCCGTGGATGGCACGGTAGAGCTCGGCGGGATGCAGGTCCTCACCCTGCCCACCGGCGTGGAGTTCGACCTGCGCACGGGCGACCTGCTCGTGCTGACCACCACCCCCGGCCCCGCGCCGATCGGCCTCCCCGGCGCCCCAGTCACCCGCCTGCGGGGGCGCCCATGATCGCGTCAGAGGCCGGCGCCCTGCCCTTTTCGGCCTGGCGGGCCCACCGGCAGGCCCGCGACCCCCTCTCGGCCGCCCAGGTCCTGCTCCGCGGCGACGCCGGCCCCGCCAGCGCCCTGCTCGCCGGCTGGGCCTTCGCGCCCGACGCCACCCTGCGCGCCCACGCCCTGCGCGCCCTCCTCGACACCCCACCCAACCCGCCGCCTGCCCTCGCCGGCCTGCACCTTGGCGAGCCGCCCCTGTTGCCCGACGGCCCCCACCGCAGCGGTCGCGGCCACCTGCTCAGCGTCGCAGCCCAGCTCCCTCCCCGAGAAGGGGCGCTGGGCCTTGACGATCGCCTCGCCTGGGGCCTCGGCGCCCTGGCCGAGACCGGCGCCGAGGTGGCCCTGCGCGAGCGCGGCGCCTGGCTGCGTCGGGCGCCCACCCCGGATCCCACAGCCGACGGGGCGGCGGCCCAGATGTGGGCCCGCTTCTTCAAGGGCGACTTCTGGGGCGCGCGGCCTCTGTTTACCAAGCACTTTCAGTCGCCGGCCCGCAAGGCCTTTCGCGGCGCCCTGCTCGCCGCCCGGGTGCCCTTGCCCGAACATGAGCCCTACCTCAAAGAGCTCGACGAGACGCTGTTCTGGTACATGGTCGGCGGCGGCGAGGGCGCCCCGGGCTGGCAGGAGGTCGCCGCCCGGGTCTACGAGTCGCGCTCCGCCGCGGCGGGCCCCCTCGATCACCACGCCCAGGCGCTGATCCCCGAGACCTGGGAGAAGGCCATAGGCTGCCCCGAGCTGACCGGCCGCAGTTGGGGCGCCCTGATCGCCCGCCTCTGGCCCGCCGCCAGCGGGCCCCTCGCCCGGGCCCTGTGTTTGCAGCGCCAGCTCATCGGAAAGCCCGACCGCATCGAGCCCCTCACCGACCTGATGATCGCCCTGCGCCTGATCGCCCGCTGGGGCGACGCCGAGGCCCCCCGCTGCCACCCCGACGAGGACTGGAGCCTCGTCCTGCGCCACCGCAACCGCACCCGCGGCCGCCTGCGGGCCCTGGTGATGGAGGGGGCCCCCGAGGTCCTCGCCGCCGCCACCCAGCCGGGGCCGGGTCTGTACGAATACACCGCCCGCGCCGTGCGCATCTACGCCTGGTGCCGGGCCACCGGGGTGCTTCGCCGCCACCACCTGCCCGCCTGGGAGGAGTCGCTGACCCCGCCCTGCGACGGCGCCGAGGGCCTGCTCGACGAGCTCTCCGCCGAGGCGGTCGCCGCCTTGCGCTGCTGGCTGCTGTTGGTGGCCCTGCGCGATCGCTGGGAGGCCCTGCGCCACTGGTCCGCCACCGGCTCCTGGCTGCACAAGCCCGACGCCCAGTGGGGCCGCCTGCTCCAAGAAGCCCTGCCCCGCGTGCTCAAAGACCGCGACCTCGGCTACGAGCGGCTCCGCGCCGAGCTGGCCCTGGGGCTGACCGGCCATGTCAACGCGATGGCCCCCCTCTTCGCCCAACTGGAGGCCGCCGGCCCCGCCGGCCTCAAGGCCACCCTGGTCGCCGCCTGGCACCCCGAAGTGCCGCGCCCCGAGCGTCTCTCTCCCGGGGCCCTCGATCGCCTGCGGGCCATGCGCGCCGCCACCCACCCCCTGGGGGAGTCATGAACCACGCCCAATACTGCGCCTACGTCGCCGATGTGCTGCACCCCGGCCGCGCCGAGGAGGTGGCCGAGGCCGCCGCCGCCGATCCCCTGATCTGGGCCGAGCTTCAGTCGCTTCGTGAACAGATGTATGAGCCGCCGCCTGCCCCCGCCTGGCGGCCCCCGCCGCCCCGCCACCCCCTCGGCCTGCGCCTGGGCGCCCAGCCGATGGGGGCGATGTCGGGGGCCGAGGCCACGCGGGTGCGCGTCTCCCTCCCCGCCGAGGCCGATCGCAGCGCCCTCCTCGTGCTGCTCTGGCGCCCGGAGCGCGGCGACTGGCAGGTGCAGCTCCCCACCCGACCCACCCAGGTGCGCCGGGTGGGCCAGCTCCCCGTCAACGCCGACGGACAGCCCTTCCTGGAGGTGATCGCCCGGCCCGAGGCCGGCCCCCAGCGCTGGGCCCTGATCCTCGCCCCCGCCGCTCAACCGATCGACTGGTCGCTGCCCGAAGATGCGCGCTGGACCGCGCTGATGGCGGCGGTGGAGGCCGGCGCCGCCCCCTCGGCCAGCCTCGCCTGGCCCGGCTGAGGGAACCTCGCCGCCCTCCGGGGGTTGCGCTACCCTGCCGACCCCGCTGGAGCCGCTGATGTGGATGTTGTGGATGGGCGGGCTCGCCGCCGCCGAAGAGGCCGCGCCGCCCCCCGAGGCCCCCAAGGTCGAGGCGCCGCCCGCGGCCGACTGGATCCCCCTGCCGCCGAGCGGCGTGGCCTTCCCCTCGGCCCTCACCCCCCTCGGCGCGCCGCCGCCCGCCGCGGTAAGCCCGACCCCGGCGATCCCGACGGCGCCCACCCCGACGACGACCCCGGCCGCCCCCCTCCCGCCTGCCGGCGACCTCGTGCGCAGCCGGCTCAGCCTGCGGCCCCGCCTCGCCCGCGCCGGCCTCGTCGACGGGCCCGCCGGGATGGCGCTGGGCGCCGCGGTGGGCCACCAGTGGTGGCAGCTCTCCGATGACACCCTGCGCTTCGCCGGCGAGAGCCGCCTCGACCTGCTCGGGCGGGTCGGCGACATCGCCGGCCCCGACCTGCGACTGACCTCGACCCACGGGCTCTGGCTGGGGCCGGTCGGCCTCCTGGCAGGCGGGGCCCTTCGCTACGATGCGCTGCTGCCCGATGTCGGCGGCGGCCCGGGCCTCCAAGCCGGCCTCAGCCTGGGGCCCCAGGGCCGCGCCGCCCTCGACCTCGGCCCCCTGTTGCCTTGGGTGGCCTTCACCCCGGCCTGGGTCCTCGCCGGCCCCCGCTCCGCCGAGACCCTCGAGCAGACCTGGGACGGCGGCCTCGACCTGCGCGGAAACCACGTCGACCTGCGGCTCTCCGGCGCCTACCGCACCGCTGCCGACCTCGCCCTGTGGGAGGCCGGGCTCGGCCTCTCCTTCCACCTGTGAGCCCCCCAATGCCCCTGCTCTCTCTGGCGACCCTCCTGGCCCTCCCCGCTGGCGTCGGCATCGACGAGGAGGTCGAGGCCTGGGAGCCGCGCGCCCGGCCCCTCCTCGACGGGCCGGCCGCCTGCGTGCAGGTCCAAGGCCAGGCCACCGTAGCCCTCGCGGTGATGCAGCCCGGCGGCTGGCGCGGCCCCGGAAAGACCGAGCACCACACGCTCTCCGGGCCCTTCACCGGCACGCTCGACCACGGCGTCTGGCGCGAGCTGACGGCCGCCCTCACCACCGCCCCCGGCGTCAGCCCGGCGGTGCGGATGACCGACCTGATGCCGGTGACCGGCCGCAAGGCCGGGGCCCACAAGAAGGGTGAGGTGCAGTTGGGCCTCACGACCGGCGACAACGGCGAGTCCTTCGACATCTCCGCCGCCGGCGCCCAGGGGATCAACCTCGTCGACGGCATCCTGGAGGGCATCCGCCCCGATGTCACCCTCTCCTGGATGGAGGCCGGCCCCGACAACGGCGTGGTGCTGGTGCAGCGCGCACCGGTGAAGGGTGCCGATGACGACCAGATGATCGACCTGCGCACCACCTTCCCCGGCCGCGGCGCCCCCTCCCGCCTCGACGTCACCCTGCCCCGCGTCATCAAGGTCGGCGATGGCCTCGTCAAGGCCTCGATCTACGACGGCCAGGTGCATGTCCTGGCCACGCCCACCCCGCTCGGCCCCTTGCCCACCGAAGAGAGCGCCTCGGTGGTGGCCGGCCTCCTCGGCTTCACCGTCGGCGTCGACCAGCGGCTCACCTACACGGCCTACCGGCCCTGCGGGGGGTGAGCGGCGACCTCCGGCCTTCGGCTTGAACGGCCAACTCTTCGAACGACCGGATCTTTTCAGCCCCGCAAGCCTTCCTTCCGCTTGACCGGTCCGATGCCTGGATTATTCCCACGCATCGAAAGGTTTAGCTGTCCATGAATGAGCCCGCGCCCCATCGCCTCGCCCTGCTGCTGCCCGAGCTGATGGGCCTGCTGCACAGCGCGATGGCCGGCGAGACCCTGGCCCTGATGCACGAGAGCGGGCTCACCATGCCCCAAATGGTGGCCCTGCATGTGCTCCGCTACCACGGCGCGAAGTCGGTGGGCTCGCTGCAGGACTGCCTGCGCCTGTCCCCTTCTGCGACGAGCCACCTCGTCGACCGCCTCGTGGAGCACGGCCACGTCTCGCGGATCGAAGACCCGGCCGATCGCCGGCAGAAGCGCATCGAGATCCGGCCGGAGGGCGCCGCCCTCCTCGACCGGATGAACGACGCCCGGGTGCGCGAGATGACCGTGGTGCTCGCCCAACTCGATCCGCAGCTCCAAGACCAGCTCACCCAGATCGTGGCCAGCGTGATCGCGGCCCTTCAGTCTCCCCATCGCGCCCCCGGCTCCCGCGCCGGCCGCTGACGATACCCCCACGCTTCGGAGGGCCCATGCCGCCCATCGTTCAGATCACCAATGTCGTCAAAGAGTATCCCCTCGGCAAGCTGGTGGTGCGCGCCCTGCGCGGCGTCGACCTCACCATCGAGAAGGGCGAGTTCACCGCCATCGCCGGGCCCTCGGGCTCGGGAAAGACCACCCTGCTCAACCTGATCGGCTGCGTCGACGTGCCCACCACCGGCGATGTGATCGTAGATGGTCACGCCACGGCCAGGCTCGACGACAAGGCGCTTACCAAGCTGCGCCTGCACCACATCGGCTTTATCTTTCAGTCCTTCAACCTGATCAATGTGCTCGACGTCTTCCAGAACGTCGAGTTTCCCCTGCTCCTGCAGGGCACCGCCAGCCCGGCCGAGCGCAAGGCCCGGGTTGAGGCCTTGATCGAGCGGGTGGGGCTCAAGGCCCAGCTTCACCAGCGGCCCAATGAGCTGTCCGGCGGCCAGCGCCAGCGCGTCGCCATCGCCCGCGCCCTGGTCACAAACCCCTCGCTCATCCTCGCCGATGAGCCCACCGCCAACCTCGACAGCAAGACCGGCGCCGACATCATCGCGCTCATGCACGAGCTGAACCAGACCCAGAAGACCACCTTCATCTTCTCCACCCATGACTCGATGGTGATGGCCGCCGCGCAGCGCATCGTGCGCATCGCCGATGGCAAGATCGTCACCGAAGGGGCGGCCGGATGACTCCGCAACTCCTCCTCCAGATGGCCGTCCGCAACCTGGGCGCCCACAAGGTCAAGAGCCTGATCGTCGGCAGCATCCTCTTTGTCGGCACCCTCTTCATCGTCGTCGGCGGCGCGCTGCTCGACAGCGTCAACGCCGGCATGGAGAAGAGCATCACCCAGTCGGTGGCCGGCAACCTGCAGGTGTACAGTGACAAGGCCACCGATCCGCTGGCCCTCTTTGGCGGCATGAGCTTTGGCGCCACCGACATCGGCGAGATCGAGGACTTCGAGTCGGCGGTGGGGCCCCTGCGAGAGCTGGAGAACGTGAAGACGGTGGTGCCGATGGGCATCGTCAACTCCACGGTCTTTGGCAAGAACGACATCGACCTCGTCCTCGACGGCCTGCGCACCGCGGTCGCCACCGGCGACGAGGCCCAGAAGGCCGTGCTGGTGGGCCGGCTCCGCCGCATCGTCGACACCCTGGCCGAGGAGATCGCCACCCGCGAGGCGATCGTCGCCGACAAAGAGAAGCTCGCCCGCGATCAGGAGGCCCTGCGCGAGGCCGGCTCCCAGGCCTTCTGGGATGGCTTCGCCGCCGACCCGCTGCCGGCCTTGGACTTCCTCGACGCCAAGATCGCCCCCCTGGCCAGCGACGCGCGGCTGCTCTACCTGCGCCTCGTCGGAACCGACCTCGAACTGTTCAAGCAGACCTTCGACCGCTTCACCATCGTCGACGGCGAGGCCGTGCCGCCGGGAGAGCCGGGCATCCTGCTGTCCAAGCGCACCTACGAAAAGCTGGTGAAGAACAAGGTCGCCCGCGACTTCGACAAGATCTACAAAGAGTGGACCGAAGACGGCAAGCGCATCGCCGACGACAAGGCCACCGCCGACGCCGTCTCGCGGATGGCCCGTCAGTACCAGCGCATCGTGGTGCAGGTCAGCCCCGATCAGGTGCCCGCCCTCATCTCCGAGCTGCAGTCCGCGCTCGGCAGCAAGGAGACCGACCTCGGCACCCTCGTGCAGACCCTGCTCACCGTCGATGACGTCACGATCGAGTCCCGCTACGCCCTCTTCTACAAGGCGATCGCACCCCGCGTGCGGCTCTACGACTTTCCCGTGGGCAGCGAGATCACCCTGCGGGCCTTCACCACCAGCGGCTACATGCGCAGCTTCAACGTGAAGATCTGGGGCACCTACGAGTTCAAGGGCCTGGAGAAGAGCGATCTGTCCACGGCGATGAACCTCGTCGATCTGCCCACCTTCCGCTCGCTCTACGGCAAGATGACCGCCGCCCAGCAGGCCGAGCTCAAGGACATCAAGACCCAGGTCGGCGTCGAGGATGTCGATCGCGGCAGCGCCGAAGACGCCCTCTTCGGGTCGGGCAGCATCGAGGCCGCCGCCCCAGTAGAAGGCGCGCCGGTCGTGGAGGTCGCACCGATCACCGCCGCCAGCGCCGAGGCCCCGGCCGAGGTGGCCACCCTGGTGCTCAACGCCGCGGTGGTGCTGAGAGACCCGAGCCGCACGGCCGAGACCCAGGCCCAGATCCAGGCGCTCAGCAAGGAGAAGTCGCTGGGGCTGCAGGTCATCGACTGGAAGGCGGCGAGCGGGCTGCTTGGACAGTTCGCCACCGTGGTGCAGGGCATCCTGGTCACCGTGCTGCTGATCATCTTCCTCGTCGCCCTGGTGATCATCAACAACACCACCAGCATGGCGACGATGGACCGCATCAACGAGATCGGCACGATGCGGGCGATCGGCACCACGCGTGGACAGATCCTCGTGCTCTTCCTCACCGAGACGGCCATGCTGGGCTTGATCGCCGGCGGGCTCGGCGCCATCACCGGCGGCCTGCTGGTGGCCTGGATGGGCGTGGTGGGCATCCCCGCCGGGGCCGACATCCTGGTCTTTCTGTTCGCCGGGCCGCGGCTGCACCCCACGGTCGGGATCGACAACCTGGCGCTGGGCGTGATCAGCGTGCTCTGCGTCGCCCTCATCTCCGCCGCCTATCCGGCCATCCTGGCGAGCCGGGTTCAGCCCGTCGTCGCCATGCAGGGCAAGGAGTAGTCCATGCGCATCCTCCTCCTCATCGCGCTGCGCAACCTGCTGGGCGCCCGCCGGCGCTCGGCCCTCCTCGGCATGGCCGTGGGCATGGTCACCCTGATCCTGGTGTTGATGCTCAGCCTCACCAAGGGGATTGAAGACAACCTGATCGAAGGGGCCACCACCCTGTCGACCGGCCATGTCAACGTGGCAGGCTTCTACAAGTCCACCCCGGGCGAGTCGATCCCCGTGGTCACCCGCCTCTCCGAGGTGCGGAAGATCGTCGAGGAGAACACGCCCGGCCTCGACTATGTCATCGACCGCAGCCGCGGCTGGGGCAAGATCATCTCCGACACCGGCTCGATGCAGGTGGGGCTGTCGGGCATTGAGGCGGCCCAGGAAGACCGCTTCTTCGAGAAGGTGCAGCTCGCCCCGCTCTCCGACTATGTCGAGGGCGGAAATGACACCACCGAGGGCGACCTGCGCCGCATCGCCGAGCCCAACACCGTGCTGCTCTTCGCCGCCCAGGCGAAGAAGCTGGAAGTGCGGGTGGGCGATCAGATCACCGTGCAGACCGAGACCTTCGGCGGCCGCACCAACACCATCGACGCCACCATCATCGCCGTCGCCCGCGACCAGGGGCTGCTCTCCAACTGGTCGGTCTTTGTGCCGCGCAGCGCCACCACCGAATTGTACCAGTTTGGCCCCGACACCACCGGCGCGGTCTGGATTTACCTCAAGGACCACCGCGACGCCGAGAAGACGATGGAGCACCTGCGCACCGTCTTCGCCGAGAAGGGCTTTGGCGTGATGGATCACGAGCCCAATCCCTTCTGGATGAAGTTCGAGACCGTGCAGGGCGAGGACTGGACCGGCCAGAAGCTCGACCTCACCGTCTGGCGCGATGAGGTGAACTTCCTCACCTATGTGCTCACCGGCTTCAACTTCATCACCACCCTGCTGCTCTTCGTTCTGGTGGTGCTGATCGTCATCGGCATCTCCAACACGATGTGGAACGCCGTGCGCGAGCGCACCAAGGAGATCGGCACCATGCGGGCGATCGGCATGAGCGGCACGCGGGTGCTCTGGCTCATCCTGCTCGAAGCGCTGCTGCTGGGCGTGATCGCCACCACCCTCGGCGGGCTGCTGGGCGTGATCATCGCGACCGCGATCAACGCCGCCAACATCGAGCTGCACAACGACGCCTTCCGCGCCATCCTGCTGGCCGAGAAGGTCCGCCTCTCTGTTCACGCCGACCAGGTGGTGATGGCCATCCTCGGCCTCACCGCCATCACCGGGCTGGCCGCCATCTGGCCGGCGCGGCGCGGCGCCACCATCCCCCCTGTCACCGCCATCCAGACTGTGGAGTGACCCATGTGGAAGTCCCTCGCCTTCGCCCTCTTCTTCGCCCTGTCGCCGGCCGCCTTCGCCGCGCCGTCTACCGCTGAGATGACCGCCTGGCTCAAGATCGTCGACGACCGCCAGGAGAACAACGGTGACTACCAGTCCTCCTTCTTCTTGGAGCAGAAGGAGGCCGGCAAATCCGATCTCGTCTATCAGGGCGAGATCCACCGCCGCGACGCCGATGACAAGCTGGTGATCCTCTTCACCAAGCCCACCGCCGAGGCCGGCAAGGGCTACCTGCGCATCGACAACAACCTCTTCTTCTACGATCCCACCGTGGGCAAGTGGGAGCGCCGCACCGAGCGCGAGCGCATCGGCGGCACCTCCTCGCAGCGCCAGGACTTTGATCAGTCGCGCCTGCATGTGGAATTCGACCCGGCCTATGTCGCCGAGGAGAAGCTCGGCCAGTACGCCGTTCACCACATGAAGTTGACCGCCAAGCCCGCGGTGGACGTGGCCTACCCGATCGTGGAGGTCTGGGTGGACAAGAGCACCAACAACGTGCTCAAGCGCCAGGACTTCGCCCTGTCGGGCAAGCTGATGCGCACGACCTACTACCCCAAGTGGGAAAAGGCGATCAGCGCCACCAAGAAGGCCGAGGTCTACTACCCCAAGGAGATCCGCATCTACGATGAGGTGATCAAGGGCAACCAGACCACGGTGGTGATCTCCGACGTCAAGCTCTCCGCCCAGGAGGACGCGACCTTCACCAAGGCCTGGCTGGAGGCGCGCTCCCGATGATCACCCTCCTCTCCCTGCTGACCCTGGCCCGGGCGGATGACGAGGCGGCGCGCGAGGATGACCTCTTTGGCGCGCCAGCCGCGGCGCCGGCCCCATCGCCGGCCGCCGAGCCGGCCCCTGAGAACGCCAACGATCGCGACAGCGCCTTGCTCTCCGGGGCCTCGGTCTCGCCGGGAGAGGGCGGGATGTTCGCCCAACTGCTGGCCGCCGACGATCGCCTCGCGGTGGGCGGCAACCTCTACCTGCGGGCTGACATGGCCGCGCCGGTGGAGCCCTCCTTTGAAGACCTCACGCTCAGCACGCCCAACCTCTTTGATCTGTACATGGACGCCCGCCCCAACGACCGGGTGCGCGGCTATGTGCAGGGGCGCCTGCGCTTCAACCCCACCGTGATCGACGGCAGCCTCAACAGCTTTGGCCAGGCCCAGGAGGCCGAGACGGTGGTGCTCGATCAGGCCTGGCTCAAGTTCGACGCCGGTCAGAAGCTCTTCGTGACCGCCGGCCAGCAGCGCATCAAGTGGGGATCCGGCCGCTTTTGGAATCCCACCGACTTCCTCAACGGCGAGGCCTTGGACCCCCTCGCCGCCTTTGACGAGCGCACCGGCGTGAGCCTCGTCAAGCTGCACCTGCCGGTGAACACGGCCAACTTCTATGTGGTGGGCTCCTTCGATGAGGCCGACCACGTCGATGAGATCGGCGGCACCGCCCGCGCCGAGGTCCTTCTGGGCGAGACGGAGCTCACCGCCACCGCCTCGCTGCGCAAAGACCGCCCCCTGCGCCTTGGGGCCGATGTGTCCAGCGGGCTCGGCATCTTCGACGTGCATGTGGAGGGCGCTGTCCAAAAGGGCATCACCACGCCCTACTACAAAGGCGAGCTCGACCTCGCCTCCTTCACCCTGCCCGAGGCCACCAGCGTCGAAGAGGACTGGGTCCCGCAGGTGGTGGCCGGCGCCGAGCTGACCCTGCGCTACTCCGATCAGGACACCGTCTCCTTCGGCGCCGAGTACTTCTACAATGGGCTCGGCTACGATGAGCCCGACCTCTACCCCTGGCTCAGCGTGGGCCCCACCGTCGACTGCTACCTCGCCAAGGTGCAGGCCGGCGATCTCGAAGGGGCCGATGCCTGCGTGGGCAGCCAGCCCTCGGCCTTCCGGCCCTTCTACCTGGGGCGGCACTACGCGGCGGCCTACGCCTACCTCGCCGACCCGGGCGGTTGGAACGACACCACCTTCACGCTGTCGGCCTTGGCGAACCTCTCCGATGGCTCGGCCATCCTGCGATTCGACCATCGGGTCAGTCTCCTCTCCTACCTGTCGGTCAACAGCTACATCTCCGGGCACCTCGGCGAGGAGGGCGGGGAGTTCCGCTACGCCGTCGACATCCCCGGCGTGCCCGGCCTCACCGGCTTTGAAGAGGGCTTCGCGGTGACGGCGCCGCTGGGCGAGGTCGGCGTTGGCGCCCAGGTGCGCTTCTAAGGCGTGAAGATCAGCGCCTCGGCGGCCACATAGAGGCCCAGGAACCAGGCCATCACCAGGGCCGCCACCCGGGAATGACGCACCCAGAGCAGGCGGTTCTCCGGCTTCAAGAAGGTGCCGGCCAGGGCGGCGGTGCGCGGGCTGGTCAGCTCGAGGCCCACGCCAAAGGGCACCAAAAAGCAGCCGGGGACCTGCCAGGCCCACAGGCCAAAGGTCACCGGCGCCCAGCGCAGCAGGTCGCCCGGCGCCAGCAGCGACAGCCCGCCCCCCAGCAGGGCCAGCGGCAGGCCGAGGGCGCCAACCCCGTCGACCGCCCAGATCGGGATGTCGTTGGGGGCGCTGGCGTAGAGCAGCCCGCCCAGCAGGGCCGCCGCAGCGTCGCCGGGCAGTCGCTTCGACAGGGTGCGGGCGGTCACGGTCAGCCCCTCGGCCACCGCGCCAGACATCGGCGCCTCGGTCTGGCGGCGGATGAAGACGCTGTCCATGTCAACCGCCCCTTCGGCCGACTGCACCCGGGCTGCGAAGAACGGCGCCCCCAGGGCCAGCAGGGTCAGCGTGGGCAGCAGCAGCTCCGGCGCGATCCAGGCGATCCAGCCGAGCAGCACGAGGCGAAAGCAGGCGCTCCAGCTCAAAAAGCGCAGGGCCCGCTCGCTGTCCCAGTCGCGCATCAGCAGGTGCATCGCCGGCTGGGTCATCGCCACCGTCCAGGGCACCACCGCGGCGATCATGCCGTCGAGGACAGAGCGAACCGCCACGGGCAGGCGGATGCCCTGCTCCAGCAGGCGCTGCAGATGGGTATTGCGCGCCGTGGCCAGGCTCCAAACACTCAACAAATAAAGCACACAGCATTGACAGAGGAGGAAGACCAGCCCATGCAGACAGGCGCGAACCATGGTCAGCTCCGTCCAGATGCCAGGAGGAAAGCAGAGACAGGCAGGTCGGTGGGGTTAAGGGCGCGCAGCAAGCGGGCTCCGACCGGGCCCGTTGAGGCCGGCGCGGCCGAGGCTATCACACGCGAGGCGCACCCAAGCTCCGCGGAAGGCCGGCCGGAGAACCGGCCGAATGCTGGCGCTTCCCTCCTCTCCGGCTTAGGGGAGCGGCACATGGCTATGACCTCGCCGAGACCCCGCACCGACGCCCGCCGCGCTCCGCTCACCGTCCACCCGGACGGCCCCCTGGAACTGTCGTGAAGAGTACATCGGTGCTCGGACTGCAGGGCCGCGCGTTGGTGGCCCTCGTCCTGGCGCTGATCTCGCTCTTCGTCGCGGTGGCCGGCACCCTGCGCTACATCCTGCTGCCCAGCTTTGAGGCCCTCGAAGACGAGGCGGTCGCCGCAGACCTCAAGCGCGCAACAAAGGCCTTCCACCACTCGTCGAGCTCGCTGGAGCGCACCGCCACCGACTGGGCCTGGTTCGACGACATGTGGGAGTACATGGCCACGCGGCAGCCGGAATTCCTCGAAGCCAACGCCAACGCCCAGACCCTCTACAACGTCGACGCCGACATCCTGGCCTATGTCGACCTGAAGGGCGAGCTGGTGATGGGCCGAGAGCTGCTCGACGCGCAGCGAACCCAAGACGGCCTGCCTCCCGAGCTGCTCAAGATCATCACCGGCACGGGCTACTTCGCCCAGGCGGGGCCCCTCGGCCAGGACCTCGACACGCTGGTCACCATCCGCGATGGCCAGACCGCCTTTGTGAGCGCCCGGCCCATCCGGCGCAGCGACAAGTCCGGCGAGGTGCGCGGCACGCTCATCATCGGCCGCTACATCGACGACGACGAGCAGAAGCGGCTCGCCGACGAGACCCAGCTCGACATTCGCTTTCACATCCCGCCCCCCCCGGGCGTGTCCCATGGCCAGTGCACCGACGTGGGCGAGACCCGCACCTGCTACGAGATCGTGCTCGACCCGTCCAACGAGCCGGCGATGGCCCTGGAGGTCCGGCTCGATCGCGCCGTCTACCGCCAGGGCATGCAGACGGTGTCCACCGTGGCCCTCGTGCTGCTGGCCTTCTGCGGCCTGCTCACCCTCGGCATCTCCGCCCTGCTGCAGGCCCAGATCATCCGGCCGATGCTGAAGCTCACCCGCCACATCGAGGCCATCGCCGCCGGCAGCCTGTGGGGTGACCGCGTCAAGGTCGATCGCGACGATGAGATCGGCAAGGCCGGCGAGGGCGTCAACCACCTGCTCGAACGGGTGGACAGCGCCCAACGCGAGCTGCAGACCCTCAACGAAGAGCTGGAGGGCCGCGTCTCGGCCCGCACCCGCGAGCTGGCCGAGGCCAACGAGCAGCTCCGCCGCGACTTCGAGCTGCGCAAGCGCCTCGAACGGCAGCTCCAGGTGGCCCAGAAGCTGGAGAGCCTCGGCATCATGGCCGGGGGCGTGGCCCACGACTTCAACAACTTCCTCTCCACCATCCGCGGCAACGTCGCCCTGGCCATCGAGCTGCTCTCCCCCGACCACCCGGCCCGCAAGCGCCTGGAGGTGGCCGAGCGCGGCGGCGAGCGCGCCCGCCAGCTCACCGCCCAACTGCTCGACCTCGCCAGCGGCGACGGCGGCAGCCCGGCCGAGGTGTCGGTGGAGGCCGCCTACCGCGACCTGCTCTCCGACCTGGAGCTGCCCCCGGGCATCGCCTCGGTGATGGACTTTCCGCCCCACCTCCCCGACGTGCTCTGCGATCGGCGCCAGCTCCAGCAGGTGCTCCACAACCTCGTCCAGAACGCCGTTCAGGCCATGCCAGACGGCGGCGTGGTGCGCGCCCAGGCGGCCTTCATCGGCGCCGATCGGCCCCTGGCCCTGGCCAACTGCCCGCCCGGGCTCCTCTTTGTGCGCATCACCATCTCCGATCAGGGCGTCGGCATCCCCGAAGACGGCCTCACCCGCATCTTCGACCCCTACATGACCACCAAGAAGGCCGGCACGGGGCTCGGGCTCACCCTCTGTTGGACGATCGTTCGGCGGCACGGCGGCGTGCTCACGGTAGAGTCCACGGTCGGCGTGGGCACCTCCTTCCACGTCTTTCTGCCCGCCGCCGCCTGAACCCGCCGCCCCGGCTCTCTCATGATCCCGCCTGGCTTTCTCGGCACCGAAGCCGACCTGCTCATCGACATCGTGGTCTGTTCGCTGGCCGCGATCCTGCCGACCATGGGCTACGCCGTCTACCTCGTGCGCCAGGGTCGCTACGTCGCCCACCGCAACGTGATGGCCGGGCTCTACGCCCTGCTCTTCGTGGTGGTGCTGCTCTTTGAGGCCGATCTCCAGGCCAAGGGCGGCATCTTCGAGCTCACCAAAGACAGCGCCTACGCTGGCACCGCCCTGCTCAACGGCTCGGTGTGGGTGCACACCAGCTTCAGCTTCTCCACCTCGATCCTCTGGACCGGGCTGGTCGCCAGCTCCTTGTGGAAGCTGCGGCCGCCGCGCCCCGGGCCCAACACCCGCCTGCACCGCATCCTGGGCAAGGTCAGCATGGCCGTGATGGCCGCCACCTGCATCACCGGGCTGGAGTTGTACATCGTCGGCTTTGTGTTCTAGCCTTCGGCGCCCCAAATGAAAAAACCGGCCCGGGAGAACCCGGGCCGGCCTTTTAGAGGCTTGCGCCCCCTGGGTGGATCACCCGATCAGGCGCGCTCGACCTTCTCAACGGCGAGCTCGACCTTCTCGATCGCCATCGCGGAGCTGTCGGCGTCCATGTCGGGGACGTACCACTTGCAGGGCCAGCCTTCGTAGAAGTTGTAGCGGGCGACTTCGGTCTGGCCGTCCTGGTCGAGGATGATGATCGAGCCGGCGCGGCGGTCGATCTTGCCATCTTCGATGTTCTTGCGCCACTGCCAGAGGTCGTCGGTGGCGGTGTAGCCGCGCTCGAGGACGATGTTGTTGTAGGTGGTGCGGCCCGGCTTCTTGCGGACAACCATGTCGTTGCCCTGCTTGAACTCGATGATCTCGGTCTCAGAGTCCATGCCGGAGACGGTCTTGAAGCCGCCAACGATCACCTTGTTGTCGTTGATGACGCCCTGGATCTCCAGGAGGAAGTTGTAGGCGCCAAAGAGTTCTTCGGTCGGCATTTGGGTGCACTCCAGTGGATGGTGGGCTGATGCGTCATGGGTTCGCTTCAGCCTGCTCCAGCCGGTCCACAACGACGGCAGGGGCAGCCCCTCCGGCGACCAGCACTGTGTGTGCCTTTTGTAGAGCCCACATCGCCCGAGGTGAGAGGAGCTTACCGCAGCCCCCCAATCCGTGGCGAGGCCCTCTCCCCAGAAAGTTGGATGTCACAGCTTCGGCACATGGGCGATCCCCGCCCCTTCCGACCAGGCCCCGCTCCGCGATAGCGGGGGCGCCACGGAGGTTCTCATGACGCGCGCGCTCTTCCCCCTGGCCCTGTGTGCAACCCTGTCCGCCTGCGGCAGCAAGATCGGCGTCGAAGACACCGACGGCGCCACCGAGGGCAGCGGCGAAGCCGGCTCCGGCGGCGAAGAAGGCAGCGGCGGCGGCTCCGGCGGTGACTTCAGCCCCGAGGAGGGCCACTACAGCCTCGTCACCGCCGTGCAGAGCGACTCCTGCGGCGTGTCGGGCGGCGCCACCGAGGGCACCGGCGGCTTCACCCTCACCCACGACAGCGGCGCCACCTGGACGCTGCAGACCGACACCACCACCACCGACACCGGCACCACCGGCGGCTCTTCCACCACCTGCACGCTCACCGACAAAGACCTCGGCTGCGAGCCGCTCGTCACCGAGACCCCCTTCACCGAGCTCGGCATGGACGTGACCCTGGTGCTGTCCATGAACCTCAGCGCCACCTTCCTCTCGGCCACCGAGGCCGGCGGCGTGGCCAACTACGAGGCCACCTGCACCGGCGCCGACTGCGCCAGCCTCTCGGCCTTCGGCTTCGTGCTGCCCTGCGCCTACATCCTCGACTTCACCGCCACGGCCGGCTGATGCTGGCCCTGCTGCTGCTCGCCTGCGCCGGCAAGCCCGACGGCCCCGAAGACAGCGGGGAGTCGGCCGAAGACCTCGCCGAAACCCTGCCCGCGCCGGGGCCCCACCCCGTCGGCTATGCCGAGCGCAGCGTGCTCACCGCCGATCCGCTCACCGGCGAGGCCCGCAGCCTGCGCATCGCCGTTTTCTACCCGGCCGCCGCCGCCGAGGGGGAGACGCCGAGCTTCCTGGGCGGCCTCGTGTCGGGGGAGGGCATCTATACCGAGGCGCCGCCCCGCGCCGCGGTGGCCCCCCTCGCCGTCTACTCCCATGGCCACCAGGGCTATGCCGAAGCCAGCAGCTTCCTCGCCGCCCACCTCGCCTCCCACGGCTGGGTGGTGGCGGCCCCCGACCACACCGGCAACACCACCTTCGACAGCAGCGACCGGGCCACCGCGATCTACTACCTGCGCCCCCTCGATCTGCGCGCCGTGATCGACCAGATGGCCGCGAGCGCCGAGTGGGAGGTGGAGCCCAACGACGTGCTGCTGCTGGGCCACAGCTTTGGCGGATACGGCGCCTTCGCCAGCGCCGGGGCCACCTACAGCGCCGAGGCCCTGGCCGCCTGCGAGCCGCCCAGCGACGACGGCTTCTGCTCCAGCCAGACCCCCGAATCCCAGGCGCTCTTCGCCAGCGGCGAGCTGGCCGACCCGCGGGTGTTGGGCATGGTGGCGATGGCGCCGGGGGATCACGGGCTCTTCGAGGGCCCCAGCCTGGGCAGCCTCCAGGCCCCCGTGCTGCACCTCACCGGCAGCATCGACCCCAGCGGCGGCGACAACGAGGCCTACTGGGCCGATCTCTCCGGCGGCGCGCACCGGCGCGTCGACCTCACCGGCGGCGGGCACCTCACCTTCACCGACGTCTCGGGCCGCCTGGAGCAGCTCGACGGCCTGATCGAGCCCACCCTCGGCTGGGACATCGTCAAGGCCTACACCCTGGCCTGGGCCCGCCACCTGCAGGGCGACGAGGCGGTCGCGGCCCTGCTCGACGGCGAGGCGGCGCTCTACGACGAGGCCCGGCTGCTACGCTAGGCGTCGCCGCCGGCTGAGCCCGAGGAGCAGCAGGAGCCCCGAGAGCGCGCCCGCGGGCACAGGCCCGGCGCTGCAGCCGCCCTTGTAGCCCCCTTCGGTCCAGTCGAGGTCGGGGCTGGCGCTGTCGGCGGCGCTGGGCGGATCGCCGGGGTCGTTGCCGGCGAAGCGCTCGGCCGGGCTGCAGTCCCACTCGTAGTCGATGTCGCCGGCGATCACGTCGGGGTCGGTGTCATCGCAGTCCAACCCACCTGAATCGTAGGCGATGTAGCCGTCGCGATCCTGGTCGGCGTCGTTGCGATCGCAGTCCTGGTCGACCCCGTCGTACCAGACCTCCTCGGCGCTGGGGGAGATGGCGGCGTCGCTGTCGTCGCAGTCCTCGGGGCAGGTGGCCTCGGCCTCGGCGCCGATGAGGCCGGCCCCGTCGCCATCGGCGTCGGTGCAGCCGTCGGAGACGTCGATGATGCCGTCTTCATCGCCGTCGGGGCCGTACTGCAGGCTGACCCCATCGAGCCAGACCTGCGTAGCGCCGTCGCCGCGCAGGATCGCGCACCAGCGCAGGGGCTCAGCCGGAAAGAGGCCGATCGCTGCGTTGACCTCCAGGGCGCTGTTGGCCTCGTGCCGCCCCGCCGAGGGCACCCAAGAGGCCCCGTCGAACCAGCGCGGCAGCCCATCTTCGCCGAGCAGTCGCCAGGCGATCGAGCCCGCGCTGCCCTCTTCGACGCCGCGGGCCTCGGCCGAAAAGCCGCTCCAGGCGAAGGGGGAGACCGTCGGCGACACCGGCGCCGTGAGGCAGGCTTCTCCCTCCAAGGTGAATTGTTCGACGCCGCCGGAGACCGTGGCGGTGGGCACCGACCAGGCCTCTCCCGCGGCGATGAAGGCCGGATCGGCGGATGCGAGGCCGTCGATCCAAGCCGCCTCGATCGACACCACCCCGTCGCCGCCGCCGCCGCCGCCCGTGCGGCCCACCTGCCCGGCCGCCGCGGCGCCGCCGCTGGCCAGCAGGCCGCCTGACCCCTCCAGCCACCCCGCCGCGAGCGCCAGGGTTCCGCCGGC